>Ga0209805_1000304_pt1 | contig 30019 bp, 26 predicted proteins | sample GraSoiAngelo_148_FD_185905 | JGI IMG/M metagenome (GOLD analysis project Ga0209805, IMG submission 185905) | Grasslands soil microbial communities from the Angelo Coastal Reserve, California, USA - 14_1009_09_20cm (SPAdes) (version 2) | ecosystem: Environmental > Terrestrial > Soil > Grasslands ...
CACCGGCGAGCGCGACGGCAGTGGAACAGCCTCCGCGCTGGTACAACACCACCGCCACCTTCACCAGGGCGAGGAACGGCAACGACGCTACCAGCACGACCCACGCCGCGACGCGCGTCCATCGGAGGACCCGCGGAGCGGCGGCAGCCGTCCCGGGGCCCGCGGTGATCCGCTCCCACTCGCGGAGCGCGCTCGAGTCGAGTCGCTGGAGTGTCACGGGCCACCCTACGGCACGCCCGGGCTGGGGGTTGCGCGCACGACCCCGAAGTCCACCGGCATCGTCACCATCTTCCCGACCGCCTTACGCCCCACCCGGGCGGGCGCGAAGCGACACCCCGTGGCCATGGCGATGGCCGCCTGTGAAAGCCCCGGATGCGGGCTCTCCCGCACCACGATGCGATCGCGCGGTACACGCCCCAGCGTATCGACGACCAGATCGAGCACCACGTGCCCGCCGATGGCGCGCCGCTTGAGCGAGTCGGGATACTGGGTCGCGGGACAGGAGAGCAGCTGGGGCGCGTGATACTCGAGGCGCCGCGGTGGGACGGGGTCGAGCGGCTTCACCACGGTGATCTGAGCGGCGACCGGGAGGCACGCGGATGGCAGCGCGAGCGCCAGGAGCAGGGTCGTGTGCATGACGGTCTCCTTCATGCGTCTCTCATGGGACCCCGACTCCCCGGAGACACGCTCATGCGGACCCTGCTCCTCGCTACCGTCGCCCTCGCCGCCGTCGCCGCCCTCGCCGCGTGCCGTGACGTCGCGCGCCCGGAGCGACGCCCGTACTCGTACGGCCGGGCGGTCGCCGACAGCGCGGCGGCCTTCGCGCGCACGGACTTCGTGGCCAGGGCCGCCACCCCCGTGGCCGCGCAGGAGCGGGCCGTGGCCGCGCCCGGAGATGCCGTGCTGTTCCCGCGCTCCAGCGTCGCGGCAAGCATGGTGATTCGCACCGGCCAGGCGAGCATCGAGGTCGATTCGCTCGAGGCCGCCGTCTCCCGAGTGCGCCTGCTTGCCGGCCGCATCGGCGGGTACATCGCCAACACGACCATGCAGACCGGTCGCGGCCAGCTGCGATCGGCGAATCTCGAGGTGAAGGTGCCGGCCGAGCGGTTCGAGGAAGCGCTCGAGGGGCTGGCCCCGATCGGCAAGCTCGAATCGGTGAACGTCAACGCAGAGGACGTCGGTGAGGAGTTCACGGACGTCACGGCCCGCATGGGGAACGCCCGCCGGCTCGAGTCACGCCTGATCGACCTGCTCGCCACCCGCACCGGCAAGCTCAAGGACGTGCTCGACGTGGAGCAGGAGCTGGCGCGCGTGCGCGAGGAGATCGACCGTTACGAGGGGCGGCTGCGGTACCTGCGCGCCCACGCCGTGCTCAGCACGTTCACCGTTTACGTCCACGAACCCCTCCCGGTCGTAGGGCACGCCGGATCGAGCGTCATGGGCGAGGCGTTCAAGCAGGCGTGGCGCAACTTCGTCGATCTCGTCGCGCTGTGCGTCCGCTCCCTCGGCGTCGTGCTGCCGCTCGGCCTGGTTGCCCTCGCCGCCTGGCTCGCCGTGAAGCGCCGGCGCAAGCTGGGCGTGGCGGCTTAGCGCGACACCACCTTCACCACTTTCACCTCGATCGGCTCGCCCGCCACCAGGACCGGCGCCCGGCGCTCCTCCGCCGTCTTGTTGAACCCGGCCACGTCGGTCCGGACAAGGGCGTTGAACCTCGCGAGATAGTCGTCCAGCGCGGCGCGCAGCTCCTTGAACCGCGCCGCCACGACCTCGCTGGGCGGCTGGGCGTAGGCCAGGGCAAGGCCGAAGCCGAGCGCCTGCAGCCGGTCATGGAAGCGGTTGAGGTAATGGATATCGTCCTGCCCGGCGTCGCGCTGCACGTCGGAGTTGTACAGGCTGTCCTTAAGCTCCTTGAGCTTCCGCCCCAGCTCGCGCCCCTGCCGCATGACGGGCCCCACGGTCGCCGTGTCGCCCTCCCCACCCGCATTGTCGCGCAGCGCCTGCTGCGTGTTCTTGAGCTGCGTTTCGAGGCTCACGATGCGATTGAGCATGGCGTTGAGCGCGGACAGCGCGTTACGCCATTCGAGTCCCGCGACGAGCTGCGCCGCGAACCGCGCGGGATCGCCGCCCAGCACCGGGTCGGGCTCCACTCGCACCGTCGTGGTCTCGGTCCGCGCACCCGCCGTCACCGCGACGCTGTAACTGCCCGGCACGGCGCGCGGGCCGACGACGGTGCGGAACGGGTTCTCCTCTTCCTCGGCGCCCGCGGCACGGTCGAAGCTGAGCCGCACCGGCCCGGCGTGGCGCAGCGTCCAGACGTAGCGGTTCACGCCCTGTTTCCCCGGTCCGCTCGAGTCGACGACCACCGTGTCCCCGCGGGCGTCCGTGACCGTCACGACCACGCGGCCGCGGCGGGAACGCTCGCCGCGACGCTGCTCGCCCTGCCCCGACGTGCCCGTGTCGAGGGCGGTCTTGAGGTAGTAGTCGATCACGGCGCCGGCGGGCGCGTTCGGAGTGGTGAAGCGGGTCGGGGCCACGCCCGCGCGGCGCGGGCGCACCCGGATCTGCGCCGGCTGGGTCGAGAAGAGGTGCAGGTCGGCGGCGAGGACCTGGGGCGTCAGCTCCTCCAGGGGCGTGATGTTGTCGAGGACGAACAGCCCGCGACCGTGCGTGGCCACCACCAGGTCGTGCGAGCGCTTGACGAACTGCACGTCGTAGACCGGCACGGTGGGGAAGTCGGCCTTGAGGGCCTGCCAGCTCGCGCCGCCGTCGCGCGAATACCACAGGGCGGCGTCGCTGCCGAGCACGAGGAAGCCGCGCAGGTTCGGATTCTCCCGCACCACGTGCGCGGGCACGTCCGGCGGCAGACCCTTCCCGATGTCGGTCCACGTCTTCCCGTAGTCGGCGGTCTTGTAGACGTAGGCGCGCCGGTCGTCGAGCTCGTGACGATCCACTGCGAGGTAGGCCGTACCCGCATCGAACGGCGAGATGCCGATCTGGTACACGCGCCCTTCCGCGTCCTTGGCGAGTGCCGGGAAGTGACCGGACACGTCGCTCCAGGTCTTGCCGCCGTCGCGTGTGACTTGCACGAGGCCGTCGTCGGTGCCGACCCAGATCACACTCGAATCGGTGGGGGCGAGGTTCACGGTGAGGATCGTGCCATAGGTCTCGGCGCCCGATATGTCGTACTCGATCGGGCCGCCGCTCGTCACCTGCTTCGCCTTGTCGTTGCGCGTGAGATCGGAGCTGATGGCCGTCCAACGCTCGCCGCCGTCGGTCGTCTTGAATACGACGTTGGCACCCAGGTACACCGTATTCGCGTCGCGGGGCGACACGGCGATGGGCGACGTCCAGTTGAACCGGTACTTCAAGTTGGCCGGCTTCATCTCGTTCACGCTCGAGAGATAGGGCCGAATGGAGCGGGTCACCCCCGTCTTGAGATCCACGCGCGTAATGTTCCCGTTCTGCGAATCGACGTAGAGAATCGACGAGTCGCTCGGCGCGGGCACGGCGTACTCCCCGTCGCCCCCGGTCACGGTGAACCACTCCGAGCCATTCAAACCTCCCGAACCTCCCGAACCTCCCCCACCTCCCCCACCTCCTACGCTGCTCGACGGCCCGCACCACGCGTTGTTGTCCTGCAGCCCGCCGCACAGCATGTAGGGGGTGTTGTTGTCGGCGGCCACCATGTAGAACTGCTCGATCGGCAGGTTGTTGAGATAGCGCCAGCTCCTGGCGCCGGTCTCCGTCACGTACGCGCCGCCGTCGTTCCCCTGGATCATGCGGTCGGGGTTCTGGGGATCGATCCACAGCGCGTGGTGATCCACGTGCACGCCCCGGTCGATGGGCGTCGTCGTCTTGCCGCCGTCGTCCGAGCGCAGCAGCAGGTAGGACGAGAAGAACAGCTTGCGGTCGTCCACGGGGGAGACGTGCAGCAGCGAGAAGTAGAACGGCCGGGCGGACAGGCCGTGAAAGTCGGAGACCTTGGTCCAGTGGTCCCCCTGGTCTTTCGAGTCCCACAACATTCCCTGCGTCGTCTCGATCAGCGCGTACACGTGGCTCGGGTTGGTGGGCCCGACGGCGACGGCGATGCGACCCAGGAGGCCGGTCGGCAGGCCTTCCTTGAGCCGCTCCCACGTCAGGCCGCCGTCCTTGGAGCGATAGATGCCGCTCGCCGTCCCGCCCGACACGAGCTCCCACGGATGGCGCACGAACTGCCACAGCGCGGCGAACAGCAGCCGCGGGTTACCCGGCACCATGATCAGGTCGGCGGCGCCGGTCGTGTCGTTCGCGAACAGCACCTTGCGCCACGTCTTGCCGCCGTCCGCCGTGCGGAACACGCCGCGCTCCGCGTTGGGCGCCCACACGTGGCCCAGCGCCGCCACGAACACCACGTCGGGGTCGGCGGGATCTATCACGATCCGGGTGATCTGCCCCACGTCGCCGAGGCCCATGAACTGCCAGCTCTTGCCCGCGTCGGGCGACATGAAGATGCCGCGGCCGTCCACCACGTCGTTGCGCGGGTTCCCTTCGCCCGTCCCCACCCACACGACGTTCGGGTTCGAGGGCGCGAGCGCCACGGCACCGATCGACGCCGTCGGCTGATCTTTGAAGACGGCTTCCCAGGAATCGCCGCCGTCCGTCGTCTTCCACACGCCGCCGGCCGCGGCGCCGACGTAATACGTGTTCCGGTCGCCGGGCACCCCGACCACGGCCGCCACGCGACCACCGCCCACCGAGGGCCCGAGGTTGCGGAACTTCACGTTGTTCAGGGAGTCCGCCCCCGCCGGCGCGGGTGCGGTGGTCGTGGGCGCGGGAACGGGTCGCTGCTTCGCCGGGCCGCGACCTTGAGCGCCGCCGGAGAAGGCGAGCGTCGCGGACAAGAGCATGCTGCAGAGACTGGCTTGACGGAGAGCCGTGCGGCGCATCGGGCGAACTCCTTCGGTGGGTTCCGGAAGGGATACGAAGACGCAACAAGAAGCGTTGGACGTGGGCGCAGATTTACCGGCACTCACGCGGCGCGTCACTGTGTATGATGTTCCCCCTATGAGAACTCCCTTGCTGCTCGCCGGCATGACGCTCACAACCGTGGCGACGGCGCCACACATTCTGGCGCAGGATGCTGGCCGATCGCGCCAGACGGCCATCGTCACGGCCGCGGCCCGGCTCGCGCCGGCCGTGGTGAGCGTCAACGTGCTGCGGCGCGAGCGGCGGCTGGCGCAGGACCCCTTCGACCTGTTCTTCATGCCGCGCGGTGCGGAGCAGGTGGTGGAGGGATACGGGTCGGGCTTCATCATCTCGCCGGACGGCGTCGTGATCACCAATCAACACGTCACGCAGGGTGCCGAGCAGATCGTCGTCACGATGCGCGACGGGCGGGACTTCGCCGCGAAGATCCTGGGCGAGGACCCGCTCACGGACATCGCCGTGCTCAAGCTGGACGGTGCGGGTCTGCCGACTGCGCCGCTCGGCAAGAGCACCGACCTGCTGATCGGCGAATGGGTTGTGGCAGTGGGCAACCCGTTCGCCTACCTGCTGGGCAATGCCGAGCCCACGGTCACGGCCGGAGTCGTGAGCGCGGTGGGCCGCAACCTGCTCCCCTCCGAAGGGCAGTCCGGGATCTACGTCGGCATGATCCAGACCGACGCCGCGATCAACCCCGGCAACTCGGGCGGCCCGCTCGCCAACGCCGTGGGGGAGGTGGTCGGCGTGAACAGCTCGATCTTCACGAGCTCGGGCGGCTCCGTCGGGATTGGCTTCGCGATCCCGATCGAGCGGGCGCTGCGCGTCACGGACGAGCTGCGGCGCTTCGGAAAAGTGCGCCGCGCCTGGGTGGGGCTCGAGGTCGCGGGTGCGGAGGACCTGCGGGGCTGGAAGCGGGCCGGGGGCCTGCGGGTCAGCCAGGTGGCGCCGGGAGGCCCGGCCGGCCGGGCCGGCGTCGCGCCGGGCGACGTCTTGGTGAGCGCGGGCGGGCGGCGGCTGCGGACCTTCCTCGACTGGGAGGCGGTGTTGCTCGACATCGGGCCCGGAGACACGCTGACCGTGAGCTACCGGCACGGGGGCGAGCGTCGCGCGGCCCGGCTGGCCGTCACGGACCTCCCCACCACGCTCGCCGAGAAGGTGGCCGTGCTCGGCGGCATGAAGGTCGTGACGGTGACCGCCGCCGTGCGGGCCGAGCGGGGCATTCAGAGCGACCACGGCGCACTGATCTACGACATCCCCGACGAGATGCAGCAGGCGACCGGACTCCGCTCCGGGGACGTGATCCTCCAGATCAACCGGGTGCGCGTATCGAGCGTCGACGATCTGCGCCGGGCGTTCGCCGCGGCGGCGGGGGCGGGTGCCGCCACGGTGTGGTTCGAGCGGGACGGGCGGCTCAACCGGACGGCGTTCTATGTGAGATGAGGCCACCTGGCGGGCGGGCGGACGCCGGTCCATAGTCATGCGAGTGCTCACACCCGGAGACCATCATGGCCGACACGATCCGCAGGGTCAGCTACTTCTACACCAGCATACCGGACAAACCCGGTGAAGGCACGCGCTTGCTCGACGTGTTGCGGCGCGCCGGTGTCAATCTGCTCGCGCTGCACGCGTTTCCCAGCGCCCGCAAGGCGCAAGTGGATTTCGTGCCCTCGGACGCGGGCGTCTTCGCGGCTGCGGCCAAGGGAGCGAAGATCAAGCTGTCGAAACCGAAGACGGCGTTCCTGGTGGACGGCGACGACCGGGTGGGCGCGCTGGCCGGCGTGCTCGGCCGGCTCGCGTCCGCGAAGATCAACGTCACGGCGGTGACGGGTTTGTGCGCCGGGATGGGGCGCTACGGCGCGATCCTGTGGGTGAAGCAACGCGACGTGACGAAGGCTGCCGCGGCTCTCGGCGCCATGTAATTCAGCGGGTGCCGGCTCGCCCCAGCGCGTCGGGGCCGAACTTGCCGCGTACCTCGTCGATCACCCGCGAGATCGTGCGGTCGCGCTCCGTTTCGATCCCTCCCGCCTCCCGCTCCAGTAAGGAGAGCTGGTCCTCGGCATCCGCCGGACCGAGCTGCGACAGGGCCACTCCCAGCAGTCGGGCGGGCACGCGCCGGGCGGCCCGCAGCCTGGCGAGCAGCTGGCGCGCGACCGCGTACACCGCACGGTCGGACCCCACCGGGTCGGGCAGGGTGCGGCTCGCCTGGCGGGTGGTGAAGTCGGCGTCGCGCAGCTTCACGGTGACGGTGCGCGCCACGAGACCGCCGTCTCGCAGATCGGCGCTCGCACGATCGGCGAGGGCGAGCAGCCTGGCGGCCAGCGCGTCGTCATCGTCCACGTCGGTCGGGAACGTCTCGTCGCGGCTCACCGACTTGGCCTCCCGATCCGGCTCGACCGGCGCCTCGTCTCTGCCGCGCACCCGCTCGTAGAGCCATGTGCCCTCACGCTCGCCCAGCCAGCGGACCAGGGTCTCCGGCTCATGCCGGACCACGTCGCGTACCGAGCGCAGGCCGAGCCGCGCGAGGCGTTCCTGGAACTTGGGCCCGACGAACGGCAGGTCGGCGAGCGCGAACCGCAGCATGAAGTCCGCCTCCGCGCCCGGGGGGACCACGTGCACGCCAGCGGACGGCGAGCCCGGTATCGGCTTGGCGACGCCCGCGGCGAGCTTGGCCACGAGCTTCGAGGTCGCGCCCCCGATCGACAGCGACAGCGTGGTCTCCGCGAGCACCGCGTCGCGGATGCGGCGGGCCGTCGCGGCGAGCGGCTCGTCGTGGTACAAGCGCTCCGTGCCCGAGAGGTCGAGGTAGAACTCGTCGCTCGAGGCCTGCTCCACGGCCGGAGTGAAGCGTCGCAGCACGGCCGCGATCTCGCGGCCCTTGTCGGCGCAAGCCTCCCAGGGCACCGGTACGACCGTCGCGCCGGGACAGAGCCGCACGGCGCGCGCCATCGGCATCGCGGAGTGGACGCCGTAGGCCCGCGCTTCATACGATGCCGAGGTGACCACGCCGCGGCGGTCGGGCGCGCCGCCGACGATCAGGAGCCGCGCCTTGCCCGCACCGTCCGGGTCCACGAGCCGCGCCACCGCGACGTAGAAGGCGTCTGCATCGGCCAGCAGGATCCGCCGGCCCGTCGTCATCGCGGAGGAGGGGCGGTCCGCGTCCGGAGGATCTGCTCCACCACCCGACGGCGCTCGGGCAGGTCCAGCAGGGTCAGCTGATACACCAGGTCGCTCGTCCCGTTGGCCGCGCCGTCGTAGCGCGCGCCGTCGGTGACCGGTCCGACCTCGCGCTTCCCCGCCCGGACGAGCCGCATCTCGTCCACTCGCAGCAACGGGTAGCGCAGCGTCTTCTTGTTCTGGCGGAACACGATCGTGTCGCGCCGCAGCGAATCGAGCCGCAGGTCCCACATGATCGTCCCGTCCCTGAGCGTGATCTGCCACACGTCCTCGGTCGCCTGCCCCGCTCCGACCAAGGCGAGCGCCGCGAGGAGCAGCGCTCTCATGTCGTTTCCCCTTTGCCCGTCTTGGTCGCGTCAGCCGCCTTTTTCTTGCGCCGCTTCTTGAGACGCCGGTTGCCGTAGGTGCCCCGGAAGATCTTCCCTCGCTTGGTGCGAATGTCGCCTTTTCCCATGAGTCGCCACTCCTCCGTCGTCAGTCATTTCATGCGGCCGAGCTTCTCGAGCCGCCTGAACTGCTCGGCCGATGCCGGCATCACCGAGAGGCGGCCGATGCGCACCAACGCCAGGTCGGCGAACGCCCGGTCCTTCTTAATCTCGGCGAGCGGGACCGGCCGCGGCAGTCTCCCCACTGCCCGGAGATCCACGACAGCCAGCTTCGGGTCCTTCTGCTTGGGGTCGGGGTAGGCTTCGGACGTCACTTCCGCCACCCCCACCACGGCCTTCTCGTCTCCCGTGTGATAGACCAGCACCCCGTCGCCAGGGTTCATCTGGCGCAGATGCTTGAGGGCCAGATTGTTCTTGACCCCGTCCCACACGGCGGTCTTCTGGCGGGCGAGGTCGTCGTAGCTGTAGGTGGACGGCTCGGTCTTCACGATCCAGTAGCTCGGCATCGTACCCTCTCGTGAACCCCGGGGCATGGCCCGGGGTTGGTCTACCCTCACAGGAGTCCCGTTCCCCATCGATCGATCCTGGCGACCAGCTCCGTCATGACCTCCTCCGCCGTCCGCCGGGCACTCTTCAAGACCTTAAAGGAGTGATCCCCGCCCTCCACCAGGTGCAACGTGGCCCGCTCGCCGAGCCGCTTCACCACCGGCCGCAACAGCTTCAAGTCGGCGAACTCGTCCCGCGTGCCCTGCAGGAACAGCATGGGAATCTGTACCCGCTCGAGATGCTCCGCTCGCTTGTCGTCGGGCCGTCCCGGCGGGTGTAACGGAAAGCCCAGGAACACGAGCCCCCGCACGCCGGGTAGCGGCGCCTCCGCCTGCGCCGTCGACGTCATGCGCCCGCCGAACGACTTGCCGCCGGCCACGAGCGTCAGCCCCGGCGCGACGCGGGCCGCCTCTGCCGCGGCGGCCCGTACCGTCGCCGCCGCGACCGCGGGCGGGTCGGGTCGACCGGCCCGCCGCTCCATGTAGGGAAACTGATATCGCAGCGTGGCGATCCCACCCTCGCCGAGCCGCGCCGCGACGGTCTCGAGAAACGGATGCCGCATCCCGGCGCCCGCCCCGTGGGCCAGCACGTACAGCAGGCGCGCGCCGTCCGGCCGGAGCAGCAGCGCCGACACGTCTCCCGTCCGCTCGCCTATGGCGATGCGCAGCTCAGCCGAGGCGGCCATGGAGCTGCTCGAGCGCCTGGACGAGATCGGGCTTGAGCGCGAGCACCGGGCGCAGCGGGTCTTCCTCGAGCTTCTTCATCCGCGCCGGAGCGGTCTTGATCGTGAACTTCTTGATGTCGAGCTTCGGCGTGACCTCGCTCCACTCGAGCGGCATCGACACCGGCGCCCCGGGCAGGGGCCGCGCGCTGAACGGGGCGACGAGCAGGCGCCCGTGGCCGTTCTGCACGTAGTCGAGGTACACCTTGCCGTCGCGCTTTTGGACCTGGCGTGTGACCGTGGCGATTTCCGGCAGCTCGGCCGCGATGACACGCGCCAGGAGTCCGCCGAGCGTGCGGGACTGTTCGTACGTGACCTGGCGGCCCAACGGGATCAGCACGTGAAGGCCAGTCGAGCCGCTCGTCTTGATGCCCGTCGGCAGGCCGATATCGTCGCACAACGCCTGGACCGCCTTCGCGACGGTGACCACGTCCCTGAACGGCGCCTCCTTCGGGTCGAGGTCCAGGATGCACCAGTCGGGTGTTTCCAGGGTCGCCACGCGGGACGACCAGACGTGGAGCAGGATCGCCGCCATGTTGGCGATGTAGAGGAGCGAGGACTCGTTGTCGCACACGAAATAGTCCAGGTCGCGCTGCGAGTCTTCGCTCCAGATCGTGACGGTTCGCACGAACGCCTGGGCATACTCCGGGGCGTCCTTCTGGAAAAAGGACTTCCCGTTGATGCCGTCGGGGAAGCGCGTGAGCACGAGCGGCCGGTCGGCGAGATAAGGCAGCATCCACGGGGATATCGCCCGGTAGTACGCGATCAAGTCGCCCTTGGTGTAACCCTCGTCGGGCCAGAAGACCTTGTCGAGGTTGGAGAACTTCACTTCACTCGGGAGCGGGGAGCGGGGAGCGGTACTCTCCGGTGGCAGCTCAAGGTCCCGCTCCCCGCTCGCTGCTCCTTTCTTCGCGATCTCCATGAGCGGCTTGTCATCCCGGAACCTCACGAACACCGGCTGCCTCAGCAGTCCCTCGTCGGTCCATTCTTTGTACCTGACTTCCGCGATCAGCGTGGGCTCGACCCAGGTGTGCCCGGAGTCCTGGGGGACCGGGCCGCTAAAGGCCGGCGTCGGACGAACTCCGCGCTCCAGCACGGCGCTCACGTCCTTGAGCTGCGCCGCGCTGAACCCGCTGCCCGCGCGTCCGCTGTACACCAGCTTCCCGTTCTCGTACGCGCCCAGGTCGAGCGCGCCGAACCCCGAGCGCGAGCCTTTGGGCCGCGTGAAGCCCACGACCACGAAGTCGTCGACCCGGTCGGCGCGGATCTTGAGCCAGTTGGGCGAGCGGCCGGCACGATAGGGTGCGTCCGCCTTTTTCGCCACGATCCCCTCGAGCCCCATCTTCACGACCTGCTCGTACAGCGCCTCGCCGTCCTTCTCGAAGTGCGTGAGATACTTGATCGGACCCACGCGCGGTACGATCTGCTCGAGCGGGGCCTTGCGCTGCTCGAGCGGCAACGGCCGGAGATCGTAGCCCTCGAAGGCGAGCAGATCGAACACGTACAGCATCGCGGGCGCGTCGACCGCGGCGCGCCGCACCTCGAGCGCCCGGGATACCTTGGCGCGGTTCTGGAGTCGCTGGAAGCTCGGCCGCCCCGCCTCGTCCGGAACGACCAGCTCGCCGTCGAAGATGTACCCGTCATACGGCAGCGCCGTCAGGGCGCGGCTGATCTCCGGAAACGCGGGCGCGATGTCGTGCCCGTTGCGGGTGACGAGCCGCGCGTCTCCTGCCTCGCGGCCGGCGCGGACCCGGTACCCGTCGAGCTTGAGCTCGAACAGCCATCCGGGCTTCGAGAACGGCTGCTCGCGCGTCTCGGCCAGCATCGGCTCGGCCTGCGCGAGCGCGACGGCGCGCCTGGGCGCCTTGAGACGGGCGAGCGCCTTCACCACCGGCGCCGCGCGGTCCTTTCCCGCCTTCAGCTCCTCGACGGTGAGCCCGGACAGCACCGACTCGAGCGGCAGCGCCCCGTCCGACGCGGCGTAGCCATCCTTCTCCTTGATGAGCAGCCACTCCTTCTCGCCCTTCTTGAGCTTCACGAGGGTCCATTTGCCCTTGAGTTTGTAGCCGTGCAGCTCGAACAGCAGCTTCCCTTGCTTCATGCCCTCATGGGGATCCTCCAGCGGGACCCAACGCCCGCGGTCCCACACGATCACCGCGCCGGCCCCGTAGTTGCCCTCGGGGATCAACCCCTCGAAGTCGCCGTACTCGAGCGGGTGGTCTTCCACGTGAACGGCGAGGCGCTTGTCGGCCCGATTGGGCGAGGGGCCCTTCGGAACGGCCCAGGACCGGAGCACGCCGTCCATCTCGAGGCGCAGGTCCCAATGGAGCCTGCGGGCGGCGTGCATATGCACGACGAACAGCCCGCCGGCGGACGGTGCTGCCGTGGCGGGACGGGCGCCGGGCTCCGGCGTGCGGTCCAGAGACCGCTTTGCCCGATAGGTACCGAGCGGATCCGGCCCGGGCTTCCGTTTTGAAGGCATTGGGGTGAAATCTTACCCTATGAGCGCACACCCGCTTGGTTCCGCGACCCTGTCCTTCGGCCTCGTGTCCGTGCCGATCAAACTGTTTTCGACCGGTGAGTCGTCGGCCGCCATCAGCTTCAACTGGCTCCACAAGAAGGACGGCGCCCGCCTGAAGCAGCAGTACGTCTGCTCCAAAGACGGCGACAAGGTCGAGAAAGACGAGATGGTGAAGGGCTACGAGTTCACGAAGGGGCAGTACGTGATCTTCAAGCCGGAGGAGCTGAAGGCCCTCGAGGAAAAGTCCACCAACACGGTCGAGATCACCGAGTTCGTGCCGGCGGACCAGGTGGATAGGAAAGTCGTCGAGAAGTCGTATTTCCTCGGCCCCGACAAAGGCGGCGACCGGGCGTATCGCCTGCTGGCGGAGGCGCTCAAGCAGACAGGGCGCGTTGCGGTGGGGCAGTACGCGGCGCGCGGCAAGCAGTACCTCATCGCCGTGCGACCCGAGGCCAACGGGCTCGTGATGGAGCAGCTGCGCTACGCGAACGAGATCCGCTCGATCGCCGAGGTGCCGATCCCCAAGATCGAGGTCAAGAAGCCGGAGCTGCAGCTCGCCGTTCAGCTGGTCGAGCAGGCGGCGTCCGAGGCCTTCAAGCCCGAGAATTACGAGGACAACGTGCGCAAGCGGGTGCTCGAGCAAATTCAGCGCAAGGTCGAAGGGAAGGAGATCACCGAGGAGCCCGCCGAGGCGCCCAAGACGCAGATCATCGACCTGATGGAAGCGCTCAAGGCGAGCCTCAGGGCGAAAGGGACCGCTGGGGAGCGGAAGCCCGCGAAGCGGGTCGAGGGCAAGGCGCCGAAGGCGGCTCCCGCGGCCAAGCGTAAGGTGGGAGGTGCCAGGGGCTAGGGGTTAGTACGGGATGAAGGGATACAATTCCCGGGACGTCGCCAGGCTGCTGGGATTGACCGTCGCGCAGGTGCGGGGATTCGCACGCGACGGTTTTTTGACGCCCGCCCCTTCGGCCGGGCGCAGACGGCGGGGCGGACTGCAGTTCTCCTTTCAGGATCTCGTCATCCTGCGCACGGCCAAGGCCCTGGTGGCGGCGCGTATCCCCACCCGGCGCATCCGGCGCGCCCTGAAGAAACTGCGCCGGGAGCTGCCGAGCGGCCGCTCGCTGGCCGAGCTACGGATCACGGCCGAGGGCGACCGCATCATGGTGAGCGACGGCGAAACGGCCTGGAATCCCGAATCGGACCAGACCCATCTCGATTTCGCCGTCTCCGATCTCGCCACGCGCGCGGCGCCGATGGCGCGTCGCACCGCGCAGGCGGCGCGCGCCGCCGAACGTGACCTCGACGCCGACGACTGGTACGAGCTGGGCCTCGAGCTTGAGGCCGTCGAGCCCGCGGAGGCCCGCGACGCGTACCGGCGTGCCCTCGAGCTCGACGCCCACCACGCGGATGCCCACGTGAACCTGGGCCGGCTGCTGCATGAAGAGGGCCTGGTGCAGGAGGCCGAGCGCCACTACCGGCTCGCGCTGCGCGAGGATCCCGAGCATGCGACCGCCGCGTTCAATCTGGGGATCGCGCTCGAGGATCTGGACCGTCCGGGGGACGCGGTGGAGGCGTATCGAGCGGCGCTCGCCCTCGACCCGCGGCTCGCGGACGCGCACTACAACGTGGCGCGGCTGTACGAGAAGGGGGGAAAGAAGGCGGCCGCGCTGAGGCACCTGTCGATCTATCGCCGACTCACGAGCTAATCCCGATAGGGGTCCAGCTCGTTCTCCCCCGCCATCACGACGATCAGCGGCGTCAGGGTGTGGAGCACCGTCACGGTGTCGCCCTGCGCCGCGAGCACGTCCGGCAGACGACGGTAGGCATGCGGGGACTCATCGAGGCCCCCGCCCCGCAGAATCACGCCCTTCTCGCCCACCCACTCGCGCAGCATGTCCCACGTGACCTTCCCGGGACTGATGACCGCGCCCGTCTTGCGGTTCACCCTGCCGCGCGCCGCCGTGCGCGACATCACGCGGCCGGCCCCGTGTACCGTCGAGTACAGCGACGCGCGCTGGCGCTCCGAATCGTGGCGCGCCCCCTCGATGATCACCGCGTCGTCGCCCATCGAGCCCCCCACGAAGCCACGCTGGCCGGGAAACGCCGGCGTCGCCCCCTTCCGCACCACGACGTAGTCCGTCCCGCCGTGGGTCTCCTGCCACGCGAAGTTGTGGTGGTTGTGCACGAGCTCCAGCTCCTCACCACCCAGGAGCGAAACGACCTTGCGCGCCACCCACTCCCGCCCCGCGTAGGCGTACGCGCCCGCCAGCGTCATGAGCTGCCAGTAGTCGTGCCCGAGCGCCTGGTCGAGCGAGAACAGCGCCTCCCGCTCCGGAACCCGCTCGCCCCACTTGTTCCCCTGCGATAACGCCAGGAACCCCGACGCCACGGTATGGCCCAGACCGCGGCTCCCGAAGTGGACGCCCACCCAGAGATCCCCCGCTTCGTCCGCGAACACGTCCACATAGTGATTGCCGCCGCCCACGGTGCCGAGCTGGCTGCGTGCCTTGGCCTTGAGTCCGTCCCGCGCGTGCTTCCCCGGCAGTGCGCTCCAGGCGGGGTCCGCGAACAGCGGATGATCGGTGGGCGCGTCGTCGGCCCGGTTGGTCCGGCCCATCCCGAACGAGATGACGTGCTGGATCTCGTCGGCGAGGGCTTCGAGCTCCGCGCGGGGGTAGTCGCGCGCCCGCCGGTCCGTCCGGATGGCGGCGTTGCCGCACGCGATGTCGAACCCCACGCCCACGACGCTCACCTGGCGGCGGTACGCCGCCACGCCGCCGATCGGCATGACGTAGCCCAGGTGGCCGTCCGCCATCAGGGCCACGCGCTCGGCCCGGCTCGCGACGTCACGCAGCTGCGCCAGCGTCTGCGCGTCGTGGGAACCGAAGATCACGGGCTCGGCCATCGCTCACTCGAGCAGGGTCACGAACTGTTGCGCCAGCTGCGGCCCGATGCCCGACTCCTCGTGCTTGAAGAAGATGAACGCGTCCTGCCACTCCTTGCCGAGATCCCGCACCGTTTTCGCCCACTGCTCCAGGTCTTTCTTCTTGTACCCCTCGTCGCGCAGCCGCAGGTAGCCGAAGTCCGCCGTGGCGACGAGCGGCGTGTGCCCCGCTTCGGTGTCCGCGACGCACAGGGCGGCGTTGGCAGTACGCAGCGCCGTGTACACGTCGTCGGTGAACCAGGACTCGTGGCGGAACTCCCAGGCGCAGCGCAGGTCGGCGGGGAACTGGGTGAGCAGATCGTTGAGCCGGTCCATGTCCACCTTGAAGTTGGGAGGGAGCTGGAACAGCATCGGCCCGAGCTTGGGTCCGAGCTTGCGCGCCGTCTCGATGAAGTAGCGCAGCGGATCGTCCACGTCCTTGAGGCGCGCGAGGTGCGTGATGCGCTGGGGCGCCTTGAGCACGAACGTGAACCCGGCGGGCGTCGCCTCATCCCATCCCGCGACCGTCTTCGCGTTCGGCATCCGATAGAACGTGTAGTTCACCTCGACCGTCGACAGACGCTGGGCGTAGTAGGCGAGCATCTCGGATTCAGGCGTCTTGGCCGGGTAGAACGTGCCCTTCCACTCGGGGAAGTTGTAGCCGGAGGTGCCGACGCGGACCGTCACGCCACCCACACCGTCTTGATGTTCACGAACTCCCGCAGCCCGTATTCCGACAGCTCGCGCCCGAAGCCCGAGCGCTTCACCCCGCCGAACGGGAGCCGGGGATCGGACTTGACCAACCCGTTCACGAACACGCTCCCCGCGTCGAGCTCGCGCGCGATGCGCTCGCCGCGCGCCCGGTCGGCCGTCCAGACGGACGCGCCGAGCCCGTACACCGAGGCATTCGCGATGCGAACCGCTTCGCCCTCGTCCCGGGCGACCACCACCGCCGCTACCGGCCCGAAGGTCTCTTCATCGAACGCGGGGGTGCCCGGCTGGACCGCCGTGAGAACGGTGGGGGGATAGAACGCCCCCGGGCCGTCCGGCAGCCGCCCACCGAGCACCAGCTGGGCGCCCCGGCGCACCGACTCCTCCACCTGGCGGTGCAGGTTGATGCGCAGATCGAGCCGTGCCTGCGGGCCCACGGCGGTCGCCGGGTCGAGCGGATCGCCGACCCGGCGCGAGCGCATCTCCGCGGTGAATTGCTCGGTGAATCGGCCCGCGACCCGATCCGCCACGATGAACCGCTTCGCCGCGATGCAGCTCTGACCGCTGTTCTGAAGCCGGGCATCGGCCGCGGTCTTCGCCGCCCGCGTCAGGTCGGCGTCGTCGAGCACGATGAACGGGTCGCTGCCTCCGAGCTCGAGCACCGTCTTCTTGAGGTGTCGTCCGGCGCGCTCCGCTACCTGGCTTCCGGCGCGGTCCGACCCGGTGAGGGTCACGGCGCGCACGCGTGGGTCGGCGATGACTCCCGCCGTCGCCTCGTTCGAGAGAAAGACCGCCCGGAACAGCCCCTCCGGAAATCCGGCCTCGCGGAACAGCTGCTCGATCTCGAGCGCGCAGCGCGACACGTTGGGCGCGTGCTTCAGGATGCCGGCGTTCCCCGCGGCGAGCGCCGGGGCCGCGAATCGGAACACCTGCCAAAAGGGAAAATTCCACGGCATGATCGCGAGCACGGGCCCGATCGCGTCGAAGCGCACGTAGCTCAGCGCCGCGTCAGTCCGGCGCGGCTCGTCCGCCAGCATGGCGGCGGCCTGCTCCGCGTAATAGTCGCACGCCCACGCGCACTTCTCCGCCTCCGCCGTCCCCTGCGCGAGCGGCTTCCCCATCTCGAGCGCCATCGTGCGGGCGTAGGCATCCTTCCGCTCGCGCAGGATGCGGGCCGCCGCGCGCAGCCGCTCCGCGCGCCCCGCGACGGGCACGCGGCGCCAATCGCGCGACGCCGCATCCGCCCGCGCGAGGATTCGGTCCAGTTCCCCGGGTGACGTCTCCTCGAAGCTTTCGAGCACGGCCCCCGTGACGGGGTTGACGGACTGGAGACTCACCCGATCACCTCGGGTCGATCCCGCTCCCGATCCACCGTACAGAGGAACCCCAGCGGCTCCTCGCCGCTCGCCTGGAACTGGTGCGCCACGCCGGGAGCCACGTAGATGCAGTCGAACGGCGCGATATCGTGCGTCGTGTCGCCCAGGATCACGCGCCCGCGCCCGCGGATCACGACCACCGCGTGCGGGTGCCGGTGCCGCTCGAGGGTCGAGTAGCCCCCCGGCTCGACCTCGAAGTAGCGCGTGAGGAAGTTGAACGCCTCCTCACCGGCCCCTTCGCCCAGGAGCGTCTGTCGCGTGACGCCCCGGTAGGGAACGTCCGCCGTCTTGTACTGGCGCAGGGGGACGCCGTCCCAGCGGAAGGCGGCGAACCTGAGGAGCTTCGACGGATCGGTCATCGCGATAGAGTCCGCACCGCCCCGACCAGGCGTCGCGCCGCGGCGACGAGGTCCGGCTGCGCGTACAGGCTCCCTCCGACGAGGAAGATGGTGTCGGCGCCGTAGCGGTCGATCCAATGCGGCACCCGGGCCACATCGATACCTCCCGCGGGTACGGGGAACGAGGGCCGCACGGAGCCGAGCGGTGCGCGCAGGCGCGCGTTGATCGCAGCGCACGTCGCTTCCGACAACGTAAATCGCCCCTCGACGTTGGGATAGATCACGGCATCGCTCCCCGCGAGGCGAAACAGGTCGCCCAAGAGCACCGGCGGCGCGATCCCGTGGTCCTCGTGAAAAAAGGCCCCCGCCAGCGAGGGGTGCGCCATGGTGGCGAGCCCCGTCGCCGCGACGGCGCGCACGGCGTCGAGACCCGCCGGGAGCGCGTTCACGACGCAGCCCCGGCATCCCGCGCGGCGGGCGAGCGCCGCCCGCTCGAGCATCGCAGTCACACCACTGGTGACGTTGGGAAGGTAAAGCGTGTTCCCACCGGTCTCGCGGTTCGCCCGCGCGACGGCGTCCTGGCAACGCGGCACTCGCTCGCGGAAGGGCGCGGGCGGCTGGTCCGTCAGGCTGTGGTCGTCCTTCACGAGGTCGATCCCGGCGAGCGCGAATCGATACGCCCGCTCGGCGAGCTGCGCCGCCGACACGCCGAGCGGCTTGAGCGCGGTGCAGAGCAGCGCGCCCCCCCGTGCGCCCGTAAGCTCGCGCAGGCCCGCGATGCCGTGGCGCGGCCCGCCGAGCGAGGCGAGCAGCTCGAGCGGCCAGTCGACATCCGCCACGACGACACCGGCCTGCATCGAGACGTTGCCGAACAGCAGGTTGAGGAGCTGCGGAATCTCGCCGCCCACCACGGCCGGATCGTACGCGATCACGCTGCTCCAGCGCCCCTCGCCCAGCGGTTCGACCGCCTCGACCCGGCCCACGATGCGCGCGGCCACGTCGGCGGAGAGGGCGTCCGCCGCCAGCTCGACCGTCTGCTCGAGCGCGATCTCGCGGGCGCGGGCTCGGGCGGCGCGGTGGTCGGCGCCGTGGACGTGATAGGTGATGCGCAGATCCATCGTGATCTTGGCGTGATCCTGGCGTGATCCCGGCCTGATCCTGGCGTGATCCCGGTCACCTGGAGCGTTGTGTCACTCTGCCCGCGTCCCGCACGGTCGCGCGAGGCGGCCGGCCGGCTGGCATGTGCCGAGCCCCTCGTCCTATCCATATAGCACGCGGCGAGTTGTCTCGCATCCCCGGAACGGGCACGCGGCTTGCGAGGCTGGTGTACGGTGCCGACGAGGAGCGATGTATGGCACGCGCGTGGATGCCCGGCGATCCGGGAGACGACGAGCTCGAGCGCCTGTTTGCAGCGGACCGTGAGGCCTGGCGAGGACCGTCCTACGACGACGCGGGGCCGTGGTCGCCCGCGCCACACTCGGAAGACTGGCGCGGCGAGGAGCATTTCGCGGATTGGCCCGAGGAGCTCGCCGGACCGGAGTACCGCTTGTTCAAAAAGTGGGGAGACCGCCGCTAGCCGACATCGCTCTTCGGGATATTGCGACACAGATCGGGGCCTGGGCTCACGCGTTATGGGTTCGGGCCCCGCGTGTTTGCGCCGCAGCTTGCCACCGGTCGTAGCGCGCGATATGCTGCGTGCCGTTCCACCACCCGGAGTCGGTCATGTCACCCCTGCGAACTATCCTGCTCGTCAGCTGCGTGATCGTTGGGCTCCCCGTCGCGGGACCGCTGGCGGCTCAGAAGGCGAAACGTGCTCCTGCGCGCGCCGATTCCACCCGCGAGACGTCGGTGGCGACGGACCCGGCGCTGCGCGCGCTGCACTGGCGCCTGGTAGGACCGTTCCGAGGCGGGCGGGCCGTGGCCGTGGCGGGCGATCCCACGCGACCACTGGTCTTCTACTTCGGCGCCGTGGACGGCGGTGTGTGGAAGACCGCCAACGGCGGTGAGACGTGGCGCAACGTGACCGACGGCCGGTCCGACATCGCGTCGGTCGGCGCGATCGCCGTCGCTCCCTCCGACCCCAACGTGATCTACGTGGGCGCGGGCGAAGCCGATTGGCGCGAGGATCTGACGTACGGCGAGGGCATGTGGCGCTCGACCGACGGCGGCGAGACGTGGCGGCACCTGGGCCTCGCAGACACGCGTCACATCGCCGTCGTGCGCGTGGATCCGGTCAACCCCGACGTCGTGTACGTCGCCGCGATGGGACACGCCTTCGGGCCCAATCCGACGCGCGGTGTGTTCCGATCGACCGACGGCGGCCGGACCTGGGCCAAGGTGCTGTACGTCGACGACTCGACGGGAGCCATCGACCTGGCACTCGACGCGACGAACCCGCGCGTGCTCTACGCCGCCATGTGGAAGAGCCAGCGCTTCCCGTGGGGTTTCTCGGCTGGAGGCGGCAAGAGCGGGTTGTGGAAGAGCAGCGACGGCGGCGATACCTGGACCGACATCACGCCGAGCCGCGGTCTGCCGCCGCGGCCCCTCGGCCGCATCGGGATCGCCGTGTCGCCCGCCAACCCCTCGCGGCTGTGGGCGAGCGTCGAAGGCCCGGCCGCCGACTCGAGCGGCGGCATCTTCCGGTCCGACGACGCGGGGGCGAGCTGGGAGCGCCTCAACGCGGAGCAGAAATTCATGGTGAGGCCGTGGTACTTCTCGTTCGTCACGGCCGATCCCGCAGACGAGAACACCATGTACGTCCTGAACCTGGGCACCTGGCGCTCCGTGGACGGGGGCAAGTCGTTCACGCGCATCCGCGTCCCCCACGGGGACTGCCACGTCCTGTGGATCGACCCCAGAGATCCCCGGCGCATGATCGAGGGGAACGACGGCGGCGCCACCGTGTCGTTCGACGGAGGCACCACGTGGTCCAGCGTGAACAACCAGCCCACGGCGCAGTTCTACCACGTCGCGACCGACGATCAGTTCCCCTACCGCATCTACGGCGCGCAGCAGGACAATAGCACCGTCTCGATCCCGAGCCGCTCGGACGACGGGGCGATCACGCTGCGCGACTGGTACTCCGTAGGGGGAGGCGAGTCGGGCTACATCGCGCCCCAGCCGGGCGATCCGGGCACGGTGTTTGCGGGCACCTATATGGGGACGCTCACCCGCTACGACCACCGCACCCGACAGGCGCGCGACGTGTCTGTGTGGCTCAACAATTACGACGGGTACGCCGCGGCCGACGTGCCCTACCGGTTCCAATGGACCTTCCCGATCGTGTTCTCGCCACACGACCGCAACACGCTGTATGTCACGGCGCAAAAGGTGTTCAAGACCACGGACGGCGGCGCCAGCTGGCAGGCGATCAGCCCCGACTTGAGCGCCCACGAGGCCGCTACGCTCGGCCCCGTGGGTGGACCGATCACGCGTGACATGACCGGCACGGAGTGGTACGGCACGATCTTCAGCTTCGCTGAATCTCCCATGAAAGCGGGCGTCTTGTGGGCCGGATCGGACGACGGGCTGATCCATCTCTCGCGGGACGCTGGCGCGACGTGGGACGACGTCACGCCGAAAGGTTTGGGCAGGTTCACGCGCGTGAGTCTGCTCGAGCCGTCGCACTTCGACGCCGCCGTCGCCTACCTCGCGGCCAACCGCTACCAGCAGGACGACGTCGAGCCCTACCTGTTCAAGACGGCCGACTACGGCAAGACCTGGACCAAAATCGTTACGGGCATTTCGGCCGGCACGTACACCCGCGCGGTCCGCGAAGATCCGGTGCGGCGGGGCCTGCTGTTCGCCGGCACCGAAACCGGCATCTACGTCACGTTCGACGATGGCGGCAGCTGGCAGCCGCTGCAGCTCAACCTGCCGCGCAGCTCGGTGCGCGACATCGCGGTTCACGGGAGCGACCTGGTCGTCGCCACGCACGGGCGGGCGTTCTGGGTGCTCGACGACATCTCGCCGCTGCGCCAGTTCACACCCGCGTTGCGGAGCGAGCGCGTGCACGTGTTCGCGCCCGAGCCCGCGGTGCGCTTCCTCGGGCGTCGGAGCGAGCGTCCCGTCCCCGCAGCCGGGGAGAACCCCCTTCCCGGCGCGGGCGTCACCTACTGGCTCCAGCAGAAGCCCGCGGGCGAGGTCGCGCTCGCGTTCCTCGACAGCGCCGGCGCCGTGATTCGCACGTTTTCGGGGAAGGCCGATTCGAGCGCCACCGTCGACAGCGCGACGTACGCGCCCAGCGACTCTGCCGTCCCGGCTCGCGTCGGTACCAACCGCTTCGTCTGGAACCTGCGCGCGCCCGACGCCAAAAAGGCCAAGGATATCGTGGTCGACGAGGGGATGATCGAAGGACCGATCGTGCCCCCGGGCCGCTACAGCGTGAAGGTCACCGTCGGCGGGCAGAGCTACACCCAGCCGTTCACAGTGCTGAACGACCCACGCGTGACCACGTCCCCGGCGGACCTCGCGGCCCAGTACGCGCTCGCGCTCCAGATTCACGACCGCATCGACACCCTCGTGACCGCGGTGGAGCGGGTGGAGCAAGCCGAGTCGCAGCTCGCGAGCTGGACGGACTGGACCAAGAATCGGCCCGACGGCGCCCGCGTCAAGTCGCAGGCCGACTCCCTGAAGCGCAGCCTCGAGGAGGTGCGCGCCCGTCTGAGCGAGCCGCACGCGCACGCCGACGAATCCACGCTGCACTGGCCAATCCAGATCTACAACCAGCTCTTGTCGCTCAACGCCATGGTGCAGAGCGCGGACGCGGCCCCCACCAGGCAGGAGCGCGCAGTGCTCGCGGAGCTGTCGGCGAGGCTCGACAAAGAGCTCGCCGCGTTGCGCGGCATCGAGACGGGGGATCTCGCGGCCTTCAATCGAATGCTGCACGACCTGAACGTGCCCGCCGTGGGCGTGGGGGGCGACAAGCGCTGATGTTCGACGCAATAGTGCTCGTCGCCACCCTGCTCGGGGGCGGGGATACGCTGTCCGGTCGGGTCGCGGACCCGGACGGCAATGCCGTCGCCGGTGCGACCGTGACCGTGGTGGAGCTCCACCGCGTGGCGGTGACCCAGGCGGACGGCGCGTACCGCCTTGCCGACCTGCCACCGGGCCGCTACACGATCAGCGTGCGCGGTCTCGGGTTCGCGCCGGTCGCCCGCGACGTCGCGGTCCGGGGCGCGACGACCCTGTCCGTGACCCTAACCCGAACCGCGATCTGGGTCGAGCCGGTCACCATCACGGCTACCGGCGCGCCGCTCGCCGCGGGACTGTCGCCGCTCCCGACGCAGGCCCTCTCCGAGGACCGCCTGCAGCGCGAGCAGAGCGTGTCCCTCGCCCACGCGCTGGGCTCGCTCCCTGGGATCAACGCGCTCACCACCGGACAGCAGATCGGCAAGCCTGTCATCCGGGGGCTCACGGGTCCGCGCGTACTGGTGCTCGAGGACGGCAGCCGGCTCGAGGACTACTCGTGGAGCGACGAGGACGGCCCGTCGGTGGACACCCGCCTCGCGCAGCGGGTCGAGGTGATCCGTGGCCCGGCGAGCGTGCTGTACGGCTCGGACGCATTGGGCGGGGTGGTGAACGTGATCCCCGAAGAGCTGCCGGATGCGAACGGCGGTCCCCGCGCCGTGCGCAGCGGCTTCGAGATCTCGGCTGCATCCAACAACGCCGAGCTCGAGGGAGCGGCGCGGGTGGAAGGAGCGAGCGGGGGATGGGGGTGGCGCCTGTTCGGAATCGGCCGGTTCGCGAGCAGTCTCCACACGCCCGCGGGCGAGCTCGACAACACGGGGTTCAACGCGCTCTCCGGCGAGGCGGCCGTGGGCACGCGCGGCGCGCGCGGCAGCACAACGCTGCGCTACACGCGCTACGGCGGCGAGTTCAAGCTGCTCGAAGCCGAAGGCCCCACGACCGGAGAAGAAGGAGGACCCGAGCGCAAGCTGTCCGATGACCGGGTGCAATTCGCGGGCGACTATCTCGTGGGCGGCGTGCGGCTCGAGACCAAGGCGCAGTGGCAGCGGCACTCGCTCATCGAGGTCTCGGACACGGGAGTGAGCCCCGGGGGCCAGCCGCTCGAGGGGACGGCGTTCGATCTGCTCCTCAACACGTTCACCCTCGACGTGCTGGCCCATCACGCCGCCGGCCCGCGGCTGCGGGGCACGTTCGGAGTCTCGGGTGTCCACCAGACCAACGACACCCGCGGATCGATTCCGCTCGTGCCGGGTGCACGCGTGCGGTCGGGTGCGCTCTTCGCATTCGAGCAGGCGGAGCTGGGGCACGTGTCGCTGCTGGTTGGGGGGCGCGTCGATGTGCGGCGCCTCACGGCGGATTCCAATGCGCTGCTCAAGCGGGGGCCGGAGCAGCGGGACTACACCGCGTGGTCCGGGAATGCCGGTATCGTGTATCGCGCCGGGGCGGCGGTGGCGTTGACGGCAAATGTGGGGCGGGCCTGGCGGGCCCCTACCCTGTTCGAGCTGCTCTCGAACGGAGCCCACCTCGGCGAAGCGCGCTACGAGATCGGGGACGCTCGGCTGCAACCCGAGGCGGGGACGAACCTGGACCTGGGAGTGCGCTGGCAGCGAAAGCACTTCCGCCTCGAGCTGGCCGCTTATCGCAACGCGATCGACCGCTTCATTTTCATCACGCCCACGGACTCGTTCGTGACGGTTTCGACGTCGCCACCGGACTCGCTGCGTGTGTACCGTTACCAGCAAGCGGATGCCCGGCTGCTGGGCGGCGAAGCCGAACTGGAGGTGGCGGTCGCGGCCGCGCTCTCGGTGCGCGCCCGCGCCGACGCGGTGCGTGGCACAAACCAGGCCACGCGGGAACCGCTGCCGCTCGTCCCTCCGGCGCGCGCGGCGCTCGGCGCCGAGGTGCACCGCACCGGGTTGGGCTGGGCGGACCGCGCCTACGCCGGCGCCGAAGTCGAGGTGGCCACCCGACAGACCCGGCTCAATCCGCTCGACATCCCGACCGGTGGGTACACGCTGCTCAATCTGTCGGCGGGTCTGACGCGGCCGATGCTGGGCCGGATCGGCCGTGTCGATCTCGCGGTCAAGAACGTCGCCAACGTGAGCTACCGCAGCTTCCTGAGCCGCTACAAGGAGTTCGCGCTCGACCCCGGGCGCAACGTGGTGCTGCGGGTGTCCGTCGGCGAATGAGATTCGGTCTCGTCGCCTTCACGCTGGCGCTCGCGGCGAGCCCGCTCGAGGCCCAGTTCCGTCCCAAAGACTTCGACGGCTACGCCGTCCGGGGACTCGCGGCGCTGCGCACGCCCGGCGCCGCCATCGCCGTCGTCAAGGACGGCCGGGTGATGTTCGCGAAGGGCTACGGGGTGCGCGCCCGGGGCGACACAGGACGCGTGGACGCGCACACGCTGTTCCAGATCGCCTCCAACACCAAGGCGTTCACCACCGCGGCGCTGGCCATCCTCGCCGACGAAGGCAAGCTGTCCTGGGACGATCCGGTCACAAAGTTCCTGCCGGGCTTCGCACTGTACGACCCGTACGTGACGCGCGAGCTCACGGTGCGCGACCTCGTGACGCACCGCAGCGGTCTCGGTTTGGGCGCCGGGGACCTCCTGTGGTTCCACTCGAACTACAGCCGCGCGGAGATCGCGTATCGTATCCGGTTCGCCAAACCGGCCTCGAGCTTCCGCAGCGCGTACGCCTACGACAATGTGCTGTACATCGTGGCGGGCGAAATCGTCCCGGCCGTCGCCGGCATGAGCTGGGACGACTTCGTGACGCGCCGCATTCTCACGCCGCTCGGGATGTCGGAGACGGGCACGACGATCGCGTACTTCACGTCGAGCCACAACGCGGCCGCACCCCACGCGATGGAGCGCGGCACGCTGCAGATCGTGCCCATCGATTCCGTGGACAACACCGCGCCCGCGGGCGGCATCGTATCCAACGTCGCCGATCTCGCGAAGTGGCTGATCTGCAGACTCGATTCGGGCCGCTACACGGGAGGTCGCTTGTTCAGCGAGCGACAGGCGCGGGAGATGTGGTCGGGACAGACCATTCTGCCGATCAGCGATCCGCAGCCGCCCCTCGCCGCGCTGCGGCCCAGCTTCGCCGAGTACGGCCTGGGGTGGCGGCTGCGCGACTACCGCGGCCGGAAGATCGTCACGCACACCGGCGGTCTGGCCGGCATGTCGTCCCAGATCACGCTCGTGCCGGCCGAAAAGCTGGGGATCGTGATTCTCACGAATTCCGAGGCGGACTTGATGGCGGCCCTCAGCTATCGTCTACTCGATGACTTTCTGGGTGGGGGCCCGCGCACCGACTGGGTGGCCGCGTTTCTGCGGGCGGCCGAACTCGACCGCGCGCAGGCCGACTCGACCGTCCGTGCCACCCGTGCCGCGCGCGACTCGCTATCCAAGCCGTCCTTGCCGCCCGAGCGCTATGCCGGGCGCTACCACGACGAGCTGTACGGCGATGCGGGAATCGCACTGGAAGACGGACGGCTCGTGCTGCGGTTCAGTCGCTCGCCCGCATTCGTCGGCGATCTCGAGCATTGGCAGTACGACACGTTCATCGCGCGGTGGCGCACGGCGCACCTCGAGGACGCGTACGTCGCGTTTTCCCTGAACCCGGATGGATCGACCGACCGCTTCCGGATGAGCGCCGTCTCGCCGGTGGCCGATTTCAGCTTCGACTACCAGGACCTCGAGTTCCGGCCCCTGAAACCGTAGCGGTGGCCCGCGGTTGTGCGGCGCGGTCGGTCGTGACGATCTTGTAAGAGTCCGATGGTCCCGTTCCTGCTCAAGCCGTGGCCCTGGTACGTCACCGGACCGCTCGTCGGCGTGGTGGCGGTCGCGTTGCTCGCGATCGGCAACAAGCCGTTCGGCGTCTCCGCCAACCTGCGCCATATGTGCGCCGCCACTTTCCCCGGCAGGGTTGCGTTCTTCAAGTACGACTGGCGTGGCGCCGGCCTGTGGAATCTCGTCTTCGTCGCGGGCGTCGTCGCCGGCGGCTTCGTGGGCGGCGTGCTGCTCGCGAACCCCGACCCCGTCGCCATCACGCCCCAGGCGCAGGCGTCCCTCGCCGCGCTCGGCATCCGCGACTTCACGGGGCTCGTGCCGCGCCAGTTGTTCACCTGGCACGCCCTCCTGAGCGTGCGCGGCCTGCTCATGATGGTCGGCGGGGGCTTCCTCGTCGGGTTCGGGACCTCGTGGGCAGGCGGTTGCACGTCCGGCCACGGCATCTCGGGGCTGGCCGACCTGCAGCCCGCCTCGCTCATCGCGGTCATCTCGTTCTTCGCCGCGGGCGCCGCCGCGAGCTACTTCCTGCTCCCGCTGCTGGTGCCGCGATGACCGCCTCCCCTGCGCTGGCTCCGCCTCCCGCGCAGCACCGGGAGCGCCTGCTCGGCACATACTTCTGCATGGGCGTCCTGTTCGGGATCGTGTTGACCAAGGGAGAGCTCGCGTCTTGGTTCCGCATCCAGGAGGCGCTGCGCTTCAAGGGCCCGTACCTGTACGAGGTATTCGCCTCCGCGCTCGCCGTGTCCGCTCCGGGGTTCGCGTTCCTCAAGCGGCGGCGCGCCCGGGCCCTGACGGGCGAGCCGATCGTCGTTCCCCCCAAGCGGTTGGGCTCGGGCGTCCGCTACGTGGCCGGAAGCGTCCTGTTCGGCCTCGGCTGGGCGCTGATCGGGGCGTGCCCCGGTCCGATGTTCGCCTTGCTGGGCGCCGGCGTCGGCGTGATGTCGGTCGTCTGGATGGCCGCCCTGGGCGGAACGTGGGTGTACGGCTGGCTGCGACCCAGCCTGCCGCACTAGTGCCGTTCCAACCATTCTGGCCACGTGCTCAGCAAGCCCGCGCCACCTGACGGACCTCTGACGGCACGCTCGCCTGACCGGGTTGGAACGGCACTAGCGCGAGCCCGGCTCGCGACGGCGGCGGTCGTGCTGATCGCCGCCGTCGCGTTGCTCCACTACGATATCCCGCCGGTCCCCACCTGGTTTTACGTCCTCGCCTGGTATCCCACGCTCGTTGTCTTCGATCAGGTGGTGGTGCTGCTCGGCGGCGAATCGCTGCTCGCCCGACCGCCCGAGCTGGCGGCGATGCTGTGGTGGTCGGCGGTCATCTGGTTCCTGTTCGAGGCCATCAATTTCCGCCTCCAGAACTGGTATTACGTGTTCCTGCCGCCGCATCGCCTGGACCGCTGGGCCGGCATCACCATATCGCTCGCCACGGTCGTGCCCGCGGTCCTGCTCCCCGAGCGCGTACTCGACCGGTTGGGCGTGTGGCACGACCTGCGGGCCCGGCCCGTCCCGATTGCGCCGGCACACCTGCGCACGGCCTGGTGGGCCGGCTGGGCCGTATTGGCTCTGGTCCTCGCGTTCCCCCGCTATCTCTTTCCCCTCACGTGGGGCGCGGTATGGCTCGTCGCCGAGCCGCTCTTGTACCGGAGCGATCCCGAGCGCTCCCTGCTCGGCGACGTGGCCCGCGGTGACTGGGGGCGGATCGCGCGCCTCATGACCGCGGGGCTCGTGGCGGGCGCGCTGTGGGAATCGTTCAACGCAATGGCGCGCGGGCGCTGGATCTACACCGTCCCCTTCCTCGAACACCCGAAGATCTTCGAAATGCCGCCGGCGGGATTCATCGGTTTCCCGTTCTTCGCGCTCGAGGTGTGGTCGCTCTATCACTTACTTGCGCCGCGCACGACGCGTCGCGCGCTGGCCGGCTCCGCAGTGTTCGTACTGCTGGTGCTCGCGGGGATCGATCGGTGGACCGTGAGCTCCACGGCACCGCGGCTCGTGGATCTGCCGGGCGTGACTAACCCCGTGCACGAGCGCCTCAGCAGCGCCGGATGGGACGACGTGTTCCGGGTCGCGCGAACCCCCGTCGCCGAGCTCGCCTACCGCGCCAACCTGAGCCCGGGCGAAGCCCGAGCGGCCCGCGAGGCGGCGCGTCTCGTGACGCTGCGCGGCATCGGGAGCACGTACGCGGCCGCGCTGATGGCCAGCGGGATCGGCACCGTGGAGGCATTGGCGGCCGCGGACCCCGACGCGCTGTGGCGCAAGCTGCACGGCGGCCCCCGGCCCACGCCCGCCGAGGTGCGGGTGTGGGTGCGCGCGGCGCAAACGGAAGGCGGCTCCACGCCTCGCCTCAGCGACCCCCAGCGACCCCCGCCGTAGGCCGCACCGGTCCCGTCCCGGCCCCGGTTCGCGAGATGGCGGCCGCGATCTCGTCGAGATCCGCTGTCGTGAGCTCGAGTGTCGCCGCGCCGATCCAGCCGTCCACCTGCGCCGCCGTGCGGGCGCCGACGATCGCCCCCGTCACGCCGGGCCAGGCGAGCGTCCACGCCACCGCGACGGCGGAGACGGTCGCGCCGTGCCGCCGCGCGATGGGCTTGAGCGCGTCGCGCAGCGCGAGATTCTTGCCCAGGGCGGGCTGCTGGAACTGGGGGCTGCGGCGGCGCCAGTCGTCCTGGGCCAGCGCCGCGACCCGCGGGGCCGCGAAAGCGTCCGTCAGGAGACCCGACTGCATCGGGCTGTACGCGATGACGCCGGTCTCGTGCTCCGTGCACCAGGGAATCTGCCGCTCCGCAGCATCCCGCCGGATCAGGGAGAACGGCGGCTGCAGCGAATCCACGTGCCGGATCGCCTCGCAGCGCTGCAGCAGCGGGACGTCGAAGTTCGACACGCCCGCAGCCCGCGCTTTGCCTTGCTCGACGAGCCGCACCATCGCCTGCCACGAATCCTCCACGGGCGTCCCCGTCTCGTCGGGCCAATGAAACTGATACAGGTCGATCTGTTCGACGCCGAGCCGGCGCAGCGACGCTTCGCACTCCTTCCGGATGGAGTCGGGCCGGAGCACGCGGCGCGCTTCCTTCATGCGGTCGCGCTCGTCCCACACCAGGCCGCACTTCGTGAACACGAACGGCCGCTCGCCGGCCGGGCGCTCTCGCAGCAGACGCCCGACCACCTCTTCTGAATGCCCGAGACCGTACACCGCCGCGGTATCGATCCAGTTGATGCCCAGCTCGAGCGCGCGACGCATCGCGGCGAGCGAGTCGGCGTCGTCCTGCGGGCCCCAGCCGAACGCCCAGCCACCGCCGCCGGTGGCCCACGCGCCGAAGCCGACGGTCGTGATGTCGAGTCCGCTCGTGCCGAGCGGACGGGTAGGCAACGTCATACGCACAACTCTCCGTGACTTGAGGTCAAGGAACGAGCAGCACCTTTCCCGTGGTTTTCCGTCCCTCGAGCAGCCGGTGCGCCTCCGCCGCCTGCGCGAGCGGGAGCTCGCGCTCGATGCGCAGCTTCAGCTTGCCGCTCTTGATCCAGCCCAACACCTCCCCTGCCCGCGCGACCAGCTCGGCGCGCGTTGCGATGTAGTGCACGATCGTAGGGCGGGTAAGGA
>Ga0209805_1000305_pt1 | contig 30008 bp, 28 predicted proteins | sample GraSoiAngelo_148_FD_185905 | JGI IMG/M metagenome (GOLD analysis project Ga0209805, IMG submission 185905) | Grasslands soil microbial communities from the Angelo Coastal Reserve, California, USA - 14_1009_09_20cm (SPAdes) (version 2) | ecosystem: Environmental > Terrestrial > Soil > Grasslands ...
CGAACGTCGCCGCGCGGAGCGCCGTCTGCTTGGGACCGGACCACGCGCGCGGGCCGCGGGCACGACGGATCCAACGGACACCCTCGTCGCGGGCGACGCGGCCCACGACTCGGGCGACAGGAGGCATCAGATGGGTGTGGCGGTGCGAGTCCCAGGCCAGCGGAAGGATTCCCCAGGAGCGAGCCAGGGCCGCTTGCGCCCGGACCTCGGCCGCGAGCTCGCCCGCCCGCACGCGTCCGCTGAAAAGCCGTCTGGTGAGCTCCGCGAGGCCCAGGAAGCGACCCTCACCGTCCACCAGGCTTCGGACCGCCGCCGGATCGCTCACCGGCCAGCCGCCCACGAGATCGATGTGCAGGCCCACCTCGAGATCGGGCTCCATCCGGGCCTGGGCCGCGGCTTCAGCGGACGACTCCGTGGTCACGATGAGCGAGGTTGACCGGACGATGCCGCGACGATGCGACTCGAGGATGCCTTTCGTAACGCCCGGCGATAGGCCCAGGTCGTCCGCCGTGACGACGAGGGTCATGTGCCGTAGAGCCCGCGCATGTCGTTCAACCGGATGACGAACAGGTCGCGGAGCATCTTGGGCGTGTCCGCGAGAAAGTCGATGCGGGTCTCGCCGTGCTGCCGCAGCGCGAACGGGATTTCGCGCACCGTGTAGCCGGCGCGCCGAGCGAGGAACAGCACCTCGGCGTCGAACGCGAAGCCGTTCAAGCGCTGCTTCGCGAAGAGGTCCTTTGCGGCCTCGGCCGTGTACATCTTGCCGCCGCACTGCGTGTCGCGGATGTTCGTCGGAACGAGAAGGTGCACGACCGCGCGGAAGACGTCTCCCATCACACGTCGCCACCACGGCCGATCGACGATCGACCCCGGGACGTACCGCGATGCGATGGCGATGTCGGCGCCGGTATCGAGCGCCCCGATGAAGAGGTCGATGATCTCGACCGGGATGGTGAGGTCGGCGTCCAGAAACACGATCGGATCGCCCGTGGCGGCCTGCATCCCCGCGCGGACGGCCGCGCCTTTTCCGCGGTGCGGCAGCCGCAGCACCTTGAACGCGAGACCGAGGTGTGTGTGCGCGACCTTTGCGCGGTGAAAGATAGCGGCGGTCGCGTCCGTCGAGCCGTCGTCCGCGAGGATGATCTCGCCGGAGATCTCGCGGTCGCGAAAGAACTCGGCGCATCGCCCGAGGCTTTCCTCGATGCGACGCGCCTCGTTATAAGCGGGGAGGACGAGGGTGAGGATGCTCTATCGGCGCGGCGGACCGCCGCGTCGGAACCCACCCCTGTCGCCGCCCGGTCGCGGACCGCCGCGCTCGTCGCGCTCGCGGTACCGCTCGCGCTCGGCGCGCTGACGTGTCTCGTAGTCGTTGCCGTTCTCGTTCACTGCCCGGATCGAGAGATTGACCCGGCCCATGCGGTCGACCTCGGCCACCTTGACCTTGACCTTGTCGCCGACTTTGACCGCGTCCTCAACGCTGTTCACGCGCTCTGACGAGAGCTCGCTGACGCGGACGAGACCTTCCTTTCCCGGAAGGTACTCGACGAACGCCCCGATGCTCATGATCCGCGTGACCTTGCCGTCGTAGACCTCGCCGACCTCGGGCTCCTTGGTGAGGCCCTCGATCATCGCCCGTGCGCGGTCGCGCCCCTCGGCCTTGGCGCCGGTGATGCGGACCGTGCCGTCGTCCTCGAGCTCGATGGTGGTGCCGGTCTCCGCCTGGATCGCGCGGACCATCTTGCCGCCTGGGCCGATGACCTCGCGCACCTTGTCCGGCTGGATCTTGATCGTTTCGATCCGCGGGGCGTAGCGGGACAGCTCTGAGCGCGGCTGGTCGATGACGTTGCGCATCGCCTCGAGGATGAGGACACGCGCCTCGCGCGCCTGCTGGAATGCCGCTCGCATGATGTCGAGCGAGATCCCCTTGATCTTGATGTCCATTTGGAGGGCGGTGACGCCTTTGGCCGAACCGGTGATTTTGAAGTCCATGTCGCCGTAGTGGTCCTCGAGGCCCTGGATGTCGGTGAGGACGGTCCACTTGTCACCAGAGGTGACAAGTCCCATCGCGATGCCACCGATCATCTCCCTGATCGGGACACCGGCGTCCATGAGCGCGAGGGTCGATCCGCAGGTCGAGGCCATCGACGACGAGCCGTTCGACTCGAGCGTCTCGCTAACTACTCGAATGGTGTATGGAAACTGCTCCTTCGTCGGGAGCACGGGAAGGAGCGCGCGCTCCGCGAGCGCGCCGTGGCCGATCTCGCGTCGACCGGCGCCGCGCATCATGCGGACCTCGCCGACCGAGTACGGCGGGAAGTTGTAGTGATGCATGTAGCGCTTGGTGTCGACGGGCGAGAGCGTGTCGATGATCTGTTCGTCGCCGCCCGGGCCGAGCGTCGCGACCGAGAGGACTTGTGTCTGCCCCCGCGTGAAGACGGCGGAGCCGTGCGTGCGCGGCAGGACCCCGACCTCGATCGCGAGCTGGCGGATGTCCTTGGTGCCGCGGCCATCCGGCCGGAGGTTCTCTTCGGTGACGGCCTTGCGGAACTCGTCCTCGAGGAGCTGCTCGTAGACCTCACTGACTTCTTCGAGCGTCAGAGGCGCGTTGTCGCCCGTCGCGAACTGGGCCACGGCCTCGAGCTTGAGCTCGTCCAGGCCGGCCTCGCGCTGTGCCTTGTCCGGATTGCGAAGCTTCGCGCGCAGGCGCTGGCTGAGGAAGGTGGTGACCGCACCCAGACGCGCCGCGTCCGGGACGACGGTGATGTACTCCATCTTCGGCTTGCCCGAGGCACGCTGAAGGTCCATCTGCGCATCGCAGATCTTCTTGATGCCTTCCTGCGCGAGCGCGAGGGCCTGGATGAGGAAATCCTCCGTGACCTCGTGGGCCCCGGCCTCCATCATCATGATCGAGTCGCGCGTGCCGGCGACGATCAGGTCGAGCGTGCTCTCTTCCATCTGCTGGATCGTGGGGTTGAGGGTGAGCTCGCCGTCCACCGTGCCGACGCGAACGCACCCGATCGGTCCCTCGAACGGAGCATTCGAAATGGTGAGCGCGGCGGACGCCGCGTTCACGGCGAGGACGTCGTAGTCATTCTCCTGATCGGCCGACCAGGCCGAGACGACGATCTGGACGTCGTTACGGAAGCCCTTCGGGAAGAGCGGCCGGATCGGGCGATCGGTGAGACGCGCGGTGAGGATGCCTTCCTCGGACGGACGCCCTTCACGGCGCGGGAACGATCCCGGGATCTTGCCCGCGGCGTAGAGACGCTCTTCGAAGTCCACCGTGAGCGGGAAGAAGTCGATGCCCGTGCGGATGGTCTTCGCGACGGTCGCCGCGGCAAATACGACCGTGTCGCCGTATTGCACCGTGACGGCACCGCCGGCCTGCTTCGCGTACTTCCCCGTCTCGAAGGTGAACGGCTTTCCGTTGATGGTCGCCTGGGAACGAGTAACTGGCATGTGGTTGTTGATCTCGGGTGCCTATGAAAAAACCCAGGGATTTCCCTGGGTTTCCGCTTACGCGGGCGGTCTCACCGTCGCAGACCGAGTCGCCCGATGACTTCCTGGTAGCGCTCCGGGCTTCTGCGGTGCAGGTAGGCGAGCAGCCGTCGGCGTTGTCCGACCATGCTGAGCAGCCCGCGGCGACTCGCGTTGTCGTGGCGGGCGGTGCGCAGATGTTCGGTGAGGTGCTTGATCCGCTCGGTCAGGAGCGCGATCTGGACCTCCGGCGAGCCGGTGTCCTTGTCGTCACGGCGGTACGCCGTGATCACCTCATTCTTGTTTGGGAGCGTCGCTGACGGCACCCGTTGTCCTTTCTTGATCCTTTGGATCTCTTATTCGCTTATGAGTCTACCGGATGCGGAACGATCAGCCGAGCGCTCGCAGCCGCGGAAGGAGCGCGGCGGCCTCCTCGGCGCGCTTGCGCGGGTCGCCCGCCGGCACGTTTCCGCCGCCGATCATCACGAGAATTTCGGTAAATCCGGCCGCGATGGTCACCTTGGCCTTCTGAAGCGTCTCCTCCGGTGAGGTCAGGCGCATCGAGATCGAGCGACGGACCGCGCTCGGGTCGCGGCCAGCCTTCGTGCAGGCGGCATCGAGCGCCTTGCTCAGCGCGACACCTTCCTCGAACGTGGCGGCATTGGAGTGCCACACGTCGGCGTGGCGCGCGGTAAGACGCAGCATCCGCTCCCCCTTCGAGCCGATCCAGATCGGAGGGTGCGGTCGCTGGACCGGCTTGGGCTCAGCGATCGCATCGTTCAGCTCGTAGAAACGGCCTTTGTAGGTCGCTCGCGGCTCCGACCAGAGGAGCTTCATCGCGCGGAGCGACTCGTCGAGCATCGTGACGCGATCGCCCGCGCTCGGAAAAGGAAGTCCGAACTGGGTGAACTCGGGCTCGTTCCAGCCCGTCCCGATCCCGAACTCGAGGCGCCCGTTCGAGAGGTGATCGACGGTGACCGCGATCTTCGCCATGAGTCCCGGGTGCCGGTACAGGTTGCCGGTGACGTTCAAACCCATCCGCGCGCGTTTGGTGATCGCGGCCATCGCGCCGAGCACCGTCCACCCATCGAAGATCAGCGCGGTCGGGTCCGGTCCCAGCGCGATGAGGTGATCGAACGGCCAGATGTGGTCGAAGCCCGCCGCGTCCGCCGTTCGCCACACATCGATCTGCACGTCGATGGGATGCACCTGCTGGGAAAACTTCAAGCCGTAGCGAAGCGGATTTGGTATGGAGGACATCCTGCGGCGAATCTAGCAATCCCGGGCGGCGCGTGCCGATGGCCTGACGCTAGGGCAGACCGCAACCCTTCGCAGTCGCTCCGACGGGCGGCGACTTCACGGAAAGGCTTTGCACCAAAGCCTGCAGCTCGGCCAGCGAACCCGCGGGCGCGGAAGCAAGATGGCTGTCCGTCCAGAAGATCGGATAGAAGTAGCCATCTGCCGGAAAGTCGGTTGGGAATACCAGCAGAACGATCGTTTCCTGCTGAACGTCCATCGCCGGGATCGGGCCAGGCAGGCGTTCGCGATACCCGAGTGCGGGGTAGGTCCGCGCCGCATCTTCAAAGGTCGTCTCGATGAAGTCCGTGAACGGCTCCGATGCCGTCGCCGCTTGGAATTTCTGGAAGTACGCGTGGGCCTGACTCGATGGAGTCCGCTCGGCGGACGGAAGGGTTTCCCGCGCGAACAGGGATGCCAAGACCTGGTGGCCACCGGACGAGCCGTGGAGCGTGATCCGCGAGAGGGGCTCGCCGTCGCTCTCCTCTTTCACGCTCCACCCACTCGGCGGAACGAAACGAACTCCGATGTACTCGCAGCTCGTGCCGGCTGTCTGCGTGGTCGGCGCCACTGAGCCGAGCGGTTTACACGCCAGCGTTCCGAGTATCAACACGAGAGCGCACCGGCAGAGAGCCTTCATCGCGCGATTGTCACGACGCGCCGCGGGGCACGCGTCTCGTTCCCGTAGCGGAGCGACCCGCGCTCCTAATCGACTCTCTGCAGCTTCTGCACGGTGTGGCAATCCGGCGGGACCAGACCGGCTTTTCCGGCGATGGTCCAAACGACCTCGGCGACATAGAGGTCGCCATTCGCGTCGACCGCGAGGCCGTGCGGCGCGCAGAAGCTCCCCGGCGCGCATGGGTCCGGACCGCCCAGTCTCGCGACGACGGTTCCGTTCGCGTCGAGCACGCTCACGCGGCTCGGCAGATCGCGCTCGATCGGTCCGTGCCGGAACGAGCGTTGACCCGCGCGCCAACCGAGCTCGGAGACGTACATCCGGCCGCGCGCGAGAACGACCTGCGTCGGCCGCTGGACGTCGGTGATCTCCCTGATGAAGCGACCCTCGGCCGTGAACACCTGGATCCGATCGCTTTCGCGATCGCAGACGAATACGGTTCCTGTCGCATCGACCGCGATCCCGTGCGGCAGCATGAACTGCCCGGGTCCGGTGCCCGGCTCGCCCCAGGAGGCAAGGAGCTGTCCGCTCGGCGAGAACCGGTGCACGCGCGCGTTTCCGTATCCGTCCGAGACGTAGAGGTCGCCGTTCGGCGCGACCGTGAGGTTCGTCGGCCGGTTGAACGGTGGCGCGCCGCGGGTGATCGTGGTGAGATTTGAGCCGTCGTACCCGCTGTCCGACGGCTCACCGGCGTTGTCGCCGAGAGTGAGCAGGAGCTTTCCATCAGGCGTGAATTTGCGGACGGAGTGTCCGGCGTCATCGGTGCACCACACCGAGTCATCTGGAGCGATCGTGATGCCGTGCGTGCGCATCGAGAACATCCCCTCGCCCCAGGAGCCGACGAAGCGTCCGTCGCGCTCGTAGATGAGAACCGGATGCTCCGCGCGACAGAAGAGGTAGACGCGCCCCTTTGAGTTGACCGCGACCGCCGCAACGTCAGGGTGCGTGTAGCCGGCCGGGAGCCGCTCCCACCCTACGACCGGCTCGTATCGCAGTGTTGTCACGCCGCGGAAATCCGTCCGAGTGTGGAGCGAGCGCTCGGATCCGCGACACATCGTTTCACGAGTCCCACCATTTCTTCGCTACGGTCGATCGGCCAGAGAGGAAGGCCAACGTCCCAGCCGCCGATGAGCCCGCGGAAGCGTCGATTGAACGCCGGCGTCAGTCGCGATAGACCTCCCGCCTGTGGCGGTTCCTTCGTCCGTAATCCAAGGTTGATCTGCCAGGAGACTGTGTAGTACCCAAGCGCCTCGATGCTTTCCCAGGGGACGAAGGTCCATCCGGCAATTGACTTTATGAGAATCCCGTCACGCAGGAGCGCTATGTACGTCTGGCCCCGAAACGATGCGATGATCCCGAGGACGCCGACAGCAGCCAGGAGTACCAGTAGAAGCGACAGGACTAGATCGAAAGCGTCGTGCGTTGATGCCAGACCATAGACCCCAAGTGCTCCTATCAGCAGGATCGCGATGGGTCCGAGCACAGATTGTCCCCTTGACGACCTGAACACTGCCGCCGGACGCTCGGCCCCTTCCCACTCGACCATCACAATCCGTGAAGTATCCGGCGGCTTTCATCCACGTCGCGGGCGATTTGCGCAGACAGCTCCGCGGGGCTCGCGAACGCGATCTCGTCGCGCAATCTTTTGACGAAAGCCACCTCGACCTCTTCGCCGTAGAGCTCGCCGGAGAAGTCGAGAAGGTACGCCTCGAGTACGCGCTCGCCGCCACCGAACGTCGGTCGGACGCCGAGCGACGCGGCCGCTTTGAAGCGTCCCTCCCCCATCTCGGCCCACATCGCGTAGATCCCGTCGCGGGGGAGGAGACGCTCCTTCGGCAGCGCGAGGTTGATGGTGGGAAACCCCAGCGCGCGGCCGCGCTTGTCGCCATGCACGACACGGCCGCGGATGCTGTACGGCCGGCCCAGAAGACGCGCCGCCGCCTCGACATCGCCCGCCAGAAGAAGATTGCGGATGCGTGTGGAGCTGACGATCGCCCCGTCGAACTGGATCGGTGACAGCACGTCGACGACAAAGCCATCGCGTTTTCCTCGCTCGCGCAGCTTTTCGACGTCGCCCTCGGCACGGCGGCCGAAGTGAAAGTCGGGACCGACGACGATGCGTCGGACGTCGCACGCCCCTTTCACTCGATCTACGAACTCGTCGGCAGAGAGCCTCGCGAATGCGTCGTCGAACCGGAAGACCACGACCGCATCGGCGCCCGCTTCGCGCAGCAGTCTCACGCGGTCATGTATGTCGGAGAGCGCGGACGCGGGGGCGCCCGGCGCGAGTACCTGGATTGGCAGCGGGTCGAACGTCGCCGCGACCGCGGCGGCCTGCTCGTTCCGCGCGCCGCGCCCGAGATGAGCGATGAGCGCGCGGTGCCCGAGATGCACGCCGTCGAAGACCCCGATCGCCAGGTGGACGGGTCCCTTAGGCCAGCCGGTGAAGTCCGTGAACGCTTCGATAGGCCGAGATTAGTCGGCCGCACCCACTCCGGCAGGCGACGGCTCGCCGACGGCGTCGAGCGCGACTGGCATCGGCGCGGGGGCCGGCTCAGGCAAAAGCACGGGCGGCGATTCGCGAACCGGGCGAGGCGTCGTCACGATCGCCGGCGCCGGCCGCCGGACCCTGCGCGGCACCCGCCGCGCAGCGCGCGTTGCCAGGAACGGCACCGGTGTGAACACCGCGGCGATGAAACCGAGGTAATTCCCCTGGAAATACCGCCCGAAGAATAGGAACGCGAGGAGCGTGAGCGCATAGCCCGCGAGCAGTGTCGCGATCGTGGGCCGCTGCCAGAGCCGAATGAGCCACCAGGCGGCGATGGGCGCCGCGATCGCGATCTCGATTGCCGCGAATGGAAAGTCCGCCTGCCGATACGGGATCAGCCCAAGCCCGAGGAGGATCGCCGAGAATCCCATTCCCGAGATCGGGTACGTCCACGCGGCGCCGCCCGCGTTGTAGCTGACGACGTCATCCCAGAACGCGCCGAAGTTGTTCACGAGGAATGGGACGAAGGTCGCGAGCAGGAACAGGGCAGCGGGCCACGTCGGGAGGAGCGCGGCGACGACATCCCGCACGGTGCGCGGCCGCTTCGTCGCGACTAGGTACACGGCGACGAACGGCAGAAAGATGAGCGCATGTAGCTTGGCGGCTCCGGCCGCCGCGAAGGCGAGCGACGACGTGGTGCGGCGCTCGCGCATGAGCAGCGCGAGCCCCGCGAATAGGAACAGCAGCACGAAGAAATCGTTCCGCCCCTCGACCACAAACGGGAAGAGCTGCGGATTGAGCGCGATCGCCGCGGCCATGGCGAGCCTTGGAGCGGCGCCCCGCACGACGAATGGCACGAGCGCGAGCGTGCCGACGTACGCCGGAAGGTAGAGGTAGCGCTGGTCCCAGATGAAGCCGAAGTGATCGAAGAACCACACGAACGGCGCGCTCACCAAGAACATGAACGGGAAGTACGTGAGGTGGTAGAGCGCCGGATTGTTGATCATCGGCCAGAAGAACATCGGCGTGTCCAGGTAATCGGCGACGTATGGGTTCATGCCGGCGAGGAGCTTTCGCGAAGCCTCCTCGACCATCAGAGCGCCGTCGTGGATGTACGTGTACGGCTTCCCCGTCTCGCGCAGGATGATCGAGGCGAATGTCGGGATGATCACGAAAGCGGCGATCATCGCGACGAGATGCGCGATCCGAGCGCGCGTCGTGAACGACCCGCGGGAGCGGTGATCCCGGTAGGGATAGGCGAACGCCAGCGCGCCGCAGGTCACGAGGAAGGCGACGTCCGCGCCAGGAGGGAAGAGCTGCCAGAGCGGCACGTCGTGCGTCGCGGCTACGGTGGTGTGGTTGGCGAAGAGAAGGAACCAGTTGCCGACGCCGAAGAGTGCGACCACCTTCGCGTCGAGGGAAAGGTCGCGCCAGGCCGACAGCGCCCACTTGATGAAGCGCTCGAGTGATTTGGCGAGCATCAGGCTGACTCCCCCGCTCCGACGATCGTAGCAGCGGACGCCCCTAGAAATCGGGCATCGAGCGTCAACAATTCCTCGTTCGCCGGGCGAAGAAGCGCCGCGACTTCACGGCCGCGCGCGCGAAGCTGTTCGGGCGCGATCGCGTCACGAGCCTCGAGCGCGCCAACGGCGAGCCGCCGGAGACGGGTGAGGTGCGCGGCGGAGCCAAGGGCGCGTCCCAGATCGCGGGCGATCGCGCGAACGTAGGTCCCTGAGGAGCACACGACGTAGAGGCGCAGTTCCGGCGGATCGATCTCGATCACGTCGAGACGAAGGACCTGCACGGTTCGCGCCGCCAGAGCGACCGTCTCGCCGCGCCGCGCTCGTGCGTATGCCGGGCGGCCGGACACCTTCAACGCGGAGAACTGCGGCGGCACCTGCGCAATGACGCCGCGTAATGTGGCGAGAGCCGGCTCGATCGCGGCCATCACGAGCGCCGGAGCTCCGCTCTCTCGCGTAACGGCTCCCTCTCGGTCGTCGGTGGCCGTCTCCGAGCCGAAGCGGACCAGCGCGTCGTAGACCTTGGTCGCCTCGTGGATGCGGTCGGCGAACTTCGTCGCGCTGCCCACGAGCACGGGAAGAAGTCCGGTCGCCTGGGGATCGAGCGTGCCGCCATGGCCGACGCGCCTCGTGCCGAGCACGCCGCGGACGAGCGCGACGACGTCGTGCGATGTCCAACCCTCAGGTTTGTCGACCGCGAGAACGCCGGATAGCGAGTCGGCCTGAGAGATCAGGCGCTGACAGGCGCGCGGGTCTTCGCGGCATCGAGCGCGGCGCGCGCGGCGTCGAGGACGCGGTCGCGGATATCCGCGAGGTCGCCTGAGATCAACGCACCCGCGGCGCGCACGTGGCCGCCGCCGGCGAACCGCGCCATGAGGGCAGACGCGTCGACGGACGGCTCCCACTGCGACGTACGGCACGACACTTTGACGACGCCGCTTTGTTCATTGAACAGGAGCGCGACGCGCATGCCGCTGGAGCGCGCGATCTGCTCGACGAGACCCGAGATGTCCTCGTCGCGGGCTTCGGCGCGCTCGATGTCGCCGGAGCGGATCTCCGTCCAGACCAGCTGACCGCCCTGCTCACGAACGAGCCGCGCGAAGGCGAATCCCCAGAGCTTCAGCGCCTCGAAGCGTTTGTTCCGGAAGATGTTGTAGGTGATCGCCTGCAGGTCGGCGCCTGCCTCGCGCAGCCGCGCCGCCCGCTCCAGCGCGCGCGCATCGGTGCTCGGGAATTGGAACGAGCCGGTGTCCGTCATGATGCCGACGAGTGCGGCCGTCGCCATCTCGGGCGTCCACTTGACGCCGAGCGCGTCGATGACCCGCGAGACGAGCTCGGCGCTCGCCGCCGCGGTGACATCGACAAGGTTCGCGGTGCCGAAGTTGTCGTTGGACGCGTGGTGGTCGATGTTCACCAGTTTGGGGCGCGACGGAAGGGCAAACTTCGCCCGATCGACCGACCCGAAGTCCACGGTCACCACTAGGTCGACGTCTTCCGGAGGCGGTTCCTGAGTGAAGCGCTCACTGCCATGGAGAAAACGCTGCTGCTCCGGCACAGGGTCGGCGCAGTGCCACGACACCCGCTTGCCGAGCGATTCGAGGCCAAGCCCGAGCGCGAGGGCCGAGCCGATCGTGTCGGGGTCCGGGTCGCGATGCGAAACGAGGGCGATCCGTCGCGCGCCGTGCAGCGCGGCGGTGATCTCGTTCATCGCCCCTCGCGCTCGCGGGCCTCGCGAAGCAGCGCCGATATCCGGACGGCCTGCTCGGCCGAGCGGTCCTGAACGAACGTGAGCTCCGGGACGAATCGGAGATCGGTTCGCGAGCCGAGCTCGCGGCGGAGGAACGGTTTCGCATCCTCGAGTGCCTTCATCGTCTTTTCCGATGCCTCTTCATCGCCGAGTACGCTCACATGCACCCGCGCGCTGCGAAGGTCGGGGGTGATCTCGACCGCGGTCACCGTCGGAAAAGCGATGCGCGGGTCGCGAAGCTCTTCGCTGATGAGCGTGCCGAGCTCGCGCTGAAGCAGTGAATTCACCCGGTCCGACCGCTTGTACGCCATGGTTAGCGCGGCTTCGGCTGGATGACGTAGCACTCGATGATGTCGCCGACCTGCACGTCGTTTTGGTTCTCGAGGACGATGCCGCACTCGAGTCCGACGGTGACTTCACGAGCGTCGTCCTTCATGCGCCGGAGCGTCCCGATCTTGCCGTCGTAGACCGCGGTTCCCCCACGGAGGAGCCGTACCTGCGCCCCGCGTCGGACCAGACCGTCGACCACGCGCGATCCGGCGATCGTCGTCTTGCCCGACGTGAAGATCTGCAGCACTTCGGCGTGGCCGAGCAGCGACTCGACCATCTCGGGCTCGAGCATTCCCGTGAGCGCCTTCTGCACGTCGTCGAGCAGCTCGTAGATGACCTTGTACTGCCGAACGTCGACCTTGGTCGACTCGGCGACGCGCCGGGCCGGCGCCTCCATCTTGGTATTGAACCCGATGACGACCGCGTTCGATGCCGCAGCGAGGGTCAGGTCCGACTCGGTGATATCGCCGACGGCGTCGTGAATGATGGAGAGAGCGACCTCCTGCTGAGGCACCTTCGCGATCGCGCCCTTGATCGCCTCGAGCGAGCCCTGGACATCCGCCTTGAGGACGATCTTGAGCTCCTTCGCTTGACCTTCCTTGACCTGAGCGAACATCTCGTCGAGCGTCGCCGGCCGTTCCGCTGCGGCACCGGCTGCGCGCTCGCGGGCGTTCTGGGCGACCACCGCGCGCGCGGCTTTTTCATCGGAGACCACGCGCATGACGTCGCCGGCCTCTGGAACCTCAGGGAGACCGAGTATTTCGACCGGGCGTGAGGGCTCGGCCCGTCCGACGTTCTTGCCCTTGTCGTCCACCATCGCGCGGACCTTGCCGAACGTCGTGCCGGTGACGACGAGATCGCCCCGCTCGAGCGTGCCCGTCTGGACGAGCACGGTCGCGACCGGGCCGCGCCCCTTGTCGAGGTGCGCTTCGATGACCCGGCCGATCGCCGGACGGTCGGGGTCGGCCTTGAGCTCCGCGACGTCCGCGACGAGCAGCACCGTCTCCACGAGATCGTCGATGCCCTGCTTCGTCTTGGCGGACACGGGAACGAGCGGCGTGTCTCCGCCGTACTCCTCGATCGTGACGCCGTGCTCGGCAAGCTGCGCCTTCACCTGATCGGTGTTCGCGTCGGGCCGGTCGATCTTGTTGAGCGCCACGACGATCGGGACCTGGGCCGCCTTGATGTGCGAGATCGCCTCGATCGTCTGCGGTTGCACGCCGTCGTCCGCCGCGACGACGAGCACGGCCACGTCCGTGACCTGCGCGCCGCGCGCTCGCATCGCGGTGAAGGCCTCGTGCCCTGGCGTGTCCAGGAAGGTCACCTTGCGGCCGTTGTGCTCGATCTGGTAGGCGCCGATGTGCTGGGTGATGCCGCCGGCCTCACGCGCGGTGACGTTCGTCGCGCGGATCGCGTCCAGAAGGCTCGTCTTGCCGTGGTCGACGTGGCCGAGGACGGTGATGACCGGCGGGCGCTCCTTCAGCTTTGCCGGATCGACGTCCTCCCATAGCACCTGCTTCGTGGAGATCGGCTCCGGTGTCGCTTCCTCTTCCGCCGGCGCGACCACTTCCTCTTCGGCGCGCGTCTCAAAGCCGAGCTCGTTCGCGACAAGGCTCGCGGTCTCGAAGTCGACTGATTGGTTGATCGACACCATCGTCCCCATGTTCACGAGGCCGCGGATCACGTCGACCACGCTGACGTCGAGCGCGCGGGCGAGATCGCCGACCACGATGGTCTTCGGAAGTGTGACGACGGTCGACACCTCCGCAACGGCGACTGGCGCCGCCGGCTCCGGCATCGGCTGGGGCATCGGGGCGCGCTGGGGCCGGCGCCCTCGGGGGCGCGGTCCGCGCTGCGGTGGCATTCGCCTGGGTCTTGCTTTAGGCACTCGGTCTCCGTTCCTTGGCCGCCGCCGCGAGCTCGACTCGCAGCCGGTCGGCGGTCATTCCGTCGATATCAATTTCTAGCGCTCTGGCCAATGCACCCTCCGCGAGCCCCCGCTCGAGGCATCCCGGATCGGGATCGAGGTACGCACCACGTCCGGAGGCCTTGCCGCGGAGGTCCACGGAAAGCTCTCCCGCAGGTGAGCGTACGACGCGCACGAGCTCGCGTTTGGGGCGAGCCGTCCGGCACGCGACGCACGTCCGCTGCGGAAGGCTCCGCACCGGCCCGGGCGTCGCCTTAACGGCGCTCGGCTCGCTTCTTCTTGCCTCCGAGGAGTGCGCGGTCCTCTTCATCCAGGTCCTCCTCATCCGCCTGCGCGGATTCGGCTTCGACCTCTGCCACGAGATCGTGACGGATCTCCGATTCCTCCTCCGCGGGCACGGGCTCGGCGACGGCGACCGGCTCCGGCTCGGGCTCCGGCTCGACCTCCGCCCGGACCTCCGACTCGCTCCGGATGTCGATGCGCCAGCCTGTCAGCTTCGCGGCGAGGCGTGCGTTCTGGCCTTCCTTACCGATCGCCAGCGAAAGCTGCCGGTCGGGGACGATCACGTACGCGGTCTTCTCCTCGGGCACGATGTCGACGCGGACGACGTGCGCCGGCTCGAGGGCGTTCGCCACGTAGCGCTCGGGGAGCTCGGCCCACTCGATGATGTCGATCTTCTCGCCGCCCAGCTCGTTCACGATCGCCTGCACGCGTAGACCCCGTTGTCCGATGCACGCGCCGCGGGCGTCCAGGCCGGGCTGGCGGGCGCGCACCGCGATCTTCGTCCGCGATCCGGGCTCGCGCGCGATGCCCACGATCTCCACCTGGCCGTGGAAGATCTCGGGCACCTCGAGCTCGAATAAGCGCTTCACCAGCGCCTTGTGGGCGCGGCTGACGATAATCTGCGGTCCGCGGAGCGTACGACGCACCTCGAGCACGACGACCTTGCGCGCCTGCCCCGCGAAGTACCGCTCGTGTGGCGCCTGCTCGGGGCGCGGCAGGATTGCCGTCGCCCCGCGGTCGAGCTCCATGATTGCCGAGCCCGCGTCGAAGTGGCTGATCTTCGCGTTGATGATGTCGCCCTCGCGGTCGGCATACTCAGCAAAGACCTGCTCGCGCTCGGCCTCGCGGAGCGACTGCTGGATGACCTGCTTCGCGGTCTGCGCGCCGATCCGGCCAAGCGCCGCCGCCGACTCCTCGAACGGGATCACGTCGCCGAGCTGCGCCTCGGGCTTGATCTTCTTCGCGGTATCGAGCTGGACCTGGATCTTGGGATCCTCGACCTTCTCGACGACCGTCTTGAGCAGGAACACCTTGAACGCGCCGGTCTGCACGTCGACCTTTACGTCGATGTGCTCCTCATCGCCATAGGCGCGCTTTATGGCGCGGGCGATGATGTCGCTGACGACCTCTTTAGGGAGCCCCTTCTCGGCTGAGAGTTGCGCGAGGCCGGTGACGAGCTCTCGGTTCATGCGGCAACTCTCCCCTTATCTTCAATTCGCTTCAGGCGACAAAAAAAGTGGGGACGACCCACTTCTTGGTGCCCGACGCGGCCTCCGGCTAGCCCGGATGCCAGTAGTAACTATATCACTTGGTGAGAATCGCCTCCGACCTCAAGGAGCGGCTGGCCGCCGCGCCGCTCCTACGTGAGGTTATTGCCGATGTTCGAAAAGTAGTTCGTGAGCTGGTTGCGGAAAAAGACCATCGAGATGATGACCGCGATCGCGATGACCGCGATGATAAGTGCGTACTCGACGAGTCCCTGGCCTTCTTCGCTCTTCAAAAACTCGACCATTGCGCTCCTTCCACGGCGCGGCGGCCGCGGCAATGGTCGCAAATAGCATGGTCGCCTGCTAGGCCGACGGTACTTTCCGTCACCTCCCTGCGACCGCTGTCCGTCCGGTGGCCCGGAGAGCCGCCGCGAGCCGTTCTTCCGTCGTCGCGCTTCCCTTCGACGGCGCGTCCCGGAGGGCAGTAGCGGCTTCCGACGCTGTGTAGCCAAGCGCGACAAGCGCGGCGTGGGCGTCATCCTCCGCCGTGAGGACGCCTGCCGTTACCGGCAGGCCTGCGACGCGCCCGATCTTGCCTTTCAGGTCGACGATGAGTCGCTCGGCGGTCTTCTTGCCTACGCCGGGGGCGCGCGCGAGCGCCGCCGTATCGCCAGAAGCGATCGCCCCCGCGATCTCCGCGGGACGCGCGACGGAGAGGATCGCGAGGCCGGCCTTCGGACCCACACCCGAGACGCTGATGAGCATCTCGAAAAGCGCGAGCTCGTCGCGGGATTCAAACCCATAGAGCGACTGATCGTCTTCGCGGACCGTGTGATGCGTATGCAGGAGCACCTCGTCGCGCGTCGGCTGCCGAGGTACGTGGACCTTGTAGCCGACCCCGTTCGTCTCGACGACCACGTGATCCGCACCGCGCGCGATCACCATGCCGCGCACCGCGGCGATCACTCGAGCTCAAGCGGGCGGGTTGAGGCTCGGGATGCCCACGTGCTCGCGGGTCCCTTCGCCCTGCGCCGCGCGAGCGTGGCTACGTCTGTGCGGACGGGCGACTCCCGCTGCGCCGCGGGCACCCACTCGCCTTCCCCGCCCGCGACCGCAGTCATGTGGTCGCCGCCGCGACTGCGTCGATGAATCGCGCGCGCTGCGCATGCGTGAGTGCGATCGCAACGGCGTCGGCCACGTTGTCCTGGGTGATCGGCGCGTCGAGCGCGACGAGCAGAGGAAGCATTCGTTGGATCGCGTGTTTGTCGGCGCGCCCCGATCCGGCGATGGAGCTCTTCACCTCCTGCGGTGTGTACTCGGCGATCTCGAGCCCGGCGCGCGCTCCACAGAGAAGCGCCACCCCGCGCGCTTCGGAGACGCGCATCGCCGTCTGCACGTTCTTGTTGAAGTAGAGGCGCTCGACGGCGAGAACGAACGGCTGGTGGCGGCGGATGAGCACGTCCAGCGCCTTCGAGATGGCGAGCAGTCGCTCGGCCGCGGTCGTGCTGGCGCGCACGTCGACGACGCCGCATTCGAGAAGCAGGGCGCGTTCCGGCGCGGCGACGAGGAACGCGTATCCCATTCCGGTCGTCCCGGGATCGATCCCGAGGATCACGCGCCTAGGCGTGCTGGAGTACCTCTTCGGGAACGTCGAAATTCGCATGGACCTTGATCACGTCGTCGAGGTCCTCGAGCGTCTCGACCAGTCCGAGAAGCTTTCGCGCGGCATCGCCTTCCACGCGGACGGTCGTGGTCGGGCGCATCGAAAGCTCGGCCGCGCCGGTCTTGATCCCGGCCGACTCGAGCGCCTTCTTCACCCGCTCGAACGACGTCGGCGTGGTGTACACCGTGGCGAGCCCGGGCTCGACCTCCACGTCCTCCGCGCCCGCATCGATCGCGGCCAGCTGGATCGCGTCGGGGTCTTTGCCCTTGGTGTCGATCTCGATGACGCCCTTCTGCTCGAAGAGCCACTGGACCGAACCCGACTCGCCGAGCTTCCCGCCGCCCCGTGTGAAGGCCGCCCGGATCTCTGACACGGTACGGTTCCGGTTGTCGGTGGCGGCCTCGATCATCACGGACACGCCGCCAGGTGCGTAACCCTCGTACACGATGCTCTCGAGGGCGGCCCCCTCGCCGCCGCCGGTCGCCCGGTCGATGGCCCGCTGGATGTTGTCGCGCGGCATGTTCACGGCGCGAGCGCGGTCCATCGCGAGGCGGAGCCGGAAATTCGCGTCGGGATCGCCGCCGCCTTCCTTCGCGGCGAGCATGATTTCTTTTGTCATTTTCGTGAAAACGACGCCTCGTTTGACGTCGGCGGCACCTTTCTGACGCTTGATCTGGCTCCACTTTGAGTGCCCCGACATCGCGGGTGATACTACCAACGCATCATGCCCTGGGGAGAGTCCTGATGGCATCACCGGAGCCCACGAAGATCAGAAACGTGGCCGTCGTCGGCCACGGAGGATCGGGAAAGACGAGCCTCGTCGAATCCCTCCTCCACTCGGTCGGGGCGACGACTCGCCTCGGCAAGGTCGATGACGGCACGAGCATCCTGGACACCGACCCGGAAGAGCAGAAGCGCCACATCACGATCAACATGGCACTCGCCTCCTTCACGCACGACGGCACGAAGATCAACCTCATCGACACCCCCGGTTTCGCCGACTTCGCCGGCGACCAGCACGCGGCCCTCCGCGTCGCCGACGGCGCGATCGTTTTCGTGGATGCGTCGGCCGGCATCCAGGTGGGCACCCAGACGGTCTGGTCGGAGCTCGAGAACGCTGAAACCCCACGCGTCGTCGTCGTGGGTCGTCTGGACCGCGAGAACGCTGACTTCGACCGGGTACTGGAGCAGCTGCGGGAGGCCTACGGGATCCGCGTCGTGCCGCTGCACGTGCCGGTCGGTGAGCATCAGGAGCTCAAGGCGACGATCGATCTTCTCCACGGGCAGGTCCTTCAAGGACCGAAGGACCCGGTCGCGGATCTCTCCAAAGAGGAGGCCGACCGCGTCGGTAGCTACCGGCAGCAGCTCGTCGAGGCGATCGTCGAGACCGACGAGGACCTCCTCACCCGCTATCTCGACGGAAAAGAGCTCTCCTACGACGAGCTCCGCGATGCCCTCCACAAGGCTGTCCGCGAGGGGCGCGTCATACCGGTCGCGGCGTCGTCGGCGCACAAGCACGTTGGACTTGCGGCGCTGCTGAACACCGTGCGCGAGATGCTCCCCTCGCCGGCCGAGGCCGGGTCGCTGATCGGGAAGTCCTCATCCGGCGACGAGGTCGCACGAAAACCCGACCCCTCGGACAAGCTGTCGGCGTTCGTGTTCAAGACCCTGGCCGATCCGTTCGTGGGAAAGCTGAGCTATGTGCGCGTGTACTCGGGGACGCTTCATCACAACGCCCAGGTCTTCGACGCGACGAAAAAGGAGACCGAGCGCGTGGGTCAGATCTTCTTCCTCCGCGGGAAAGAACAGGAGATCACGGAAGCAGTCGGCGCCGGCGATATCTGCGCGGTCCCCAAGCTCACGGCGACCACGACGAACGCGACCCTATGCGACAAGGACGCCGTCATCCTGTACGACCCGATCGACTTCCCGCCGCCTTCGTTCTCCGTCGCGATCGAGCCGTCGAGCAAGGCCGACCTCGACAAGCTGGCCACGGCGCTCCACAAGCTCACGGACGAGGACCCGACGTTGCACGTCCGCCGTGAGGACGCCACGCACGAGACGATCCTCTCCGCGATCGGCGAGTCGGCGGTCGAGGTCGCGGTGCATCACTTGAAGAACAAGTTCGGCGTGCAGGTCGACATGCGGACCCCACGAGTTCCGTACCGCGAGTCGATCCGCGGAAAGGCGCAAGCGCAGGGCCGCTACAAGCGGCAGACCGGCGGCCACGGGCAGTTCGGCGACGTGTTCCTCGAGATCGAGCCGCAGCCTGCTGGGTCAGGGGTCGTCTACGCGACTCGGATCGTGGGCGGCTCGGTCCCGCGCAACTTCTGGCCGGCGGTCGAGAAAGGCGTGCGCGAGACCGCCGAACGGGGCGTCATCGCGGGGTATCCGCTCTCCGACTTCAAAGCGACGCTGTTCGACGGAAGCTTCCACGCCGTGGACTCAAGCGAGATGAGCTTCAAGATCGCCGGATCGCTGGCCCTGCAGAACTGCGTGAAGGAAGCGCAGCCCTTCCTGCTCGAGCCGATCATGAGTCTCGAGGTCCTCGTGCCCGAGGAGCAGATGGGCGACGTGCTCGCCGATCTCAACTCGCGGCGCGGACGCGTCCTCGGGATGGAAGCGACCGGTGGCGGCCTGCAGCGCATCAAGGCACACGTCCCGATGGCCGAGACGTTCCGCTACGCGACCGACCTGCGATCGATGACCGGCGGACGCGGGACCTTCAGCGCCGAGGTCCTCGGCTACGAGGAGTGCCCGTCACACATCGCGCAGAAGGTGATCGCGGCGCACGAGGAACAGGTCGAGGAGCAGCCCGCGGCGGCGCGCTAGAGCTCCTGGACCCCGCGAGGAGAGAGTCACCGCTCTCTCCTCGCTCGCGGCTTGTCCTCGGCTACTGGGCCGGATGGATCGTTATGTTCCCGTTGACGATCGGATGCGAAATGCCCGGATCGTCAGGGTCCGGCGACGACGGTGGTGGGCAATCTCCACCCGAATCGCTTGGGACGTCGGCCTCTCGGTCGGGGTTATCGGCTAGCTGCTTTCCTGGATTCCCGGTGTCCTTCCAACCCGAGAAGATGTAGGGCGGGATGCCATCCAGGGACCCCGAAGTCTGCGTCACGACCGAGGTGAGATACGCGTAGTACGCGCCCTGAGGTGGCGGCTGCGGGGTCCTGTCTGCGTCGATCCTGAGGCACGTCGGCTTCGAGGTCAGGTGGCCCTGACCGACGCACTGTCCCTCGGGGATCGTGAGGTTGAAGGTGCCGCCTTTTGTTTGACCCGGATCCGCGCTCTCGGTGTGGGCGCTGACGGCGAAGTTGAGCCAGAACAGATCACCGGGATGACCCGGGCAGCCGGCCTGGAAGCGCCCCCCGCCGACGAGGAAGCCCCCACCCGGCCAGGCGGAAGCCACACCCCCGAGGGCGTGGACGACGAGCGACTGGGTGAGCGTGCAGTTGAGACCGGCCGGGTACAGAGTCATCGCCTCGACGGCCTGGGTCAGCCCGGAGAGCGTGTCCGCGTCGACAGTCGCGGAGAAGCTCGTGCCGTCGTCGCAGCTCAGGGTGACTTCCGTGAGGCCGAGGCTGGCAACCGGCAGCGCGGTTCCCAGCGTCAACAACGAAGCTACTGCGAATGCCAAGATGACGCGTCTCATAAGACCTCCCTGTAGGTTTGATTGCCCGGCCACCCGTAGAAGTCCACCCGCGCTCTACCGATGACCTGAGGGACTTGTACGCCGCGGTCGTTGAGATGGTGTCTAGCGCCTGGTTAAGAAACAGCGCGTCGGTGGGGAACGAGGCGGCGCGGAGGAGCCGGGGCACGCTCGCTTCGCGTCAGGCGGCGTAAGACGCGACGCCGATCAACGAGCGACGTCGAGATGTCCGCGAAAAGCTTCGCTGGATGGATCTGGTGGTAGAGCGCGCTCGGCGAATGTCACGGCTTCGCGGCGACGGTGGAGCGGAGACTCTGTAAGTGCTCGCTCACGTGCGGCAGGACGATACGCCTGAGCACGATATCCGCAGACCTTGGGCGCCCACCGAACGCGAAGACGGCACGCGACCAATCCTCGTCTCCCATCCGAGCGATCACGCTCTGAAGACGGTGCCAACCCGCCTCGATCTCCTCGGCGGCGGTCTCTTTGGACATGGAGCCGTGCTCGCGGGCGTTGACGGCATTCATCGCATGGGTCGGCTCCCACTCGAAATCGAACGGCGCTTCCCCGGTGAGCGCCCGGGCGATGAAGCCGGCCTGCCTTCGAAGACCCAGCCCGATGTGGTAGGCGACGATCACCGCCGGCCAGCCCTCGGCCGCGCTTTGGCAGCGACACTCCTCGTCGTTGAGGCCGCGGGTCGTCGCGAGAGCGTCGGTTACGAGGGCGCGCAAATCCCCGAGTACGGAGCTGCGCTCCTCGTTCACGGCGTGTTCGCTACCAACCGTCCCGCGAAGAACGAGAGGATCCACTCGATTAGGAGGCTGGCGCGATTCCGTACCCCGAGCAGCTGCATGAGGTAATTCACGCGCCAGACCGTCCACGCCGGAAATCCGCCGAGTACGAAGCCACCAAGCTTGGCGAACTCGGCACCGGCCTGTGTCCGGCCGAGCGCGATGAGATCGCCCTTTCGGTGATACAAGAACGGCGCGGTCGGCTCTCCCCTAACGAGGGCGACCAGGTTGCGCGCCGCGGCGGGCGCTTCGAGGACCGCGACTTGCGCGAGCTGTGGCAGACCCTTTCCCTGGTGCGCGAAGTACGCAGAATCGCCGAGCGCGAGAACGTCGTCGCGCCCGTTCACGCGAAAGCGATCGTCGACCACGATCCGGCCGTCCTTGGACTTCGGTACGTCAAGCGATGCGACGAGCGGATTCGCCTTCACGCCGCCTGACCAGACGATCGTGCGGCCGCGCAGCTGGGCGCCGTCCTTCGTGTGTACGACGCCGGGTGCGATCTCGGAAACGAGTGTGCTGAGAAGAACGCGCACGCGCTGTTGCTCGAGCCGCTTCATCGCGATCCTCGATAGACGTGGGTCCATCGCGGGGATGACCCGGTCGGCGCCATCGAGAAGGTGGATCGTGACGTCGCTGTAGAAGTCGATCGAGGGATAGATGCGGCGGAGCGTGTGATCCATCAAATCACGCAGAGAACTGGCGAGCTCGACGCCGACCGGACCCGCGCCGACGATGATGAAGGTGAGCTGCTCGTGCCGGCGTGCGATGTCGGTCTCGATCGCGGCCGATTCGAAGATGTCGAGGACGTGACGCTTCAAAGCCTCCGCGTCCGAGAGCCATTTCACAGGAAGCGCGTTCTCGCGCACGCCGGGAATGCCGTAGTCGTTCGTCACTGAACCGAGGGCGATCACGAGGTGGTCGTACGGAACCTCGCCGTCGGCCGTGCCGACTCGCCTGCGCTCGAGATCGATCGCCGTGACCTCGCTCTGCAGGAACTGGAATCCGGCCGGCGCCGTCGCGTCGCGCAGCGGGTAGGCCACGGCATGCGGCGGAAGCTCGCCGGTGCACACCTGATAGAGCAGGGGCGTGAAAAGGTGATAGTTCTGCCGATCGATCAGCGTGACCGAGGCTTCCCCGCGATGCAGGCGTCCCTCGAGGCGCCGGACGAGGTGCAAACCCGTGAACCCGCCGCCGAGCACCACGATCTGCTTGGCCGGGCTCAATTCGCCTTTCCCGATTCGGCTTCGACGCGTTCCAGTTCAGCCAGGTAAGCGCGCGTCAAGGGGTCGTGCGCGTCGATCGTGCTCGCGATGCGGAGGCGCTCGCGTGCCGCGCCAAGATCGCCGGCCTGGAGATGCGCGAAGCCCGCATCCGCGATGTACGCGGCCTCGCGCGGACGAAGTGACGCGGCGCGGTCGAGCAAGCCGAGCGCGTCGGCTCTCGAGCCGGACGCGAGGAGCGCGACACCGAGCTCGTGCATGACATCGGCTTGCTCCGGCGCCAGCTCGAGCGCGCGGCGGAACGAACCAGCCGCCGCGGCGAAGTCATCGCTGCGTCGCGCCACGAGCCCCAGCCCGAAGTACGCCTCCCAGATATGTGTGTCGAACGCGAGGACCCGCTCGAAAGCTGCCCGGACCTCATCGAGGCCCCTGGCCTCCGCCGACAGCGCCCGGCGTCCGGCGCGCTCGAGCTCGGCCTCCAGGTCCGGACGCTCGAGCCCAAGGCGAAGGCGGTGTGCCTGGGCGAGCGCGTCGGCATCGGCACCTGACGTCGAAAGGACCCCCTCGAGCTCGCGCGCGGCCTCGTCCCGACGCCCGTCGGCAATGAGGACCCGCGCCAGGTGGGCGCGCGCGCTCACCCGGCCGTTCTCGGCGGCGCGCTGCAAGTGCGCGCGGGCGGCGGACGGGTCGCCCTTTCCAAGAGCGAGGATCCCCAGGAGCTCCTGCGCTCGGCCGAACTCCTCGCTACCGGCGGCGATCCGCCGCAGATGCGCCGCGGCCTGACCCGGCGCCTGCTCGGAGATATACAGCTCGGCAAGTACGACGATGTCGACATCGCGAAGTGGGCGCAACGCATGCGCATGCTCGAGCGCGACGATCGCGAGGTTCGTCTCACCGAGGCGGCGAAGGAGCTCGGCGCGCACGTAGTGCGCGCGCCACGAGCGCGGCTTTGCGTCCACGACGTCCTCGAGCGATCGCGCGGCCCGATCTTCGTCGCCCCGCTCGACCGATTCCGCCGCGAGCACGAGGAGGCGATCCTCCGCGCGCACCGACTCGGGATCGAGCTTGATCGCGTCGGCGTACTCGTCGAACGCGCGCGCGCGAGCCTGATCCGCCGCGCTCGGGTCGCCCGCCCGCAGGAGCGTGGCGTTCGTTTCATCCTCGAGGCCCGCGAGAAATGCCTGGTACGAGGGCTCGTTCGCCGTCTCGGGAGCGAGTCCGGGGGCTGGCACCCCGAGGACCTCGGCCAGCCAGGCCGCAAGCGCGGGCTCGGCACGATGCATTTCATCCGGCGCGACGACGATCTCGCGCTCCGCCGCGACCGTGCGGGATTTGACCTCCACGAGGCTCACCGCGAATGCACGGCCGGTCGCATCTTCGCGATAAAGTCCGGTGAGGGCGTGCGTCGTGCCGAGCGACTCGCCGTACCGTGCGGCGAGGTCGGGATCGGGTGTCGAGCCGAACACCAGATATCCGGCGTCGCTCTTCGTATCGGGCATGGCGACGAGGAAGACCGGGCGCAGCTCGACGTTGGGGTCATCCGCGAATCGCTCGACGAGCCGCCGCGCGACCTGACGGCCGATGACACCGGCCTTGGTATCGCGCCCCTTTGCACCAAAGGGCACGACCGCGACGATCGAGCTCGCGGTCGTCACCGGAAGCGGACGCGCACAGCCTGGCGCTTCCCGATTTGGACCAGCGGCTCGCCTTTGACCGGCACCTTCGTATCCGCCGTCGCCACCGCGCCGTCCACGCGCACCCCGTTCTGGGCAACGAGGTGACGTGCCTCCGTCTTGCTCTTTGCGAATGCCGCGACGATCAGGTCCACGATGCCGACCTCCTTCTGCCCGTTCACCGTGAAGTCGACGGTCGGTGCGGCATCGGGGGCGGCTCCTTCCTTGTGCACTCGATCGAACTCGCGCTCCGCCTCATCGGCCTCCGCGGCCGAGTGGAGCTCGGTGGTGATCGTGCGCGCGAGCTTCCGTTTGGCCTCGCGAGGGTGCAGCTCCTTGCGCGCAAGGGCGTCCAGCGTCGAGCGAACTTCTTCCATCGGGAGCTCGGTTGCCCATTCGAAGTAATGCGACATCAATTTGTCGTCGATCGCCATCACCTTTCCGTAGACCTCGCTCGGTGGGTCGACGAGCCAGATGCTCTGCGCGGGTTTGGACTTGCTCATCTTCTCGCCGTCGAGTCCCTCGAGCAGCTCGACGATGAAGACAGACTGCGCCGGCTGACCGACCATCTCCTGAAGCTCCCTGCCCGTCAGGATGTTGAAGAGCTGGTCCGTGCCGCCGAATTCCACGTCGGCTTGGATGGCGACGGAGTCGTATGCCTGCAGTAGCGGGTACAGCAGGTCCTTGATGGGGATCGCGCTCTTTTTGTCCAAGCGCTTGCGGAACTCCTCGCGTGCGAGGATCTGCTGGGCGGTGAAGCGCGCCGTCAGCTGGATGACGTCCCGCAGACCAAATTTCCCGAACCACTCGTCCTGCAGGACGACCCGGGTGTTCTCGTGAGGGACGATGAGATGGAACTGATCGAGGTATGTCTGCGCGTTGCGCATCACCTCTTCGCGCGATTTGAGCGGCCGGCTCTGGTCGAGATCGCTCGGGTCCCCGATCTGCGTCGTCCAATCCCCCACGATGAGCACGATCTCGTGGCCCCATTGCGACAGCTTTCTTAACTTGCGTAACGAGATCGCGTGACCGAGGTGGAGATTCGCGTGCGTCGGGTCGAAGCCCTGCTTGATACGCAACTGACGCTCGCCCGAGGCGAGCGCTGAGCGCAGATCGCCGAGCACGCTGACAGCGCTGACCCCGCGCGTGAGGAATTCATCGAGCTCGCGTTGTTCTGGACGTGTCGGCACGCTCACAGGATACGTTTGGCGGCCGTTACCATGAGCGCATCCTGCGTTCGAAGACCACGCACGACCACGCGCTCCGGCGCGGGGCATATCGCTCGAAGCGGCGCCGGGGCGGCGGAGCGTTCAGCGGTTGGCGCCTCGCTCTGCCGTCGGGACTCTTCGCCATCATCATCGCGACCGGTGCGCTCCTCCTCATCGGCGCCGGTGCGGCCCTTGCATTTTTCGCTGGTGATCTTCCCTCCCCGCAGGACCTCGCGAAGGATCCCCTTGCGCAATCCACGAAGGTCTACGACCGCACCGGCACCCAGCTCCTCTACCAGTTCTCGGAAGAGAACCGTGAGGTCGTGAGCTACGAGGAGATCCCGCAGGTGCTCATCGACGCGACCGTCTCGGCCGAGGACAAGAGCTTCTGGACGAATCCCGGCGTGGACATCCTCGGGACCATCCGCGCCGTGGTCTCGGACGTGACCGGCCGCAGCACCGGGCAGGGCGGCGCGTCGACGATCACCCAGCAGCTGGTGAAGCAGCGCATCGTCGGCAATGAGGTCTCGCTCAAACGGAAGATCCGCGAAGCGATCCTCGCGGTCGAGGTGACGAACACCTATTCCAAGCAGCAGATCCTCGAGCTCTACTTCAACCAGATCTACTACGGGAACCAGGCGTACGGCGTGAAAGCCGCGGCGCAGACGTACTTCGGAAAGTCCGACCTCTCAAAGCTCACGCTCGCTGAGGCCGCGCTGCTCGCCGGTCTCCCGCAGGCGCCGTCGGTCCTCGACCCGACGCAGGCGGACAACGTCGACCGCGCCTCCGAGAGGCGCGCCTACGTGCTCGGCCAGATGGTCGATACCGGCGCGATCACGCAGGCCGAATCGGATGCCGCGGGTACCGAGGAGATCAAGGTCGCGGGTCCGCCGGTCGCGACGATCAAGGCGCCGCACTTCGTTTTCCAGGTGCGTAACCAGCTCGCGCAGATCCTCGGCGGCGACGAGGCCGCGGTCTCGCGCGGCGGCTATCGGATCACGACGACGCTCGACATGACGAAGCAGGAGATCGGCGAGCGGCAGGTCCGCGAGTGGGTCGACCTGCTGCACAACCGCAACGTCTGGAATGCCGCGCTCGTCTCGATCGATCCGCGGACGGGCGAGGTCCTCACGTACGTCGGCTCGGTCGATTACAACAATCGCGACGATCCACGGGTCCAGGGTCAGTTCGATGTCGCCGGCATCGGCCTCCGCCAGCCGGGGTCGTCCTTCAAGATGTTCAACTACGTCACCGCGCTCAAAAAGGGCGCGACGGCGGCCACCGTTGTCGTTGACGCGCGCACGGACTTCGGCGCTAAGGCCGACCCGACCCGCATGAGCCCGGCAGCCTGCGGGTACTGCCCGGAGAACGCGGACCTTCAGTACCACGGCCCGGTCACCATGAGGCAGGCGATCCGCGAGTCGCGGAATGTCCCAGCCGTGAAGTTCCTCGCGGAATATTCCGGGATCGAAGACACGATCCAGACCGCATCCGACCTGGGCATCACGACGCCCATCGACCCAGCAACCATCGGCCTCTCGCTCACGCTCGGCGCCAAGGAGGTCCATCTCGTCGACATGGCGAGCGCGTACGGCGTGCTCGCGAACATGGGCTTGCGGGTGACGCCGACCTACATCCTCAAGGTCGAGGACTCGCGCGGGAATCTGGTGTGGGAGCACAAAGACTACGAACAGAAGCGCGCTCTCGACGCCGGGATCGCGTGGATCATGACCGACATCCTCAAGGACACCACCCAGCCGTCGAAGGACTTCATCTTCGGTGCGTGGACGAACATCGGACGCCCCGCAGCGCTGAAGACGGGCACGACGGACAACCTGAAGGACGTCTATTCCGTCGGCTACGTCCCGACCCTGGTGACCGGCGTGTGGATGGGGAACTCGAACGGCGAGAAGATGAGCACGGTCGACTTCGCGAGTGCGACCGGCCCGGGCCAGCTCTGGCGCGATTACATGAAGGAAGCGCTCGCGGATACGCCAGCGACGGACTGGCCGCGGCCGGCCAACGTCGTCAGTGGGACCGTGGTGTCGGCGCCCGGTGCGTACGGCGGATACGGCTCCGGCCTCGCTCCGTCGGCCCTATCGCCGTTCTCCATGACCGAGTGGTTCATCAAGGGCACCGAGCCGGCGAAGACCGACGACTGGTTCGTCGCGGGTTGCCCGCAACCAGATGGCTCCGCGAAGGTGGCGATGAAGATCAACGACACGCGTGCCCCGGCGCCGTTCCAGCGGTACACCGACCAGTGGATCCGCGACGCGATCGCCGGCAAACATGCCTACAGCCGCTACACGTGGAACCTCGTGGGTCCGGATCCGTGCCCAACGCCAACGGCATCGCTCACGCCGGTGCCGACGCGGACCCCGGTACCGACACGGACGCCGGGAGGGCCGCCGACGCTTCCGCCTTTCCCCACACCCACGCCGAAGAAGACCTAGACGGTGGGCATCGCGCCTAGGCCGACCGCGATCGTCGGCTGCGTCGATGCAGAAGGACGGATCCTGATCGTCAAGCAGATCGCAGGCCCCTTCGCAGGCGCGTGGCTCCTACCTGGCGGAAGTGTTCAGGGAAACGAGCGGCTCGAGGACGCCGCACGGCGCGAGCTGTTCGAGGAGACCGGCTATCGCCTCGACGACCTCATTCCCGTCGCTCAATACGACGTCCGGAGCACTCCCGCTGGCCGCTTCCATTTCCTCGTCAGTCTCTTCCGCGGCGGCGCGGTCTCCGGCGCGCCGAGGCCCGAACGCGGCAGCGATGTCTCCTGGGCGGAGCCATCGAGTCTCGATCCGAACCCGAACCTGGCCCTGACCCTGCTCGACCTCGGACTGATCGAGCGCGATCGCGCAGAGATCCTTCGAGAGCTCGAGGAGAGCGGCGTCGAGATGCGGCGGCTCTCCTAGTCAGGCGTAGCGGATGCGTGGGTCGAGGACCGCGTAGAGGACGTCGGCGATCAGGTTGAAGAGCACGACCAGGATGGCGAACAGGAACACGATCGCAGCGACGACCGGGGTGTCGCTCGTGCCGATCGAGCGAACCAGGAGCTCGCCGATCCCCGGGACGCGGAAGATCTGCTCGGTCACGATCGCTCCGGCGAACACCGCGGGGATCCCCAGAGCGACAAGGGTGACGACCGGGATAAGGCTGTTGCGCAGCACGTGTCGGAGGATCACGAGCCGCTCCGAGATGCCCTTGCCGCGGGCGGTCCGCACGTACTCGAGCGGCAGGTGCTCGAGCATCTCGGCCCGGATGAAACGGGCCAGCGCGGCGGTGTTGAAGAGCGTCAGCACAGCGATCGGCATGATCGACTGCTTGAGTTGATCGACGAACGAGGCGAGGTCCTTCACTTTGAGCGTCGAGTCGTAGATGAACGGGAACCATCGCAGGTTGATGCTGAAGATGATGATGAGCAGGAGGCCGGTGAAGAATGTCGGCACCGAGAAGCCGATGAACGCGAAGGTCGTCGCGGCGTGATCGAACAGAGAGTACCGCTTCACCGCGCCGAGCATGCCGATCGGAAGGGCGAGGAGCAGGCCCAGGATGTAGGCGACTCCGACGACGGCAAGCGTGTTCGGTAGCCGTTCGATGAGGAGACCGGCGACCGGCGAGTGGCTCCCGAAGGAGTATCCGAAGTCGCCCCGCAGCAACGCGAGGAGCCACTTCACGTACCGAATGTGCCAGGGCTGGTCGAGCCCAAGAGAGACGCGGATCTTCTCGCGGACCTCGGGCGGGACGTTGGGGTTGGCCGCAAACTGGGCGAGCGGGTCGCCGGGCGCCAGTGCGAGGATCGCGTAGACGACGAAGCTGATGATCAGCAGCGTCGGGATCGCGATCAGGAGGCGGCGCGCGACATATCGACCCACTTGGGTCGGATACCGCTATCTCCGGCCCGAAGTTCAGCCAGCGCGGGCTAGAGCGTGACGATCGTCGCGCCGTCACCGCCTTCGGACGGCCCGGCCGGCTCGTGCGCCCGGACCAGCGGGTGGCTACTGAGGGCGGCACGTATCGCCGTCCGCAGCGCCCCTGTGCCTTTTCCATGGATAACGCGAAGACGCCCGACTCCGGCGACCGCGGCGTCGTTCAGATACCGGTCGAGCACGGCGAGCGCCTCGTCGGGTCGCGCGCCGCGGATATCGAGCTGGAGTGGAACGCTCGCCGCCGAACCGTGGACGACCGGACGGTCCGACCGGAGCGGTGCTCCGACCGGTTCCGGCGCGGGCCGCAGCTGCGTCGCGGGGACCCGCAAGCGGACAGCGCCGGCGGCCACTTCCGCCATGCCGCGGTCATCGACCGCGAGGAGCGTCCCTGGCTCGGCGAACCCTTCCACGAGCACCGGGGCGCCGACCGCGATCGGCACCGTCGGGGGGGCCGCAGCCGGCGACGTCGCGGCCGCTCGGACCGACTCAGCTTCCGCGAGCGCGGCGCGCGCCTCGTCGACGAGGTTCCGTTTGGCGGCGCGATCGCGCGCCTCCTCGGCTTGGCGCAACGCGCGCCGTGCTTGCAACAGGAGCTCGTCGGCTTCCGCCCGGGCGCGGCGCAGCGCGCGCTGCGCCTCGTCGCGGACTCGGTCGGCCTCGCGCCGCGCTTCGACCGTGGCCTCCGCCGCGTCGGCGGCGGATACGCGCGCCTCCTCGAGCGCGCTGCCGAGCTCGGTCCGCTGTCGCTCCGCCTCGAGCAAGGTGCGCTCGAGCGAACGGTGAAGCTCGGAGAGATGGGTATCGGCGCGGCCGAGGACGCTCCTATCCAGCCCGAGCCGCTCCGCGATCGCGAATGCGTTGGACGCGCCGGGTAGGCCGAGCCTCAAGCGGAACGTCGGCCGCAGGGTGTTCGAATCGAAT
>Ga0209805_1000313_pt1 | contig 29657 bp, 23 predicted proteins | sample GraSoiAngelo_148_FD_185905 | JGI IMG/M metagenome (GOLD analysis project Ga0209805, IMG submission 185905) | Grasslands soil microbial communities from the Angelo Coastal Reserve, California, USA - 14_1009_09_20cm (SPAdes) (version 2) | ecosystem: Environmental > Terrestrial > Soil > Grasslands ...
CACGACACGGAAATCGGCCAAAGAGATCGAGACGCACTATCCTCACCGTGTTCTTAAGTCTGGGCGGAGTTGATCTATGGGTGGTTTAGGAAGACCGTCTCTACGTAATTGCCAAGAATCCTGCTCGCGACGATTATGACTACTCCGAGGACTACCATCTTTATCGCGGACTTGGCGGCTGACTGTTTCAGAGACGCTCCCCGGAATGCACCCAGAAACGAAAGTAGAGTAATGCCCAAGAGAATGGAGACAGAGACTGAGTAGGATTGCGCAATCAAGACCAGCGGAAGCAAAAGAGCTAGAGATGCGATCGAAGAGGTTCCCGACGTTACCAATCCCGATAAAAGTGCCCGGCGGTGCACCTTTGATAGCAGACTGTGAAACATTGCATGCTCCTTCTTCGTCGGGACCCTCTTCTGACTATTGCCGTTGCTTGACTTTCGAGGTCTAAGGTTCTTCGAGTTTTCCCAAGCATTGAGGAGACGAGTCTTCTTCTCCGTTGTCTCAGAGAGGTAGGTCGCTGCAAAAACAGAGAGCGCCCCGGCGGCAGCGCCTCCCATCCCAGTAGTGAATATTTGCAAGTTCGTGAGTGCGGCTGCCCCACCAGCAGCAATTATTCCCAAGACTGAGAAGATTCCGTCGATGGAACCAAACACCAGCTCGGCCATGAGGCTCCCGGTATCAAGAGCAATCAGTTCTGTGGTCTGAATAGCCATAACACTCAGCCCCCGGGGGCCTGATGTACGTTAGGTGAATGCTCAGCTTGAGCTTGCTGTTACCGTTCGGCATTCATCAAGGAAAAGTCACACATGCCCAGCACATAGCGCTGCTTGACCCAGAGCCCGGGTTTGCGGAGCAACGGTAGATTCTGATAGCTCGAACTGAAAAGCTAAAAGCTGTGGCCCGGTTCGGCAGGCTACGCTATGATCTGGCCGAGGAGTCCCGCTTTTTCGCAGTCGAAGCATCTGTAGGTGCGCTCGTTCTTCCATTTGCCAGAAGAGTCGAGAACCAGTTTGTCCTGGGAATTTAGTTCATTGTATTCGAACTGCCCGCCGCACCTATCGCAGACGAATTCTGCCAAAACTACCAAGGATGGGAGTCTGCATCGCTACTCATAAACAGTCGTCGGCATCGTCAAGGCCTTTGCAAGCGCTTCGGCCCGTAACCCATTTTACCATCCAGCAACGTCCTTCAATCACTATTGTCAGTTGTCTCGGATGCGGATAAGAGTAAGAGGATCCAGCAGACTTTCGTCGAGTTCAACGAGTCATGGCTCGTCTACTGGGACGCGTACATTGACCTGCAAAACCAGTTGTACGACAGCTTGAAGGCTGCGCGCGACGTGACCTGGTTGGGCGCGACCGACTCCGCCAAGATGAGCGAGATCAACGCCGCTCAGCGCCAGCTGTTCTCTACAATGCCCAGGCGTCTCGACTATGTGCCTCTTGGACAGATCAATAGGAGCATGGACTACGCTCTCAGCAAGATAAACGAATTATTGAGTGCACTCTTCTCTGAGAAGGAGAAGTGTAAGCGCCTAGAAACCGCGATTGATATCCTGACTGAGAAAGCAAACAGAACCAAACAGGAACTACAGACCGAGGAGTAATCCCTACCTCTCTGGATCCATAGTAAGACTACTCGCCTCTATTCAGAGATTTCTTGGGGCCGGGGGGTGGTAATCCAAAAGAAGCCTGATGTGCCATGTTTTCCTGGCTCACGGTCTTTCTAACCTACTATAAGTGATTCGGAAAGATAAGCATTCTTAGATAGACAGATTTGTCCAGCTAAGTTCCCGACTTGTCCCAATGAAACAGCGGGGACTTGGACGTTTTGGATGTTTTCCAAGGTCGAGACCTTCATCGTCGCCATGTGTCGTCAACCAGTGTATGGTCAACCCTAGAAATACGCCTCGTGGGCTAGACGGTGGTTCTCAATCCTCGCTGTCGCGGCGCTATCTAAGCCAGAAGTCGGCGGTTTGGCTAGAGGCTGGAAAAGTAGGTCGTTACACAAAGACCTCTTGACCTCAACATAACCACAATAAGCGACCGCCTAAAGTCACTGGCTCAAGATTCTAAGGCGAAGGGTTGTTGTCTATGGAAGGTTCTAGAAAAAAGTGGGAGGGGATCTAGTGGACTTGGATGTTACCCGCTTGTAGGGTGCCAGCTTTTGAGTAGCCGGTTCCGAGTGTTATGGCGAAGGTGTCTTTTCCAGCGCCTGGTTCTGCTTTGTCTTGGACAGTTATTGTGAAGCTGGTCGCGATGTTGTCGTTGGTTCCTGTTCCTTTGAAGGTGACTGTTTTGCCGTTGAAACTTGCTGAGGTTATGAGGCTGGTTGTGAAGTCTACGCCTCCAGCAGGGTCCTGGTAGGCTGCTTTTCCATGTATTCGACCCGTGGTGTCGACTTTCACTTCTATGCTGAAGCTTCCCTTGTCTTGTTGTGCGTCGACGAAGATGTAGCCTCCTCCCGTGACCAGGCACGTCTTTCCAAGCGGGCAGTTGCTAGGCAGCGCAGTCGTGCCCAGGACGTAGTCGAAGGTCCTTGTGGCGTCTCCGTCCGTCAAGACGGGACTGGTGTTGGTGACCGCGAAGGTGAGCGCTGTGACGCTGTAAAGAGTGTCGCCCTTAACCGGGCTTCCGAGATCGCTCACTGGGACGGTTATCGTAATCGTGCCGGTAGACGTGTTAATTGTTCCTGTCTCCGGGAGCTCTGATGGGTATTTGATGACCTTGCAGTTCTGTGGGGTGGTGGTGACGCAGCCGTTGCCCGGAGGTATTCCACTGCCAGGAGAAGAAGAGGTTCCTGTACCTGCGAAGAAGACAGGATTTTGGCCGGCTGTGCTGTTTGCTCCGAGATAGAAGATTCGGTAGCTTTCTTCACCTGCGTCGCCTGTGGAGAGGAACTGCCATCTTACGAGCCATAGTAGACCTGTCGAACCTCCGGGTGGGATAAGGTTGGTGAGGCTTTGGAGTTTGAGTGTTGCTCTGAGGTGTGAATTGTCCGGCTGAGAGATCTTCAAGGAAGTCAGGTCTAATGCTTGCTGGTTTATACCAGCACCTACTGGGGTGTAGTGCGGCACTTGGGCGTCGCCCAATGGGTCTGCCACTCCCGTGTCTGTGTTGGGGAAGGGTGGCAAGAGTGTTGTGCCGATGGCGCTGGGTCCTGCGACTTGTCTCAGCTCGAAGAGTGCTGCTCCATGATGCTGGTTTGTTAGATCATTGAGGACGATTCTGGCTGCGCCGTTGGTATCGAGAGCGACGCTGAAGAAGTCTGCGAGGGTCCGGTCGCCGCCTGAGGTTGTGCAACCTAGCCCTCCTGTGCAGATCTGGCCGTAGTCTGTGGGATGCTCGCTAGCCTTAACCTGGTAGACTATCGGTGTGGCGGTGGTCGCTGCTTGGACCTGGGTGAAGTAGACGAACCACTTGACGCTGGTGGCTGCAATGCGGTTGTTGTACCATGAAGGGAAGTTGTTGGGATCGCCGCGCGCGTCTGTGCCATAGAATACTATGTCGACTGTTCCTGCCGCGCCTGCGATAGCCCAAGGCATCACATTTGTGTTCGCTGGGTCGCCGTTGACTTGTAGTGGTGTTGACCAGCTTGTGCCTGCGTTGGAGGAGACGGTGAGGTAGACGTTGTTGTTGGCCGTGTCAACCCAGACGACGTACACATTGCCGGCCTGGTCCGTGGTTAGGGATGCGAAGAGGTTTCCGATTGAGCCTCCGGGCCTGGCGGGGGTGTTGGTAGAACTGAATGCGAGGAGGTCTCTCTGGCCAGGGTTGACGTGGGCTTTCGAAACGTGGATGTGGTTTCCTTGTACGCACGGCAGGTAGAGGTTGCGGAGTACTGGGTCGAAGGTTAATCGGCCGCAGGGCGCGCCCGCGCCGACGAACGTGGTTGTGGCAGCGTTAGTGTAAACGAATCCTCCGACAGCGTCTGTTGGCCCTGTGGAGCCGGGCGACGAGAGCACCTGGCTACCTCCTGGTATTTGGCGGTAGGTGAGAAAGACCGTGTTGTCGGAGACGCCCGTGCTTGGGCCATTGTCAATAGCCAGCCATTGGCGGTCGTCTACTGGGGACATGGCGGCAACAAAGTTTTCCCTCCAGTTGTTGCCTTGGTCGTTGGAGACTGCGACCCCTATGTGGGCCAGGCCCTCTAGATCTGCAAAGTAGGCCGTGCCCTGGTCATCAGTAATGATGTCAGTGTCTCCGCCGCCGGCCGGTGCCGGGTTGGGCCTGAGGCCTGCTGGCGACACGATATGGAAGCTGTCGCCGTTGTCAGTTGACCTTGCGACGAAGCCTTGAGCGGTGGAGAAGCCCCAGGGCCCGGTCTCCCAGATGTTTCCGGCTTGGTCGATGTGGACTAGTGGTTCTCCTTCGGTTCGTTGTGGGTCGATGATTGTGTGAGCGCCGAAAGATATTCCGCCGGTTGGGAAGCTGGGGTTGGGTGTTGGACCGCCGGTTGTGAAGGCGAGGAGTGCAGAGCCGGTGTAGCCGGATGCGATGACGAGGAAGGGTACTGTTCGTACTTCGTAGATGCCTGGCATCGGGTTCTGGAGGGCGACTTGTTCGCTTGTAGTTCCTCCTGAGGCTGAGGAGCCTACCTGTTGCCCGTCGCTCTGCCTGAAGATGTACAGGTCAAAGTCGTTGTCGCTGCTGGCCCATTGGATTGTGATTGCGACCGAGCCTGTATGGGTTTGCCAGAAAGTGCTGGGTAGGTTGATGTTGAGGTAGAAGTGGTCGCAGACAAGATCCGCGGTGTCAATGGTTCCGGGGCACTGGGCGGGGTCCGCGGTGAAAGCGAGAGGGTAGAAATGTCCCTGCCACGAGGTGCTTGGCTGAGTGTCCGTGATCGTGCCTCCTGAGGGTGTTGCTGCCCTGGCGGGGGGTCCTAGGAATGCGGCTGGGCCCAGAAGCATCGTGGCTAGGAGGAGTGTGATTTTGAGGACTGTTCGTGGTGAGATTAGTTGTCGTGACAGTGATAATCACTAGGCAGGGAGCTGGTGTGTCACGAGTTATATGGAATGTTCAGCCAGGGAATATTCTCGAACTTCGATAATATCTAATTCTGATATATCGCCGTCCAACACTATGGAAGTGCCTGTACACTTACGGGCTGCACCGAGAGAGCTAAGAAATGCAGGTGCGGGGGTGGCTCTTCAAAACAAACCTGATGTGCCAGGTTTTCCTAGCTCACGTTCTTTCTAACCTACTATACGTGATTTGGAAAGATAAGCATTCCTAGATAGACAGATTTTACCAACTAAGTTCCCGACACGTCCCAACGAAACAGCGGGGACCCGAATTGCTCTGATCGAATTGCCTGCAAATGCATCTTACACTGTGGATGTTGACGCTGCCTTCTCCCAGCTCAGCCTTGAATCGTACAATCTGACAGTAATCTCCATCAAGCCAGACAAGATAGGGCAATTCAACGTTACTGCGACTATCCCCAAGTCGACGGTCCAGCACTACGACGCATCGGTGCAAAACGGGGGAGCACAGACGCATCTCTCGGGAACATTGGACTTGGATCCGAACGTTCTGAGTCCGACCTCCAAGGGCAAGTACATTACAGGATACGTGGGACTTCCCGCTGGCTTCAACGTATCATTCATAGATCCTTCGAGCCTCCGTTTGAACGACGCCATTCCGCTGGTGCCCGGGACTCGCGTCACCATAGGTGATCACGACTCTGACGGGATTCCGGACCTGATTGTCAAGTTCGACAGGCAAATCGTGAAAACACTTTTCACCAAGCCTGGCAATTACACTCTGCATATTCCAGGGAACTACGTGAGGAGTGGCAACACCGTGCCATTCGAGGCGTTTGACTCAGTTTATGTCCGGTAAAGGCCCTCAGACTGGTCTGCCACTTTCGAGGGTCTCGATCTGGTAGTGGAATGGACTCGACAATGCGGTCAGTCTCCCTGCGTTCAAGACAATCATCATTGGTAGACCTTTCTACGATAGGCTTACTGAAACCGATCTAGAGGCCGTCTTCGCTCACGAGCTTGCCCACATAAAGGAGAAACATAATCTCGTTCCATTGATCGCAGTGCCTGTCATTTTCTCGCAATTGGTCCTTTGGTTCACTTTGCCGGTGCAAATGTTTGCAATAGCAGGTTTGGCTTTTTCTCGCATCGCGTTATCCCCTTCAACTGGTTAGCCGAGATCAGGGTAGACCAAGTTGGTGCACGCTATGTCGGAAACGACAACATGATACATGCGCTCCAAAACCTAGACGGAAAAAGGATAGATGAACACTCAGAATCTCACCCATCTTTGCGGAGGAGGATCCGTAGACTCGAAAAGGGCCCGGTATCGGGAAGGTGGTACTGCCCTTGTAGGTAGGTCAACCCACGACTTTACTGTTCGTACGGACCCCAAAATGCGTCGACTGGGCAAAGCTCGGACGCCTTGGGCTAGAGGTGTTATGCTACCTCTGGGTGCACGTTTGAGTAACGGCACGTCAGGCTTCTTTCTTGGAGCCGGGGGTGGGAGTTGAACCCACCTTAGCCATCCGTTGTGGGACGTTTACTACGGGTTGCCACGAGCCGCGTCTGCAGCCCGTCGCCTTATCCGATCGGCCTTCGGTGGACAAGCCAACCCCGGCCTAGTTTGGCCCCCGGCAAAAACAGGGACCCGACCGTCGTTCGTATAAGCTTGATGAAGCAGGCTCCCGAACGGTAACCATCCAATCTCAAGATCAACCCGCATCCTTCATATCGACCATATTGATCGGAAGGTTTGACCCCACAGTTTTATAGGCCCATTCCCAGTTTCTCCGAAACGAACAATAGGATTTCTCGGGAGAACCCACGGAGCTTGTCCGGAATAGACGCGGTCAAAAAGATCGTCGAGACCGAGGCACAAGCCCGCAGAATCGTTGACGAAGCATCGACAAAAGCTCAACAGATAATTTCCGAGACCCGCGAACAGGCGGAACGAATCAGGCAAGAAGCCACCGCGCGTGCTCAACAACAGAGAGAGGAGATGCTCAGCGGGGCCAAGAGCAAGGCCGAGGCCGAGGCTCTGCAATCAGACAAGGAGACGGAACAGATCCTGAATACTTACCGAAAGCTCTCTGAGGAGAGAAAAGCAGGCGCGGTCAGTAAGGCCGTGGAATTGATTCTGAACGCGTGAACAAGATGTCAGAATCCCTGGAGAAGTTACAGAATCGAATCCTCTCTGACGCCAAGCACAAGGCCGACGAAACAATCAAGGACTCTCAGGCAAAGTCCCAGCAGATTCTCGAAGAGGCAAAGCAGAGAGCCCAGAGAGAATTTGAGGAGATCATAGCCAAGGCGAATGTGGAGGCGGAGTCCATTCGAAGAAGCATCCTTAGCTCAAAGGTCCGCGTGAACCGGCTCAGAATTCTCGAGGAGAAGAACCGAATCGTCGAGGACATAATTCATAGTGTTGAAGACCAGCTTTCAAGCTTCTCAAAGTCAGAACGGTTCGAAGAGACTGCTCAGCGCTTCGTGACGGAGGCGGTGAAAGCAGTAGATACTGACCAGCCGGTTGTTAGAATCGGATTCAGAAACGTGAGCAAAAAGAATCTAGATGGAGTATCGAAAGTCCTTCCGAAAGGAGGTAAACTTGTTGTCGACGAGAAGCCCATCGACAACCTGGGCGGAGTAGTGGCAACAGATCCTGAAGGCAAGGTCGTCTTCAACAACACCTTCAAGTCTCGCCTCGAGAGACTCGACAACCAACTCCTGACACTGATATCCTCTACAGTCTTTGGCGAGTAGCTTCTCAGATGCTAAAGCCTGAACGCATGCAGCAAGTCAGCATCATAGTAGCGAAAGACCAGCTGCCCAACCTTCTGGGATATGCGGGTTCCAAGAGACTCTTCCATCTGACAGAGATCGAGGATAACGGTATTCCTGAGGGAGCGAAACGCTACGAAGCACTTGAACTCCAAGCCAAGTCCTCCACGATAAAGAGCCGACTAACAACTCTCACCACAGCCCTCAACGTCTCCGAGTCGACATTCGAGAATCTCGATGCCCCAGTCGGCAATATCGGGGCACTCACAAAATTTCTGGACGAGGAAACCGGGAAGCTTGAACATTCTGTCCGAGAACTCGAGGGCGTCGAAGGGAAGCTTCAGACAGAGAAAGAACAGGCCTCAGAACTCTCACGATTCCTCTCAGGCCTAGAAAACGTCGGAGTCTCGCTAGACGCGATAGCTGGCCGCGGATTCCTCACAAGCCTCGTCGGGGAAGCCGGCCTCGAAACAATCCCTACACTCCAAAAGGACCTCGATAGGATAACACAAGGCAATCTGATCTTCGCGATTACCAATACGTCTGAAAACACTCAGACCTTCCTCGCACTCTTCCCAGCTCCCTTCCAAGATGATGCCAAACAGATGACAACTGCGCTTGGCGCCAAACTCGGCCCCCCATGGACCGGGTTGCCGTCAGATCCGAAGCAGGCAAAAGAGGCTGTTGACCTTCGGCTGGCAGACTTGGACAGCGAATCGAAGAATTTGGAGGAGAAGAGAGCAAGGATCGCAGAAGAAAATGGTCCGAGAATCAAAGCCTTAGCCATTCTATCAGAAATTCTCGAGTCCAGAACGAAAGCCCTGGAGGGATCGTCATCGACTGAGTCAACAGTTCTATTCCAAGCGTGGATTCCCAAGACTCAAGTCAAAGCAGTCGCGGAGGATCTGTCGAAAGCGACCAACGGACTCGCATCAATCTACGCCGAAGAGACGAAAAGTCGACTGGATCATTCAGGCGAGGAGCCAGCATCCGCGAGAGATCCGCAACCTCCAACTCTGGTCAAGACCCCAGGATGGACCCGACCGCTCCAGTCGATCGTGGACAACTTCGGTATCCCATCATACTCAGAGACGAACCCTACACCCTTCATGATTCTCACATTCCCACTAATCTACGGTCTGATGTTTGGAGATATCGGCGAGGGTCTCCTCTTCCTCGCCTTCGGATTCTTCCTGCTATACGTCAAGAGGAGGAAGATCAAAGTCTTCGAGATAGGCCAGATCTTCGTCAACGGCGCTGAGCTGGTGATCATGCTAGGGATCGGCGCAACAATCTTCGGCTTCGTCTTCGGCGACTTTTTTGGCTTTGACCCGCCTATTCCCGGTTATCACGCGATATTCAGTCCAACGGCGGGAGCCTTTGACAAGATTCCTAACACGACTAACCTGATCCTTTACATGGAGTTCGTTCTCTTCTTCGGCGTAGCCCACTACCTCTCAGGGCTCGGAATAAGCGCGTATAACAAGATCCGAAACCACGAGTACCGACACGCCTTCCTCGGCCCAATCTCCTGGATCTGGTTCTACTCGATGTTCATCTACGCAGCCGTACTCGTGGTTACGTCTGGATTCAAATTCTCAGTCCTTCTCGCTAATCCGCTAGTTCCTGTCCTAGTCTTTGTACCACTGGGTCTCATGGGATATGGCGAAGGAGGGCTCCATGTGATGGAGGCTTTCATTGGGGCCGGAAGCAATACCCTCTCCTATCTTCGAATATGGGCCCTCAACCTTGCAGACTTCGCGGTCAAGTTCGCCTTTGCATCATTCGGAATCGGAGGAATAATCGCGGGAAATGCACTCGTCATGATTCTAGAAGGATTGATCGTCTTTGTCCAAACGCTGAGGCTTCACTGGGTAGAATGGTTTAGCAAGTTTTATGAAGGAACCGGCCACGCATTCGCGCCCTATCAAGAACCTATGAGCTGGATTGTGCCAAACTAGTGGTCTGCGTTGATCTTTCAACTTGTCCCACATTCTGGGCCAGCCTCGGCGCAGGACTCAGCGTCCTGCTATCTGCCATTGGCGCGGGCTTGGGGATCGGCATCTCTGGACCGGCCATCGCCGGGGCGGGCGTTGAAAGACCCGAAGTTATGCTGAAAACATTCATCGCCACGATTCTCGCAGAAGCGCTGGCCATCTATGGTCTAGTAGTCGGCCTCTTGTCGATCTTCGCTATTCCAGCACTAACAACCATCGAAGGCGGCACACGAATATTCGCGGCGGGGCTCACGATGGGGGCAGCCTCATTAGGCGCAGGTTTCGGCATCGGAGCTGCAGGGAGTGCAATGGCCTCGGCGACGGCTGAGAAGCCTGACATCTTTTCGAGGGCGGTAATCTCGCTAATCTTGGCAGAAGCCTTGGCAATCTACGCACTAGTCACTGCTCTCTTGCTAGTCTTCGGCGCCAAGTAAGCGGAATAACCCGTGGTTTCCGATACACTATCGCATCTTCTAAGAGACAACTATCTCATCGCCAGGCTGCGCGGCAAACGCAGCAATCTGCTCGGACGCCAACAGCTAATTGCACTCTCAGAGTCTAAGTCTCAGACGGAAATCATCGGACTGCTCGCAGAGGGTCCCTATGGAGCTGAACTGTCAAAGTTGGGAAGCGAGTCTTCAACCATCGAGACAGAGAGGGCGGTCCGGCTCGGATACGCCGACTCAGTGATGAGCCTAATCAGAGCGTCGGGAGGAGATACTCACGAGTTCCTAATTCAGTACCGACGAAGATCCGACGCTTATGCCATCGCAGGCCTGGTCGTGTTCAAGGCTCAAGGCAAGACCTGGGAGGACTACCTGGCTACTCGACAGCCTCTTGCATTGATGAACGAACAAGAACTGCATCGGCTCTACTCCCTTGACGACCTCTCAATCATCGTACGCGAAGCAGGCGATAGACATCTCGTCGAGAGGATGAAAGGATTCTCAATGACCGACATTGAAGGTGAGAAGGCCTCGCTCGTCCGGGACGTCATCAATGGTTGGGGAGAAGAGAGATTCTACGAGTACATCAACGAGAAATTGTCAGGTCCAGACCGGGAGAACTGTCTCCCCATCGCGGGGTCCGCAATCGACATTGCAAATCTCACTCTCATCGTTAGGAGCAAGATTATCGGAGCATCGGGGATCAAGGATCACCTGATCCCATCTCACTGGAAGCTCAATCAGAGGGCTATCGACCAACTTCTAGCTGCTACTGATGTAGCACAAGCTCTGGACGTTGCAGCGAGCCATGAATACTACAGTCGAATACTTAGCGGTGCACGCCAGAAGTATGAAGAGTCAAAGTCCCTATCCTTCATAGAAGTCGCCCTCAGACGATACCAGCTGGATCTAGGCAGACGGGTCTTCCTCGGCTTCCCCTACTCTGTCGGAATAGTGCTCGCCTTTCTCATCCTCAAAGAGAACGAGGCCAGAAATCTCGCCGCGGTCCTCGCAGGAGTAGCTGCTGGATTGCCGACAGACGAGCTTCGTTCATTGTTAGCCCTTCAAGATTAGGTCCACAACGCTCAGACCATGATCACTGCTGGAGGTTTCATCCTAACGCAATGGATGTTAGCGTTCTCCTCGAAGGATTATCACAAGACCCGTCGCGCTGACCGCTCCTCCAAGGAATCCGAGGAGAAATCCGAGAGCGCCTCCGAAGACTACGCTCACGATGGCAACTCCAAACGCTACAACAAGGATTCCCATAACCGTCTCCTTCTCATCCTCTGAAGGCTTGTCCGTCAATTCGGAGTTGCTCCCTTTGAGTATTACCGAACCCCGATGGAACGAAAAGGAGAGTGCTACCAGACGGATCAGAGCAAGGAGACATCAGGTTGGAGCCTACAAATTGTCTCACGCGAAATGTACTTTGAGGGATCCAAACGCAGCATACGGCGGTGACGAGGAAACACTCTTACAGTTTCTTGACAAAATAGTAGTACGTGTATCCGATGCCTCCGATCGCGCTGATCACTAGACCGATTATCGAACCACTGCAGGGTATGAGCGCAGGTGGAGAGATAGATACTCCGGTGCATGATGGTTGACCAAGGAGTGGCGAAAGCGCTATGCCTCCTAGAAAGTAGCCGAGGATGAGAAACGCGACGGTGTTTGCGCTGAACCCGACTAGCCTGAACGTCGTCTTCTCGTACAGCGGACCTGGAGATTTCGCATCGTCTTTCAACCTTCGAAACTGGCTTCTACTGATCGATTTTGCAATCATCTTCGCTGGAGCTGGCTGGCCGGTTGACGGGATCCGGATTGTAGATCCTTTCAGACACTCAGTTACACACGAATGGTTAGGATTCGGATCACTGTGGCTCTTGTTGACCTGACAGGCAAGAGTCACGAGTCCAACGGCGACGTACTCATCACCGCCTTCCAGAATTGTTTGAAGGAGCTGATCATCGATCTCAGCCAAAGCCAAAAATTCCATGCGCCCAACTTTGTTGACGGCGGCTTGGAAGGCTTCTGCGATTTTCGGTGTCACCTTCGCTTCTAGGTCAGGCTTGCTCAGGTCTACCAACGCCTAGTTAGTTGGATTCCATCGACCTGTCTCTTGCAGTAGATGGAGAACCTCCGGGGGGCCTCTTTCTGTAGGATTTAGAGGATTATGATGGCGGCGAGAAACAGGGGGATGAACACGAGGGATATTGTGTTCAGGAGCTTGATGAGGATGTGTAAGCTTGGACCGGCGGTATCCTTCCAAGGATCTCCAACAGTGTCCCCGACGACGGTGGCGGCGTGTGTTTCTGTGTTCTTGCCCCCGAAGTGTCCCATTTCGACATATTTTTTCGCGTTGTCCATTGCTGCCCCACCCCACATCATCATAATCGCGAGGGGTATCGCGGAAATCGTAGCACCGACGACCAACGCTCCGACAGCCGCCCAGCCTAGGAATACACCAACGACCAGGGGTGCGACCACTGGGATCGCGCCTGGAACGACCATCAACCGCAAAGCAGTTCGGGTGGAAATGTCGACTGCGGCCGCATAATTTGGTTTGGCGGTTCCCTCTCTAAGTCCTGGAATCTCCCTCAATTGTCTCCTTACTTCCTCCACCATTCGATAAGCGCCTACGCTGACAGCGTTGATCGCAGTGCCTGAGAAGACAAAAGGTAGCATGGCACCAATTAGCGCACCGATGACCACATCCGGATGGTTGAGCGCGAGCGAAGTGCCTAGGCTCGACAGTTTTGTTCCCAAAAGTGTAGCTTGGGCTCCGGTAATCGTCGTGAGGTCAAGTATCTTAGCCTGGTAACGTGCAACTTCCAATACGAATGCCTGAAAGAGTAACAGTGACGCTAGAGCTGCGGATCCCATCGCGTACCCTTTTGTGAGAGCCTTCGTCGTATTGCCTAGAGCATCCAAAGGTTCGATTCTTTCGCGAATTATTTCAGGTGCTCCGGACATCTCAGCGATTCCTCCAGCATTGTCTACGATTGGGCCTAGCCCATCCATGGTAAGGACTATTCCAGCAGTGGAGAGCATCCCCATAGCCGCCATTGTTGTTCCGTATACGCCTCCGAGGAAAGGATCGTTGCTAAGAGCAGGTAATAGCCCACTGAATCCGGCAAATTGTTCGCCGAGCCAGAATGAGATAAGAAGGGCGACAGCGACGGTGATAACTGGTAAGCCGCTAGATATCATTCCTACCGCATTACCAGACATGATGGTCAAGGCTGGTCCAGACTTGGATCGCTCTGCGATAGTTATAACGGGCTTCGCCTCCGACCCAGTGTAGAACTCAGTGTAAACGACGATCAGTAAACCAGCTGCAAGTCCTGATAGCATACAACCATAGAGCGCGTAAGCACCCAGGGCACTCCCACTCGGAGTAAGGCCCGACGGTCCGAAAACGTACCATGTCGCGACGAACATGAGGATCGCGGCGATCACTGATGCAACAAGCAGGCCATCTCTGGTCGGTTTAATTGGGTTCTTGAACTTCTTCTCAAAGACGGCGACGGCAAGACCAACGAATGTCGCGACGATTCCTAGCGATCTGACTATCAGAGGCATTGTCACATAGTAGACGTTAATGCCCTGAAAGAGAATGATAGAGACGATCAACCCAATGATCATTCCACCAAGGTTCTCGGCCGTGAGTGACTCAAACAGGTCAGCGCCTCTCCCCGCCTCGTCTCCCACATTGTCCCCCACGTTGTCGGCTATTGCCGCCGGATTCCTCGGATCATCTTCAGGGAAGTTCTCCTCCACCTTCCCGACCAAGTCCGCTCCGACATCAGCTGATTTTGTGAATATTCCGCCGCCAAGCTGGGCGAACAGGGCGGCTAGTGAAGCACCGAATCCGAATCCAGCCAAGATTCCGGGGTCCCGAAAGATGGCGTAGAGAAGCGACAATCCCAGGAGGCTCATGCTTATGACCACCAGTCCGAGAGCTCCTCCGCCCAGCGTAGCAACCTTCAGCGCCTCGTAGGTCGACTTCTCCGCTGCCGCAGTCGATCTGACGTTCGCGTTGGTGGCAGAGTAGAGGGCAACGTAAGCTGCAAACAGCGAGAATGCTACTCCGAGCAGGAAGCTTAGTCCGATTTCGCTTCCGTAGGTGAAGTTAACTGTCGCGCCGAAGGCCGCAACGATTACGAGCGAGATGATTATGGCGATTATCGCGATGGTCCGGAACTGTCTCTTCAGGTACGCGTTTGAGCCTTCTCTTATGGCTGTCCAGATCGCGATCATCTTCTCGTTCCCCTTGGGATATTTTCTGACAGAGAGGACGAGGAAGATTGCGGCGAGGACCCCAGCGACTGCGAGTGCTGTCGTCAGAATTAACGGGTCAAACGCCAAGCCTTGGTTCCTGCTGTCCTCAAGTTATGAAATTTCCAGCGAGCCGGCTCGGCCTTTATTATAAACATGTTCACTGTCGTCGATTTTCTGCTTTGCCAAACCCATAAATCGCGTCCCTACTGATCTGCACAATAGATACCAACAGCTGATCTGTTCGCTTGTCCGGTCGCAAGTACGACGTCATCGTTGTAGGTGGAGGCCCCGGCGGCCTTTCTGCGGCCGTCCATCTGGCCGACAAGGGTCTGAAGGTCAAGGTCTTCGAGAAGAAGAAGCTTCTAGGAAAACCGGTTCGCTGCGGCGAGTACTTCCCTGTAAAAGAGGAAATGGCCAGGCTGCTTCCTCGCGTCAAATGCATCGATATCATTGATTCGCCGGAAGATGCGATCGACTCAAAGTGCAAGTCGATCAGACTTGTCAGCCCTAGAGGACACGAATTCGAATTTCCTTTTGAGGCGTACATTCTCGATAGGCATGTGTTCGAAACTCACCTCGGGGACATTGCTCGGAGCAACGGAGCCGACATAGACATCGGGGTGCAAGCTCACTATTATCCTGAGGATGATGGTGGTTGGGTCGGACCGACCCGTGAAACTGCAGACCACGGAGAGATCATTGTTGCGGCAGATGGCTACCCTAGCGAGGCGGCGGAGAGGGCAGGGCTCCCAGAACGCGAATACGCTGGCCCATATGCAGTTGCGACGAATATCGAGTACTTGATGACCGATTTGGATGTTGAGCAGGACGTTGCAGAATTATACATGGACCCGAGATACTCGCCGGGAGGATACGGCTGGATAATTCCAAAGGGACATGGCAGAGCGAATGTCGGCATTGGAATCCGGGAACCATATGTTCGTCGCGAATGGCAGATTCGTGACTTGTTGACTGGCTTCATCGAGAAGAACAAGGTCGCCGCGAAACGGCTCAAGGGGGGAAAGACCACCTCTCTCATCGGAGACAGCCTTCCAGTCGATGGACCCCTTAGAAAGACCTACACTGACCGCGTGATGGCAGTAGGCGATGCAGCGGGGATGGTCATGCCTACAAACGGGGGCGGGATACAGACTGCCATGATAACCGGACGGTTAGCCGCAGAGGCTGCAGTCCGATATTTCGAGGATAAGACTCCGTTGTCAAGCTACGAGGAAGCGTGGAAGGACCAGATCGGGGTAGAGATGGAGAATTCCAAGAACATGCGACAGGCCTCCGACCGGTTGATGGGTCACGGATTCGTCTTCGACATGATGCTGAGAATTATGGGAACACGAAGGATCGCGGACGTGATAATGTGCCAGATCCCAAGCGGTATGGGATCATTCATCCATCTACTTGCCTAGTGCTTCAGAGCTGCATCGATTATCATTACGGCGAAGAGAAGCGTGAGATAAGGGCTCGTCACCTTGAACATCCGCCACGCATTCGTCTCTGTCGGCTTGTAAAGGACCCAAAGGCTGCCCGCTAGAATTGCAAGACCGCTAACCAGAGCGACTGCACCGTAGATCGGGCCGAAGGGCCCGAGGAAGTAAAGCCCGAGGGAGAATGGCACCATTATCATGGAAAAGACCGTGATCAGTCGCAGGGCTGCTGCAGACCCTATCACGACGGGTAGCATAGGCACTCCGGCAGTCGAATAGTCTGACCGGTAGGAGACAGCGAGGAACCAGATATGGACAGGGATCCAGACAAAGACCAGGCCGGCCATTAGGAGAGGAAAAATGGGATGGGGCAGGCTTCCAATGGGGCCTGGTGTGACCGCCGACCATCCAAACAAAACGGGCAAACCACCGCTGAAGCCTCCCAAGAGAATGTTCAGCGAGCTACGTCGTTTCAGCAGTAAACTGTAGACCCCTACGTTGTCCAAAATCCCCAATACCATCCAAAGGAGAGAGAAGAGGTTCAGAAGGGCTGCCAGGATAAGTGAGATTGAGATCAATCCGAGCCCAAACGTCAGAGCGGCTCTTGGAGTAATACGTCCCGAAGGGAGAGGCCGATGGCGTGTCCGCATCATCAACGCATCGATATCGCGGTCGTGATAATTCGTCAGAGCATTGCACCCAGCGGTTCCTGCTATGATCGCAATCCCTGTCATCAACCACCCTACCGGGCCGAACGAGATCGGAAGTACTCTAGTCGCGACGAAAGTGGCCGTGAGGGAAGTGAAGGCTAGAAGATACCAAATCTTCGGCTTCGTATACTCATAGTATGTCAGAAGACGGCTCTGAACGGAGACGGTCTCCTGACGTTGAACTAACAGCTGAGGCGCCTTATGTGACATTAATGTGGCCGAGCATCTGTCCATGGAGCGGACTACAAACTATTGTGCAAAAGTACGTATACGTGCCGCCAACGGTGAAGTTAACCGTCACCGTAAACCACTTACCCAATGGAATGGTTCCGGGCAGGCTCCCTCCGTTTTTCACGTTGACGGATCCCGGACCCGATATTGTAAACCCATGAGCTGGTGAGAGCCAACACTCATTCGCTGGATTGGTGTTACAAGGGCTGGTTGCGTTCTTCCCGTAGATGTAGAAGGTAATTGTATCTCCGACATGTGCAGCAATTGTCTTATTGTCACTCTCACCTTGATAATTATGATAGTTTACTCCTGTTAGATTGTATCCCATTGATGGATCGAAGCTAGGCAGATTTGTCTGATTGAGAAATGCCGTGTTGTTGATATGATACCCCCCCTGTTCTTCGATTGCGGCAGTCATGAAAATGAGCCGGTGAGCAGGCGGTGGTCCAGACACATGGGGCATCAGAAACTGGTAGTAGTAGATTCCCCCTCCTGCAGCCGCGATGATAACTAGCCCAAGGATTCCAACCGCTGGCAAGTGTTTTTTCGGGGCCTGCATTTCTGTACCTACTTGATCTTGTTCGCCACGCGGTATATGTGCACCGTTGCTGCAAAAGCGACAAACACCATGCCAATCTCTAGGAGAGCAAAATTCTGCAGCGAGTCAATTAGAGATCGAAAGATTGAGAAATCCAGAAACCCTTGCAGAATCAATAAACCTGTAAGAAGAGAAAACACTTCACTCTTGGACAAAATGTAGGGTGGCACGCGCCTGTAAGGCACCGGTTTCTTTGCTGTTCGTAGCGCCTCGAGCTTGGCTCTCCGCCATCTTACAAAAGCATAAACAAAGCCGTATGCGAGTGCGCTTGCTATCAAAAGCGATCCGCCGAAGAGTATTGGGTCAACCACGAGCTGGTTTTCGTTCAATAATGCTAGGAAGGGATTGGATGCTCGGAACCCCCATACAGTGACAATCGCTATTTGGCCCAAGGCTGCAACTCCCAGTGCCACCCAGAAGGGACGATCAACCATAGCTATCTTGCGGCCTCTATCGAAGAACGGGACTAGGAGAAATATTAGTACGAATATCGTTGGAATTATGGCTCCAGCGATGAACGGATCGAGACCCTTAACCCTAATGAATGCATAGAGGCTAGTAAAATACCATTCTGGAAACGTGATTTGTGTAGGCAGACTCGGAATATATGCCACACCGACTTCCACTGGAAAAAGTCCGCCCAAGATCAGAATGATGCCTGTGATCGCCGAAGCGACAGGAATGTCTAGGACGAGATTCCTAGGAAGGTGGACTGACATGATTGCTAGCATTATGATAGGAATTATGAACACGTGAAACGCGTAGAATCGAATGGTTAGGTCGTTAAACCCAAATCCGAAGATTATCTGAGCAAGGTTTGCCCCCAAGATGGGAGTATCCAGTGTCAAAGTTCGCCCGATGTTGATCGCTAGTTGTCCACGTATGTTGAAGATGAGGTCATAGCCAGTGTAGGCCTCTATGATGGTCACGACCCCAAGAATTATTCCAGTGACCCATAGTATTTCGTAGCGCAGTTTGTAGCGACCGGCAAAGTATTGGTAGAACATATGCATGACTGCCAGCAAGACCATGGCATTTGAAGCCTGATAGTGAATGTTCCGAATTATGGAACCCCAGTTGACCTGATTATTGATCGATTGAACGCTCTGAAATGCTTGGTTGCATGCTGCGGGTGTCGAAGTCACATTGCTGCAGTCCCCAAAGATCGGGGTATAGTGAAAGAGAAGTAGGGCTCCTGTCACACCTAGGATAACGAAAACCACCACGGTGAGCATTCCGAGAAATCCCAGCGGGCTGATGAATCTTGATGGGAAGACAAGCTTGATTGCTGGGATTATGGTCCGCTCTAGTTCATTCCAAATCCATCGTAAGAGGGCGATGATGGGGTCTAGGACCCCTTGTTTCTTAGTGGGTGCGGCCAACGCCAGGCACTCCGTTTATCCCATTCTGCCCGTTTGTCGCAACGATGTTTCCCGAAACCGGGTCGTACTTTATCGTGATTTGAGGAAGTGGCTTCAAGCCCAAGTCAAACGCGGGGCCGGCCACGGGCACTCCATCAGAGAGGCGATATTGGCTGCCATGACACGGACACTGGAGTCTGAACTCACCCGAAACAGGATCATAGCCTGGATTCACAAGACACTGTAGGTGGACACAAGTAGTGTTGTAGGCGACAAACTTGCTGTTATAGAGCGTTCCATTGATCGTCTGTGGTACAGTTAGGACTTGCGACTCGGATGTCAGCGGGACAGGGTCAGGCAGCCTGACAATTACATCTTTGTAGTATGGGCTAGCTGAGACGGGGTAAGGGAAATAGAAGAAGTCTGAGTATCCAGCCGGCACGTACAAGTCGTTGGAAGGATTTTTCGACGCCAGAGCGGTTTGGTATGCCGTTTCAAGTGTTGCCGCGTTACCCACCGCCACCGTATCCTCTGAAGGCGGAATCAACGGGGCGAGTATGTTCGGAGATTCAGCTAAGGATCCGACTGTAAGCAGGACTGAGGCTCCTAAAGCTCCTATGACAAAGGCACGCCGGGATATGAGTGGGCCCATGATTGGTAGAGGAGGCTTCTGAGATTGGGCATTCGAAGTAGATGGCGGATTCGCGGAGGCCGACGGAGATGGTTTCTTCTGGTCGTCGGACATGTTCTCGATCGCTCGAGGTTTCCTTTTCGTCGAAACATGAAAATCGTATTAAAGACTTGTCTATACGTTACGACCTGTTCACTCGCTTCGTGATTTCGGAAACGATATAACTACCAAGGAATCGATGTGTCCCATCCGATTATCAGGACGGCCAAGTGAGAATCAGTGAATCGGGTAATAGCTTCACTCACTCTGCTAGTGGGGCTCGCGGCGATGATGGTTGGGGTCTACGGTCAACAATGGGCCATCCTTCAGCAGCTCGTCCGACAGTTCGTCCCCTTCTTTGGATAGGTCTAATCAAATGGAGAAACCGCGAGTTCCGGAAGTGAAGACTGAGCAGACTAGTGGCCTGCGTGCTCGGCTCGGCCGAATCAAGGTCCGAGGCTACTACTGGCCTGTAAGAACAGTCGTTCAACTCACCTTCTTCGTGCTCTTCAGCGGGATCGGCATCATGAGCCTCGTCCCAGCATTCAACGGAACGCGCTCGTGGGTTGTGCTCCCGATCGTGGCGAGCGTGAAATCGCAGGCGCAAGTAACCAGCACAATGGACGCTATTACACTGTTTCTCGAGAATGGACTCTTCCCGTGGCTCCCTATCGGGATAATGCTCGTGGTTGGCGCGATTCTAGGTCGTTTTATGTGCGGATGGATCTGCCCCGTCGGCTTTCTGCAAGACGTGATCACCACCGTCAAAGGCCGAGTCGATTCCGTCGAGAAGAGAGCTCACCTTTACTGGATTCGTCTAAAGTATGTGCTTGTCGCTCTTGCGTTCCTCATCAGCGGTTCGTTGGGACTCGCCGTCTACTACGGAGTCGGAAATGATTACAGGACGAGTCTCGGGCCTCTTGCTGACGGACTCTTCGTTGCAATAACCCCTGACGGGACCCTGTTCGGAACTCTTCCCGCGATTCTCGGTGGCTCATGGAGATTTCTGGGGACCGCTCAGAGTTCCGATTTGACTTTCGGAAATCTCTCGTCATGGTTCGGGCACATTTCTGCCCTAACGTGGCTCAATGTTGTCGTCTTGGTCGGGTTCGTCTACGCGGCCTGGAGGATTCCTCGATTCTGGTGTCGCTACGTGTGCCCAGTCGGTGCTATAATGGCTGTGACTCAGAAGAACAGTCTCCTCGGAATGCATCGAGACCCGATCAAATGCTCAGAATGCAAAGAGTGCGAGACCGCCTGCCCAATGCAAATACCAATCCTTGATCTCGACTGGAAAAAGTTCAACGACTCAGAATGCATCCTGTGCATGGCGTGCATAGATGCATGCCCTGCCGGAGCCCTGTCCCCCAAGTTCCCGTAGTTGACGGCTCGAAAAGACACTTCAACCCTCTCTACCAGCCAGGTTTCGGCGATGACCATACAATCAAACGATTACTTCTCAAGGGAAATCTCGATTCCGGGTATTGGGCCGGCAGGACTCCAGAAACTGCAGGAGTCCTCGGTTGCAATCATCGGAGTCGGAGGGATAGGAAGCGCCGCTGCGTATTACTTGGCCCGATCGGGGGTTGGACACCTCAAGCTTATCGATCAGGATATCGTCGAGAGCACAAATCTCCAAAGACTACACTCAGCATCAATGAACGACCTCTATCATCCCAAGGCAGAGGTCATAGCAGATAGATTGTCGGAGGAAGCCGAATGGTGCAAAATCGAGCCTTTGATCGAAACTGTGACGGATAGAAATGCGAGCGATCTTCTGAGAGACGTGGACCTAGTATTCGATGGTCTTGACAACTTTCGAACCAGATATATCCTCAACCAGTTTGCCGTTCTGAGCGAAACTCCGTACCTATTTGCGAGCGCGATAGCGGATCAAGCGCACATAGCACTGCTAAACCCTCCCAAAACTGCGTGTCTGGAATGCATCATGCCTCAGGTTGCCGACAGACTTGCAGACAGCTGCGAAACTCTCGGAGTTAGCCCGTCGATCACGGGTCTGACTGGAGCCCTAGGAACTGGAGTAGCCCTCCGATTCCTCTTAGGGAATCCAAATCACTGGAGCGACAAACTTGTCACAGTAGATATGGCAGGTGCGGAATTCCTGTTTACTAAACTAGCGAGACGACACGATTGTGAAGGATGCGGAAACAGTAATGGTGATAGATCTGGATCTGATAGACTGGTGACCTTCTTGTGTGGAGAACACACGGCAAACGTCCTTCCTCTAAAAGACCTGACAATAGAGTTCTCGAAGATAGGAAATAGCATCCGTTCAGACAAGATTCTTCTGAGCACAGCCTCAGTTCTCGTATATCGGCATGGAGAGTTCACGGTCTCACTCTTTCGGAACGGACGGTTTCTCATAGGAGGAGTAGAAAGCGAGACCCAAGCGGCGAAGATGGCTAGAGAGATATCGAAACAGGTTGGACTTGAAACCTGATCGGTACGAGAAGCCAAGAATGGTTTATTGATATGAATTGATTATCGGTTCGCAGAACTAATTCTTACGGATCTCCAATGCCAGTAAAAATCATTCATCCCCATCACACAGAAGTTGTGGGTGAGGGTTTGGTTCTTCTGTTCAGTCCTCACATTACGACTTCGAAGCGCGACCTCTTCACTGGACACATTGTTGAGGAGGCAGCGCTTCTGTCAAAGAGCTGGGCAATCGTCGAAAAGGAGAGGAAGCAGCTTCAAAGCGGAGACGAAACGGAGTCGGCCGACGCGACCTTAGAGAAAAGTGTGCAAGATTTCGTTGAAGAATATGGAATCAAGTGCGTCATTGCGATTAGAGGGGCGGCAGAGCCGGGAATAACTGTCAAGAGTCAAGGAGACGGTTCAGAATCTGAAGAGATTCTTGACATAATTAGGAGTGGACTTGAACCCCACTTTAGCGTCAAACCTGAGGTGGACCAATCTGGAAACAAAGTACTGGGCCTCCAAGGCAACGATAGAGAGCCTGACAACTCGTCTGCTCAGTCAGTCCAAATCATTCAGATCGAACTGGGCCCTGAGGAACGAAGTTTCCGGAAGGATCAGATAGTCAACATAGTCGCTGATATTGTTGGCCTGATTAACGCGAAGCTGGGATTCTCAGTGAGGGGGGACGAGGGAAGCAGCGGCGCCCTGGACTAGGCGTATCCAGGGATCTGGATAGAGCCCGATAATGAACACTAAGGCTGTCGCCATCCACATGACGCTCGTATAAGCTCGAGGCTCCGCGATTCTTGACGAGTCAGCCGGATCATCGAAGTACATCCTCTTAATCAGCCAACCATAATAGCTCATACTGAAACCGCTGTTCAACAAAGCAGCGATTGCCAAGTAACCTCCCCAAGAGTAAGGAGAGAACACTGCTCCCGCGAAGAGAATGACTTTGCTGAAAAATCCATTGAGCGGAGGCACGCCAGCTAACGCTAGGAAGAATATGGCGATGTTGAAAGCTGTCTGTGGCATTCGTTTAGCGAGCCCGTTGAAAGAATCTAGAGTGTTCAAGGGCAATCTCGTAGCAACAGCCGCCGCAGCGACGAACGCTCCCGTCTTGACTATCGAATAGTTGAGCACGTGAAAGAGTCCTCCTGCAAGTCCTAGAGGAGATCCGCTCGCTGTGATCGGTGCAGCGAGTGCAATCATGACGTACCCGGCCTGAGCGATGCTGGAATACGCGAGAAGGCGCGTGAAACTCTTCTGCATCAGCGCAGCAACATTACCCAAGGTCATCGTCGCAATCGCTACGATTGCGAAGGTCGAATACCAATCAATGTTGACAGTCCCAAATGCTACGATGAATACACGAAATGCGGCCGCAAATGCGGCCATCTTGGCTCCCGCAGCCAGTAACGCACTGACCGTCGTCGGGGCCCCCTCGAAGGCATCTGGGATCCACATGTGGAAGGGAACCACGGCCATCTTTACGCCGAAACCGGCAACGAACATTACGATGGCAATCAAGGCGAATGGCCTCGTATCGCCTGTGAGAGTTCCAAGAGAACTCGCGATTGTTGGGAGACTTGTAGACCCGGTTATGCCGAACGTCAGCGATATTGCGAAGACGAGAAGGGCGGACGATAGAGCCGACAATACGAAGAATTTGACCGCCGCCTCGTTCGAGTTAGGATCCCTCTTCTTAATGGCCGTCAAAGCGTAGGTGGGAATGCTCATGAGTTCCCAACCCACATAGAGAAGAATGAGATCCATTGAGGCGGCAAGAACAATCATCCCCAAAGTTGACAGGAGCAGTAGTCCGAAGTAGGGGGCTGCGTTCACGTCCCCCTTCATGAACTCAAGGGATGATATTGCGACAAATAGCGAGACGAGGAGAAGGACCCCCGTAAAGAAATAGGTGAAGAGGTCGATCTGGAATCCACCGAAAATCTGGGAAGGCCCTCCGTAGAAGCCTAACCATATTGTAGAGCCAAGTGCGATGACCAATCCAGTCAACCCGGCGTAAGGAGCAATCCCCATCGGGGTCTTGCCGCGCTTGATCAACCCCGCCGGAGTGACGAGTAATCCAAATGTTGCCAGTGTCAGGAAGGGCGTGAGGATCCAGAGGTTAGTGATCTTATTTTCCCCCTGGAAAGAGTATGGAAAGCAGATGGTCGACTGTCGGTTTGATCGCGCTCCCAAGTAATGGCACCGGGTAGATTCCGAAAACAAGTAGTGGGACGAGGAATGCGGTTAGAATGATTAGTGAGTGTCTCGGTATCTCGTTCTTAGGACCTACAGCTGGTGTCATGACTACTCGTCTCAGCATCCAGAGGAAGTACCCGACTGTCAGCGCGGGAGCAAGGATTGCCAGTGCGAAGAGATAGTTTGTGCTCAGTGCTCCTTGGATCACTTGGTATTCGCTGATGAAGTTGGCGAATCCCGGGACAGCCATAGCTGCCATCGATCCTAGGATCAGCAGTAGAGTGGTGGTCGGCATCTTACCTCGCAGACCCTTCAGCTCGTTGATGTTGCGGGTGCCCGTATGCTCGTGGATGTAGCCTGACATGAGGAAGAGCATTCCGACGGCTAGTCCGTGGGCAAACATCTGGAAAACAGCGGCAGAGATTCCGATCGAACCGAGGGTGAAGGTTCCCAACAACACGTATCCCATGTGATTTACGCTTGTCAGGGCAATCATGCGCTTCATGTCCTGTGCGACGAACGCTACGGACGCTCCGTAAATCATGGTTATGAGTCCTATAGTTGTGAAGATTGGCCAGAGAAGTTTGTCTGCCGCGGGGAACAGCAACAGATTGTATCGGATAAGTCCGTAGCCACCCATCTTCAACAATAGGCCGGCGAGGAGAACACTGACTGGTGCCGGAGCTTCGACGTGCGCGTCCGGAAGCCACGTGTGCAGGGGAAAGATTGGCAGCTTGACTGCGAATCCGAGAAATGTAGCTAGCGAAGCGGCCACTTGAAAGGGCACAGCAATATTTGCGGCTCTCGTGAGGATCGTGCTGTAATCGAAAGAGGGAGGGCCTTGGCTACCGGTCCAAGCGTAGAGGGCGACGAAGCCGAATAGCATGATCGCACTTCCGGCGTATGTGAAAATGAGGAATTTTAGAGAAGCATACCTTCTGCGAGGTCCACCCCAGATGCCGATGAAGAAGAACATAGGGATCAATACTATTTCCCAGAAAACATAGAACAGAATCAGGTTAAGCGATGTGAACACGCCTATTATTCCCGTCTCGAAGATTAGGAAGAGCGCATAGTATTCTGGTTGCTTATTGCTAATCAGGTCCCGAGACCCGGCTGCGGCTAGGAGGCAGAGGAGAGCGGCTAGGATTAGAAGAGGCAGGCTGATCCCGTCGATTCCTACGATGTAGTTCAGTCCGAAAGTGCTGGCCCATTCTCCAGTGTCTGTTAACTGGAAACCTGGATTACCATATTGAAACAATCCAACTATAATGAGAGAAATGCCGAAGACAACAGAGGTAGTCCCGATGCCGAGAATCTTGGCCAGGCCTTCTCGTTTCTTCCCGAGCAGAAAGGTAGGAATTGCCATGACCAATGGTAGAAAGAGAATGACCGTCAGGATTCCAAACAATCTTAGCGAGCTCCGACCACAAAAATCATGTAGATTAGAAGGAGAGCGATCCCAATCGCGAATGATATGATGTACTGCTCAGTGACTCCGCTTTGCAGCCGCCGCAGGAGGTTGCTGAGTCGAGAGCCTGCAGTTGCGACATCGTCCACGGCTCCATCCACAACTCTCGAGTCCAGGACCCCGCTAGCCTCAGAGTAATCTATGACATCACGTGCGACTGTCGAGCTGAGCTTATCCCAAATCCCTTGTTCGATGTATCTGTAAAGTCCTCGACTCGCACTGGTTAGTCCGCCAACATACACGCGGTAGTTGATTGCGTCAAGATACCAACGATGCCAAAGGAAGGCTCGGAGCCCCCCGACATTGGTTGGAACAGTGTATGGTCTTCTGAAATAGAGAAGGTATCCCATGATTATGCCGACTCCAGCCATCGCGATGCTTGCCCCGTACAGCAGAACTTCTGTAGTCGTTAGACCGGGGACAACGCCAGTGGGTAGGGTTGCGGGCAGGGCCTTAGCGATGTAGTTGGTAAGGGGTCCGCTGTAAAATGGATAGAAGATTCCTAGCCCGAGGCTTGCAATTGCAAGAGCGAGGTATGGGACGAGCATGGTTAGACCAGCTTCGTGGGCAAGTTTTCCTTCCTCTGCAAGCTCGTTGACGTGGTCGCTGGATTTGCCTGCGAACGTGATGCCTAGCATTCTCGTTGTGTAGAACGCCGTCAGTAGCACCGTTGCAAGCCCGATTCCGTAGAAGACAAATTGGCTACTCTGGAAGGCTGAGGAGAGGATCGAATCTTTTGTCCAGAAGCCGCTGAATGGGGGGATGCCGATCAGAGAGAGCCCGGCGAGCAGCATCGAGACTGATGTAAGTCTCATTGCCTTGGCAAGTCCGCCCATCTGGTCCATGAATCGCGTCTCGGTGACATGTATGACCCACCCTGCTGCCAGGAAGAGTGAGGCCTTGAATATCGCGTGACTCATCAGCTGTAATAGCCCTGCGGAATATCCTGCGATGAAGTTTGCACTCAGCCCGGCGATGCCTAGCGCCATCATCATGTAGCCTATCTGAGATACGGTCGAGTAGGCCAGGACCTTCTTGATTTCTCGGGCGACAGTGGCTTGAGTTGCAGCCAGGAAGGCTGTGAATGCACCAATCCAAGCTATTGTAGCAAAGAAAGGAGTGACTAGGTTGAACTGTAACAGGGCGATATAGAAGATCGGGCCCATTCTACCAACGAGAAATACTCCAGCCTTCACCATCGTAGCCGCGTGAATCAACGCGGAGACGGAACTCGGTCCCGCCATCGCGTCAGGAAGCCATTCTTGCAGGGGAAACTGGGCGGACTTTCCGATCGGCCCTCCGAAGAAGAGAAGCGCGGTAGGCAACAACAATCCAAACCCGGACAAGACTGAAGCCCAACTGCCTGGCTGACCAAGCTTTGTCGCCAGCTCACCATAGTTGAAGGTCCCGGCTGTCGCGAAAATGAGAAAGATTGCGATCAGGAGGGCGATGTCACCAATTCGCGTCATCACGAAGGCTTTCATCCCTGCGTGACTCGGAGGGAAGGCTTGAGGCACCCCAAGGGCCGTGTCGCCCGGGGCTCCGACCCAGTGCTCGGGCTCATCATGATAAAAGTGGCCGATCAGCGCGTAGGAGCAGAGGCCGACTCCTTCCCAGCCAAAGAACATCAGCAGTAGATTATCGGCGAGTACGAGTAGGAGCATGTTGCCGATGAAGAGGTTCATGAAAAACCAGTAGCGAGTGAGCCCGAACTCGCCCTTCATGTATTGGAGGCTGTAGACCATGATGAGGAAGCTGATCCAAGCAACTATGTTGGCGAGAAACATGCTTAACGGGTCCACGAGGACGCCAGCATTCACGTTGAAAATCGACGAGGAGATCCATGCGACTTGGTAGTCGCCCTGCGCGATTGTCAAGGTTGTGAGCGTCGCAAATATGGCTGAAACGAGGGTGAACGCTACAGCTCCATAATTTCGAAGACTTGGATGGATCCTCGCAAAAGCAGGCGTGAGAACAGCCCCTGCGAGAGGTGCAGTCCAAATCAACCATGGAATGAGCGTCAATTCATCTCATGCTCCAACGATAGCTTTCCCGATGGCAGCGAACCGGCTGATGATGGGTCCCGGATAAATCCCGAGGACCACTGTTATGATGCTAAGAACAATGAGTGGAACTGTAATTGTCCAAGGTGCTTCCTTTACGTTTGCCGTGTCTCCATTTGAGGGACCGAAGAAGATCTTCCTCAGAGCGAGTAGAGAATATCCCGCAGTGAACGCAGTGGCAACGACTCCTAGAATGGTCACTATGACACGGTAATCTGAGAATGCGATTGTGGCACGTACGAAGCCTCCTTGGAAGAGGAGAAACTCCGAAAAGAACCCATTAGTCGATGGAAAACCCATCAGTGCCAGCGACCCGATGAAAGCGGCAGACGCGGTAATCGGCATCTTTCCGGCCAGTCCTCCCATCTTACTCATGCTTCGCTCCCCACGAAATTGAAGCATTATCGCGCCGACGGCGATGAACAAGATTCCCTTCGCTGTTGCGTTGCTGATGTATTGGAACATTGAACCTGATATGCCGAACGAAGTGAAGGTTGCCAGTCCGAAGAGGATGTAGCCCATCTGGCTCATGCTAGAGTATGCAAGCAGTTTCTTGACATCGTCTTGGACCAGCGCCATCGCGCTGCCATAGAACATTGTGACTAGAGCCCAACCGGCAAAGAGCGCTGAAAGGGCCTGAAATCCCGATGGATAGATTGTCATGACTATCCGAACTATCGCATATCCTCCTATTCCTGTCATGGCCGCAGACAGTAGGGCGCTAATTGGCGTAGGTGCTTCAGCGTAAGCCGAGGGGAGCCATGCATGAAGACCAAACTGCGCGATCTTGACGAAGAGCCCGAAACACATGGCTCCAACGACTCCTATCCTCACGAGGGAGGGGACAATGGACGGGTTCGCAGCGAAGTTGTTAACGACCGAATCCATATCTGTAGTTCCGGCCAAGAATCCTGTCACGAGTATACCGACGAGCAGTACCAAGGCTCCTACATGCGTCCAGATGAAGTAGGTGAGTGAGATCTTGTCTCGCTCGCCATACCCCCATTCCGCAATGAGAAAGAAAGAGGGCACTAGCATGATTTCAAAGAACAGGTAGAACTCGATCAGGTTTGTAGCGAGAACCGTCCCTATCATTCCCAGCGAGTAGAGCACGTACAGACTGTAGTAGAGCCCGTAGCGCCCAGGATCGTCACCAATTCTCTGACGCATGTAAGGCACGGAGAAAAGCGCGATCAATGTCACCAACAGTGAAATGATGAGAAGGATTGGCAGACTGAGATTGTCGACTCTTAGACCGAAGGTTCCAATCGGCGACCAAGAGTACAGTTCCGAATAGGAACCTTGGGGAGAGGACGAGCCTTGAACCCCCGCGATCAAAACAGCCGCAAGAGGTACGATTGAGAGAAGCGATGCGACATACCCGGCTCTGTCTTTTAGAAGAAGGGAGAACCAGTAGACAACCGGGACGCCGATTAGAGGAACAACTATCGCACCTATCAGAAGAAAAGTCATGGTTTCTCTAACCCTTCAGTCGATCTAGTTTGCGAAGGTCAATGTCGACGTTCAACCTAGAGACCAGCATTATGATAGCGAGTCCGACGGACGCTTCCATAGCCGCGAGCGCAATCGTGAACAGAACCAGCACCTGACCAGTAACTATCGGCGGGTCTCGCAGTCTCCCGAAGGCGATGATGTTGAGATTTGCAGCGTTGTAGATCAGTTCTATCGAGAACAGTATCCTGAGAGCATTCCTCTTTGTAGTTAGTCCATAGATTCCAATACCCAGGAGGATAACCGAGACGGCGAAGAAGCTGGTCAGTGGTTCCATGTTCTCAACCCTTCCTGTCTGCCTTGGCCAGAGTCAATGCACCGATCACGGCCGCGGCGAGAACTAGTGAGAGAAATTCGAGCGGGACCCCGTATTGGTTGATGAGCGTAGTGCTAAGACGAATAAGATCACAACCCGCACTGCAGTTGTCTGGTCCACGAAAAGCAGCAGCGC
>Ga0209805_1000314_pt1 | contig 29557 bp, 19 predicted proteins | sample GraSoiAngelo_148_FD_185905 | JGI IMG/M metagenome (GOLD analysis project Ga0209805, IMG submission 185905) | Grasslands soil microbial communities from the Angelo Coastal Reserve, California, USA - 14_1009_09_20cm (SPAdes) (version 2) | ecosystem: Environmental > Terrestrial > Soil > Grasslands ...
TCCACCGCTCGAACCTGGTGGGGATGGGCATCCTGCCCCTCGAGTTCGCGCCTGGCGAGAGCGCACAATCGCTGGGCCTGAGCGGACGCGAGCGCTACACCATCCACGGACTGGACCAGATCAAGCCGCTGCAGCACGTGGACGTCGAGGCGGTGGGTGACGATGGCCAGGTCAAGCGCTTTACGACCCGAGCGCGCATCGACAACGAAACAGAAGTGGGATACCTCCACCACGGCGGCATCCTGCCGCTGGTCCTGAGGGAACTGATCGCCAGGAATTAGGCTCCCCCATTTGGGAGGGGCTCCTCCCCATTTCGGAGAGGCTCCTCCCCATTTATGGGGAGGTGGCGGCGAAGACGCCGGAGGGGCAGCGCCGGAGGGGCTGAGCTAAAACCGCTTAAGCCGCCGGAACCGCCGCCTCGCTGTCCTCGTAGCTGGTCTTCATCGGCAGCCAGCGTTCGTGGCCGCACTCCGGACATTCGAACAGTCCGACCAGCACGTCAGGCCTCGCGGAGTCCGAGTGCATCGTGCGCAGCTGCAACCGAACCTGGGAGTCGTGCCGGTCACAGGCCGGGGCCTCTTCGTAGGTCATGCCGGAAATTTAACGCAATGCGTCGAAATCGTTCTAGTGCTCGCGGCACAAGCCCCAACCGGGGTTGCTTGTCGTCCGCCCACATCCTAAGCTTGCTGAGATGGCCACAAAGCGGGTCGAAGCGGAGGTCCGGGAGCCCCGCCCAACCGTACGAGAGGCGATGCACTCGGTGCTGGCTCAGGCCAAGCTCGTCGCCGGCGAGGACGGCCTCGACCGCCCGATCGAGTGGGTCCGGAGCATGGAAACCCCCGAAGTCCAGCCACGTGCGGGCGACCTGATGTTCACCACAGGCTTTCCGATCAAAGACGACCTCGCGGCGCAGATCCGCCTTGTCGGGCGAATCGCCGAGGGAGGTGGCGTCGGCCTTGTGGTCAGACCGCTGCCCTACCTGCGCAAGCTGCCCCCCGAGATGGTCTCGGAGGCGGACCGGCTGAAGGTGCCCCTCTTCACGATCGCGTCCGACGTCCAGTTCGTCGACCTCATGACGCCCCTCCTCGAACGGATCATCAACGCCGAGCACTGGCGCCTGAAGCGCTCGATCGAGATCCACCGCCGCTTCACCGAGCTCGTCCTCGACGGCAAGGGCGTGAACGAGATCTGCCGCACCCTGGCCGACCTCCTCGAGAGCGCTGTCGTGGTCGAGGACGCAAGCTTCCACCTTCTCGCCCATGCAGGCGGCAGCGCCGACCCGCACCGCAAGGAGACGATCCTCCGCCAGGGCACGCCGCAGCGGGTGCTCTTTGATCCCCAGATCCAGCGCATGCTGCGCGAGGTCGAGGCCAGGCGCGGGCCGCTCAAGGTCCCCGCCTTCCCGCACCTCGGGATGTCGCGCGAGCGGCTGATCGCGCCAATCCTCTCTTCCAACCAGGTGCTCGGCTACATCTCGGTGCTGGATCACCCGCCGCACAACGAGGAGCTCGCCTTCATGGCGATCGAGCAGGCGGCACTCGTGCTCGCGCTGTCCATCGCCAAGGAGCGCGAGCTGTCTGAGGTCGAAGGCCGGGTCCGCGGCGAGTACCTCGAAGACCTGCTTCACGGCACCTATGGCGACGAGGCCGCGGCCCAGCGCCGCGCCCGCCACCTCGGCTACCCACTCCACGGCAGCCATATCGTCGTGCTGGTCGACATCGACGACTTCCGCGGCTTCAACCGGGCCCGCCAGATCTCCGAGGACGCAATCCAGGCCCTCAAGCGGGAGTTCCTTCGGCGCGTCACCGGAGTGGTGCGCGCGTCCTACCCACGTGCCCTGGTCCAGGGCCGGTCCGACCAGGTGGTCGCGCTACTACCGCTCGGGGCAGAGCCCGGCGATCACCAGGCGCGCAGCCACGCCCTCGGATTGCAGATCCGCCAGGCGGTTGCCGAATGGAAGCCCGGCTTCACGGTGTCGGTCGGCTTCAGCGCACCAGCCGAAGCGCCGGGCGCGGTGGCCGGCGCCCTCCGTGAGGTGACTTCGGTTATGGAATCCCTGGCTCGGTTCAAGCGCTGGGGCCAGGTCGTCGCGGTGCCTGAGCTGGGCCTGACCGGCCTGCTCGCCGCGGTCAGCGACGAGCGCCTGGTGGACTACAGCCGGCGCCACCTCGGCCCGCTGATTGAGCACGACAGCGCGCGCAAGGGCGCGCTCGTCGCCACCCTCCGCGCCTATCTCGAAACCGGCGAGCAGCAGCAGGCCGCGCACCGCCTGCGCGTCCACCCCAACACGCTCCGCTACCGCCTCGATCGCATCCGCGAGATCACGGGCCTGGACCTCGAAGACCCCGAGACGCGCTTGAACCTGTCGGTCGCCTTGCGAGTTCAATCGCTTTTGGGAATGTAGAGACCACATAACAAACTCAGCCGCTTTTTTGTCAGCGGCACACTAGTCCCTCCAAGGTGCGCCCGCTACCGTACCCGACAGTGCCCCCCAGCCTTTCTCCTTCACGTCTCGCCTGGCCGGGAGACCTCCCCGAGGCCCGCGCGGCCTGCGGCATGGGTTTTGTCGCCACCCCCGAGCTCGGCCACGAGGCTGTCGCCCTCGGCGTGCAGGCGCTCGCGCGCCTGGCGCACCGCGGTGGTCTGGATGCCGATGGCAAGAGCGGCGACGGCGCCGGTCTGTTGATCCAGGTTCCGCACCGCCTGCTGGGCGGCCCATTCGCCGTCGCCGCGCTCTTCGAGTGGGACGACAGGGCTCGCGGACTGGTCGAAGATGCCGCTGCCGGCGTCGGCATGCGCGTCGCCGCGTGGCGTGCCGTGCCCCTCGACCCGGACAGCCTGGGCGCGCGAGCACGCGAGACCATGCCGGCGATCTGGCATGGCCTCCTCGAAAACCCCGGCCTCGATCCCGACGAGTGGGAGCGACGCCTGTACCTGGCCCGACGCCGCGCCGAACACGACGCCGTCGCGAAGGACGTGCGAATGTACATCCCCTCGTGGTCGAGCCGGACGCTCGTCTACAAGGGCCTGATGGCCGGGACGCGCCTGGCCGACTTCTACCTCGACCTCGCCGATGACGATTGTCAGAGCCGGCTCGCCGTGTTTCACCAGCGCTATTCGACCAACACCATGCCGGACTGGCGGCTCGCGCAGCCGTTCCGCATGCTCGCCCACAACGGGGAGATCAACACCGTCACGGGCAACCGCGCCTGGATGCGCGCCCGCGAGGCGGAGCTCGAGCCCGAGCTGCGGGGCGCGATCTGGCCCGAAGGATCTGACTCCGCGTCGCTCGACAACGCGCTGGAGCTACTCGTCCAGCGGGGATGGGAGGTCAGCGAGGCACTGATGAGCCTCGTCCCCGACGCGTGGGAAGGGCGCGGCGACCTCGCTGCAAAGGTGCGGGACTTCTACCGCTACCAATCGATCCGCTTCGAGCCATGGGACGGTCCGGCTGCGCTGGCCTTCAGCGACGGGATCGTGGTCGGCGCCGCTCTCGACCGCAACGGCCTCCGACCCCTGCGCTGGCAGCGAACGCGGCAGGGCATCGTGGCCGCGGCCTCTGAGGCCGGCGTCGTGGCGATGGCACCCGAAGACGTCGTCGAGCGCGGCCGCCTCGGTCCCGGCCAGATGCTGCTCGTCGACACCCGCGACGGTTCGCTGCTGCGCGACGCCGACGCCAAGGAGCGCGCCGCCGCGCGTCACGACTACGGCATGCTCGCCGACCGGATCCTCGTCCCGGTCGAGCGGCACCAGGTCGACCTCGAGCCGCTCGAGGACCTCCCCGCACAGCACGCTCTCCATGGCTGGGGCTTCGAGGATGTGAAGTTCGTAGTCGACGTCATGGCCGAGTCCGCCGCCGAGCCCGTCTACTCGATGGGCGACGACATCCCGATCGCTCCCCTTGGCCGGACTCCGCGCCGCGTCTACGGCTATCTGCGACAGCGGTTCGCGCAGGTCACCAACCCCGCGATCGACCCGCTGCGCGAGAAGGCGGTGATGTCGCTGCGCGTCCTGCTCGGCTCGCGGGAGCGGACCCTTGAGCCCGAAGGCGGCGCGGACCGCGACCTGCTGCGTCGCCACCATCCCGCAGTTCCCACCGAGGACAAGCTGCTGGAGCTCGAGTCGCCGGTGCTCGGCGCGGCAGAGCTGGGGCGGGTGCTCGAGGACGCGGTCGTGCTCGACGCGACATACGCGCCGGACGAAACGCTGCGCGACGCATTGCTCCGGCTGTGTCGCGAGGCAAGCGAAGTCCAAGGCGTGATCGCGCTCAGCGACCGGCGCTCGGCACAACACCGGCTGCCGGTGCCGATGGCGCTTGCCGTCGGCGCGGTCCACTCGCACCTCCTCGCCACCGGCCGTCGCATGTCGACCGACATCGTCGCCATCGCCGGCGACGCAGTCGACGTGCACGACGTGGCCTGCCTGATCACGATTGGCGCAACGGCGGTTCATCCATATCTCGCTTTTGCAAGTGCGGCACAGCCCCATCCCCCGGCTTCGCCGGGTACTTCCCCGCCAAGCGGGGAAGACGCGATTGCCAAGTATCGCAAGGCGCTCGAGTCCGGGCTGCTCAAGGTGATGGCAAAGATGGGGATCTCGTGCGTGACCAGCTACCGCGGCGCCGAGGTGCTGGAGGCACTGGGCCTTGGCGCCGAGGTGATGCGCCTCTGCTTCCCCTCCGTGCCATCACGCGTGGGTGGCGCAGACCTCGATGACATCGAGGACGCGGCGCGCACGCGACCGACCGCCATCCCCGACCACGGTCGAGTGCGTTTCCGCAAGGCCGGCGAGCATCACGCATACAACCCCATCGCCGTGCGTGCGGCGCAGAAGGCGGCGCAGACCGCAGACCCCGAGGCGTATCGCGAATGGCGGCGCCTCTCCAGCATGGGCGAGCCACAGTCGCTGCGCGAGCTCATCCAGATCAAGGAATGTACGGAGCCGGTTCCGCTTGATGAGGTGGAGCCGGCGTCGGACATCGTCAAGCGATTCGTCAGCACCGCGATGTCGCTGGGAGCGCTGTCACCCGAGGCCCACTCGGCGCTCGCCATCGCGATGAACCAGGTCGGCGCCCGCTCCAACTCCGGCGAGGGCGGCGAAGACCCCGACACCTACGCCGACGACGGCGGCATGCGACGTGACAACAAGGTCAAGCAGGTCGCCAGCGCGCGTTTCGGCGTGACCCCAAGCTACCTCAAGCGCGCCGAGGAGCTGGAGATAAAGATCGCGCAGGGCTCTAAGCCCGGCGAGGGGGGCCAGCTTCCCGGTCTCAAGGTCACGAGCCTCATCGCGCGCCTCCGCCACGCGCAGCCAGGCATGCAGCTCATCTCCCCGCCGCCCCATCACGACATCTATTCGATCGAAGACCTCGCGCAGCTCATCCACGACCTGAAGACGGTCAACCCGACCGCGCGCGTGGGCGTGAAGCTCGTCTCCGAGGCGGGCGTCGGCACGATCGCGGCCGGAGTGGCGAAGGCGAAAGCCGACTACATCCTCATCTCGGGTCATGACGGCGGCACCGGCGCGTCACCGCTCTCCTCGATCAAGAACGCCGGCTCGCCATGGGAGCTGGGCCTCGCCGAAGCGCAGCAGGTCCTGGTGTCGAACCGCCTCCGCGAGCGGGTGAGCCTGCGCACTGACGGCGGCCTGCGCAGCGGACGCGACATCGTCGTCGCTGCGCTGCTCGGCGCCGAGGAGTTCGGCTTCGGCACCGGAGTGCTGGTAGCGCTCGGCTGCGATATGGCGCGGCAGTGTCACCTCAACACATGCCCTACAGGCATCGCGACGCAGCGCGAAGATCTGCGCGCGAAGTTCGAAGGCAAGCCGGAGCACGTCGTCAACTACCTCTTCCTGATCGCAGAAGAGGTGCGCGAGCACCTGGCCCGGCTGGGCGCGCGCTCGCTCGACGAGATCGTCGGCCATGTCGAGCTGCTCGACCAGGATCCCGAGGCAAGGCTCGACCTTTCCTTCGTCCTTGCCGCCACCGACACCTCTCTGCCGAGGCGTCGCGCCTGGCATCGCAACGGCGACGTTCCGCCGGCCGCGCCGCAGGCTGGAGACATCGACAACTCACACCGGACCGTGGGCGCATCTCTCGCTCGTGGTGAACGCCGCGACTATCGCGGCAGCGCGGGCCAGAGCTTCGGCGCGTTTCTCGACGATGGCGTCGAGCTTCGCCTCGAGGGCCAGGCGCAGGACTACGTCGCCAAGGGCATGGGCGGCGGCGTCATCGCGATCCGTCCGTTTGCCGACGACTCGACGGACGACCCCGTGCTTGCGGGCAACACGATCTGCTATGGGGCAACCGGCGGCAAGCTCTTCATCGCGGGCCGCGCCGGTGAGCGCTTCTGCGTGCGCAACTCGGGCGCGGTCGCGGTGGTCGAAGGCGCAGGCGACCACTTCTGCGAGTACATGACCGGAGGGGTCGCGGTCGCGCTGGGCCCGGTCGGCTGGAACGCGGGCGCCGGGATGACCGGAGGCACCGCTTACCTGGTCGAATGGCGCCAGCTCAACGCCGACAGCGTCATCGCTCGGGAGGTGCCGGCCGAGGACTCTGAAGAGCTGCAAGGCCTGGTCGAGGAGCACCTGGCTCGAACGGGCAGCCGGAAGGCCGCCGCGATGCTCGCGAGCTGGAGCGAATCCGTGCGGCTCTTCCGCCAGATCGTGCCCGTCGCCGCTCCTCAACCGCAGGTCATAACGGAGCCGGTAGAAGCGTCGGAAAACGCGCCCAAGACGGCGGCGTAGCCACAACCGGCGACTATGCTGGAATCGTGCGTCGGTTAGCCGTACTCGCGCTATTCCTGGTCGCCGCGTGCGGCTCGATCGGGGTCCAGGCTCAGACGCTGAAGCTGGCCTACAAGGCGGGCGACACCTATAGATACGGCTTGCACGCTGCGTTCAAGTACACGGTCGGCGCTGAAGGCTTGTCGATCCCGATCGACCTCGACATGAGCGCGAACGAGGCGATGACGGTGAAGTCCGTCGATTCGAGCGGCACTGCCACCATCACGGTCGCGGTGACCGACCTGTCCGTGAAGACGACCACCAACGGGGTCAGCAACACGACCACCACCACGACCTCGGCCAATGTCGACATGAAGGTCACATCAGACGGGCGCATCGTCAGCATCAGCGGCAGCACGTTTGGCAACACCACGCTCCCCGGTATGTCGGGGTCTCAGGGCGGCCTGCTCACGGCAATCCTCCCCGACAAAGCCGTCAAGCCTGGCGACACGTGGACGAAGGACTACGACCAGGCAAACCCGTTCGGCTCAGGCACCAGCCACGTCACGACAGCCAACAAGTACCTTCGGGACGAGAAGGTCGGAAGCGTCAACACAGCGGTCGTTGAGAGCAACATCAAAGGCACCTTTGACCTCACGATCGACATGTCCGCCGCGGCCGGTGGGGGCGCCTCTCTTTTTCCGACTGGCGGCGGCAGCGGTCTGCAGAGCCTGAGCATGAAGGGAACGACCACCTCTGATGTGACCTCGTGGTTCGACGCCAGTGGCCACCGGGTCGTGAAGAGTCACTCGACCGGCAGCGTCGATGCCACGATGAGCCTGAACATGGCTGCAGGCGTCACGACCCCGGGGCTGACGGGCCCGATCACGTTCAAGGGCACGCAGACCATGGACATGACCCCTGCCTGACACCGACGCCGTCCGTCGCGCGCTCGAATCCGAGCGCAAGGTCGAGCAGGAGTTCGTCGAGCAGGCGCGCAAGACGGAGTCCGCGCCGAAAGGTTGGCCGGCCGCGCTGATCATGTTTCATCTCGGCATGTGGCGCGAGAGACTGCGCAACGGGTTGGCCGACCTCGCGGAGGGACGTGAGCTCACGCCGGCGCCGTCGAACATCGACGAGGTGAACGACGCCGAGCTGGCCAACGGAATCGGCACCCCGCTGACCGATGCGGCGGCCAGATCGGACCGCCTGCTCGCCGAGATCATCGACCTTTACTCGAGGCTCGGCGACAAGCCCTTTGAATGGAGCATCGCCAAAACAACGACGGCGGCGGTGCTGCGCAACAGCTACACGCATCCAAGGGTGCACTTGCATACCTACCTCACCGAGAACGGGGAGAAGAGCCGCGCCAACGAAATCTTCGAGGATGCGTACACGGAGATGAAGGCGGCTGACGCTCCATCTCTCATCCTGGCGACGGTCGCCTATAACCTCGCATGCGTGCGCGCGACACAGGGCCGGCTCGACGAGGCGATCGATTCACTGGGGGAAGCCGCGCGGCACCGGCCTGAAATCACGCGTCAAGCCCCCGACGATGCCGAGCTCGCGATCCTCCGCGACGATCCGCGGTTTCAGGAGCTCGTCAAGAGCTGAACGCGTCGCGGATGCGGTCGAGGACCCGCATGTTCGCGATCGAGTCGCTCAAGGGAAGGGCGAGCGGCCGGTCGCGGAGAATGCTCTCGCCGAACGACTCGACCATCAATCTGTAGGGGTCGTCGGGATGACCCGCGGTGAAGGGCTGTTCGCGGCGGTGCACGATGTCCCGCGTAACGACCGTGAGGTCTTGTTCCTCAGGTGACTCAAAGCTCGCCCAGATCGAGGCGGTGGCTCCAGTCGGGAACGTGAGCAGCGAGCTCACCGTCATGTCGACTCCGTATTCGACGTGGGCGCGGGCAAGCACCTCGACCGGCTCACCGAGGATCCAGCGCGTGATGCTCACCGCGTAGCAGCCGACGTCGAGCAACGCCCCGCCGCCAAGCGCGGCGTGCATGCGGTAGTTGGCGCTGTCGCTCAACCGAAAACCGAAGCTCGTCTGGAGGTGCAAAGCGTCGCGCAGCGATTCCACGAACGCGCGCGTGTCGGGATTGAAGCGGTACATGAAAGACTCCATCACGAGCTTGCCCGCAGCCTCGGCTGCGGATGCCATCTCCTCGGCCTCCGGGGCGTTCATCGCGAGTGGCTTCTCGCACAGAACGTGCTTGCCTGCGGCCATCGCGCGCAACGTCCATTCCTTGTGCAGGCTGTTGACGAGCGGGATGTAGACGGCGTCGACGTCGTTCTGCTCGAGCAGAGCCTCGTATGAATCGCAAACCCGCGCGTCCGCGTACGGGGCGAGCATCTCGCGGGCTCGCTCGGGAGCCCTGCTTGCCATGGCCACCACCCTGCCGTTGTTGGACGCGGCGATCGCCGGCAGCAGCGCCTTGCGGGCGATGTCGGCCGCACCGAGCACACCCCAGCCGACGCGCCGCGCGCCTATATCTCGACCTTGAGCTGGGCGCCACCCTTCGCGATCGACCTTGTCGCCGCCTCCATCACCGCCACCGTGCGGCGCGCCTCCTCGGGTGTGACCGCGAGCGGTTCGCCCCAGGCCAGATGGTCTGCGAGGTTGCGATAGAAACCGTGCTCGTCGCGGCGTGGAAGGCTCAGCACCTCCTCGTGCGCTCCTTCTTCCGCGGCGCGGAACACTTTGACGCGCGCCGGAAAGTCTGCGGGCACCGGCTCGTCGCGCCACTCCGCGACGACCGCGCCAGTGGTCCCGAGCAGGTACCACTTCGGCTTGCGCGCTGCAGCGATCTCGGACTGGAGAAACATCGCCTGCGCGCCGCCGGCAAACGTAAGGTCGACGCGAACCTGGTCCGCATTCGTCACGTCGTGCCAAACGCGCTTGTGCGCGTCGGCCGTCACGGTCTGGACCCGGTCCGCGAAGAGCTGAAGTATCCAGTCGAAGTAGTGCGAGCCCCAGTCGTAGATGGTCCCGCCGGAGATGGGTTCGTGGCTGTGCCAGAAGTCGCACGGGTGGCCGTGGCCGCCGATGAACGACTCCATGTAGAAGGGTTCGCCGATGCGGCCCGAACGCGCGACTTCGTGCATCGCGAGGTAGTCGGGATCCCAACGCCTGCTCTGAAACACCGTGAGGAGCAGGCCGCGAGACGCCGCCGCGTCGATCATCCGGTCGACCTCTTCGACGTGCAGACCGAAAGGCTTCTCACACACCACGTGCTTGCCCGCGTCGAGCGCTGCCAGGACCGGATCTGCGTGCGCGCTGGGAGGCGTGCCCACGACCACGAGGCCGATGTCGGGATCGTTGAGCAGCTCGTCCTGGTGAGCGTGCACGCGCACTGACCAGTCACGCTCAGCCGCCTCGCGCCGCTGGGGCGAGATGTCGCAGACTCCCGCCAGGCGCAGGCCGCTGATCGCCGTGATCGAGGCTGCATGCTCGCGGCCGATGGCGCCATAACCAACGAGACCCACTCCAACCGGGGGAGCAGCCGCCCGGCCAGCGGCGACGAGGACAAGACGGCCGACCAGCTTCTCGAAGGTCGGGCTCCCGTCGTTATGGAGACCGAGGTAAACGAACCGCCCCTCGCCGAACTGACGCTCATACCCGACGACCTGCTCCGTGTAGCGCCAGCTCGTGCGCAAGAGGATCGACGCCTCGAGCGGAGGCCCTTCGGACGTATAGAGTCGGTCCCGGACCTTCCACTCGGGATCAAGGCGCTGCGTCACCGGGTGATTCGAATCGGGCCGGACGATGAGCTCCGTCCGCGGTCCAGGGCCTGACGGAACCCACCCGGCCACCTCGCGGATCGCCTGACACGAAGACCACGCGGCAAGCGCGTCACCGAGCAGGACGAGCCCGCCGCCTCGGCCCACGAAGTCGCGAACAAGATCTGCCTCTCGATCACTGATCGCACGATCCGTTGCAGCAACGAGGACTTGCCGTGCAGACGCGACATCCGCGCCGGTCGCCACGTCGAAGCGCCGTGCGTCGAGCGGCAACCTGCCGTCAACGAGGACGAGGACTGAAACACGTTCGCTCAACTAAGCCACCTTTCGCTCTGAAGCCTGACCGATCCGCCGCAGCACGGAGAGGGTGCGCTCGGCGGCGTTCGCCCAGCTATAACCCTGCGCGCGGCGCTTGCCTTCCTCGCCGAGCTTCATGCGCAAACCCCCGTCGGCAAGCAGCCGCTCGAGAGCGCCAGCGATGGCATTCGAATCGTCGGCGTCGATCGAGATCGCAGCGCCAAGCGCCAGCTCCGGCAGCGCGCCGGCGGCACCGACCACCGCCGGGATCCCACGAGACATCGCCTCGAGCAGCGGAAGACCGAAGCCCTCGTAGAGGCTCGGGAAGGCGAGCACGGATGCGGACTCGTACAGGGCCGCAAGCGTGGGCTCGTCGACGTGTCCGAGGTAGCGGACGCCGGGCTCGGACCCGATTCGCCGCAGGGTGTCCCCGTAGGCCCATCCGGGCCGGCCCGCGATAACCAGCTGCGGCACGCCAGGACGGCCGTTGATGATGAACGGTAGCGAGCCATGCCGCCCCCGCAGTTGGCGGTAGGCGACGAGAAGGCGGGCGTAGTTCTTGCGCGGCTCGACGGTGCCGACCGCCAGGATGAATCCCGGCTCGATGCCTTCCGGCAGCGGCCCCGGATCCACGGCGGGCGGCACCCCCTCCGGGATCACCTCGACCTTCTGCTCCAGCCCGGGGATCCGGTAAAGCTTCAGCAGGTCTCGCAGCGTCGACTCGGACGGCACCAGCACGGCGGCCGCGCCGCGGAGGGCTGGCGGAAGGACGGTGCGGAAGTAGAGGCGCTGCTGCCACGGCACCTCCGCCGGCCTGACGCGGAAGGCGAGGTCGTGGACGAAGATCGCCGCCGGCGGCGCGCCGGGCCGGCGGACAGGCGGGCTGGGCCAGTACGGATAAAGGATGGCGTCGCTCTGCAGCTTCGGTTCGATCGCCGGGATCCAGCGCGACTTCAGGGCCAGCTCGTGGCGGTACGGAGAGAGCACCGCCTCGCAGTCGGCGTCCTTCAAACGTTCCGGCCGCTCGCGGCTGCACAGGAGCACGAACTCGTCACCGGCCCGGTTGGCGATGAGGGCCCTGGACAGCTCCACCGCCACAGTCAGCATCCCCACCCGCTGGGGCCGCCAGCAGGCGGTGACGTCGATGGCGAATCGGCTCACACAGAGAATGTAAGAGAGGGGAAGTTGGCCGCGCGCAAGAGACCAGCCGGGCGTAACATGGTTTTTGGCGCCGATTTTGGCGTAGCTGAATCAGCCCTCCCTCCTTTCTGAAGGTCCTCTGCCCCCCGGTGGAGGGCCTTCCTCTTTGTATGAGAGGGAACCCGGATGGTTCCCTCTCATCGCCCGGGTCGCTGCGCGACCGGGGCTGCTCTCTTTCCGGTATACGGTTGGGCCTTGTCTAAGAGCCTTCCACGTGCAATGTCTGGCAGTCCTATGGGAACGTGGGTTGCGGCCGGAGTAAATCCGGCCGCCAAGGCGATGTTGGTTAGCTCGTTTCGCTCGCCCGAATCGCGAATGCGCAGTCGAACGTGCCCGTTACTGAGCCGCATTCAACTTCTTCGACGTACCAATCGTTGGCCAGGCCCGCCCACCTCAGGATCGTCTCGATCGCCGACGTCCATACGTAGCACGACTTCACGGTCTTGATCCGGCCGAGCGCGAACATGTTCGAAAAGTGGACGAGCCAGAACTGGTGCTCGTCGACCTGCAGCCACGCGTGCGTGTGCTCGCCGCGGACATTGTCCATCGCCTCGCTGAAGTTCTTCACCACGCCGGCGAGCTTGCGCTGGCGACCCGGCACAAAACGCCTCGCCCCACCCAGGCCGTGCCGGCCCTCGGCCAGCCATCGCTCGGTCGCGCGGCGGCCCCAGGCACGGATCATGTCCTCGGCTTCGGGACCGTAGATCGTTTCGAACGCCTCGTTCAACCGGCTCAGCGACTCGACCGGCGACGACAGCTGGTCGTCGTGCGGCGCGTCCTGCTCGATGTACTGGACCAGGCCGGCCGCATACGCGACCTCGGGCCACCGGTCGCCGGTCACGTCGCGCGCTACATGGACGAAATTGCTGAAGTGCGAGTTGAGGATGAAGCGCCCGCGCGCCCGTGCAGGACGCACGCCCATCAGCTCGAGGGTCCGGATCGTTGAGGCACCCGCGGCTGTCGGCGTCGGTATCGGCGAACCGTGAAGGATCTGCGCAGCGGAAATTGGTGGCGATGAAGGCATCGCGCGCATAGAGGTCGTGTCGGGACCGTTGGCCGCAGTCGCTGGGCGCCCCAGCACCGCGACAGCTCCGGCGGGCGTTGCCGACGCGACCGGCGGTGCAGCCACAACCCCAGACGCTGACGTGCGTCGCTGCGGCAGTCGCGCCATCAGCGCGAGCAGCTCGCGCACCGTCTGCGGTCGCTGCGCCGGATCTTTCGCGAGGACTTTGGCGAGCAACACGTCCAGCTCGTCCGGCAGGTTCGGGTTGATCTTCACTGCCGACGGGATGGGTGAGTTGACCGTCGCGTAAGCGACTTCCATCCGGTTGGAGCCGATGTATGGAAGCCGGCCGGTCAGCATCTCGAACGTCAGCACGCCCATCGCGTAAATGTCCGCGCGCTTGTCGACGTCGTGCCCCATAACCTGCTCGGGCGCCATGTAACCCGGCGTGCCGATCGCGAGCCCGATGGTCGTCAGGTGTGTCGGCTGCCCTGCGCCGCGCGCGAGGCCGAAGTCAGCGAGCATCGCGCGCCCGTCCGAGTGGATGAGCACGTTGGTCGGCTTCAGATCGCGGTGGACGATCCCCGCGTCGTGCGCGTGCTGCAGGCCGTCGCCGATCTCGCGCAGGTAGCGCCACGCGGTGAGCGGGTCAAGCGTTCCGCGGTTTAGGATGTCGCGCAGCGTGCCGCCGCGGATCAAGGGCATCGTCAGAAACGCGTTGCCGTCGATGACCTCGAAGTCATAGATCGGCAGGATGTTCGGATGGTCGAGCCGGGCGAGCGTCTTCGCCTCAGTCTCGAAGCGCTTGACGAAACCGTCGTCCTGGAACAGCTCTGACGACAGCGCCTTGAGCGCAACTTCGCGGCCGAGCGGCTGCTGCACCGCGCGATAGACGACCGCCATCCCACCGCCGCCGAGACGCTCGACGATCTCGTACCCGCTGAGCCGCGTCCCGGTCAGGTCTTTCATGTCGCGCTCGCCAGCTTCGCGACGATGGCGATCAGGTCGGCCAGCCGGAATGGCTTGCTGAGCACGTTGTCCGCGCCGGCCGCAAGGAAGCGCTCGCGGTCACTGGCCATCGAGTGCGCGCTGGCGATCACGATCGGCATCGTGGGAATCTGTTCCTTGATCCGACGCATCGCTTCCAGCCCGTCGATCCCCGGCATAGCGACGTCCATCAGGATCATCGCCGGCCGCTGGCTCATCGCGATGTCCACCGCCTGCAGGCCATCGGCCGCGATCAGCACGCCGTAGCCCGCCTTCTCCAGCACGCGCTTGCAGAGCCGCTGGGCCACCTCGTTGTCGTCGGCCACCAGGACGGTGAAGGTGCTGGCGGTGCTTCCCTGGCCGACCGCTGTTCCACCTGCATTGGCCTCAGCCATGCCGGAGCTGCTGCAGGGACTCGGCGCCCTCGGGGGCCAACGGGATCGTGAAGTGGAACGACGAGCCGTGGCCGACCGCGCTCTCCACCCAGATCTTGCCTCCGTGCATCTCCACGATCTGCTTAACGATCGTGAGGCCCAGGCCAGTCCCGGGAATTGATTGCGCGGCGCCGCTCCGGACGCGCCGGAAACGCTCGAAGACGTGGGCGATCTCCTCCGCCGGGATGCCGATCCCGGTGTCGGTCACGCTGACCAGGGCATAGTGGCCCTCGACGCGGGTGGTCACGGTGACCGTCCCGCCCTCGGGCGAGTACTTGACCGCGTTGTTGACGAGGTTGCTGACCACCTGGATCAGGCGGTCGCGATCGCCGGCCACGATGGGGAGCCTGGGGTCGAGGTCGGACTTGAACTCGACGGCCGTCGCCGAAGGCACCGCCCTGGATACGGCCTCGGTCAGGACCTCGTTGATGTCGACCTCGGCACTGCGCATGGTCATGCGGCCGGACTCCATGCGGTCCAGGTCGAGCATGTCCCCGATCAGCCGGTTCACGCGGTCCGCGTCGCTGAATATGTAGCCGCCGTACGCACGGACCTCATCCGGTTCCAGGCCGCCATCCCGGATCAGCTCGCTGAAACCCTGGATGCCGGTCAGGGCGGTCCGAAACTCGTGGCTCACAATGCTCAGAAACTCGCTCTTGGTCCGGTCGAGCTTCTCCAGGTTGGTGTTCGCATCGCGCTGGGCCTCGAGGGCTTCCGCGAGCTTGTCTGACGTCTCCCGGACCGCGGTCACGTCCTCGATCATCAGGAGCACGTGCTCGGGCCGTCCGCTCGAGTCCGGGATCGAGGTCGGCGTCATCTGCAGCCACAACCAGTTGCCGGCCCCGGTCGCCGCGCGCGCGTGGACGCTGCTGCCGTCGGTGATGCCGGCGAGGAAAGGCGCTTTGTGCTGGCGCGACGCAGCCTGGTCGTAGGCGTGCAGCAGGTCGGGCCATGCGATGGTGCGCATCGTTTCCTCGTCGTGCTCGAGCATCTGGAGGAACGCGGGGTTGGCCTCCAACAGCTCGCCGCCGCTGCTGATGCGGGCGATGCCAAACGGCGATCGCTCAAAGATCGCGCGGTGGTCGGCCTCGCTCCTGCGCAGCGCCTGCGCGGTGTCAGAACGGCGGATGAACTGGCCCAGCTCGACGCCTGCGGTGGCCAGCATCGTCACCTCGTCGTCCTGCAGGGTGCGCGCCCGTTCAGCGACCAGCTCCACGACACCGATCACCTCGCCGCCGTCCACGACAGGGAATGCGACGGCCGACCGCAAGCCGGCGCTGCGCGTGGCCTCCACGCGCCCGAAGTCGGCCGAGTGCTCGAGGTCGGCGTCGCCCGCGAGCACGCCGGACTGCCAGACGCGCCCGATCAGCCCGGCCCCGTTGACAACCACCAGACTGCGGCTCGCGTGGAGGAACCCCTCGACCACGGCGCCTGAGGCATTCCACGCGTAGCGCACACGCATCGCCTGGCGGTCGGCGTCCACGCTCCAGAACTGTCCGGCATCCCATCCGAGGTATGTGCAAAGTGCAGCCAGCACCTGTGGCAGCGCCTGCTCCAGGCCGGCCGACGTGACCATGACCTGGCGCACCGCGGCGGCGCCTTCGCGCTGAGCTTCGGAGCGCCGGCTCGCAGACGTGTCCCTCGCCTGGATGAGGAGCGTGGGTTCGCCGGTCGCGGTGTTGGGGAGCTTCGAGATGAAGACCGCGACGGGCACCAGCGTTCCGTCGGCGCGCACCTGGTTGATGTCCGCTTGCCACCGCGTGACGTCGCCGTTACGCAGCATGCCGAGGGCGTCCTTCAGAGCGTCGCGGTCCTCCTCCGCAGTGACCTCGATAATGGTGGTCTGGGCCAGGCCATCGCGGCTCCGGCCGAGCAGCGCGGCCAGCGGCTCGTTGACCTGCAGCAACCGCCCATCGAGGTCGGCGAGCCCGAGCCCAACCTCGGCCGACTCGACGGTGGCCCGCAACCTGCGTTCGCTGGCGGCCAGCTCGGCCAGCCGGCCGTGCGTCTCAACGGCGGCCTCGCGCGCGTGCCGCGCCAGCTCGCTCATCGCGACCGCGACGCCCACCAGCACGGCCGCGAGCAGCACCGCGGGCGCGACGTCGGATGCCTGGCCGGCGCTGGCGAGGGGAATGACCAGCACCGCCACCGCCGCGACGAACGCCACGGCGATCGATTCGACGCGGTTCTGCTGCAGAGAAACCAGCAGGACTACCGTCAGGTAGAGCGGAAACGCGACCACCGGCTGGGCGTTGGCCAGGGCCTGGATCGCGAAGATGGCTGCCAGCGCCACAAACGGCGTGGCACGACGGACCGAGAGCCGAGTCCGAGAGAAGGACTGCGAAACGGCCCCTGGTACCCCTGATGCCTCGCCCCCCCTGGCGGGATGGAAGGTGCGCAGGGCACAAAGTTTATCGGCGGATCAGGGCGCTTCAGCCGCCTTAACCACGATCCCTCCCAGTCGCGAACGGCACCCCTCACCCCAGTTCCTTCTCCCTGTGGAGGAGCCGTTCAAAGCAAGCTACCTTGTGTAAGCTTCCTGCCCTGCCCAGATTGAGTCATCCGAGCACACCGCTTCAGGGCGAAGGACTGAGCCGGCGGGTCTACCCGTTCATCGGGCTGGCGATCGTCGGCCTGGTCAGCCTGCACGGCTTCGCAGCGGTCACCATCTCGCTTGCCCTCAGCGGCGCCATGGCCGTGGGCGTAGCGCTCGTCCTGATCCCGCTGGCCGAGATCGACACGCCGGCCCGCAGCGGAATCGTGACCGCCATCCCGGTCGTGGGCGGTTTCGTGCTGGCGCTTTACCCGCTGTGGGCCGACGGCACCGCTTTCGGCGTCGTCGCCTCGGTGCTCATCACCACGCTAGGCAGCGCGCTGGTGGTCCTGCCCTGGGAGCGCATCCCTCGGTACCTCCACGCGATCTCGCCCATCGGCGGGCTGGCGGTCGCCTTCGCCCTGGAGATCCAGTTCGGGCTCAGCATCGTGCGCTCCTTCCCATTCGTCCTCCTGCCGTTGATCTTCCTCGCGCTCTACTACACCACGGTCGAGTTCGCCGTCGGGGCGGCGCTCGCCGTGGCCGACCTGATCCTGGTCAGCTTCATCAACCCTGCCTCCGGCGATCCTGCTGCAGCACTCCTCGAGGCGCTGCTGCTCGTCGCGTTCGGCATCCTTGTCCACCGTGTGGTCAGGCAGTGGGACCAGAACCGGCACGCCGCGGTCAAAGCCGAGGTCGACAAGTCGGTCCTGCTGTCCGACCTCGCCCAGCGCAACCAGGACCTGCAGGAGCTGACGCGGGTCAAGTCGGAGTTCCTGGCCACCATGAGCCACGAGATCCGGACGCCCCTGAGTGGCGTGATCGGCATGACCGGCCTCCTTCTCGACACCACACTCACGCCAGAGCAGCGGGAGTACGTGGAGACGATCAGGACGTCCGGTGACTCGCTGCTCGAGATCATCAACGACATTCTCGATTTCTCTCGGATCGAGGCGGGGCGAGTCCGTCTCGAGACCCTGGAGTTCAGCCCGCGCTACGTCGTGGAGGAGGCGGTCGAGCTCTTCGCCGAGCCGGCCGCCAACAAAGGCATCGAGCTGGTGCTCGACGTCGAGGCGGATGTCCCCGAGCTTGTGATCGGGGATCCCGGACGGGTGCGCCAGGCCCTGATCAACCTGATCGGCAACGGGATCAAGTTCACCGATTCCGGCGAGGTGGTCGTGCGAGCGAAACGGCACGAGGCCAAGGGACCGGGCATCTCAGTCCAGTTCGAGGTTCAGGACACGGGAATCGGCCTCACTGAAGAGGAATCGACCCGTGTGTTCGGGGTCTACTCCCAGCTCGACAGCTCGACCACGCGGCGCCATGGGGGGACTGGGCTAGGTCTCGCCATCGCCCGCATGCTCGTTCAGCTCATGGGAGGCGAGATCGGCGTCGTGAGCGAGAAAGGCAAGGGCAGCCGGTTCTGGTTCACCGCGCTGTTTCGCGAGGCGGCGGCAAGGGCGCGCGGTCCGCGCGCGAGCATGCAGCTGACCGGGATCTCCGTTGCGATCATCGATGACAACCGGACCAACCGGACGATCCTCGAGCGCTACGTCAGCTCGTGGGGCATGCGCGGGCGCAGCTTCGATTCCGGCCATGAAGCGCTGCACGAGATGCGACGCGCGTCAGGGGGCGACGATCCATTCGAGGTCGCCATCGTCGACCTGATGATGCCGGGGATGGATGGCGCCGCCGTGACGGCGGCGGTGCGGTCCGACCAGGCACTCGCCGAGATGGCGGTCATCCTGCTCACCTCGGCCGGTCGATCGGAGAAGGAGGTTTTTGGGGTTGACTCGGAGATGGTGAAGCCCGTCCGCCCCTCGCAGCTCTTCGACGTCCTGCAGACCCTGCTTGCCGGCCGGGCGCATGCGGAAAGCGAAACCGCGATTCACACGGTGGCGCCGACCGGGCGCAGCGCTCGCATCCTCATCGTGGACGACAACGTGGCCAACCAGCGCGTCGGCCTGCGCATGGTCGAGCGTCTCGGCTATCGGGGCGACGTTGCCGCGACCGGCGCTGAGGCCGTCACCATGCTGGCAAAAGGTCGGTATGACGCTGTCCTCATGGACTGCCAGATGCCGGAGATGGACGGCTACGAAGCGTCCCGCCAGATCCGGCACGACGAGCGGGGCGGGCGCCGTGTACCAATCATCGCGATGACCGCGGACGCCGTCTCGGGCGAGCGAGAACGATGCCTCGCCGCGGGGATGGATGACTACATCTCCAAACCAGTGAAGCTCCACGTGGTCGCCGCAGTCCTCGAGCGGTGGCTGGCGACTCAGCAAGCGGTCTACTAAAAGAAGGCTCCTCCCCATTTATGGGGAGGTGGCTCCTCCCCACTTGTGGGGAGGTGGCGCGAAGCGCCGGAGGGGCTGCGCCCGAGGGGCTGATCTAAACCCGCTTAAGTGCCAGGACAGTGACATCGTCGGACAGCTCCCGGTCCCGCGCTCCGCGGGCCAACATGTCCACCATCTCCTGCGCGGTCGCCGCGCGCCGCGCCTCGTAAGGCAGCTGCACCTCTTTCGTCGCCAGGTCCGGCCGCAGGTCGAGCAAGCCGTCGGAAAAAACGACGAGCGAGTCACCGGGGTTGAGGGTCACGGTGCCGGAGATGAACTGGGTGTCGGGAAACATGCCGATCGGCGCGCTGCGTTGAGGCAGCAGCTCCTGCGATGTGCTCCCTCTGAGCAACCTCGCGTGGCCGTGGCCCGCATCTACGTAGTCGAGGTGGCCCGTACGCGGGTCGAACCTGCCGTAGAAGACGGTCACATAGGAGTGGTTGACCTCGAGCGCCGCTGACATCACACCCGCCGCTTGCTTGATGCATTCCACCACCGGCTCGACGCCGGCCGCCCCGCGCAGCGCCGCGCGCGCGGTCGCCATCGTCAGCGACGCGAGGAGTCCCTTGCCCATCACGTCGCCGAGGGTGAGGGTGATGTGGCCTGGGCTCGCGCCGTACCAGTCGTAGAAATCGCCGCTGATCTCCCGCGCCGGCGTGAAATGCGCGGCAATCTCGAAGCCTTCGGCCGTGAGGGGAGAAGCCGGCAGCATGCCGGCCTGGAGCTCTGCCGCCCGCCGCATCTGCTCGGCCCGCTCGGCGACCATCGCCTCGAGCCGGTCGAGGTTCGCCCGGTTCTCCTTCTCGAGGCTGCGCCGGTGGACGTTGTTGACCACCAGCAGGTAGAGCTGGGTGGCGCCGACCGGCTTGACGTGGTAGGCGAACGCCCCGTGCTCGATCGCGGCCCTGCCCAGCTCGGGGTCGTCGACCCCCGAGATCATGACCACCGCCGTATCCGGCCGGGTCGAACGTAGCTCCTCCAGGAGCCCGTAGCCCGACTCATCCGGGAGGCGGACGTCGAGGAGGGCTACCGCGTAGTCGTTCGCCTCGAACAGCCGCCTGGCTTGTGATCCGTCGAGCGCCACGTCGCATTCGAAGCCGCGGCTGCGCAAGGTTCGCGCCATCACCCGGGCGAGGGGCTCGTCGTCGTCCACCACGAGTACGCGTTCACTGCCTGCGGAGACGGCCACGGCCATGCAGTTTAGGTGCCCGGTGACAGAGATCTGACGCGTTCGATTGCACCGCTTTGGCGCCAAAAACGCCTATCGCGTCTGGGATACGACGCGTTTGGCGCCAAAAAAGCCGATCGCAAGGGCTCCTTCGGATCGCCCGGGCACCACTCAATCGACGGCGTCTATGGAGGCTGAAGTACCTACTTTCTGCCATATGCTGGTCGCCTCCAAATTGAGCCTCGACGTCCAGACTCGCCAGACAGACGGTGGAGTGGCCGTGATCGTGCCCAGCGGCCGCCTCGACGTGGCCGGCGCTCCCGCGCTGAAGGACGCCATCAGCCAGCTCGCCAAGAACGGGCCGCCAAAGGTCGTGATCGACATGGAGGGCATCAGCTTCGTCGACTCCACAGGCCTCGGCTCCGTTATCGCGGCCCTGAAGGAGATCCGCAGCAGCCAGGGCGAGCTCCGTCTTGCCGCCCCCAATCAGCAGGTCCGCGTGGTGCTGGAGCTCACCACCCTGGACCGCGTGTTCCCCTACTACGCCACTGTCGAGGAAGCCCTCACCGGCTTTTAGCCGTTGGGGAGTGATCACGAGCCCTTTGAATTCCGGGCCACGTTTGCCGAGCTTGACGAGGGATTGGACGTCCTGCACCGCTCCGTCGAACGTCTACGCCTGGCCACTGGCCGGTCGGCGGACGATCGGCCCCTCATGCTCTTCGAGACCGCGCTGGGCGAGATCGGCAGCAACGTGCTCACCCACGGCCGGCCGCCGGGCACGGAACGGCCGGTCGAGTACGACCTGCGATTCGAGAGTGGGATCGTCGTCGCTTCGCTCACCGACTCTGGACCCCCGGTCCACGAACACCTGGCGCGCGAGATGCCACACGTCGACAGCGAAGCAGGCCGCGGCCTCGCTATGGCGCGGGCACTTGTCGACGAGCTCGGTTATGAGCGCGTGGGCGAGGTGAACACGTGGAGGCTGGTCAAAAGGCTGTGAGCACGCAAGCCACCCCGATGGATCCGATGCGCGTATTGATCCACGACTTGCGCAACATGCTGGCCGTGATCGTCAACTACAGCGAGCTCATCGGCGAGGAGCTGAACGACCCTGAAGCGATCCGAGCTGACATCCAGGAGGTCAAAGCCGCCGCGGAGCGAGCAATCCTGCTCACTGAGAAGCTGCCGCGTACCGGCCAGCGCGCGACGTGACCCTCGCCAGGCGCGTCGGCACGCCGCCGGACCGACCTCATTCAGCGCTCATCCACCGCGACATCGCGCTCGTGATCGATGACGACGAGCAGGTCCTGCGCCTGGTCAAGCGCGTGCTTGAGCGCGCGGGCTTCGAGTGCGTCACCGTCAACGATGGGCTCGCGGCGCACGAGGCGGCGGTCGAGTGGCGGCCAGACATCATCTTGCTCGACCTGATGCTCGGCGACGTGACGGGCGACCAGATCATGTCGCAGCTGCGCGAGGACTTTCGGACGCGTTTGATCCCCGTTGTCTTCCTGACCGTGAGGGACTCGCTCAAGGACAAGGTCGAGCACCTTCTGTCCGGCGCAGACGACTACGTGACCAAGCCCTTCATCCCGGAAGAGCTCGTCGCGCGCTTGCGCGCGGTGATGTCGCGCTCGACCACGACTCGCGGCCTCAGCCCGCTGACGGGCATGAGCGGCAACAGCGACATCCTGCGTGAGATCAGCCGCCGGCTGGCGCAGAACCAGCGCTTCGCAGTGCTGTATCCGGACATCGATTCGTTCAAGAGCTACAACGATCACTACGGCTTCCTGCGCGGCGACGACGTGATCAAGACGCTCGCGACAATCATCCTCGAGGTTCTCGAAGAGAGTCACACCGGTCAACACTTCGCGGGTCATGTCGGCGGTGACGACTTCGTGATCCTGACCGAGCCGAGCATGGCCGAGTCGATCGCGACCGACGTCACCAGGCGTTTCGATGAGGCCATTCCGGCGCTCTACGACCCCATCGACCGGGAGCACGGGTGGATCGAGGTCGAAGAGCGCAATGGCAACAGGCAGCGGGCGCCGCTCGTCTCTGTGTCGATCGGGATCGTGATCGCGGAGCCGGGCAGCTACAGCAGCGCCGCGGCGGTGGCTGCGCGCGCGTCGGAGGTGAAGGGCGTCGCCAAGCGAATGCCCGGGTCGAAATGGGTGCTCGATCGGCGCCGGCCGCCGGAGCGATTCGGCTCATGAGTTCCATGCTCTTGAGGGGAGGGAAGCGTGGCAAGCCGGTGCTAGCATCCGCCGCGCCCGCATTGCCATGAGCGAGGTAACGATCGCCACACCCGCCGGCCCGCCCGACGACGCACCTCAGCGCGCGCCGCGGATCAGGGTCGTCGTCCACCGGCTGGACGGCGGACTCGAAGAAGGGGAGTCCGACGCCCGCACCATCACCGCGGCCGGCTTCCCCGTCTATTCGTCCGCAGCCTCAGACCGTCCACGATGGACACCAAGCCGCGACATCAAGTACGTCGTCTTCGGCTCGGTCGACGACCCGGAGCTCGAGCCCGATCTGGGCGACGCGACGGTCGCGCGCAAGGCCATCATTCGCTTCAAGGACGGCGAATGGATCGCGGCCTATATCGACCAGGGCGAGCAGCCGGATGGCGACGGCCTCGCGATCAAGGTCCGCCTGACTGAGATTCAGCGTGTGATCCCGGCGGTGGCAGCCTCCGCTTCGGTGCTCGAGATGCAGTTCGTCGACATGTGGACCACGCCGAGCGCGCCGCCCGGCCAGCCCCAGCGCCGGCGCTCCGACATCCTCGCGGCGGCTGCCCGTCAGGGCCGCGACCTGAACAAGCTGGCGAACGACTTCCGCGACCGCCTGGCCCTGATCCGCGACGTGGGCTTGACGACAGGCGACACGCTCGCCTTCTCGAAGGCCGTCCGCACGCACCTGGACCGGTTCCTGCTCGAAGACGGCATCAGCTTGAACTCGCAGGAGAAGTCGGCGCTCGCGGACATCATTCTCCGCGCCGCGGTCGGCTACGGACCGCTCGACAGCCTGCTGCACGACCGCTCAGTGAGCGAGATCATGGTCAACGGTCCGGACCAGGTCTTCATCGAGCGGCGCGGCGTGCTGACGAAGGCCGACGTCCGGTTCGAAGACGAAAACCAGCTTCTGGAAACGATCCGCCGAATGGTCGCGACCACAGGCCGCCACATCGACGGCCTGAACCCGATGGTGGACGCCCGCCTGCCCGACGGCAGCCGTGTCAACGCCATCATCCGGCCCGCCGCCATCCACGGCGCCGCGCTCACCATCCGCAAGTTCAAGGACGCGGTCCTCGGCATGGACGACCTGAAGCACGAGGGCAGCCTGAGCCCAGCAATGGCGGAGTTCCTGCAGGCCGCGGTGCTGGGCCGCATGAACATCCTGGTCTCGGGCGGCACCGGGTCGGGCAAGACCACGACGCTCAACGTGGTGGCCCGTTTCATCCCGCACAACCAGCGCGTGATCACGATCGAGGACGCCGCCGAGCTGCAGATCGACCATCCACACGTCATCGCGCTCGAGCACAGGCCACCCAACGTCGAGGGCAAGGGCGAGCTCACGATCCGACAGCTCCTGCGCAACAGCCTCCGGATGCGTCCCGACCGAATCCTGGTCGGTGAGGTCCGCGGCTCTGAGGCTCTGGACATGCTCCAGGCGATGAACACCGGCCACGACGGAAGCATGTCGACCATCCACTCGAACTCCGCGCGCGACGCGCTGTCCCGTCTGGAGACGATGGTAATGATGGCCTCGATCGACATCCCATTCGAGGCCGTGCGCGCGCAGATCGCGTCTGCTGTCAACCTGATCGTGCACCAGGCACGCATGCCGGACGGCAGGCGCAAGGTAGCGCAGATCGCCGAGGTCGTCGGCTACGACTCCAACGGCCCGATCCTCCGCGACATCTTCCTGCTGGGCATGGGCCCTGATCTGAGGCTCGAGTACAACGCGACAGGCTACGTGCCGACCGCGCTCGACAAGGCCGCGTTCTACGGCGTGCAGGTCAACCAGGACCTGTTCGACCCGGTCAAGTCACGCTACGTTCCGGCAGGGTCGGACAGCATGATGCCCGTCACCAAAGACCCCGTCATGTCCGGCCAGGGCAAGACTTCCGAGACAACAGTCGAGCGCCGAACTGTCGTTGTCGTGCCCTTCAGCTCCGAGCGACCCGCTTCCCGTCCGACAAGCGGGGGGCCGGTGCAGTCCGAGCCCGCGCCGGCGGCCCAGACGCCGGAGATGCAGGAGGAGATGCGCAAGCTCATCGACGCCGCCCGATCTGCGGTGGCGGACCTGCAGGCCGCGGCCCCCCAGGCGACGGAGCCCGCTACGGCCCCTCCGCGCCTGCCACCTCCCGCCTCGCCCTCGCCCGCGTACGCGGCGCCCGTCGTGTATCCAATGCCGCCGGCACCACCGGCGCAGCCCGGCGAGGGGACCACGCCGATGCCGAGCTATTACGGCCCGCCGCCGGACTTTCACGCCGGCCAGGCCCTCGAGGCCGCCACCGCGATGGCGCGGGCGACCACCGCACTGGGCCAGCTTGCCGCCGCGTCCAGCGGGTTCGGCGGCATGCTCCCAACCATACGCACCAACGAAGGCGCGCCCGGCCCGGCAGGCGCCTCGCGCCGGATCCACGCGGTGATCGAGAGCATCATCACGCGACGCGGTCTGAGCCTGCGCCTGGCGCCGTCCCTGACCGACGCGTTCGAAGGCGCCGAGCTCAAAGCCAGCGACTATGCCTCAGCGAACAAGATCAGCAAGGACTCGGCAGGCCGCGAGCTTCGGCTGGCGGCCGAGGCCGGCTTGATGCAGGTGGTGCGCTACCCGCAGGGCGAGGCAGGCTTCAAGGCGTCACAGGGCCTCCTGCGCGAGATCGCCGAGGGTCTCGGACAGCCCATCAACGCGGCCGCGCCGCTTTCCGCCGAGACCATCATCGGCAGTCTCGCGGTCGGTCAGACCGAAGGCACCGTGACCATCATGTTCACCGACGTCGAGGAGTCGACGCGGCTGCTCTCGACGCGAGGCTTCACGACCTCGCACGAGATCATGAAAGCGTACGAGACCATAATCGACGAGAAGGTCGGCCAGCACGCCGGGCGGCGGATCAAGGGACTCGGCGACGGCTTCATGATCAGCTTCGGCTCCGCGCGCCATGGCGTGGAGTGCGCGATCGACATCCAGCGCGCGATCGCGGAGTACAGCAAGCAGAATCCTGAGCGAAAGCTTCGGATCCGCATCGGCCTCAACACCGGCGAGGTGGTCGAGGAGGCCGGCGACATCTTTGGCGCGGCCGTCAACGTCGCCGCGAGGGTGGCGGGCAAAGCGAAGGGTGGCGAGATTCTCGTCTCCGATATCGTGCGCCAGCTCGTCGGCCCGGTCGACGAGATGAAGTTCGAGTTTCGCGGACGCTACAAGCTGAAGGGATTCCCGGACCGCTGGCGGCTGCACCAGGTCACGCCCGGCGAGGTGAAGGAAGCGTCTCGGGTGCTCACCTCCGGTGACGGATTCGTCGACCGCGAGCAGGAAAGGCTGGACATCAGGATGACGCTCGACCGCGCGGCGACAGGCAACGGATCGGTGGTCTTCGTGACGGGCGCACCCGGCATCGGCGCGTCGAGGCTCGCCTCCGAGGTCGCCGGCGAAGCCGCCGCAAAGGGATGGCTCGTTCTCGGCGGGCGCTGCCTCGAGGTGGCCGGCGGCTCGTACGGTCCATTCCGCGAGGTCCTCGGTGCGGCCGTCGCGGCCTCGAGCGCCAAGACGCTGCAGGAGGCCGTGGGCCACCACGGTTCGCTGCTGGCGGCGCTCGCGCCGAGGCTGCGCCAGAAGGTCAGGTCGATTCCCGTCGGCGCCGAGCTCGCCGCGGACAAGGTTCGCGAGCAGCTCTTCAAGTCGATCCACTCGTTCTTGTCCGACATACAGGGCAACAAGCCGCTGCTGATCGTGCTCGATGACCTGCAGTGGGCGGACGAGGCGTCGGTGATGCTGCTGCGCGATCTCGCCGAGCGCGTGAACGGAAGCAGGATGGTCGTGCTCGGCACCTACTGGGACTCGGAGCTCGACTCCGGCCGTCCGTTCAGCACCGCGGTCTCGCGCCTGGTGAAGCGGCGCCGCGCCCAGCGCATCCCGTTGGGCCGCCTCACCGACCACGACGTCGAACGCATCCTCGCCGGGCTCGCCGAAGCGCCGCTGGACCCGGTGCAGCTCACCGGCATCCAGGCCGCGACCGAAGGCAACCCACTCTTCGTCGAGCAGTCGTACCTCTACATGGCCGAGTCGGAGAGCATGCTCGGCCACGGCGCGAGGTCGCAGTCGAGCTACACAGAGGAAGACCTCGAGCTGGCGCAGAGCGTGCGCGGCCTGATCGGCCGCCGGATCCAGCGCCTGAGCGAGCCGGCGCAGCGCATGCTCGTCGCGGCGGGGGTCATCGGCCGGGACTTCGACATCTCGCTTCTCGAAGCCTTCGGCGAGCTTGGCGGGCACGAGCTCCGCGACGCGCTCGACGAAGCAACGCGCGGGCGCTTTCTCGTCGCCGCCGGCAAGGACACGTACAGGTTCACGCACGACCTCGTGCGCCAGAGAGTCCTCGCGGCGCTGCCCCTGCCCCGCCTCCAGGCCTACCACCTGGCCGTGGCCGACACGCTGGAGCGCGTCTACGGGCGCTCCGCGCCCGAGCACGCTGCCGAGATCGGCTATCACCTGTACCAGTCCGGCACCGCGGCGGATGCCTTCCGCACCGCGGCGTTTCTCGGCCAGGCGGCGAAGAACGCCCTCGAGGTCGGAGCCTTCGAAGAGGCGCTTCGCCTGGCCGACTCCACACTGCAGCTGCTGCCCGCCGAGAGGACACGCGAGCGGGCGGAGTCGCTGACCGCCCGGGCTCAGGCCCTGTGGGGCATGGGCAGGATCGATGACGCGAAGGCGGCGTGGCGCGGCGCGATCGAGCGCTACGAGGAGCTGGGTGACGGCAAGGCGACGAGCAGCCTGCACCACCGGATCGCGCGTCTGCAGTCGCGCGGCGAGTCGCATGAGACCAATGGCGCCGCGCCTCCGGAAATCAGCACCCCCGCCGAGGTCGAAGTAACCAGCTAGCTGAAGTTCAGCCGGTCAGCCGGCTGGCCGGTGGCACCGGCGCGTAGCTCGAGCTGTAAGTGATGCGCGGCATCGCGTTGCTGAACCCAAGCGAATCCGCGATGACTCCCCCCGTCCCCGGCACATCAAAGGTGTTGGCCGAGGTGACCGCGACGTACGCCGACGGCGCGTACATGAGGCCGATCAAACCCGAGTTACCGGCAGCGCCGAGCACGTTCGCACACGTGTTGGCCGGTGGCGCGCCCGGCCCCGGCTCATATACAACAACCCAGTTGAACTGGTATCCGCCGAACAGATACGTGTCGCCGCCGTTGCCTGCGTTGAGGCATCCGCCGGCTGGGAAGTAGAGCTCGACCGCGCCTGGGGTGATCGGCGCCGGACAGCTGGTGAAGGCGCCACCAACGATCTCGCAGTTGTTCTCATTGGCGCGGTCACCCCTTGGCCCCGGTCCACGAGCGGGGTTCTGGTTAGGAAGCCCCGCAGCCAGGGGTGCGGTCTCGCCGTCCGGCGGGTACGCGCCTGTCGTCCCGGGAGCGGCGGCGCCATTCGGCGCAAATGGAGACGCAAGCTGGGTGCTGAGCATGATCGACTCGTTGCCGAGCGAGCAACCGTTGCCGTTGACGTTTGGACAGGGGCTCAGGTTGGTGTTGAGCACCGGTCCGCTGACCGGCAGACTCGCAGCAAGCCCGAACGGACCCGAGCAGCCGTTGCCGGGCGGCGCGGCGTAGATGTTGTATGACGTCGCCCCGGGCACATTACTGATCGAGAGCTGGACGTTGTCGAAGTGGTTGTTGAGGTTTAGTGATTGGCACATCGATGGCGCGCTCTCCCTCAGGTACGTGACGCCGTTATAGGTTTCGGTCCGCGTCGAGGTGATCACAAACGACCATATTCCCGTTTGTATGTCCTTGGGCCCGGTCGACTTGGTCACCTGGAACGCGCCCGAGCAGTGGATTCCATTCGTGTCCCAGAACTGAGGTGTCGCTCGCACCGTGTTGTCGAAGGCATTGGGCTCGTCGGGCGGCTTCAGCTCGTTGCTCACGAAGTCACCGAGGTTGCTCAGCCCCGCCTGAAAGTCGTATACGCCCCCGCCCAGAAACCAGCAATGAGTGCCGTTCAGAATCGGCAAGGCGGAGAATATGCCCGCCTGGAGCGCGACAACATCCGTGGGCAGTCCCTGACTCGGTCCGGAAAGGCTGGGTGGCGGAAAGTTAGGATCGGCAAGGCGGAAACCCTCGCGCGTAGCCCCTGCGACATCGGGGTAGCTGCATGGAGTGGATGCGCCGCTCGGATAGCAGGCGTTCGTGACCGAGCCCGGCACTGAAGCCTGGCAGTGTGCGTAGATGTCGCCGGCCACCCGGAGGCTCGCACTGGGCACGGAAATCGATCCGTTGGAGACGACGTCACCAGCGACGTTCAGCGTGCCGGAGCCGCTGATGCTGATCGCATTGCCGCCGCTTCCACCGCACCCGGCCTGGTTCAACGCCCCGATCGCAGGCGTGTAGACATGGTTGTTGACGTTCCCAGTGGACGTCGCAGCGATCTGGGGGCTGGCGCCGTTGGTCAGGATTCGCGCGAACTGCAGTTGAAGGTTGCGCCGCGCCGAGACGATGAACTGGCTGCCCTGCGGACCGACTCCCTGCGCAACCTCGGTCAGCACCGTCGAATCTGCGTAGGTGCAGGTGACCGTCCACGGCGATACGCCAGGCGAGCCATAAGCCGTGCATGAGGGTGCGGGATAAAGCCGGAGGTTGCTGCCGAAGATGTTGGTGGCGGCCTGCTCGGCGCTCACGTAGCTGCCGGACTGCTGCAGCTTGTCACTGGCGGCAAGGGCGGCCGAGTCGACCGCGGCCTGCATGTCGCGCTTCAGCGCGTACGCCCGCGAGCCATCGATCGCGATGGCAGCCATCCCGATCAACACCGTGAGCATGAGCGCGATGAGGACGATGGCCTGCCCCGCCTGCTTCCTCGCTCGCTGGGGACGTGGAATTCCCACCATCCGTATCTCAGTACTCCGTCCGGAAGATCGCC
>Ga0209805_1000317_pt1 | contig 29451 bp, 29 predicted proteins | sample GraSoiAngelo_148_FD_185905 | JGI IMG/M metagenome (GOLD analysis project Ga0209805, IMG submission 185905) | Grasslands soil microbial communities from the Angelo Coastal Reserve, California, USA - 14_1009_09_20cm (SPAdes) (version 2) | ecosystem: Environmental > Terrestrial > Soil > Grasslands ...
TGGCCAAAGTCTTTCATCCCAATCGCGCGCAATCGGAAAGATCGATAGGAAAAATGCGATCCAAACGGCCCCACCCGATTTAATCGGCTCGAGCAAACGTGGCAGCGCCAACGCGAAGACCATTACAAAGAAGTATCCCCAGCGGGCCTGCCAAATTGTCAGGACATAGGTAGCAATGAGAAGCACGAGAACAAATGTTGGTGGCATCAACTCACTCTCGTGCTTGGTCGTGGCCGCTCTGAACCAAATCAGGAATGGCGTGACCAGGAGCAAGTAGCCGCACCAACGTAACCAGATTGGATTTGCCGGCGAGATATGCATGAGTTCGCCAATGGTGTGCGCCCAGTTTTGAAAGATCGGGTTTGAATACGCGATCGAAAATGACGGAATGCGTCGCTCAACCAAAAGCGCGATCACAACGACGAGAGCAAAACAAAGCCAACCTGTGCGCCGAGTCCTGGACGAAATCGCTTTTGGGTTTTCAACCGCGCTCACAACCATCAGAAGCAAGAATAAAACGAGCGACTCATAAGCCGAAGTCCAGATCGCCAATCCCCATGCGACTCCACTGACGATGCTCCATCGCCGATACGTTTGCAGGTAGGGCGGATTGACCTCAACCGCCGATGCCCCATCGCATTGCAGGCTCCATTCTGCGCAAATCGCGATCGTTACGAACAGCATCAACAAGGATTGATGATCGGGTCTGCCGAGTTCCGTTCCATGAGCGAGAATAGGGCTGATCGCGTATAGCATCAGCATCACCCACCGATATTTGAGTTTCATCCGCTTCGCCCACCACCAAAGAAACCAGCCTCCGAGCAGGGCGAGCAACGGCGAAATGAGCGCGCCGGCCAGATCGATCGCGTGGGGCGTGAATGGTTTCAGCACGGTCGATAAGGCGAGAATGAGATAATCCAGCGGCGCAGTTGTGTGCGGAGTTGTTCCTGTGGGGAAGTTCTCGAACGAATGGTACCGCACGATCAACCCGGGATGCTCTGAGCACATCCGCACACGCGTCATCCGTGCGTAACAATCCGCATCTGTGAAATAAATATTCTCGGCGACAAAAACATTCTGATAATTTGCACAGCGTGTCGCGAGGATCAGCACGCTGAGAATTGCGATTTCGATGATGCTCAGGGTGCCGCGAGTCACCGCGCCATCCCAAATCCGCAAGTCCCAATGCGCAATCCAAAATTTTAGCTGTTTTCCGGGGCTTTCCGGATTGGTTACGCTGAAATGCTACGCTTCAATGCAAGCAAGAGGTCTGTAGCTCAGCGGTTAGAGCAGCCCCGAATGCTGTCGGGGTTGGTCCTCTGCGGTGTGCTATGCTTCACTGTGTAATCCACGCGGGCCTGTAGCTCAGCGGTTAGAGCAGGGGACTCATAATTCAAGGAAGAGTTTTTGCGCTCGTTTTCACCGCTTTGCGCAGCGTTGCCGAAGCTGGGCACTTCGGGAATCCAGTCTTCGCGCTGTCTTGCGCGAAATTGCGCGGATTTGCAGCCAAAACTGCGCAGACCGTAGAAAACGACCGTGAAAAGTTCAAAGAGTGCCAATGTTTCATTCGAGGCGACTATCTAGCGGGGACGAGCTTGGTCAGCAGAGCAGTGGACTGAAAATCTAGTGTTTGCCCCTCGTGACATATTCGTTCCCTCGCACGGTTGCGAACATGCGCGACCGTGAAAGAACAAAAACGACCGTGGTACGGTCAATACAATGTCAATGGCCTCGCGGGTGATCCGACCCAAGCGGGTAAGCGTTATAGATATTTCACCACAACAAAACGGGCCGAATGATTTTACTGCGCCGTGGTGACATCGGTGGTGTTGGGGCTGTGTCGCGGCGATTGATTCCAACGGACAAACGATCTTCGTTGCAGACGCTCAGATTCATTCCAAGTGTTAAGGAAAAATCTTGTCTAATTCTTTTACCAACCTATGGCTGCCTTGAATCTTTAAGCGGCCAGTCAGGTATGCTAATGAGACGTTGAGGCTTTTATTTGACATAGCAACCCAATCTTTGTCGCTCGGCTTCGGTTCACCCCCACGTGCGTGGCCCGCCGCCGACTCGGCGCCGCGCTGGCTCTGCTGGGCGGGCCGTTTCGGCGTGCTGGGCTAACTCCCCATCGACGCTGTCACTGCTGGACGAAGGCTGTTACCGGCGCCGTGCCGTCGCGCAGGGCCACTCCGGTCGAGCGCTGGACGAACGCGGCCGGGATCGGGAGCAGGGGCGATCCTGTGGCAGCGCCCATCCCGACCAAGGCTTCACAGTTATTGGCTCCGGGCGTCGGCACCGTTGGGCATCCTGCCGCCGGTGCGCTGTTGAAGATGATCGCGGCGCTCGCGCCCGCTTGGGTCGCCACTGAAACCTTCTGATAGAAGGTGCACGCTCCCCGCTCGATCAGAGCGATCTTGCCCACGGGGAAGGTCGAATACGAGCTGGCGTCGCATCCGGTGCTGGGCGAGACGGAAACGACATCGCCGGAGAAGGTGTTGTACGTCGGCTTCGACGCGAACGTGGAGACGGTCGACGGCCGCCTCCCGGCGAACGCGCTACTGGTCACGTAGGGCTGGTAGATGTGGGCCTGCGCGAAGCCCGACGGTGCGCAGGACTCGAACGAGCCATTCACGAGATCGATCAGGCTCTTCAGTTGGCCGAAGGAGAGGCCGTACGGGAGCGGCCCTCCGCCAAGGGCGACGTCCGCAGCCTCACGCACCTGCAGGGTGGCCTGGCCGTTCAGCGCGGCCGCCTGTGCCAGTGTGAGGGGAACGCCGTCGAGCGCCACGCCCTCCATGTCGACGAAACTGAGGCCCGAGAAGCCGGTCGCCGGCGTCACGAAGACCTCGCTGAAGCCCTGGTTGACCTTCTCCGTGAGCGCTTGTGAGCCGAGAATTCCGCCCGTACCCATGTCCGTCGGGTTCGTCGCGTTGGTCGAGAACGCACGCGGCCGTCCGCCCGACTGGACCGCCTGCCCCAACGCCGCGACGCCAGAGTCGACCAGCACCGCGTTCCTCCCTTTCCCGACCGGCACCGGCGTGCCTGTCTTCCGCCACGTGTACGCGTACGTGGTCGGATCGTCGGTTGGAGTCTCAACGTTTCCGACATGGAAAATCTCCGAACCGACCGAGCCCGCCGCGAAATACGTGTTGATCCACTGCGCGGCCTGTGTGCTCGTCGAGAGATAGCCGGTCCGGTACGTGCAAAAACCGCCAGCCACGACACCGGGACTCGGCGCCGCCACCGCCGCCTCTGCGAACGTCGCGGCGATCGCCAGCGGGATGAGAAGGAGAGCGCCCCGGCAAGGCGACCGGCCAATTGATTTTCTTAAGTGTAGAGTTGTCATTGTTTTTGTTTTCATTCCTTTTGTTGAGGTTGGATTGTTGAACTTGCATTAACTGCAATCCAGTTCTGCGCGGAACCGGGAACCATCCACACGAGGCGCTTTGAACAGCGGCCTCACTCGGCCGACTCGGGGCTCCAGTTGGATCTGGAGATCGCGCTAAGCGGTGCCTCAGCGAAGGTTCAGCCCCACGGGCTTCTTCAGCCCGGCCAAAGAGCGCACTGAAACGTCGGGTGACGTAATCGGAGACGAATTTACCAGCACTCCCGACAGCCGTCAATTGGACTTTAGTCCAATGCGTTTAGGAGTCGCAAAGACGGCAAGGGAATCGGCGAAATCGCCAGATGAGTTTGAAGCACCCAGCGTTGAGCCTGTTTTTCCCCGAGAAACGCAGGTAATCAATTACGCGCAGAACCGTCTGTAAATAAAGCTCGACAAACTATCGCGGATTAAGTAAAAACCTTCTCGATTACGTCATCCGACGTTTCAACTCACCTTCGGCACGGCTGAATAAGCCGCAGGGGCTGGAACTTTGCTGAGACACCGCTTAACGCGATCTCCACTCCGGTGAAACGGAGTCAGCCAAATCAGGTTCCCATTTTTTTGGGGGCGCCTCGTGTGGATGGTTCCAGTTTTCCCGGAACCAATAACCCAGAAAAAGAAACTATGAAAACTCCAATAACAAAGCTGATCAAACTAAGCCTCACCGCCACGCTCTTTGGGCTTTGTGTGGTAACACCGTTAGTTGCGGGATTACACGGAAACTCTCATGCCTTCGGTAAAACCGCCGCCGGCTGGATCGAAGTTTATGAGCGCTGGGCCTTCGGTGAACTCGCCGTCCCGATTGATGAGAACGGCAATGCCGTCGTCGATCGCCACGTCGTGCTCATGCCCATTCCCAATACTCCTGGCGACGGCACCCCCGGTCACATTGACGTGACTCTCGACGCCGGGCAGGCATTCGTGCTGCCACTCTGGGCTTTCCTTGGCACAGACTATACCGACGGTACGCCACCGGACCCACTTTTGGATGTGAGCATCTTCCAAACGCTCAATATCACGTTCCAAATCGACGGCGTGACGGTAATCGACCAAACCAACGTGCTGAACTTCTACTCGGCGTTTTTCTTTAATCCGCCGATTCCCATCATTGGTTTTCCACCGGTTAATTCGATCATCTGGTTCCAGGGTATCGGCATAGTTTACCACCCGTTATCGGTCGGAACACACACCTTGCAGCTGGACGCGGTAAACACGCAACCGGTTTTCGGTGGATTCTTCGAATATCACAACACCTGGACGGTCACAGTGGAACCTCGAAGGTAGCTGAAAGAATTGAGCGGAAATTGAATCAAATGATCGAGTAGCGTAGGGCGCGAGCCGAAATTATCGCAGACAATCTCAGCAAGGCCGGTTGGAGCTGGGGCTGCGTCGCAGCCATTGATTCCGAGGGGCGAACGCTTTGGATTGTTGACGCCCATCGCGATAATTGGAGGCGTTTCGTTGTGCGAGCGGATGAAAAGTTAACTGCGTTTATCGAGCTTGAATGGGCGATTGGCGTGATACCAAAAACCGGCAGTGGACGTACCGCCTTTTGTAGAAGAGAGTGAAATCGAAAATTCAAGCTAAGGAGATGCATCATGTTCGCCGTTATTCGTCACTATCACTTTAATCCAAAGGACGGCGCAGAGATCGACCGCCGGATACACGAGGACTTCGTGCCAATCGTTAAGAAGGCGAAGGGGTTTGTGCGGTACTACTGGCTTGATACTGGCAAGGGCGAGGGCGCATCTGTCAGCGTCTTTGAGGACAAAGCCGGTGCTGATGAGTCGGTGCGTTTAGCTGCAGACTACGTACAAGAGCATTTATCTAAGTTCATAATTCAAAAACCTGAGATTATTGAAGGGCCGATCAAAGCTCACGATTGAGCACTGACAATCTCATCCGTAAACGCGGATCACTTCGCGATGTGATCGACTATGCTGATTACCACAGCAATTTAATGCTCAGCGTAATGGCAAGATAACAAAGGACCCAAAGAACCACCGGTCCCGAGGCGCCGCGAAATTTAAAGCCAAGGGCCTCGAACTCAAGTTTTCCTGTAGTCTCACGAAGAACGAGGATAAGGAGCAGCGAGATGACCGCAGCGACCGGCAAGCCAATAGTAACGGGAAAGTGTTCCTTGAAGAAGTCCGCCAACTGTACAGACGCACCGGTGTAGGGAAGGTAGTGGCTAAAGAAGGCAGCCTGTATGGCGAAGAAAAGGATTATAATGCACACGACGGAAGCGCCGAGAAAGAACACCCATGCAAAAATCCGCCTAAATTTACGCTCGTGCTCGTCTTCCGGCGGTTCTGGCTTTCTCTCTGTCATCCGCACCTGGTTGTTGCCCAATTAGGTTGTTAGAGTCAAGCAAGATGCGTCCCTTGAAGGACTAGGAGATCATCGCGGACGATCTGAGAAAAGCCGGATGGAATTGGGGCTGGGTCTCAGCGATTGACGATGATGACCCGTCAGAGGCTTGGCTCTTTAAAATCGCCGTTGTGCTCGTATGTTTCGATTAGATTGCCAGCAGCGTCATAAACGCGAATCTCAGCGGCGTGTGAACGGCTGCGAAACGTGGTTTCGGATCGCGTGTGAGACTTCGGTGTAGACCCGACCGACAGCAGCAGCTACAACTTTGAAGCGCAACGTAGCAGTCCGGTGCGAAGTTAATTTGGTATGAAATTTCTCCGGATTTGTGCAGCGACGCTCGCCGCGGCCTGCCTGATTTGCGGTTGCGCCACGCGGCCCATCATCGTGGGGGAAGTGCGGCCGCCGATCAGCCCCGAAGCAGTGCGCGTCTACCGAGTGCCGCCGCGGCATTTTGAGCGGATAGCGATCATCGATTCCCCTGCTGGGACGAGCTGGATTTTTCCTGATCGGCCTTCCATGGAGCTGGGCATCTCCCGCTTGCGGGAACAAGCGGCTGCGCTTGGTGCAAACGGCATTTTACTGCAGCGCGTCTACGATGTCTCGGCTGGCGGCTTAGCCATTGGCGTCGGCGGTTTCGGTTCTAGTGGTCATAGCTTTTATGGCGGTGCCGGCAACGTTGGCGGACCGCTGATTAATCATCGGGTTCAAGCGGCGGCCATCTACGTACGCTGATGTGAGATAGTTGGACGTTGAGAGATGTTAGTTGCGAGTCCAAGCGCGCTTGAACGATCTGGATTGCTGATGCGCACCGCGGCAACGGGAAGCGTTTCGTTGCGCGATCGGACGAAAAGTTCACAGCATTCCTTGAACTTGAAAGAGTCACGTGCGAATCATTGCACTCCTCAAATGCCGGATGATTCGGCACAATTCTTCGTTAGATCTCTTTTTGTGCCTATGAAGAGATGCGTTTCAATCTTCTACGTGTTTTTAGCCCTATGCGCGTCTGTGTGTGGGCAGCAGCGTAGCGTTGAAGAACGGCTTAGTGATGTGGAGAAGCGCGTTTCAGCCTTGGAAAAGGCGTCGCCGCTTTCACTAGCCAAACCACCTCCATCGCCCACGCCAGCGGCCCAGACGAAGTCGCCGCTCGAACTCGTGTCGTGGAGTGGTGAATACTCGCAGCATTTCTACACAATTACGCTGAATCTGAAAAACAACGCAGATAAAGACATCAAGCTCATCGACGCTTCGGTGTACTTTTACGACTTGCAGGAAAACCAGGTGTTCGGCATTAAGGTCAATCCTGAGCGTTCGATTCCAGCTGGCCAAGTCATCGCGGAGAAGGGTGACTACAGCGTGAACGAGTCCAGCGCGGAACAAGTGCGGATGGCGCAAATGAAAAAGGAGGACATTAAGGCCACTCTCGTTGTTCAGAAGCTAGTATTTGTAGACAATAGTACTGGCGAGTACTAGCCATGAGGTCTAACCAATTGATGAAGCCAACGGCCCCATTTCCAAATAACTTTAGCGTGTTTGCCACGACACCCTGCCGTGGCTTATCTCTTTCTCGTTAGGCGGTGCGTAAATTGGACCGGCCGACACTGCGGGCAATATTTCCTCTGCTCATATCTCTGGCGTTAGTCGCAAAGGCGGCTGCCACGCCCGCCTATCCTTTGAAACCAAGTGCCAATGGCCGATACCTGGTGGACAGGAGTAATGTTCCGTTTTTGATAATCGGTGATGCGCCACACTCGATACTCGCCAACCTGAACAATGAGGACGCGACCAGGTATCTCACTAATCGTGGAAGCAACGGCTTCAACGCACTTTGGATTGAGCTTTTGTGCGATAGCTACACCCGAGGAGCAGGCACTGAAGGCTCTCCCAATTATGGACGTGATGTCAATGGCAACAATCCGTTCACGAGCACATTACCGGGTGGTTACTACGATCTGACCATGCCGAACCCAGCTTACTGGTCGCACGTGGATTACATCGTCCAGACCGCGGCCGCAAATGGGTTGCAGTGCGTGTTTACCCCATTGGATCAAGGCGGCTGGACGCAGACATCCCTTCGGAATGGAACGAACCGTTGCTACCAATACGGGCAGTTCCTCGGAGACCGTTATAAAAATTCACCAAACATAATCTGGAATCTAGGGAACGATTTCCAGAACTGGCGTAAACAGCAAAACGATGCTGTGATTCTGGCGATTGCAGACGGTATCGAGAGCGTGGACACCAATCACCTCATGACCATCGAGCTCAATTCTATGGTCAGCGAATCGCAGGATGATCCAAACTGGATCTCGCGCATCACAGCTAATGGCGTTTACACTTATTATCCGACTTATGACGAGACGTTGGTGGCGTACAACAAGCCTAACATCATGCCGGTTCTCTTTTTGGAGGAACACTACGAGTATGAGAACGTCGGCGGAGAGTTTGGGACGCCGAATGTCCTGCGTCGTCAGGAATACTGGTCCTTGACCTCGGGCGCTTTGGCCGGTCACATGTACGGCAACCATTACACATGGACTTTCACGAGCGGTTGGCACTACCTGCGGACGACAGGAGTGAAGCAGTACTTTAAGAACTTCTTCTCCTCGCGTAACTGGTACAACCTGAGCACATGGACTTTCACGAGCGGTTGGCAGTCTCACCTGCAGACGACGGGAATGAGGGAGTTAATGTATTTTAAGAGCTTCTTCTCCTCGCGTAAGTGGTACAACCTGATTCCGGATCAATCCCACACGCTTCTGACGGCTGGCTATGGCACCTACACCCCCGGCGGCAACGTAAGCGATAGCGACTACGCGACAGCCGCCAAAACGCCGGATGGCACGCTGGCGGTGGTTTACACGCCCGTCAGGCATACACTGACTATCGCACTGAACAATTTCAGCAGCCGCGTGACCACGCGTTGGTACGATCCGACTGCGAACACGTTTATGGCCATTCCCGGCTCGCCGTTCCCAAACATCGGAACGCACAATTTCACGACACCGGGGAACAACAGCAGAGGCGACCCTGATTGGGTACTGCTTTTGCAGGCACAAGGCGGCGGCGGGACGCCAACCCCAACAGCCACAGCGCAACCCACGCTCGCGGCGACGGCAACTCCCACTGCGACACCCACATCTACCCCTACAGCCACGCCAACGGCAACACCTACCTCAACGCCTTCAGCTACGCCGATTCCTACGGCCACGCCTAGAGTAACGCCGCCGTAATAGCCCTGAGCCACAACTGAGAAGTGATAAGGAATCAGTCATTGGTTCCAGCCTGCGGCACTCCGAGCCAATGAAATCGGCTTGGCGTCTCTCTCGGGTTACATCTGTTGCTATATTTGCCGCAAGCCCATCTTGATCGGGCGACTAGCTAACCAAACGCTCTAGCGATGGCACGCAACTCGAATCGCCGATTCAAGTTCCATAAACGCAGTCAACTTTTCATCCGCACGCACAACGAAACGCCTTCCATCGCCGCGATATGCATCAGCAACGAAGATTGTTACCGCGTTGTGGGATCTTCAGTCCACCGTAACAGCAACGGCAGCGGAGGGGATGCCATTAGCGACGACAACAAGCTGGCTAGGGCCATGTTCTTGGGTCGTCGGCACATCAAAATGAGTAGACACGAAAGCGCCAGATGCAACGCCCATGCTACTGTGGTCGTGCGTTCGGCTATAAAACACGTGTCCAGTTGCATTATTGGTGATGCGCACAAGCGGATAGTTCGTTGCCGATTGCTGATCGTCACCGTAAGCAGCCCCTTGCGACATGCCGTTGAAACGGTGGCCGGAGATAACGTATGACCCTCCCGGACTAACCGTGGCAGGTGCAGACTGGATTCGTGGTGCCCAAGCCGGATTGTAGGTTCCCGCGGGATTGTAAACTGAGACGAAGAAGAAATCGGTGAAAAGAATCTGGCCGCTAGGTAGAACTAGCATGTTGCCGTAGAACGACGAGTCGTTCGATGCGTTGGGAGCTGGGGAAACCTCCGTCAGCGTCGACCCGTCCCACTCGAAGAAAGTCGATGGCGTATTAAAGATCAACGGACTTGCCATCATTAGAACGCTGCCGTTAGGCTCCAGCGCAGCAGGTCCGTCGGCGATGTCTAGTGAGTCCGGGAAATCCGGGCCAGGCGTCCAGACTCCGGTATTCGAGTTGTAGATGGCAGTGTGGCCCGCGCCGCAGGCATTGGCTCCAGTGGCGAAGACACTGCCGTCCGGCCGTAAGACCGCAGGCCCGACTTCAAATGAAGCAAAACGTCGCCCGCCGCAATCTGCCGCGGAGTCCCAGAGTTGCACAACCGTGCCTGCGCCGGGACTCGTCCACTTGCCCGATGCAGGGATGTAAAGCTCGAAGCTCATGCCGGTAGGGTCGTATCGACCGACGTAGGCATCGACTGTCAGCACCTTCTTGTTAGGTAGCAGCGTCCATCCTTCTTCATCATGGATGTCGAACTTGTTTTTGCCGGTTGGCGTCCAGGTGAGAGTTGTTGCGTCCAGCAGAGCCGTGTCTCGCGTACAGCAATCGGCCAGCATGAACGTTCCGTCGAAGAGAACGACACTTTGGGCATCGCCAATCGTTCTCGGAAATGGGCCAAAGCCCCCAAAGAACGGAGGAGGAGCCACAAGCGTCCATGTGTTGGCCAGTGGATCATAGATGGCGCCCTGATCTGTCCAGACTGCATGAAAGACTCCGTTGGAGAAGTTATATTCGCCGCCCTCGATAATGACCCGGCCATCGGAAAGAACGGCTGTCGCATGATACAGCGGGCTATAGCCGTCTGGCAGCGAAGCCAACTGAGTCCAGGTTCCGTTCACGTAACTGCCAAACGCATCGGGGGTCAGTCTCCACCAATCTTGGCATCCATTATCTGCCAGCATAACAGTGCCGTCGGTGAGTAAAATCGGGTTGCCGGGCCCACAATCAGTATAGTCCAGAACCGGAGGCTGGTTTGTCAGTAACTGCCACGGCGAGCTGGGAGCGAGAGCGGGAGTTGCCTTAAGGGCACTTGCATCCTTTTTTGGCGGGAGAGGCTTTAGCCTGGGGAAGGACTGTGCGCTGGCAATGTCCGGCCAAGCCAGCAACACGAACACGACGACTATTGTTTTCAGGTGGATGAATGGATTCATGATTTCTTCTTTTCCTTTTCCCCGCTAAGTTGATTTTGCCGATGCGGGTCCGGACGAGGCGAAGAACATAGCGGGGGAAATGTCCCCCACCTGATTCGAATCCGTTTAACGACCGTGAGTTTGGAGATAATAACGACAGCCAGTCAAGCTAATTCGTCGGAAGTCCAAGTCGCCGCATACATCTCGCGGCGCTTTCCGCTCGTTGGCGCCATTGTTTGATTGACGACGCAACGGCGCTGCCTCGCGTTTCCGTTCTATTTTGGTCATGCGTTTGCAGATCCGTTCAATCCCCCCGTTATCAAGCGACTTATGTTCCCTGCGTTTGTGGCTATGGAGTCTGCTTCCCGTGCTGCGGGAAAGCTTTGGATGGGCGCCGCGAAAAAGGCAACTTAAGATACCGGGCGAAGCAGCCAAAGTCGTTCGATATTTGGATGTCGTTAGCATTCTGCTGCGATCAACGCTAACAATCCAACAACCAAAACGAAGGGAATACTGAAATGCAAAAAACACTCACTCGCTGGGAGCCACTCCGAGAAATGGAAGAGTTCCAAAACCGTCTCTCAACGCTTTTCGGCCGACCGCAACGCCGCGGAAATGGTCGGGAAGAGATCACTCTACCCGAATGGACGCCGCTGGCCGACATCACCGAAGATGAGAAGGAATATCTCATCAAGGCCGAATTGCCTGAGATTAAAAAAGAAGACGTAAAGGTCACGGTCGAAAACGGCGTGTTGACCATCTCCGGCGAACGCAAGTTCGAGAAGGAAGAGAAGAACAAGAAATATCACCGCGTCGAACGTGGCTACGGTACCTTCATGCGCAGCTTCACCCTCCCTGATGATGCCGATGCCAACAAAATAAAGGCGGAATTCAAAAATGGCCTGCTCAAGATGCACCTGCCAAAGAGCGAGCACGCCAAACCGAAACAAATTGAAGTCAACGTCGCCTGAGTGAAGAGAAAGCTCTTGAGCGCGCGTGTCAAGATGGGGGATCAGGAGACGCGCGCGCCGGGGCGACTACCGATTAAATCCGCTATGGCGATTGCATTCCGGCAGAGAGTGGAGCGCTTTCTTTACCTCGGGCTTCCGTTCCCGCACGAGCCAGATCAAGCCCTTACGCGCGGCGAACTGGCGGAACGCATAGGCGTGAATCCGAACTGGGTCACAAGAAATGTTCCCGCGTACCTATTCATCGATAATAGAGTTCACTGGCATCGGTATTGCCGATGGCGAATGAAGGAGCAGGAGCGGCTAGCCAATGAGGCTGACGGCTCACCGGCTATCGCGCCAGAGGCTGTTCGCGCCACAGACTGAAGCAGATCGCCGGTGGAAGAAAATAGAGGACACTTTCTATGGACGGCGTAACTCGACGAGGGACGCGCGCAAATGATCCACGTTGCCCATGCAGCGAGGCAAGATCAAACGCTACGACGTTAAGAACTTGGACTTGTGCTGCAACAGCTGAAGGCGGACGAGCGGCCGCAGTAAACGACTCCTAATGCTTCTTAGGCCAGCGTTTCTTTCGCGCCTCGGCTAATCTCTCCCTGCGCCTCTTGCTCTCAGCCTGGCTAATGCGCTTCGGCTTGCCGCGAGCAAGCCTCCCGAGTTGTTGAGCTGCTTTGTTCATGGCTTTCCATCATTAATCCCACAACCGTACGCTTAGGATCGCGCTAGAATTTCTTCTGATTGCCTGGCGAGTCCGTTTCCGCGCCGATTCCATCAGAAAATCCTGCACACGTTTACGAATACGCGCTTGCCATCTTGCCGCCTTTTAACGGACACTTCCCTCTATGGAGACAGAAATAGATGACAAAATGCCGTCTAATTCTCGTTAGATCATGCCGTGAACTGGGAAGCGATTAGTGCAATCGGCCAAATCGTCGGCGCAATTGGCGTCGTCGTTTCTCTGATTTATGTGGCGACGGAAGTCCGCAACAGTGCTCGCGCGACGCAACTAGCTTCGAGGCGTTCGATATCAGAAATCTTCACTCTGTTGTCTCGACAACTCGCAGAGCATCCGGATTTAAGAGAATTGTATTATCGCGGTCTCCACGACTTCGAATCTCTCGAAGGCACCGATCTCGTAGGCTTCGCTCAGGTCATGCTCCAGCTGTTTCGAGCCTACGAGGAGGCCTATTATGGACACTTGGAGGGGGATGTGGATCCACGTCTGTGGCGTGGGTGGGAAGCGGCCATGCGCGATATCAACGGATATCCTGGAGTTCAGGCTTATTGGCGTTCACGCTCGCATTGGTACAGTGAGGAGTTCGCGAAGTACATTAATCAGCTACAGCAGACAGCCAAGCCTCCGAGGTTGTATCGCGAACCAATAGGAGATGAGTGATCTAACCAATCGATGAAGCCAACGGCCCCATTGCGAGGTGACTTCAGAGTGTTTGCCACGACACCCTGCCGTGGCTTATCTCTTTCTCGTTAGGCCTATACGCGCAATGTCCCTGCCATTGTCCAAAGAACAAAAGGCCGAAGTAATTCGGTCTATTCAACGTTTCTTTTCCGACAAGCTCGAGCTTGAGCTAAGTGAACTTCAGGCGAGCTTCCTCCTCGAGTATTTCTTCCAGGAGATTGCTCCGTTTGCTTATAACGAGGGGGTTGGAGACGCACAAAAATACCTAATCCGACTAGCCGAGGATTTGCCGGGAAGCTGCTTTCGAGAGCCGCTGAGATACTGGGATACGCACGGTAATTCGCATGGAGTTCGTCGTAAGCCCGAGACGTGAATCGTCTCCTGTAACCATGTCCAAGGGCCTAACCAGGCGATGCAGCGAACCGCGAGATAGCCTACGATCCACTTCATGAGTGTTTGCCATCCACCCGCTCACTGCGTTGGTCCCTTCGCGGGTCTCGCGGTCGCTGATCTTGTGTCTCGTTAGATCCTCTGCCGCTTTTGTTCTCGCCACGGCAACCACAAAAATTATAATGGCAATTTAGTGACGCGGGCCACGACATTAATCATCTCTGCGATTGCGCTTCTTAACGGCGTAGTCCCTCTAACCGCGACAGCTTGTTCAGTGACCAGCCCATCGTGTGGTCTTACTGTCTTTACCCGGCCGACTGATTTTCAAATTAACCTGAGCGATCCAGTAAATCCCGGCAGTGTTCAACCCAGCGATCTTACCGTCAACAAAATCCCAGCCGACTCGGCTGTCATATCAAACGGCAACACCACGATTGACTTCATCTTCAATACCTCACCGGCAGGGCAAGGCCTCAACACTATGCATATTCCCGCTGGTGCCTTTGACTGCGGCCCGCCTGTCGACTTCAACTGCACTTTCTTTTTGGAACCCGTGGAAGGGTGTGGCTTTCTTGAAAGCTTCGACGAAGTGACTCCTCCCGCATTGCCTCTCGGATGGACCGCGATTAACGGAATCAATCCTGATGGTATATTGTGGCAGACTTCTGACTCCGGAAACCCAACTCCGCCAGCGTTCTCCCTGCCAAATGCCGCGTGGGTTAACGATCCAGATGCGATAAGCGATAAATACCTCTACTCACCGTCCATCACGATCCCTCTCGGTGTAACAAGTGTGTTTCTGTTTTTCTGGCAAAATTATGCTCTGGAGGACGGGTCTGACGGCGGCGTGCTGGAGATCAGTGTCGACGGCGGTCCGTTCGTAGACATTCTTGCAGCTGGCGGCTTCTTTGGCGAGGGCGGTTACAATGGTACGATCAGCACCTGTTGCGGCAATCCCCTCGCTGGTCGCCAGGCGTGGACAGGCAACTCCGGTGGCTTTATCGAGACTTCCGTAGCTGGCGGCCTGCCGTCCCCGGGGGTCCCCTTCGTTCTACGCTGGCGCATGGGGAGTGACTCCAGCGGTTCCAGTGAGGGCTGGAGGATTGATGCTCTCCAGTTTGCGTGCGAGGAACCAACTCCTAGTCCTACTCCTTTTCCAACCCCGTCAATCACGCCGACTCCGACCGCAACCGTAACACCTACGCCAACACTTACTCCGACCGCTACACCAATGGCGACACCTAGGCCCACCCCGACACCGCGGCCTCGCCCAACGCCGCTGCCTCGCTCTAGTCCGGCGCCACGACCCTAGCTCGGAGGCTGCATCTAACCAGACGATGAAGCCAACGGCGATGGGCAGCGGCTCCAGCCTTTTTGGTCCTCTTGCCGAATGCCAAGCACCGTCACTGTGCCCCCGGTTATCGGCGTACTTATCCGCGCCCGGACACTACCGACTACGCTGTTGGCTCGGTATTCCGTGGTTGCGTTAGCGGGGACTATAATCGTGGTTAGGGAAGTCCAAGTAGTTCCCGAGCCTGCTCCTGAGCCCGAGCCTGGTGGCAACGGGATTGCGGTCATCGAGGGGCAACATTCAATCGTAACAGCGCCTCCCGTGACTGGTCCGTTGCCTGTAATGCTGAATACAACACTCCTCGGGTTCGCTAGGAATTGTGTTAATCCCTCTCCGGTAGAAGCGGCGTTTTGAAATGCCATAGTTACATTTGCAATCATTGTTTGATTCCTTTCGTTCTTAGTCCATTCTAAGAGTCTTTGTTGAGTCCAATATCTCGCCAGGAGGCCCTGTACGCTTCCTGTGCGCCTCACTAGCGAGTCTTTCTTGCCTGGGAGGGTCACAGTAGCGGTTACGTCATGGGGCAAAGGGTTTCTGGTACAATTTCTGAGAGGTCAAGGCGCAACCCCGCGCCAGCTAATCTCTCCCTACCCGGCGTATGCCACCCGGGGGGTGCTTTTAAACGAGGATGGTAAAGGCTTTAAGCATTCCTAAAGTAGGGCGCAGCGGACTTTCAATCCATTGCGCCAGCAAGCACTGTCATATGTGATTCACGTCTTTGTCTTATGATGTTGACACCTTGTTGACGTTATGAAGCCACTGTTGTCTTTGTTAAGCTATCTCGGAACAGGCTCCACAAATGTCTCCAGAACGCGCTAGGATGCCCGCAATGCGCGTATCTGCTCAAGCTGTTCCTGGGAGACGACCACCTGATTCAGGGTTACGGCACTCGTTCCGTTAGCGTCCCAGCCAAAGATTCTGGCTGCTGCTGAGGCTAAATCTCTCAGCTTGCCACTACAGTTCAGGTTTGTTGCGCCGTCCTGCTCCGCAGCGTGCTCGGACGCCTTAGCTGTTGCTTGCGCCAGGCCTGTCTTAGTCCTGCCCTCCAGCTCTTTGTGCATTGTAAGCAACACATCACCGGGCCTTGATTGCATGGTGATTGCGTTTGCACTTGCTTTTGTTACGCCACCTTTGCGATTGGGAAGCTCCCAATTGTAACGCTTAGCCCATGAAAGCACGGTGTTCGGATTCAAGCCAAGACGCGCCTAGTTCAATAGCCAAGACACGGACGGCCTCGCGATCTGGTGGCTTGGTCTTTGGTTCAGTAGTCTCATCCTGCATGTCGTTCTCCTTAGTGTCGCGAATTAATACAGCCGCCTTCACGTTGCCTCCGAGCCTTCGCTTACTTCGCTCCGGTGCGAGGGAACAAGACCATATCTGCTTTCCTGCTCGCTGATTACCGTCGATAACTTTTCGCGCTGGTCTAACTCCAGATAAGACTTAATAATATCGATACGCGTTAAGCCAAGCCAGTGCAGCCATGCAAGATTCACGGCCTCGACCAGAGTGATCAATTGCCAGGCGTGTAGGTTGTGAATCTGCGTGCCTATCCTCAGTTGAAAGCATTCCGGGGTTTCCGGGCCGGTCAATCTACACTCAATATCCGTGTTCATTTTTGTTGTTTCTTTTCATCAAATAATCTTGGTTGCGCCGCGCTTGCGGGTTGGACGGTCGGCGCGGCCTTGCTTGATCAACTGGCCGCTGCCTGTTCTTCGCCCTCCCCGGCGTTAAATAGCAGCTTTGCTTCGTCAATAATCGGCTCCGGGGTATCGCAAGTGTTACAAGTGTTACATCCCTCTAGAAATGGCGTTTTCACAAGTGTTACATTTTCCTTTTTGTAACACTTAGAAAAAGGAGCTTTTCCCTCTATTTGTAACGGTGTAACACTTGGAGAAGGGGGGTTAGGCAAATATCGCTCAAAAGCCTCAACCAAGTCGGCCAGTTCATACCCCCGGCCATTGTCCTCGCCGATCCGGAGCTGTTTTGGATGAATGGTGAAAACGCCCAAGTTACGCGCCAGCCAGCGCTCCGTGATCGGTTTACCACGACAAACCTCCGGCCATGGTCGCTCGGTCATCCCCGAACGACGCTCAATAAGCTCGCGAGAAAACATCCGATCGGTTTTGAACAGTCCCTGAATGTCAGCCAACAACATCTCCCTGAGTCCATCCGTCTCGGCCTTGCTCACTGCGGTGGTCAGCTTTGCAAACGCATCTGCGCATCGCTGCGGCCAGTTTCCACCCACAACCTCAGCAACCGCAAAAAGTGGTCGCCAGTTATCGGCCAGCCGGTTAAAAACGCCACTAGGCAAGACAGGGTCAATCGCTTCAAGTTGCGTTACCTGGTCAGCCACAAAACGCGCCAGCTTGCGGTTAAGCTCTTTTTCTGGCCCGACCTTACGCGAGTCGAATCGCTTGGATAACTCGCCCAGTTTGGCACGTGAGAGCGGTATAACTATGCTTCGGTCGTGCAGCGTGCCTGGCAACGTCCCAATGCCGCACAGGACAGCAGGGGCGTAAGCGTTGAATTGACGCACTTCGTTGCTATCGCCTTCACATCGAAAAACGGTAGCCCCGCGCCTGTGCCCGGCGTTTAGGAGACCTCGCAATTCTTCGTTGAACTTAAGCCATGCGTCATACTCATCAGCCAGGATCACCGGCGCTTGCGCGTCAACGAGCCTGAATAAGACGGCAACACTCATGTTTTCCGTGAGTATCGGGCGTGGAACGAACAAGGCGACTACATCGCGCGCGGTCGTTTTGCCACATCCCTTTGCCGGACTGTAAAAGTTGAGCCTTGGCGAGCACTCGAAGGATTTGAAGCAATGGGTATGCGCGCACCAAAGCGCTAACGCGTCGGCTGCGCCCTCTGGCAGCACGACGTACCGGCGAAAGCTTTCCACGATTTCGTCCAGCACTACCGCTCCCTCAACTTTCTCCCCCCAAGGTTCTACTTCTGGCAATACTACGGTCTGCCCTTGTAGGTTACTGTTTGCCTGTTTCCCGGAACGGCGTTTCTCTTCAACGAGCTTGTCCAACACAGACGCACGACAGCCTATTTCTTTAGCAGCCTCCTCGCGCTTCCGCTCGTATTCCAGCGGATGCAACGCAGCCAGCGAGGCAATCGTTTCATCATGCTCTACGGCGCCGTTTCCCGCGCCTACAAGGTCCGCAGAATCGTTTTGTCGCTCAATGCGACTCTCTGGCGGCATGTATTCCGCCTTACCAATCCGTGATTGCAGCTCCCGGTTAAGAACTGCCAACATCGCCCTACAAGAATTATGAACACAATTCCCGTTCGGCGCTTCGCCAGGCACGACGTAAACCTTTAAATCTCTGTCGCCATCTGGTGTGGAATGCAGATGTTTGAAGGGACATCTATTTACCGCGATCCCCTCGGTTTCTGATAACCAGTCAACCGGGCCGAATAACTCCGTCGCGATTCGCTGCCGCTTCGATAGATCCACCATGCCGCTGAGTGCAGGGCGTGGTTTGACGAGATCCGGTAGCGGGTCAATCGCTATTGCATTGGCGTTGTAATAGACGCCCGGGTCGTGACTGAGGAAACAGAGCCTCACCGGGTCTTTACATTTCTGATCTATCTGCACGCTAGTCAGCTCGCGCACGTGCTGCTCAACAGCGCGAAAGCTTCCGGCGTGCCTTGCCGTATCAGGATAAACGCGAAAGACTGCTTTTAGCCCATCGCCGCTTGGCGAGGTAAACAGCGCCCAGAGATACGGACTGTCTGAGAGTTTACCCCTTACATCGGCAAGGGTGCCGTTCAATGAATCTAAGTCAGCGCAGAGTAGCCCGCTATGATTAACTAGAGCGTCCGTCTTGCGCTCAGTAAACGTGCCGCTCCACATCACGCCCGGGAGCTGCTTCTTGAGCTCGCCTGCAGTCTGTTTAGCGCGCTTCGGGTCGCCATGGCTGGTTAGCTCACGCTGCAGCGTTTCGCGTAGTTGCTCCACTCGCCCGCGTACGTCCTTTCCGCCGGTGCGAATTACTTCGATCAGCTTTTCCGCGTCGTAATCTCGCGTCTCGATAGAGAGAGCAAAGGGGACCGTTGATACTAGTATTCGCTTGATCATTGCCCTACCTCCTTGAGAGCCTCACGCACGCGCGCGAGTTCCCCTGTGACGTGATAAGCAAAAGCGTCGAAATGACTTTCGTCACCAGTGCGCTCGTATTTGCTAAACAACGCCTCGGCCTCGGGGCGCCAGTGGGAAAGTTGCTTCTGCAACCGCAGGAGCACGCGATAGATTCGCGAGATTCCTCTTGTATAGGTAATCATCTTCGGACGCTCGCTTTTTTTCTTTGTCGATTTCATACATCATCACCTCCAATCCTTGATTGCTGAGCCTTTGTTTTCTGCGGTTTCGGATTGTATGGTGCGGCACTCGATAGGACACGCTCCAATTCCGATGCAGGAATGAGGATTCGGCCCAGATCGGTAAGCGCTCGGATTTTGCCGCCATATAGAAGCCGATAGGCCCAGCTTGGATGCCGCCCGCATGACGCGGCAAACTCCGCTGGGGAATAGGCCGCGCGCTTAGTGGCGTGGTTTGATGTGCTCATTACGCTGCCCTCCTGTCTAGGTGGGTCAGGCAGAGCCGAGTTGCCAGCGATCAGCTAACGCTTTCCGGGTTAGGAACCGCTCCGTTATGTCTGGGGATGAACCTATATTCATACACCTATAGGCTAAAATGCGCCCATAATTGGGGCTTTTTTTGGTGTGCGCGTAACTGTGGTTTTTTCAGCACCTTACTCAGAGGGCGTACAAACCACGTCTAATAATCAGCCCCCACGCACTTGGGTCTTTACCGCCGCCGCTTTCTCGCTTTGCCCTAAAGGTTGGCTGATCGGTTTCGGGCTGCGGTTCGTCTGGCCTCGCTGCTGTCCCAAAACTGATCCTTAGAAGGCCGTCGCGGGGCCCTGCCACGGCTTTCTCGAACTAGCTCATCGAAGGCCTGGGCAATATCTCCTTTGAACACTAACTCTGCCTTAGTGCGCGGGCGTCCGCGTGGCCGATTTGGTTTTTGTTTTCGCGGGTATGGCTTTCGTTTGCGGCCGCGTTGATCTTTAGCCAACCGAATACCCAGCTTCCTTGTAAGTCTCCTAACTTCTTTCGCGTGCCTGTCTACCGGCGCATCCGCAAGACGTGACTGAATCTCTCTAGCTGTTAAAAGTCCTTGCCAAGCTTTATCAGATAACGGCCGGGAGCCGCCCCGGGCGGATTCCAAGTATATGGCATTTGCTCCATCTTTCGCCATTGCTGCTTTGATTGCCTCATCGCGAAGCATTTTCAGTATTTCAAGGGTGCGGCGATCGCTGTCGCCTAAGAACGCTTTTTTGTCGTTCCATCGCTTCCTTACTCGTTGGAGCGCCTTGCGAGCTTTAGTGTCCCCCTTCGCCGCGACACGTTCGCGTTCAAATTGCACAGCAGCCAGCTCTCGCCATTCGTCGTAATGTAACCAAAGTTTAGCTGTTGCTTGGAAGCACTTCTGCACTTCCGGTAACAGTTTGTCCACGTTGCGCAAAATCGCAGAAGCTTGGGGCACCTCTTTCTGTTTTTGTTCTTTGTAAAGTTGATCGATCAACCATATCGCTTCCTTCCTTTGCTGTTTGACACTGTTTACAAGTTCCCAGGCCTGCGCAACCTTCTTCGTCTGCTCAGACAACTCGGCGTCCAGCCGCCAAAGTCCCAACGCTGCCAGACAGAGAGGATACCGCGCAGCTTTGCCATACTGGGCAATGAATTGCTGTGTGTGTACCGTGTTGGCCTTCGAGTATTTCACGCAGTTGCCCTCTCCGGCGGTTGTGCGGGCATCATGCCGTAGCAGTGAATGGAATAACGTCAGGTTTCTTTGTTACATCCGGTGCAAAGCTTACCTTCTGTGCTTGCGCAATGCTGTGCTCACGCCTCAAGTGTCCGTACGTTTTCATTGCCAGTGTGCCGCCATCCTTGTGGCCTAGCCAGCGCGAAACGGTCGGAATATCCACACCACTTTCGATGCAGCGCGTCGCAAACAGGTGGCGCAAATCGTGATGGGTGATTCGATCTGCGCCGATTTTTTTGCACGCACGATCAAGCGCCTTCTGGCATTCGCCTACACGAAAAACTTTCGTGTCCAAAGGTTCGCGAGAACGCTCAGCACGCATGCGTTCAAACAGTAGGCGAGCATCGGGGATCAGCGGGACCCGGCGCACTGTCCAATTCTTTGTGGCCGTTTCGGGATCACCGCGCACAACAATCTCGCCACCATCAAAGTCCACATCGCGCCATGTGATCTGACCCGTTTCACCTTTTCTGCAGCCCGTGAATGCCAATCCGCGCACGAAGTCCGCGCAATCTCGCGAGCACCACGCGCCCGCATGGTCTACCTCATCGACAAGTTGCAGAAACTGGTCACCGCTTGGCAGAGTGAGTTGCTTCGCGCGTACTGGCACGCGCTCTAGGTGTTCCGCCGGGTTGCTGTAGATAACCCCTGCATCCTTCGCCACGTCGAACACATGCCGTAGTCCCGAAATCGTGTTGTTGTATCGTGTCGGAGACGCAACCTTTCGAAACGCGCGCGCCCACTTCTTGCAATCTGTTTTGGTTACACGCCGAATTTCCAGATTGTCCAAGCCCGGCCAGCTTTTCAGCAGGGCAACAAAAATCTGATTCCAGTAGTGCCGGGTTGCGGGTTTGATCGTCACGTCGTCCGCCTGGTTCTGTTGATGGATTTCGAGGGCTTCGCCAAAAGTCATTTTGGCGGAGACTTCGCCGTTGCCATTGCTGACGCGCTCGCGATGCTCTTTCATAAATTCCGCGAGCTTGGCCTGCGCTACGCTGTAATGAGATGTCTTGAGCGATTTCCAAACTTCTTTGCCGCCTGCAAAAGCTCTGGCATAGTAGCTGCCAGACTTATGTCGAAGAAGATTTGGCTTTCGGGTTTTTTGCCATGTTTTCGTGGATTTGCGCGGTTTCATAAGGTTGACCGTAGAATAGCACCGTGAAAATCGAAGGCAAATTCTTTTTTGCCATATCGATTTACCTATGAAAATGGGCCTGTAGCTCAGCGGTTAGAGCAGGGGACTCATAATCCCTTGGTCCCAGGTTCGAATCCTGGCGGGCCCAGCCCGGAAGGCTTTCGGGCTGCGACGCAGCGTCCTTCGGGCAGGCCCATACGGGCCCTCAGAAACGAATTATTTAGTACTATGAAAGCGTTGTTTTCGATAATTCTCGCGTTTGCGGTTTCCGTCGGCACGATGCAGGCGGGACCTGTGAGAACAGCGAAAAACGTGGCGAAAAGTAGTGTACACACGGCCAAGAATGTCGGCCATAGTGTGGTCAAAGGGACAAGGAGAGCCGTGCACACTGTAGTTAATACATTTACGCCATAGGCGCGCCAGTTCTCACGGTCTCCGAACTTGCCAGCGTATTCGGGGGTCACAGACGGTGAGCGACTGCGCGGAGTGTTCCGCCCCGAGGCAGGGTCACTGCGGTGCGGTTTACAAATACCGCCCCAGTGACGAATGCGTTTACGCGCTTACCGGCGCGGCTGCGCTTTCTTGAATAAGTAAATCGAGCTTGTTCAAATCAATCGGCTTGACGAGATGGTGCTGGAATCCTGCCTCCCGACACTTGCGAATATCGTCTTCCATTCCGAAACCCGTGAGAGCAATGCCAAGAAGCGGGCGCGTGGACTGCAGCGTCTGCATCAGATCAATGCCGTTGCCATCGGGCAAAGCCAGATCGCTAATGAGTACGTCAAATTCGTGCTTTGTGCCGAGATCGAGCGCAGACTGGAAATTCAGAGCTGACTGCACGTGATACCCGCGCCGTCGAAGCAAGTTCGTAAGCGATCGGTTCGAATCTTCATGATCTTCGACAAGCAGAATCCGCATGGCTTGATGTTCCGGCAATTTGGGCGAAACCGCAGGCGTAATTTGAGCCGCAGCTCTTTCGCTGGTCGGAAAAACCAGCGTAAACGCGGAGCCTTTGTTTCGACCGGCGCTTTGCGCAGTGATTGTTCCTTTGTGCGCTTCCACAAGCGCTTTGCTAATGGCCAGGCCAAGACCCAGTCCTCCAAGTTGTGTCCGGCCACCTTGTTCGAAAGCATCGAAAATTTTCGGCAGTTCTTCTGACTCAATTCCCAAGCCGGTGTCCGCGATTTCAACGCGCAATTCTCCCTTGGAAGTGTTGCTCGTCGAAATGGAAATCTGCCCATCGCTGGGTGTGAACTTCACCGCGTTATTGATCAGGTTCCAAAAGATCTGCTGGAGTCGCGCCGGATCTGCTCGCAAATGAACTTTCCGTGCGCCGAGATTGAGGGAACGGCTCAGATGCTTTCGATCAATTTCCGCCTGACAAATCTCAAGCGCATTCTGCAACAAGGTATGAGCGTCAACGACTTCAAAATTGAGCTGTACTTTCCCTCGATCGATACGAGTTAAGTCGAGCAAATCATCGATCAGCCGCGCCTCCAATTCCACGTTGCGGCGGATCATGTGTAGCGATTCGTGCACTTCCTGTGGCAATGCCGGCTCGCTCTCAAGCGCGAGGGCGGACGCCAGCACCGGCGTAAGAGGCGTGCGCAACTCGTGGCTGAGCATCGCGAGAAATTGATCCTTCGCCAGATTGGAGCGCGCTTTTTCTGCCAATTCCAGGTTGGTTTTTTGCAACTCTTCCTGGCGATTCTGAAGCTCTGACGCGAGTGACTGCGATTGCTTGAGGAGATTTTCGGTCCGCGTGTTTGCTTCAATTGTGTGTAAGACGATTCCGATACTCTCCGTTAGTTGATCGAGAAATGCCTGATGCGTTGAATTGAAACGCTCTAACGATGAAAGTTCCATGACTGCCTTTACTTCTCCTTCAAACAAAATCGGCAGGACCACAATATTCATTGGGCGAGCGGCACCCAAAGCGGAACTTACTTTCACGTAATCGCTGGGCGCATCGTTTAGTAGAATACGTTGTTTTTCCAGCGCGGCCTGCCCCACCAGGGTCTCGCCTAGCATGAGTGAAGTCTTCAACCCGCTCTCTTCGCGGCAGGCGTAGCTCGCGAGGAGCTTAAGCTCCGGTTCTCGCCCCGACTTGTCCATAATGTAGAACACTCCTTGTTGAGCCGGAACCACCGGGGCGAGCTCGGACAAAATCAGTTTACTAACCGTCAACAAGTCTCGCTGGCCTTGCAGCATACGCGTAAACTTTGTGAGATTAGTTTTGAGCCAGTCCTGCTCCTGATTTCGCAATGTGGTGTCCTTCAAATTGCCGATCATTTCGTTGATGTTGTCCTTCACGGCCGCAACCTCGCCCTGTGCCCCCACCTGAATCGAACGTGTCAGATCACCTTTTGTGACGGCGGTAGCAACCTCTGCAATGGCTCTGAGTTGCGTCGTAAGATTCGCCGCGAGCCGGTTTACATTATCGGTTAGGTCGCGCCATGTCCCGGCCGCTCCGGGCACACTAGCCTGTCCGCCCAGTTTCCCTTCGACGCCGACCTCGCGCGCGACAGTAGTTACCTGATCGGCAAACGTCGCGAGGGTATCGATCATGTTGTTGATTGTGTCGGCGAGCTCGCCGATTTCTCCTTTTGCTTCAACAAGGAGCTTTTGGTTCAAGTCTCCCTTTGCGACAGCGGTGACAATTTTCGCGATACCACGCACTTGGTTCGTCAGATTGCGCGCCATGAAATTCACACTGTCGGTCAAATCCTTCCACGTGCCGGCAACACCTTGAACTGTAGCTTGTCCACCGAGCTCACCTTCCGTGCCGACCTCACGCGCGACACGCGTTACCTCCGACGCGAATGAATTAAGCTGGTCCACCATCGTGTTCACGGTGTTTTTCAACTCAAGGATTTCGCCCTTCACATCGACCGTGACTTTTTTCGACAGATCGCCGCGCGCGACCGCCGTCGTTACCTCGGCGATATTGCGAACCTGAGCTGTGAGATTTCCCGCCATCATATTCACGTTGTTGGTAAGATCTTGCCATGTTCCCGCAACTCCTCGCACGTCTGCTTGCCCACCCAGCTTTCCTTCGCTGCCAACCTCCCGGGCCACGCGAGTCACTTCGGACGCAAACGAACGAAGCTGATCAACCATCGTGTTGATCGTGTATTTGAGCTCCAAGATCTCACCTCGAACGTCCACGGTGATTTTTTTCGATAAGTCACCGTTGGCCACCGCTGTCGTTACTTCAGCAATATTGCGCACTTGTGCCGTCAGGTTACTTGCCATGGAATTGACGCTTTCAGTCAAGTCCTTCCAGGTTCCTGCGACACCTCTCACGTCCGCTTGCCCGCCAAGTTTCCCCTCCGTGCCGACCTCGCGTGCAACGCGCGTCACCTCCGAGGCAAACGAGCTTAGCTGATCGACCATCACGTTAATGGTATTTTTTAATTCAAGGATCTCACCCTTCACATCGACGGTGATTTTTTTCGACAGATCTCCCTTGGCGACAGCTGTCGTGACTGCGGCAATGTTGCGCACTTGGCCGGTGAGATTTCGCGCCATGAAATTGACGGAATCTGTCAGGTCCTTCCATGTTCCTGAGACGCCCTCGACGCGAGCTTGTCCACCGAGAATCCCTTCGGAACCCACTTCGCGAGCCACGCGTGTTACCTCCGAGGCAAACGAACGAAGCTGATCCACCATCACGTTGATTGTGTCTTTCAACTCAAGGAACTCTCCTTTGACATCAACCGTGATTTTCTTTGTTAAGTCGCCAGTCGCCACTGCCGTTGTCACCGTCGCGATATTACGGACCTGATCGGTAAGGTTGCCGGCCATCAGGTTGACGTTATCAGTCAGATCTTTCCACGTCCCCGCGACGCCTTTCACGTTTGCCTGGCCGCCCAGCTTGCCTTCTGTACCCACCTCTCGCGCGACACGTGTAACTTCGGAAGCGAAACCACTGAGCTGACGTACCATTGTATTTACGATTTTTGCGGTACGCAGAAACTCCCCTTCGAGCGCCTGGCCTTCAATTTCAGTCGCTATCGTTTGAGAAAGATCTCCCTTTGCGACAGAACCGATTACTCGCGCCATTTCGCTCGTAGGATGACCCAAGTCTCCGATCAAATTATTGACCGACCTCATCGCGTCAGCCCATAAGCCCGACGCCTCTCCGAGGGACGCTCTTTGTCTGATCCTGCCTTCCTTTCCAACTACGCGGCTGATGCGTGCCAGTTCTTGTGTCAGGCGCTGATTGAGCCCGATCACGTCGTTGAAGGTATCCGCAACTTTGCCGGCTATGCCTGTCCAATCGTCCGGCAGTTGAGCGGAAAAATCTCCGCGCTTGAATGCTGTCAGGGCTGCAAGGAGCTGCTTGCTATCGAGTTGGTCACCGTTGAGAGAGGAGCTATTGGCTGATCGGAGGCGGGGAGCAGAGGCAGTTTTCTTCATAGGAGATCAAGAGGCCGGGGATTCTCGGGGTCTCGAATTCGACGCGTAAAATCAGAAGACTCATATTTCAGCGTTGTAGAGTAATCGCCCCATCAATCGCACCAAGCCGTATTTTCTTTAACAAACCCGCAGGCTCCCTGGTTTGTCGCGCAAAAAAGGGGCGCGGCGAAAAAATTGCATGCCTAATGCCTAAAAAGGCACCGCAGGAAGCCCAGTTCCGCACGCTTGGCTTGGTACAGATATTTTAAGAGGGAGCCAACGTTCGCAGGCTGCGCAGTCGGAAGCCAAAAAACATGCCAAGAATGCCGAGTACGACCGCGTACCATGCGATGAGCCAGATCACTGCGGCCGCGCCAGCGATAGGATTCCACAGAAGCAGCACCGCGAAAACGATTGATGCCAGCCCCATAAGAATTAGAAACCATTCGCCTTTAATTTCGCGGCGCATCTTGACTGCTATCGCAATCTCACTTGCACCGATCATGAGTGCCCAAGCTGCGATATAGATGACTAAAGCGAGCGCCGTTATCTGAGGCGCGTGGAATGTGAGAAGCCCGACGACGATCCCGAGAATTCCGATGACGAGGTGCCAGCCCCAGTCCGCGTCGGAAGCACGATGTCCAATCGCGCCGACAATGCGAAATATCCCGTCGATCAATACCCACGCTCCAAAAAACAGCACCAAAGTTGCGATGGTTAAGCCAGGATATACGAACGCGATAATTCCAAAAACAATTGCAGCGATACCCCTTATCACCGGAACCCACCAATGACGTTTTAAGGTTTCGATTAGCATTTGTTCGTTTTAAAGACGGGCCCCAATGAAGGCAAGCAGCATTTGAGGAACGTTTCGTCCGGGAAGAGGCGACTACCCAACGATGTCTTCCCGTCGATGGCTAGGAAGCCGTGGCTTGTGGCGCAACCATCACAAACCGCACTTGGCGCCGGCTTCCGCAATGCTGGAACGAGTTCGAAGGAGAGACGCTAAATAGGTATCGACGAACGGGGCGTTGTTGATCCGCGCGAGATTGTCGGGCGATTGAAGACGCGAAAAAATCGCATAGGCAATCTTGCTTCGCGGAACACTTTTCTCGCCGTAGCCAGAGGGAATATTGCTCGACCAGTAGCGGACATACTGGCCGTCCGGGCGATTCTCCGTGCCTAAAAAAATCGTGGAATGTCCGTGCTCGTTTTTTCCCACTTGCCGCGACCAGAAAATCTTCATGAAATCGCCCGGCTTCGCTTGATCGAGGTTGTCGAAATTCTGCCCAAGCCGAAGCTCGTGAAAAAGACGGGCTGTGCCAGGTCCGTTTGCGTTCCATCGGCCCCAGACACCTTCGCCGTCGCGCTGATCTCGAATGATCAATCGCTCCAACGTGGAATAATCCAGGTGCAGCTGGCCGTGCGCACGCAAAGCCTCGATCGTTCTGATAAAAACCAGATATGTTGCGCCTGAGCAAAAACTCGGCGAGGCCTGCGAAGGCAAAATGAAAAATTTGCCGGACTCGAAGTGTGCCGAAGATTGAAGACGGATCTTTGCAAAGTGCGAAACAGAATAGCGCCCGCCTTGCGGCATCTCCTTGATCTGCTCAAGGATTAAACTGTTGCAATCGCCGGCGAACGACGCGTGCGATAAAAGAATCCCGAGGAAAACCCAAGCCGCTAGTTGCTTCACGGCGGGATAAGTAATCATCAAAACGCGATCTGGCAATGGCCCTGGCCTTCTTTATCATTCCGAGCGTAGTCGAGGAATCTCTGGTCCTTGGGTACAATTAGAGATGTCTCGACTTCGCTCGACATGACAATGAAGCCATGACTCTAGAAGCGTTGGCTTTCGTTGCAGGCTATGCTAACGGACAGACATGCTGCGTTTCACCAAAATGAACGGCGCAGGAAACGATTTCATCCTGATCGATAACAGGGCAGGCGATATCCATCTAAATCGCACCCAAATCGCGCGCCTTTGTGATCGCCACCGTGGTATCGGAGCGGACGGAATTTTGCTTTTGGAAAATCCATCGGACCACGCCGATTTCCGAATGCGGTACTTTAACGCCGATGGGGGAGAAGCGGAGATGTGCGGGAACGGCGCGCGCTGCTTTGCGCGGTTTGCAAATAAGGCGGCAGGCGCCAAGGATAAGATTTCTTTTGAAACTCCAGCCGGCGTCATTTCGGCCGAGTTAGCCGGAGACCTCGTGATTCTGCAAATGACCGAGCCCACCGATTTGCGGCTGAGCATTTCAGTTCGCATCGGGGCGGAGAAAAGAATCGTTCATTTCATTAATAGCGGCGTGCCTCATGTGGTTGTTCCCGTCGCACAAGTCGGTGATGTCGATGTGTCGCGAGAAGGCTCAGCCATTCGTTATCACGAAATGTTTTCGCCAAAGGGCGCAAACGTGAATTTTATTGAGAAACGCGGAGTCGATAAGGTCGCTGTCCGCACCTACGAACGAGGTGTGGAAGACGAAACTCTCGCGTGCGGCACCGGCGTAGTTGCAAGCGCACTCGTGTTCGCGGTTACTGAAAACGTGAAGGGTCCGATCACCGTGATTGCACGCGGCGGAGACGAACTACGCGTTGGGTTTGACAGGATCGACAAGCAGTTTCGCAGTGTTACGCTCACTGGCCCGGCCGAGTTTGCATTTGAAGGCACGATCGAGATTTAGCGCCCGCAACTCTGGGCCTCTCTCATTCCGAGCGCAGTCGAGGAATCTCTAATCTTAACGGACAAATAATCATCCCGCAGCAGCGGGAGACTTCGCTCGACATGACAATTGAATAGGCCAAACCTACAGTTAATCGCATGTTCCGCGGTACCTTCACGGCCTTAGTCACACCGTTTCGCAATGGCGCGGTTGATGTTGCTGCTTTCGAGAAACTAATCGAAGACCAAATCGCTGCCGGAATCACCGGAATTGTTGCGGTAGGCACGACCGGCGAATCGCCTACTCTGTCACACGAGGAACGTCAGGAACTGATCCGCTTTGCAGTCGCCATCGCGAAAAAGCGTTGTCAGGTCCTCGCAGGTACAGGTTCCAACGCGACGCAGCAC
>Ga0209805_1000321_pt1 | contig 29176 bp, 38 predicted proteins | sample GraSoiAngelo_148_FD_185905 | JGI IMG/M metagenome (GOLD analysis project Ga0209805, IMG submission 185905) | Grasslands soil microbial communities from the Angelo Coastal Reserve, California, USA - 14_1009_09_20cm (SPAdes) (version 2) | ecosystem: Environmental > Terrestrial > Soil > Grasslands ...
CCTTAAACTGCACTCGAGCGGCTTCCTCCGGCGGCGGCGGTTCCCCGGGTTTGGCATAATCGGCCGCTAGCTGGCGATGCGAAGTGGGGACCAGCCGGACTGCGCCCTTGGCATTATTTCGCCAGCCATTTGGATCGGCATACTCTTCGCCGTTGTGATGGAGTCCGGAAACCTGATCTTCCAATCCGGTGCCATAATGCTGATCGATGATCGTCGGCGTCACAAAAATAAGCAGGTTGCGTTTGTGACGTTCATTGTCATGGCTTTGGAATGCGTAGCCAATTACTGGAATATCGCCGAGCAATGGCACTTTGGTTCGCGACTTCGAAACCTGATCCGAAATCAAACCGCCGATTGCCAGCGTGTCGCCACTCTTGATGAGAACATTGGAATCGAGAGAACGCTTATCAATGATCGGACTGGTGACATCCGCGCCGTTAAAAGAGAAGTGGAAATCGTTCACCTTGTTGCTGATCTCAGGCTTCACTGAAAGCGTGACGAAATTGTCTTTGTTGATCGACGGTCGAACAATCAGCGTGTTACCGAATTGCTTATCTTGGAAACCGCCGAAAACAGCGGTGGCAGTTTGCTCGTTAAAATTCAGCTGCGGGATTGGTTGATTCCGGAGGACTTCGATCTTGGCCTGCTGATTATCCGCCGTGACAACGCGCGGGTTCGCTAGAAATTCAGCATCCGAGTCCTCATTCAGAGCCTGCAGGGTCGCGGAAAACTGCGGTACTGATAGAATCGCAAATTGGCCGAAGGCGAGTTTAGTGAGACTGCCGAAGAAATTCGAGCTTCCGGGATTGCCCAAAGCGAAAGGTGAGGTTGCGCCGGTAAATGTCGAATTAGTCGTTGTTAAGCCGGTTTTAGGGTCGGTGGTGCTGGTGCTGGTCGTTGGCGCACCGTACTGGAAGGTTTTTGGCGAGGAGGCGCTGCCTACCGTTCCGGCCCAGTTAATTCCATAGGCCTGCACCGGATCGGCACTCACTTCCACCAGCCGCGCTTCGATCATCACTTGCTTCGTCGGCTTGTCGATCTGCACCAACATCTTTCGGATGTTGTCGATGTTGCTGCGGGTTTCACTGAAGAAAATCGTGTTGGTGCGTTCGTCGATTTGCGGTGGAACTTTACTCGCCAGCTGCGACGCGATTAGCGGCGTAATATCTTTGGCGCGCGCGTAGCTGAATTGGTAATTGTCAGTTTCAGTGGGCTCAGCCGTCCGCTCGGCAGCGGTCTTGATGTAATAGACGGTATCGATCTTATCCATGAAAAGCCCTTTGGCTTTGACGATGATCGAGATCGCTTGAAGCGCCGTCACGTCTTCCAACCGCATCGTTACCGTCCCGGTAACAGCATCGCTCACAACCATGTTGACCTTGGCCTGGCGGGCGAGCAATCGGAGCACTTGGCCGACGTCGTCCCCTTGAAATTCCCGTACGCCAACACCACCGCTTTCAACCGTTGCATCGGCTTCGGTCAAAACCGGAGTCGCCACCGTGGAAGAGGTCGTGGTCGATTTTGTGGTCGATGCCGCGGCTGGAGAGGCAGCTTGGACCAGGGCTTGCGCCAGCAACATTTGCGGATGGTCAGCTGGTTTGATTGGGTCGGGTGGCTGAGCTGGGCCGGCCGGCGCGGGATTTGTCTGCCCTTGGGACAGGGAAAGGACGCCCAGTAAGGCCACCGCCACGACGCATCCCCGTTGCTTAAGTGAAGTAACCATAATTAGAAGGAAGTGAGATAAGTGCTGGCCGGATAAAAGCAGGAAGCAGACCAGCATTGGGGAAGTTTCCCCGGTGAATCGGCCAGAACACCCGCTATCCGGAACCGTTCAGCGCTCCACACAACGAGCCGCCTGAACAATGGCTTTAATCAGGCGATGATCTTTGCGTCCGGGAGAGATCTCGACGCCACTGCTGACGTCGACCCCAGCGGGACGGACGTCGCGAACGGCTTCGGCGATATTTTCGGGGTTCAATCCACCGGCGAGAATTACATTCAGATTCGGGCGCGTTTCGACGAACTGGCGCGCTAAATTCCACTGAAATACTTTGCCGGTCCCGCCGAACTCGCGGCCCGAAGCGGAATCCAAAATTATTGTGTCCGTAGAAAACCCCGGCACGTCAAGGAGCGACTTCGAATCCTCTACCGGCAGCGCTTTCGCAAATCGAATTCCGGCTTCGGCCAAGCGCCTGCAGAACTCAGGCGACTCATTGCCGTGCAACTGCAAAGCATCGATAAAAGACAGCTGACTAATTCGAAACGCCTCGTCCCAACTCGGGTTCACCAACACCGCCACCTTGCAGATTTCTTTCGGCAATTTGTCGATCCAGCCAGCCGCCGCCTGAATGTCGATGTAACGTTTGCTTTGGCGAACGAGATTGAATCCGAGCGCGTCCGCGTCGGCTTTGATCGCAGCGAGCGCATCCGCCTCGTTGGTGATTCCACAGATCTTGACGCGAACGCGGCCGCCTGGCCCTGCCTTACCATCGAACATCCCGCTGATTTTCACTCGCCGGGTTCAATCACCCGACCACGAACTTGTTTAATCTGGCTGTGATGCGTCAACACATGGACCCGTCCGTCACTGCCGCGAAAGAATGCACTCAGCAGCCAGCTCACAATCGAAATGATGATCGCGCCAAAAATCGCGCTCCAAAACCCATGCACTTTGAAACACGGCACAATCTCGCTCACGAATTTCAGCATCAGCGCGTTGATGACCAAGATGAAGAAGCCCAGCGTCACCAGAATTAACGGAATACTCAGGAACAACAGAATCGGGCGAACAAACGCGTTGATGATTCCCAGAAGCAGCGACGCGCCGAGCAGGCAACCGATCCCGGTGTAATCGATTCCCACGATCGGCGCCGCCACAAACACGGCGAACGCGGTGACAAGCCAGCGAAAAACGAAATGCCTCATAGCCGAACGTTATTATGATTCGGCACGCTTTGCACAGACAAAGAGGCGCCTGGCATTCCGTTCTCCTCTCCCTTTCCCAAAGGGAGAGGGCGAAGGTGAGGGATTGTCTCGGAAAACGCCAGTCCGGCTCGGACCGGAAAACCGCTTGAAATCCAACTTCCCGCGGTAAAGCGTAATTTGGGAGGAATTTAATTGTGGCAAAGAAGAACAAGGGAATCGGAAGTGAATCGGCGGTGGACGCGAGATCGTCGGACAAGGCGGGCAAAACAAGAACGAGCGGAAGAATGACACCTGCAAAAGAGAAAAAACCTGCGCGGCGAAAACAGAGCGCCGCCCAAAAACCGAGACCGCCAACGGCAGCTTCGCTCGACCTGGATCCAACGGACGAACAAATTCAAATGCGTGCCTACTTTATATCCGAGCGACGGCGCCGATTCGATCTCCCCGGCGACGCAAATTCGGATTGGCTGGAAGCAAAACGACAGCTCCTCTCCGAGATCGGCCCGCGCTGATTCGCGCGTCACTAAGCTGCCGACTGGATCGTGGGAACGGCTTCCTTGATTTTTTCCAGTAGCCGATTGATTGCAAAAGGCTTCGCGACTAAGCCAGCGACACCCGGTTCCTTAAGTACCTCTTGCGCTCTCGCCTCCTCGGCTTTTCCGGAAATAAGAAGCAGCGGCGGAACTTCTCTCACCGGATGACTATTTTGATAAACTTTGCCAATCAGAAAAAACAACATCGCGCCATCGATCATCGGCATTTGAAAATCGAAGATGAGGAGGTCGTATTTTTTCTTCAGCGAGAGCTCGAACGCGTACTCCGGCTTGGGCGAGGTATCGACTTCACACCGCAGCGATGCCACCAACGCTTCACGTACCACGCGCAACAGTGCGACGTCGTCATCAACGATCAAAATGCGTTTCGGCTCGGCCGCCACGGCGCTCATTTAAGCACGAATGAACACGAATAAGCACGGACGAATTCGACGAGAACTTTTAGCGCGGTGCTGTTCTTCGTGTCGACCTGTCACGCCGTAGCTTTATGCGGAGGCGGATTCGTGTCTATTAGTGGTTAACAGGTCATGAACCGATCGACTGTCGATCTTGCCGCCGCTTTACGCGAGCGTCTGGAAACTATTCGCGATCAAAACAGCCGGCGCGACCCCGAAGCGCACACTGCTCGCCTACAAGCGATCTCAGAAAAAATCGACAATCTCGCCGCCGCCTTGCCACGCCCGGTCGATCCGCAGCTCGCCCACTTTCTTCAGCGCAAAAGCTATGACAAAGCGCTCGAATATTTGGAGGGCGCCGCGCCGTCGGCGCCAAGCGTCAACTAGTAGCTCGGCTTCTATTTCGCCAGCTAAAACGTTCACGACTTTTCCGTCGCGATCGCGGACTTCACCAACGGGGTCGCCTCCGCTAAACCGGAGCGGCCGACCGCCACGTTGGACCGAGATTGCCCAGTATCCGTCTGCGATCATGAAAGCAGCGAACGTACGGCCCTTAGTAGCTCCTGGGAATCGCGCTTCAATTGCGCGCGTCCCAACTGCAACGACCTGGTCCTTCGTCATTCGCATGTTGGGCTCCGCTCGAGATGTAACGACGGAACACACCGCGAGTGAACAAAAGAGCAGCCAAACGAAAACGCGTGATGAAAGCCACGCGCTTAGCGCGAGTACAACTCGACGATCAACTGCTCGTTGACGATCGGCTGCATTTCTTCGCGCGACGGGATATGCGCGACTTTTCCTTTGAGCGCGTCGCGATCGACGGTCAGCCAATCTGGCACCGGCACGATTTGGGTAAGATCGAGATTGCGCAATGCGAGCTGCCGCGATTTTGGTTTATCTTTGATCGCGATCTCGTCGCCGGCTTTAACGTTGAAGGAAGCGACATTGACATTGCGACCATTGACTTGGACATGGCCGTGGGAAACCAGCTGGCGAGCGGCGTTGCGCGTGTTCGCCAAACCCAAACGGTAAATCACATTGTCGAGCCGCGTTTCGAGCAGCTGGAGCAGGGTTTCGCCGGTCACACCTCGCTTGCGCAACGCGTTCTGGAAAATTCGGCGAAATTGCCGCTCAAGAAGACCATATTGGTAACGAAGCTTTTGCTTTTCGCCCAGCGCGATCGCGTAATCGGACTGTTTGCGGCGAGAGCCTTTTGGTCCGTGCATTCCGGGCGGATAATTTTTTCGCTCCAGCGACTTCGATGGTCCAAAAATCTGCACGCCGTAACGACGGCTGATCTTTGTTTTCGGTCCGGTATATCTGCCCATGAGAGAAGTCGAGAGGTTTTAGTTGTTGAAAAGTTGGGATCAGACGCGGCGTTGTTTCGGTGGCCGGCAGCCATTGTGTGGAACCGGCGTGACGTCGCGAATCAGAGTGAGATCGAGTCCGATCGCCTGCAACGCACGCACGGCCGATTCGCGTCCAGCGCCCGGGCCTTTGACGAGAACTTGCACTTCTTTGAGTCCGTGACCCATCGCTTGCCGCGATGCATCCTGCGCGACCAATTGTGCCGCGTAAGCCGTGCTCTTGCGCGAACCTTTGAAACCAACTTTGCCCGCGCTCGACCAGCCAATTACGTTTCCGTTCAAATCTGTGATCGTGACGATGGTGTTGTTAAAACTCGCGTAAACGTGCGCGATGCCGGAATGAATGTTCTTGGCGCCTTTCGCCTTAACAATTTTTGGCTTCTCAATCTCGTCGGCATCCAAGGTGAGATTCTCGCGAGGCGCTTCAACCGGAGCTGCCTCTTGCTTAGTCGGCTTCGACGGCTTTTTGGCTGGCTTCGCCTCGGCGCCGACGGGCGCTGCCGTTTCAGCAGCTGGCGTTAGTGGGGTCTGATCCACCTTGGCTTCCGCAGCCGGAGATTTGTCTTCATCTTCCGGCTTTTTCGGTTTGTCCGCCTTCTCCGCTTTCGGCTTCGCTGGTTTTTTGTCTTCGGCCATCTTAATTAAACTTTGCCTGCTTTTGCTTCCGGATTGCGGATCACGCCGACAGTTTTGCGCGGTCCTTTGCGCGTGCGCGCGTTTGTCGATGTTCGCTGACCGCGGACGGGCAAGCCGCGACGGTGGCGTTGGCCGCGGTAACAATTGATCGCCTGTAACCGTTTCAAATTTCCCTGAATGTCGCGCCGCAAATCGCCTTCGATTTTGATTTTGTTGTTCGCGATCGCATGAATGATCTCGTTGATTTGCTGCGGAGTCAGATTCTTGGCGCGCAAATTGGGGTCGATGTTCGTTTGCTCCAAAATTCGCCGGGCGGTGCTAAACCCGATTCCGTAAATGTAGGTCAGGGACGCTTCGATGCGTTTATCCGCTGGAATTTCAACTCCGAGTAATCTTGGCATAAGTAAATGTCGATCTTGCGCTGCGCAATCAGCCCTGGCGCTGTTTGTGACGCGGGTTTTTGCAAATCACCCGCACCACATTCTTGCGCTTCACAATTTTGCAGCTTTCACAAAGTCTTCTAACTGAAGGTCGCACTTTCATGTTGGTTGAAACAAAAAACGCGGAGCCATATCCGCGTTGTCACTTCTGGCGGAAGGTGATCCGCCCCTTCGACAAATCGTAGGGAGATATCTCTAGCATAACTTTGTCGCCGGGCAAGATGCGAATGAAGTGGAGCCGCATTTTCCCGGAGACGTGGGCCAACACTTGGTGACCATTCGGCAGCTCGACCCGAAACATGGTATTCGGAAGCAACTCGACCACAGTGCCTTCTACTTCAATTGCGTCTTTCCGCGCCATGTCAGGATTTCAGGCCCGTCTCTGGTAATCAGGACCGTATGTTCAAAGTGGGCCGATCGCGTGCCGTCAGCCGTGCGCACCGTCCAGCCGTCATCGAGCAAGCGGACCTCGGCACTTCCAATGTTAATCATCGGCTCGATCGCCAGGGTCATGCCGGATTTCAATTTCGGGCCGCTGCCGCGTCGGCCGTAATTCGGAATTTGCGGCTCTTCGTGCAATTTTCGGCCGACACCGTGTCCGACAAACTCGCGCACAACCGAAAAACTGTTGCGCGCTGCTTCATCTTCAATCTCAGCGCAAATGTCGCCGAGTCGAACGCCTTCCGCGGCAATGTTGATCGCGCGATCCAGCGCTTTTTCGGTAACTCGCAAGAGTTGATCGGTTCGTTCATCGACAATTCCGACCGGAACCGTAGTCGCAGTGTCTCCCACCCAGCCGTCTTGAATCACGCCGATATCGAGTTTCACAATGTCGCCGTACTGAATCCGGCGTTGACTGCCGATGCCGTGCACAACTTCATCGTTTAGTGAAATGCAAATGTTGCCGGGAAAGACTCTGTGACCCAGTCGATAACCCAGAAACGCGCTCTTCACCCGCGCTTCACTCATAAAATCGGCGGCAGCTTCATCCACTTCCTTCGTCGTAACGCCGGGGCGAATCAGCTCGCTGACGCGATCCAGAATGTCGCTCGCGGTTCGGCACGATTGCCGCATCTTCTCAATTTCTTTGGCATTCTTGATTGGAATCATGCCGGCACTTTGTCTTCGATCAGACGCGAAATATCCGCGAACACTGTGTCGCGGTCACGGTTTCCGTCAATTCGGCGCAAGATCGACATCTTCCCGTAATAATCGGCCAGGGGCTGCGTTTTAGTGTTGTATTCGCGCAATCGCGTCTGCAGAACGCTCATGTCATCATCACTTCGGCGCTCAAGTCGTCCTTCGCAATAAGGACAGATTGGGCGGTCCGCAAATTTTGCGCTGTCCACACTCGTCGTAAAACCGCAAGTACGGCACTGCAGCCTCCCGGAAATCCTCGCGCGGATGGTTTCCTCCGAAACCTCGAGCCAGATCGCTGCGTCGAGCGAGGTGTGCAGACTTTTCAAAATCGATGCCAGACTTTCCGCCTGCGGAAGCGTCCTTGGAAATCCATCGAACACAAAACCGTAGCCTCCATGGAGACGCAGCCAATCTTCAATCAGCTTTACGATGATTTTGTCCGGAACCAAATCCCCTCGCTGTAACATTTCTGCGGTTTCCAATCCAAGCGGCGTACCCAAATCCTTTTCACGACGCAAAATCGCACCAGGTGAAGTGACCGGAATCCCAAACTGGCGCGTGATCAATTCCGCCTGCGTTCCTTTGCCGGAACCGGGGGCGCCGAGTAAGACGAGTCGTCTCTTCACTTCGACGCCAAAAACGCCGCCACTCCACCAATCACGATGATGGCGATGCCGACATAAAGCCACATTAACGTACGTTGCGCCGCAGCTTCGCCGCGAACGTAGGCCGAGCGCCCGGTAAATCCGCCGCGGACGCGGCCTTTCCGCAGAAATCCGTCGTAATGCCGCTGGATCAAATGCGTTTCAACCTGACGCATCGTGTCTAGCATCACACCAACGATAATGAGCAAACTTGTGCCGCCAAAAAATTGCGCGGTCACCGTCGGGACGTTTAAACCCTGGCTCAGTAAACTCGGCAAAACCGCAATCAACGTCAGAAAAATCGCGCCCGCAAAAGTCAGACGCGTCATTGTAAAATCGAGAAACTCCGCGGTCGGTTTCCCCGGACGCACGCCGGGAATGTAACCACCGTACTTCTTCAAATCGTCCGCGATCTGTGCCGGCTGAAATTGGGTGGCGACCCAGAAATAGCTAAAAAAGAAAATCATCGAGGCGAGAACGACGTAATGCAGCCAACCGCTCGAAAGCATCTCAGAGATCTGCCGCGCGGTCGGACTGTTTGGAAACGCCCAGCTCACGATCTGATTTGGAAACAACAAGAGTGCCCAGGCGAAGATGATCGGCATGACACCGGGATAATTCACTTTCAACGGCATGTATTGCGTATTGCCGCCGTATTGCTTTCGGCCGACAACCCGCTTGGCGTACTGCACCGTGATCTTGCGGACACCTTGTGTAATCGCAATTACGCCCGCGATAACGCAAAACAGAAACAGGATCATCAGGACGAGAACCATGGGGTTGACTTGGCTGCTCTGTCCTCCGCTTGGCACAAACGTTTTCCACGCCTGCGCCAGTGCCGCCGGCAATCTCGCCACAATACCAATCGTGATGATCAACGAAATTCCGTTGCCAATGCCGCGCTCAGTGATTTGATCGCCGAGCCACATCAACATGAGCGTTCCGGTCGTAAGTGAAATGACCGTCACGACCCGGAAAACCCATCCGGGATCGTCGACCAGCGGAATGCCAAGCCGCGCAATCGTCTCCGAGATTCCCGGCAACGCCACGCGATATGCTTCCGGATGCTGGAACGAAATCGCGAGCAGGTAGCCTTGAAAAATGCACAGCCCCACGGTCATGAACCGCGTGTATTGCATGATTTTCTGTCGGCCGCCATCTTCGCGCGCGAGTCGCCCCAACTGCGGAATGACCGCCGAAAGCAGCTGCATCATAATCGATGCGCTGATGTAAGGCATGATGCCGAGCGAAAAGATCGCGCAGTTTTCGAGCGCACCGCCGCTGAACAAATTCAATAAGGCAGCCAGGTTGCCGCCAGATTTTTCAGTCAGGGCACTGCGAAACCATTCCTGCAATACCGCCTGATTGACGCCCGGTGTCGTGATCGCCGCGCCAAGTCGCACAACGACAACGATGGCCAGGGTGAACAAAATTCGGCGGCGCAGCTCCGGTATCTTGACCGTGTTGAGAAAGGCCGAAACCATTTAGTAATTCACGCTGCCAGCGCTATCGCTTTTTGGAAGCCCTCTTTATCGCCGTCGGCTGCGAGCCCGCTGGCGATTTTTTCTTCGACTTGGCCACGCCCCCAGATTCCTTCGCCGTTTGATCGACATCGTCTGCGCCCGCCGTCGGCTTTCGTGTTGCCGGCTCGTCCCGCAGCCGCGGGATAATCGTTCCGCCAGCCTTCTCGATCTTTGCTTTGGCCGATTCACTGACTTTGTCCGCTTCGATCTTCAGCGGGTGCTTCAATTCTCCGTCACCGAGAATTTTGATTCCAGCAACGTCGCCGCGGACGAGCTTCGACTCGCGAAGCAATTCTTCGTTCACAACCGTGCCAGCCTTGAATTCATTCAGGTCGCTCAAATTAACGATCGCGTAGGTCGCATGAAAAGCGGCGTTATTGAAACCGCGCTTCGGCAAACGGCGAATCAACGGCATCTGTCCGCCTTCGAACCCGAGACGAATGCTGCCGCCCGACCGCGCCTTTTGACCTTTGTGGCCTTTGCCGCTGGTTTTTCCGTGACCGGAGCTTTCACCGCAACCAAGTCTCTTAACGCGATGGCGCGCGCCTGGGCGCGGCCTCAAATTGTGTAAGCGCATCATGTTGCTTGGGCGGCTGCCTTTCCGTCGCCGCCTTTAATTCCGCGCACTTTGAAAATCTCATCTTTGCGCCGCAACGATTTGAGCGCCGCGATCGTCGCCTTAACCACGTTCGCGTGATTGCTCGAACCAAGTGATTTCGCGAGCACGTCGCGAATTCCGGCCGCTTCAACCACCGCCCGCACACCACCACCGGCAATGACACCGGTTCCAGGTGAAGCTGGCCGCAGCAACACCCGGCCGCCGCCAAACTCACCGATCGTCTCGTGCGGAATCGTGTTTTCGTGGAGTGAAACTTTTTCCATCGACTTCCGCGCCGATTCCGAAGCCTTGCGGATCGCTTCCGAAACTTCGTTCGCTTTTCCGAATCCCACGCCGACCGATCCGTCATGATCGCCGGCCACGATTAGCGCGCTAAAACTAAAACGTCGTCCGCCTTTCACGACTTTCGCGCAGCGGTTGATGAACACGACTTTCTCGGTCGTGTCGCCTTTTGCCGCCGGCGTCCTGTCCTGATGACGGGAGTCTGGTCGTCTGCCTTGTCCTGGTGCTGCCATGAAATTAAAACTTTAATCCACCTTCGCGGGCCGCGTCGGCCAGCGCTTTTACTTTGCCTTGATATTGGAATCCGCCGCGGTCGAACACGACTTTGTCGATCTTCTTTCCAAGCGCGCGCTCGGCGATGACTTTGCCGACAACTTCGGCGCTCGCGCGATTGGCTGCGGCTTTATTTTTCCCAAGGACATCCTTCTCGGCGGTGGACGCTGCGATCAATGTTTTGCCCGCGTCATCATCGATCACCTGCGCGTAAACGTGCTTGCCGGAAAAGTAGATCGACAAACGCGGCCGCGCCGACGTGCCGGAAATTTTCTTTCGGATCCGCCGATGCAACCGCTCACGCGCTGCTTTCCGATTGAACGTCGCCATAAAATTACTGGACCGTTTTGCCTTCCTTACGCCGGATTTGTTCGCCTGCGTAACGAACACCTTTGCCCTTGTACGGCTCCGGCGGGTAATAGCGACGAATGTCGGCCGCGACTTGTCCCACGACTTTCTTGTCCGCGCCTTGAATCGTGATCTTGGTCTGATCGGCAACGGTAATTTTGATGTCCTTTGGAATGGGGAACAAAATTGGATGCGAAAAACCGAGGCTGAGATTCAAGTTAGTGCCTTGCACGGCAGCTTTGAAACCTACGCCCTCGATTTCGAGCTGTTTAGTGAAGCCTTCGCTCACGCCGACAACCATGTTATGCACAAGCGCGCGCGACAGTCCGTGCAACGCTTTGACGCTGCGCGTTTCCGCGCCACGCGCGATCGAGACGTGATTGTCTTTCACGCTGCCCGTGATTTGCCGCGGCAACTTCCAGTTAAGTTTGCCTTTCGGACCTTCCACCGAAACGCCGCCTTCATTGTCGATGTTGACTTTGACCTTATCGGGAATGTCGACCGGCTTATTTCCAATTCGCGACATAAAATCTACCAAATGTAGGCGAGCAGTTCGCCGCCCACTTTTTGTTTTTTCGCTTCGCGACCCGACATCACGCCGCGCGACGTCGACAAAATCGCTGTTCCCATTCCACCGAGAACGCGCGGGACTTCTCCGGCGCCAACGTAACGTCGCAGACCGGGCCGGCTGACCCGCTTCAATCCGGTGATGGCGCAGGTGCGATCGACCAGCTTATTCGTAATTTTGATCCGCGGATGCGCCGCTTTCATGTCGACTTCGTAATCGCTGATGTAACCTTCATTCTTCAGAATCCGGACGACTTCAGCTTTCAGCCTCGAGTACGGCACGAAAATCTCGACCTTCTGCGCGGCCGCGCCGTTGCGCATGCGAGCAAGCAGGTCTGCAATTGGATCTGTAACGGTACTCATGAAATTCAGGCGGCTTGCGCTTGTCCAGCCGGTCCGCCTTCGGACGGACTCGCCGTGGCGAGCTTTTTCGCGCGATCGGCAAAAGGCATTCCCAACTCGCTCAAGAGCGATTTGGCCTCTTCGTCCGTCCGCGCGGTGGTCACAATGGTAACATCAAATCCGATGTTGCGCTTGATTTTATCGAGCTCGACTTCCGGAAAAATCGTCTGGTCGGTTACGCCGAGCGTGTAATTACCGTGCCCATCAAAACAGCGCGGCGACACCCCGCGAAAATCGCGGATCCGCGGGAGTGCGGCTTTGATCAATCGCTCGAGAAATTCATACATCCGGTCGCCGCGAAGCGTGACCTTTGCACCGATCACCTGATCTTTGCGCAACTTGAAATTGGCGATGCTCTTTTTCGAGCGCGTCTCCGCCGGTTGCTGACCGGTGATCAGCGCCAGCTCCGTTTTCGCTTCCTCCATCGCCTGCTTCAAGTCGGTCTGCGAGCCGACCGACGTGTTGATCACAACTTTATCAACCCGCGGAATCTGGTGGACGTTTTTGTACTTATGCCGTTCACGCAAAGCGGGCACCACCCGTTCTTTGTAATGACGATAAAATTCGTTTTCCATTACGCCGCCTTTTTCTCAGCCACTTCCTTCGGCTTCGTTTTGGTTTTCTTCTCCGCCTTTTTCTCGCGTTCGATCAATTTCACATTCGAAATGTGAATCGGACCTTCGCGCTCGGCGATCTTGCCTTGCGGATTGTCCTGCGATTTGCGCAGATGTTTTTTGATAATGCGCACGCCTTCGATCAGCACGCGTTGTTTCCGCGGGATGACTTCAAGGATTTTGCCGGAGGAACCTTTGAAGTTTCCGGAGATCACTTCGACTTGGTCGCCTTTCTTAACGTGAAACTTCATCCGGTTCATAAAACCTCCGGGGCTAAGGACACGATTTTCATGAAATTGCGCTCCCGCAGTTCCCGCGCGACCGGGCCGAAAATGCGGGTCCCGCGGGGATTCAAATCTTTGTCGATGATCACGATCGCATTGTTGTCAAAGCGCAGAAAAGAGCCGTCATCGCGACGAATCGGCTGGCGCGTCCGAACCAGGACCGCTCGCACGACTTCGCCCTTCTTCACCGTGCCCGTCGCACTCGCTTCTTTCACGTTCGCGGTAATCACATCTCCGATCCCAGCATAAAGCGTAGCCTTGCCGATTACGCCGATCATTGTCGCCATCCGCGCGCCGGTATTATCCGCCACTTCAAGTCTGGATCGAAGTTGCACCATAAAATTTATTTCTGGAGCACCTCCACCAACCGCCAGCGTTTCAACTTGCTCAGCGGCCGCGTTTCCATAATCCGAACGGTGTCGCCGGTCTTCGCCTTATTCTCCTCGTCGTGCGCGTAAAATCTTCGGATCTGCTTCACGATCTTGCCGAACTTCGGGTGGGGTACGCGCGTAGTCGTCCGCACCACGATCGTTTTGTTCATTTGGTGAGAAATCACTTCGCCGACGCGCGTCTTCCGCGCCGCGCGAGTGTACTTCGCTGGCAAGGGCGGCGGCTGCGCGGTCGGTTGTAGATCTTGTGATGCTTGCTCGGCCATAAATTATTTCTTTTTCGCCTTTGGTTCCACGGCCGGAATGGACTGCGGTTGCTTGGCACGCTGTGAAAGAATCGTTTCAATCCGCGCCACATCGCGGCGCAGTAAGCGCAAACGGCTCGGTTGCTCAAGCTGACCGCTTTGCTGCTGCAAACGCAAATGCAAACGTTCCTGACGGAGGTCGCGTCGCTTCGTCAGCAGCTCATCGGTACTCATTTCTACAATTTCTTTAATTTTCATGTTCGTTAGGCCGCCGCTACGTGGTGGCGGCTAATAAATTTTGTGCGCACCGGCAATTTATCCGCCGCCAGTCGCAACGACTCGCGTGCGACCGATTCAGTCAGACCGTCGAGCTCAAACAAAATATTTCCCGGCTTCACGGTCGCGACCCAAAACTCCGGCTGACCTTTTCCCTTGCCCATTCGCGTTTCGGGCGGACGCGCGGTAACCGATTTGTCCGGAAAAATCCGGATCCAGAGTTTGCCTTTGCGCTTCATGTTGCGAGTCAGTGCCACACGCGCGGCTTCGATCTGCGTGTTGGTGATCCATGCGCGCTCGAGCGTTTGCAAACCGAACTCGCCAAAGTTGATTCGCAAATTGCGCGAAGCAGTCCCCTTGCGGCTTCCCCGCTGGGACTTCCGATACTTCACTCGTTTGGGCATCAACGGCATAAAAATCAGGCTGCGACTGGCTCAGTTGGTGGCGGTGGTGGTGGTGGCGCGGTTGCGATCGGCGCTTCGCTTGGTGCTTCTTCCTTCTTACAGATCCAGCATTTCACACCGATCTTTCCATAAACCGTGTTCGCTTCCGCAAACCCGTAATCGATCGCGGTGCGCAATGTGTGCAGCGGCACTTTGCCCTCGCGATACCACTCCGAACGCGAAATTTCGGCACCATTCAATCGACCCGAGCAACGCAAACGAATTCCTTCCGCGCCAAAATCCATCGCCGTCTGGACCGCTTTCTTCATCGCGCGGCGATAAGCGATTCGGCGCTCGATTTGTAGCGCCACGTTCTCGGCGACCAATTGCGCATCCATCTCCGGAGTCTTGATCTCCTGGATGTCGATCTTGATCTGTTTGCCCTGCGCCATCTTCGAAATTTCTTCCGTCATCTTTTCGATCTCAGCACCTTTGCGGCCGATCACGATTCCCGGACGGGCAGTGTGGATCGTGACGCGAATCGAATTCCAAGCACGCTCGATCACAATCTTTGCGACCGCGGCGAATTGCAGCTTCTTCTTCACGTAAGCGCGAATTTCAAGATCGCTGTGAAGGAACGCGGGCAGCTCTTGCGGCGATGCGTACCAGCGCGACCGCCAGTCCCGACTCACACCGAGTCTAAATCCAATCGGATTAACTTTTTGTCCCATAAAATTATTTCTTGGCCGCCTTCGCGGTCTTCTTCTTTCCTTTTTTCGCCGTTGTCGATTTTGCTGCGCTCTCGCCGCCCTTCTTTTCCTGATCGCGCTTCGCCTTTTTGGTCTCGCGCGTCTCAATTGCCACGTCGTCCGTCAAAACGATCCGGATGTGACTCGTCCGCTTCAAAACCCGGCTGCCACTGCCACGGGCGCGCGTCATCATTCGTTTGAACGTCGGACCCTCGCCCACGACCGCTTCCTTCACGACCAGACCGTCCGCTTTTAAATTCGCGTTGTTTTCCGCGTTCGCGATCGCGCTCTTGAGCGTCTTGTTGATCAGGAACGCCGCTTTCTTCGGCGTGAAAGCGAGAACGTCGAGCGCTGCCGAAACCGGCAGACCCTGAATCTCTCGCGTCACTTCGCGCACCTTAAATGGCGAAATCCTCGCGTACTTATATATCGATCTAACTTCCATTTACTTTAAAGTCACATTCGAGCGGGCATCCGCCTGGAGGCGATCGCCCACTTTTATTTTCTCTTTTCCGGAATCCTCCATCACCGCCCCGCAAATCCGCTGACGCACGTCCACCACGCGGAGCGTTGCGATCTTTTGATCGCCGCGCATCACTCGCAGCGGCATGCCAATTTTCACGCCGTGCTGCTCACCAATGTTCGCGACCACAAACGACCATTCGTCCTTCACGCTAACTACGCTGCCATCCATCAAACTCGACTGCGGTTCCTGCGCAGCGGCGGATGTCGATCCTCCAACCAGCTCGCTCGTTTTGCGCAATTGCATTTCCACGTCCATTCGCGCCTGCGCGTCGCCACCCTGCGATGTCTGCAAATATCGCAACAGCGCCTCGTCCAAACCGAGGAGCTGATCGCGAAATTCATCGCGCTCTTTTTGCGTCAATCGAAGATCGCTCACCGCCGCGAGCAATCGTTGCTCGAGCTTTGTGCGATCTTTATTCGCCGACGCCAGCCCAAGCGCTTCCATCCGCAGCTCCAAATCGGAATACTTGCGGCGAAACAGTTCCGCTTCAGCGTTCGATTCCGCCAGGCTCGCCGTCAATGTCTTGAGCGACTCCTGTTGAATCGACAATTGCTTGCGCAGATCTTCATTCTGCGCGAGCAGCGACTCGACGGTGATCTTTTGCTCCGCGTTTTCAATTTTGGATTCTGACAAAGAACTATTTCCCTCTCCCGCCAGCCCTCCGGCTGGCAACATCCCAACAAAAATGATCATCGATCCCCAACCGGCTGCTCTTTCGAGCAATCGAAAATCGAAAATCGAAAATCGAAAATTCAAATTACTTGGTCACCTTCGCCGTGTGCGAACCGTGCTTCTTAAAGATTCGCGTTGGCGAAAACTCGCCGAGCTTATGTCCAACCATGTTCTCGGTGATGAAAACGGAATGAAACGTCTTTCCGTTGTGCACCAGGAACGTGTGGCCGACAAAATCCGGCGTCACCATCGAGCGTCGCGACCAGGTTTTGATCGCTTTTTTCGAGCCCGAGGCGTTCATCTTGTCGATCTTCTCCAGAAGATGCGATTCGACGAAGGGTCCTTTCTTTAGTGATCTTCCCATAAAAATCAAATTTTCTTCTTGCCACGCTTGCGCTCCAAAATGAAGCGGTCGCTCGGCTTGCGTTTGCTCCGCGTTTTGAATCCTTTGGCCAATTGCCCCCACGGACTCACGGGATGATGACGCCCCCCGCCGCCTTTTGATTTACCCTGACCGCCGCCCATTGGATGGTCGATCGGGTTCATCACCATTCCGCGTACGTGCGGCCGGCGTCCGCGCCAGCGCGTGCGTCCCGCTTTGCCGCTGGCCACGTTCATGTGATCGACATTTCCAACCTGTCCGATCGTCGCGAAACAATTCTCGTGAATCCGGCGGATTTCCCCCGATGGCATTTTCACCAACGCGTAACCTCCTTCGAGGTTGTTCAAGATTGCCTGCTGACCCGCGCTTCGCGCAACCTGACCGCCGCGGCCCGGGCTTAGCTCGATATTGTGAATGTTCGTGCCGAGGGGAATCGCGCGCAGCGGCAATGAATTGCCGAGATCGGGCGGGACGTCGTTGCCGGCGACAACTTTGGAACCAACTTGCAGACCGTTCGGCGCCAGGATGTAGCTTAATTCGCCGTCGGTGTACTTAATAAGAGCAATTCGCGCCGAGCGGTTCGGATCGTACTCAATCCCCATCACTTCGGCTGAAACACCGTGCTTGCGGCGTTTGAAATCGACTTTGCGGTAATTCTGTTTGTGACCGCCACCGATGTGCCGCGAAGTGAGCCGCCCGTAATTGTTGCGGCCACCGGATTTTTTCTTCGGCTCAATGAGAGCGCGTGTCGGCCGCCACTTCGTAATCTCATCGAAAGCAGGCGTCTGCTTAAAACGCTGAATCGGCGTGAGTGGACGATAATTTTTGAGCGCCATAAATTTACACGAGTTCGATCTTCTCGCCTTCAGCGAGCGTCACGATTGCTTTCTTCCAATGCGCGCGCCGGCCGAGCGGTCCGCGAACTCGCTTTTCTTTGCCGGCGTAGTTGCACGTGTTCACATTCACGACCTTCTTCTGGAACAAACGCTCAACCGCGTCTTTGATTTGAATCTTGTTCGCGCGCGGGCTGACCCGAAAGACATATTTGTTCTGTTTTTCGCTCATCAGCGTCGACTTTTCGGTCAGCGACGCGGTCTCGATAATTTCGTGCGGCTCGTTCATTTTATCGCGCCGTAGCCTCCTGCGTAGGCGGATGGATTCTCTCCGCTAACTTTTCGAGCGCCTTCGACGTCACCAAAATTTTCTGAAACGCGAGCAATTGCTCCGTGTTCACGTCCGCCGCCGTCGCGAGTTTCACCGGCTTCACGTTGCGCGCCGACTTGTGGGTCTTGTCGTCGAACGAATCGGAAATGATTAGAACTTTGTCAGCGTCGGTTTGTTTGCGGACAAGATCGACAAAGGCTTTCGTTTTAATTTCCGAGACGGCAAATTTGTCGATCGTGAGAACGTCGCCGGCTTTGATCCGCTCGCTTAGCGCTTTTTGCAGCGCGAGGCGCCGCACTGATTTGGAAACTTTCTTGGAGTAATCACGCGGCTTCGGCCCAAAAACGACGCCGCCGCCGCGCCAAATCGGCGATGAAACATAGCCAGCCCGGGCCCGGCCCGTTCCCTTTTGCCGCCACGGTTTCGCGCCCGACATGTCGACTTCCGCTTTTGTTTTCGTGTTCGCCGAACCCGAACGCCGCGCCGCGCGCATCGCGACCACGACATCGTGAACAGCCTGCGAACCGCGACCATCCTCGATGATGTCGATCTTCGCTTCCTTGGCCGCAGCTTTGGTTAAAACTTTCGCGCTCATTTCTTCTCAGCCGCTTCAGGTTTCTTTTCGGCCTCAGGTTTCTTTTCGGCCTGAGGTTTCTTTTCGGCCTCAGGTTTTTTCTCGGCTCCCGGCTTTTTCTCTTCCGCTTTCTTCTCCACTTCGTGCTTCTTCGCGACGGCCTTGTCTTGTTTCGCGTGCTGCTGGTGCAGTCTTATCTGCGCGGCGGGATTTTTGATCGCCGGCCTAACAACGACGTAACTCCCGTTACAGCCTGGGACCGCACCGCTGATCAAAATCACTTTCTCGGCCTCGCGCACCTGCATCACTTGCAGATTCTGCACGGTCACGCGCTCGTCACCGAGGTGACCGGGCATTCCCATGTTTTTCCAAATGCGGCCCGGCGTGGAACGATTCCCCACGGCTCCGTTACGCCGGTGCGTTTTCGATCCGTGGGCCGCGCCTTGCCCATCGAAGTTGTGCTTCTTCATCACACCCTGGAAACCTTTGCCTTTCGAGCGTCCAATCACGTCGACAAAATCGCCCGGCTGAAATTGGGTCACGGTGAGATTCACTTCGCCCTCGCCCAAATCGCTCGTTAGGCGAAACTCGCGCACGAATCGTTTCGGTTCCGAACTGGCAGCCTTGAAGACACCGAGCTCCGCTTTGCTTACACGCGATTCTTTTTGCGAACCGAACCCGACCTGCACGGCCGAGTAGCCATCGTTCTCGTGCGTCAGACGACGCAAAAGAGCGTTATCGCCGACTGCGATCACGGTCACAGGATGCAGCCGACCGTTGGCGTCGTAGACGCTGGTCATGCCGATTTTCTGTCCTAGTAACCCGATGCTCATGTTGGCGGCGTGGCAAAATTCTCAAGCGTCTAAATCTTAATCGTAATATCGACGCCCGCAGGCAAATTCAGTTTCTTCAACTCATCCACCGTCTTCGCGGTTGGCTCGATAATGTCCAGCAACCGTTTGTGCGTGCGGATTTCAAATTGTTCCATCGATTTTTTATCGACGTGTGGGGAGCGATTCACGGTGAACTTCTCAATCAATGTCGGCAGGGGAATCGGACCGGCCACGCGGGCACCGGTACGTTTCGCGGTCTCAACAATCTCAACCGCGGATTGGTCGAGCATGCGATGGTCGAATGCCTTCAAACGAATGCGAATGCGCTGGCCGTCCGCCATAAATTATTTCTCCTCCTTTTGATCGAGGATGGCGGCGACCAAATTCTGCGGCACCTGTTGAAAGTGCGACGGCTCCATCGAGTAACTGGACCGGCCTTTCGAAAGCGAGCGAATCGCGGTGGCATAACCGAACAGCTCTGCCAACGGAACTTCAGCGTGCACGATGGTCAGGTTTCCGCGCGACTCGATGCTATTCACCTGGCCGCGGCGCCGATTTAAGTCGCCGATAATATCGCCCTGATATTCTTCCGGGGTGATGTTTTCCACTTTCATGATCGGCTCGAGCAAAATCGGTTTTCCCTGCCGGAAGCCGTCCTTCATTGCGAAGATCGCCGCCATCTTGAATGCGAGCTCGCTCGAATCGACTTCGTGGAAGCTTCCGAAAACAATGTCCGCCTCAACATCGACGACTGGGTAGCCGCCGAGCACTCCATCGAGCACTGCTTCTTCGATACCTTTCTTGACCGCCGGGATGTATTCGCGCGGAATAACGCCGCCGACGATCTTGTTTTCGACGACGAGGCCTTTGCTGCGCTCGCCCGGCCGTAAATCCACTTCAACGTGTCCGTACTGACCTCGACCGCCCGACTGTTTGATTAACTTGCCAACACCGTGCGCGTTGGTGGTGATTGTTTCGCGATACGCGATCTGCGGTTTGCCCGCATTCGCATCCACTTTGAATTCGCGGAACATGCGATCGCGAATGATTTCCAAATGCAATTCGCCCATGCCCGCAATGATGGTCTGGCCGGTGTCTTCGTGCGTATAAACCTTGAACGTCGGATCTTCTTCGGACAAACGCTGCAGCGCCACACCCATTTTTTCCTGGTCCAATTTCGTCTTCGGCTCAATCGCCATTGAAATGACCGGATCAGGAAACGTCGGCGGCTCGAGCAAGATCGGATGATCTTCGTCGCAGAGCGTATCTCCGGTCGTGATGTTTTTGATGCCGACAATCGCGGCAATGTCGCCCGAGTAACAAGTCTCGATGTCTTCGCGCTTGTCCGCCTGGATTTGGATCAACCGCGAAATGCGTTCGCGTTTGTTCGTGCGCGGATTGTAAACCGTATCGCCTTTCGAAAGTGTTCCGGAATAAACGCGGAAGAAAACGAGTTTGCCGACAAACGGATCGCTCCAAAGTTTGAACGCGAGCGAGCAGAAGTTGCCGTTATCGTCCGTCGGAGCTTCCATCGGCTCGTGGGTGTCGGGTTCCATCCCTTTGGCCGGCGGAATTTCGAGCGGGCTCGGCAAATAATCGACGACTGCATCAACGAGATATTGCACACCGATGTTCTTCAATGCCGAGCCGCCAATCACCGGCACAAATTTGTTTGCGATCGTTTGCCGGCGGATAGCCGCTTTTAAAATCTCCGGCGTAACCGGCTTCTCTTCCAGAACCACTTCGGCAACCTCATCGTCGATATTCGAAATCTGCTGGACGAGCTCTTTGTAAGCCTTGTCGACAGCGGCGGCATGTTCCTGGGGAATATCCGTGACCTCATATGTCGATCCAAGCTGGTCGCTGTCCGAGTAAATGATCGCCTTCTTATTAATAACGTCGAGCTGGCCCTTGAGCTGATCTTCCCGGCCAAGTGGCAACAGCACCGGCCACGCATTTGCGTCGAGTTTCTTGTGAATGCTGGCCACTGACATCGCGAAATCGGCGCCGACGCGGTCCATCTTGTTAATGAACGCAAGGCGCGGGACGTTGTATTTGGTGGCCTGTCGCCAAACCGTTTCAGATTGCGGCTGTACTCCGGCGACGCCGTCGAAAACAGCGATCGCGCCGTCGAGCACGCGCAACGAACGCTCCACTTCGGCGGTAAAATCAACGTGGCCCGGCGTGTCGATGATGTTGATCCGCTGCTTGATTCCTTCGAAACTTTTGTAAACGCCTTCTTCTTTGCGTTGCGCCCAGCTACAGGTCGTCGCCGCTGAAGTGATCGTGATTCCGCGCTCGCGCTCCTGCTCCATCCAGTCAGTGACGGTGGTGCCTTCGTGCACCTCGCCCATCTTGTGGATCATCCCGGTGTAAAACAGCACGCGTTCGGTGATCGTCGTTTTGCCGGCGTCAATATGCGCGGCAATCCCGATGTTTCGCGTCCGCTCGAGCGGGAACTTGCGATTCGGCGAGTTCGGGCCCGCCGCGGCCGATTTTTTCTTTTCGAGCGTCGCGGGCATAAATTTACCAGCGGAAATGCGCAAACGCGCGATTCGCCTGCGCCATTTTATGCGTGTCTTCGCGTTTCTTGATCGCGTTGCCCTGACCTGCCGCTGCGTCCTTGATTTCCTGAGCGAGTGCCTGCGCCATCGGCATGCCCTTGCGAGTGTCCGCGTATTGGACAATCCAGCGCGTGGCCAGAGAAATTTGGCGCGCGGGCGGCACTTCCAACGGGACTTGATAAGTCGCGCCACCGACCCGACGCGATTTTACTTCCAGCCGCGGACGAACGTTCTCGATGGCTTTGTTTACGACTTCGAGTGGATCGACTGAATCGGAACCTTCCCGCGACTTTTCAATCGCGGTGTAGACAATGCGCTCGGCGAGCGATTTCTTGCCGCGCTTCATCACCGTGGTGATGAGCCGCGCGACCGCCGGACTCCCGTAACGGGAATCGACACGCTCCTCTTTTTTGTGAACCCTTTTCCGTCGCGACATTGTCGATCTTTCGTCTCAAAAATTTATTTCTTCTCTTCCTTTGGCGCTGCTTCCTTTGCGGCTGCGGCCGGCTTCGCGCCGCCACCTCCGCCCGCGCCACCCTTCGGGCGCTTCGCCCCGTACTTGGAACGACTTCGGCGCCGCCCATCAACGCCGAGGCTGTCGAGCGAGCCGCGCACAATATGATAGCGTACGCCCGGCAAATCTTTCACTCGTCCCCCGCGCACGAGCACGATCGAGTGCTCCTGCAAATTGTGGCCCTCGCCCGGAATGTAGGCAATCACTTCCTCGCCGTTCGTCAACCGCACTTTTGCCACTTTGCGCAGGGCAGAATTCGGCTTCTTCGGTGTGCGCGTCATTACCTGCACGCACACGCCGCGACGCTGGGGACAATTGGTCAGCGCCGGTGACTTCGATTTCACCGACACCTTCCGGCGTCCTTTCCGAATCAACTGATTAATCGTGGGCATTTTTTCCAAACAAAGCGCCGCCAAAAACCTCGTGTTCCAGGCGACAAAAAAACCCGCCCAGCCGCGTAATACACTGTCACGCGCCTGATGCGGTGAGCCGCGAATATAGAGGGAAAAGCGCGCGCCGCAAAGAATATTTTGCGCGCTGGTTGTTATTCCGCGCGAACACGCGCAATTTCTCTTTTGCAATGCAGAAAATATTCGAGCTTCTTGCCCAAGATCGACAATCGAGAGCGCGGCACGGTCGTTTAACGACGGCACATGGCGCGATTAAAACGCCGGCCTTCGTGCCGGTCGGCACGCAAGGAAGTGTGAAGGCGGTGAGTCCGCGCGAATTGCGTGAGCTCAATGCGCCGATTGTTCTGGGAAACACTTATCATCTTTTCGTCAGGCCGGGGATTGAGGTGATCAAACATTTCGGTGGACTGCACAAATTCATGACCTGGGACCGGCCGATTCTAACGGACAGCGGCGGTTACCAGATTTTTTCATTAGCGAAGCTGCGCAAAATCTCCGAGAACGGCGTGCATTTTCAGAATCATGTCGACGGGAGTCCGGCATTCATTTCACCGGAGAGCGCGATGGAAATTCAAGCTGCGCTTGGCAGCGACATCGCGATGGTGCTGGACGAATGCCCGCCGTGGCCATGCGAGTACGATTACGCCGCAAAAAGCGCGGAGATGACGACGCGCTGGGCCAAGCGTTGCAAAGAGTGGACAAAAGAAAATGCCCAACTCCCAACGTCCAACGCCGAACCGCCAACATCGAACATTGAAGATCGAACGACCGACATTGGGCAATCTGCAATTGACCGTCAGCTGGTCTTCGGAATCGTGCAAGGCGCGACCTTTGGTGAGCTACGCGAACAAAGCGCGCAAGCGATCGTCGATCTTGATTTCGACGGCTACGCGATCGGTGGGGTCAGCGTCGGCGAACCGGAAGAGGAAATGTTTCGCGCGGTCGAATCGAGCGAGCCGTTCTTGCCAAACGAGAAGCCGCGTTATGCGATGGGGCTCGGCACGCCGCCGCAATTGCTGGAAATGATTTCTCGCGGGATGGACATGTTCGATTGCGTGCTGCCAACACGACTCGCGCGGAACGGAACCGCGTTTACGGCCACCGGCACGCTCAATTTAAAAAATGCGGAGTACGCCAAGGACAGAAGGCCGATCGAAGAGGACTGCGTTTGTTCCAGCTGCCGTGAATTCAGCCGCGGTTACGTTCGCCATTTGATTAAAGCCGAAGAAATTCTCGGGCTCCGTTTAATCACACTCCATAATTTGCATTTCTATCTCGATTTGATGCGACAAGCCCGCGACAAGATCGACAAAGGCACATTCGACGAGTTTCGCCGGGAATTCGTTTCGAATTACGAAACGCGAGACGTCGACATCGCTGTGTAGCTGCCGATGTCCTCATCGGCGGACTGCTCGTTACGTATCGAACACTGGCGACCTAGTTAAGTCACCGAACTTTGAAGCAGTAGTAACGTTGCGGCGGGACATTGTTGACGATCCAAGGGAGCGGTCCGCCAAAGCTGCTGTAGAAACTGGCGCCACCTCCTACAGTCGATACACCGAGGAAAGGAAAAGCCGTCAGTCGCAACCAGTCTTGCATGATGATTTGCTCATCCGGAAATCGATATGCTTGCACATTGCTAAAAGCGCCAGCAACCAATTCCCCGGGCCTGACTTGTGGATTGCTGCGATCATAAATAATCGCGCCCCACTGTTGCATGTAATACTGAAAACCCCAGTGCCCTTGAAACCAGAAGGGACGCGAACCAGAAGCATACCGCTCTTGGAAAAAACGGGCCGCGACTCGTTCGCATTGCGCATCGCGATAATCGGAGATCGCGATCAGCATCGAACAAACTGCAGCGGCTGCCAATGAATAGGTCGTCACCCGTGATGCCCGTCGCTGCTCCGCTCGGCGCATCGCTAAGATTGCCACTGCCGGCGCCGCCGGGAGCAGTGTTCGGCTTGTGACCGACCAATTAAGAAAGGTCGAAAAGAAAAACGTACCCCCAATCCAAAGGAGAAGGAAGAGCGCATCCGGACTACGTCGCCGCGCGAGATCGGCTGCAGCCATCGCCAAAATGCCAACGCCAATCGCAGCAAAGATGCCGCCCTCGAACCACACCGGCGCTTCAGCCGCCTCAAGATACTGCCACGGCACAACAAAAAATCGGAATGCACCGGCAAAAAGAACTAAGCTAATCACGGCCCAGACAAGCAGCCGCTTGCTGCGGAAAGAGCAAAAGAAGATCACACTGAAGAAGCAACCACCGATAGAGGCGAGGCCAATCAGCGCATTGACCGGACGCGGCAGCCTAGTTCCTGATGTGACGGCCGCTGAAGTTGTAATCGCGCCGCTGAAAAGTGCGCGGCCGTATTTTTGCTCGGTCAAGAAGTCGTAGTTGGAAAGCACCGCCACCGGAATGAGCAGCCATGTGAGATGCACGCTCAAGCGCCGATTGCGGACCAGAGTGTAAACAGCGAGCAGCGGAACAAGGCTCACTGCAAAATATTTTGTGAGGATCGCGGCGGAGATCAGTAACGCCGAAACGAGAAAGCGCCACCATTGTTCTCGGTCTAAACCCGCGAGCCAGAATTCGATCGCCCAAATCCAGAGCCCGAGCATCATCACATCGCACATGACGGTAGTGGCAGAAATAAGAAATACAGGGGTGAAGAACGTGAGTAAGGCGACGTGAAAGGCAGAGGAACAGAACCGCCGCGCAACGAAAAATGTTCCGATCACGGACATCACCGCCCAAGATAAGAACGAGACGTGCAGAGCCGATTCATTCCATCCCAGAACACTTGCCACCAGCGCGATGTAGTAAGAGCAAAGAGGCGGATTTTGCATCACGTCCGTCATGGGCTGCGCGAAACCGGCCCAGTTCACTTTGAATCCGTAAGGATCCAGCGGATGCCTGGTGATCTGTTCGGCCATCCAGATGAAAAGTGGATCGTCAACATGAAACGCCTTATTCAGGAAAGGCGAGAGCGCGGCGACCGTAATCAAAGCAAGCCAAACTAAATTTCTGCGCGAGTCGCTCACGATAGGCGTCAATTTTGACGAAAATGAATTCAAAGCTCCAAGCGAAACACGGCGAAGCATGATTACCAAACCGGAAACGCGTGACGATCTTAAATTTGGACTAAGCCCGCTTTGTGGCTTGGAAATTAATCCTCGTCAGTCGTCTATGCAGTTGCAGCAGAAGGTTTCGCGTTTAAGCTCCCGCTCGCTCAAAAGTCCCCGATGCCGATCTTAGCGATTTTCTTAGCTCAAGCGCAGCCGGCCGCGCCTGCTCCAGCTCCGGGGGGCGCTTCCGGTTTTCTCAATCTCCTGCCCTTCTGGTTTTTCATCATCGTCATTATGTATTTTGTTCTGATTCGTCCGCAGAAAAAACGGCAGCAGCAGCAGCAGCGTTTGGTTTCGAGTTTAAAAACCGGCGATCGAGTTGTGACGAACGCCGGCATTCACGGGTTGATCGCCAACGTGAAGGAAACCACCGTGATCGTGAAAGTGGCTGACAACGTGAAGATCGAGATGGAGAAATCGGCGATCGCTAATGTTTTGAAAACTGAATGACTGAAATAGTAAGAGATGTCTCGACTTCGCTCGACATGACAAAAAGATGACTCCAGCCCTGACATTTTTTGCCGGTCTCGGACTGCTCGTTCTTTTCGGCTGGTATTTCGCGACTGACGTCGGTCTGCGAAAACGGCTGTTGGCGACGACGCTGGTGATGCTGCTGGTCGCTTTTAGCATCGCAACCATTTGGCCGCCGAAAGAAAAAATTCAGCTCGGTCTCGATATTCAAGGCGGCACATCGTTTCTGATTCGTCTGATGGGCGCCGATAAAGAGGTAAACAAGGGAATGCTCGACCAGGCGGTCGAAGTGATCCGAAAGCGCGTGGACGTTTTCGGCGTCAGTGAACCGGTTATCAGTCCGGTCGGGAACGATCGGATCCTGGTCCAAATTCCCGGTCTCGATACCGCGAAGATTCAGGAGGTACGTGAACAACTTTCGCGGGTGGCGAAGCTGGAGTTTCGCCTTGTTTTTCCCGACAACGGCGAACGTTTGAGGGCGATTGATGGCGGCAAGGAAGTTATTCCGCCGGAGTATCGGATCGAAGTTTACAAAATGGCGGCGGAAGGAAATGAAAAGCCGCGCGAAGAACGCTTGCTCGTCAAAAAGAAAGCCGATCTCGGTGGCGATCGCGTCCGCGAATCGCACGCCTATTACGGCAACGAAGGCTGGACGGTGCAGCTCAAATTTGATGGCGAGGGCGCGAAACAATTCGGCAAAATCACCGAGCAATATAAAGGGCATCGGTTTGCGATCGTGCTCGATGGCGTAATTCAATCGGCACCGGTGATTCGCGATGCGATTTACGGCGGCGACGCCATCATCACCGGAAAATTTGAGGAGAAGGAAGCGCGCGGTCTCGCGAGCGTTCTCGAGAATCCGTTGCAAACGCCGGTCAGCATCGAAGAAGAACGCAGCGTTTCGCCGACGCTCGGGATGGATTCAATTCGCGCGAGCGTCATGGCGGGTTTAATGGGACTCGCGATCACGCTAGTGTGCGTGCTCATTTATTATCGCTTGCCCGGATTGGTCGCGAACCTCGCGCTCATCGTAAACCTCGTCCTCTTAATTGGCGCGCTGACGATGTTCCGGTTCGTCCTGACGTTACCTGGAATCGCCGGCATTATCTTGACGATCGGTTTGTCGGTCGACGCGAGCGTGCTGATTTACGAGCGGTTACGCGAAGAAATGGCGTTAGGCAAATCGCTCAAAGTGGCGTTGGAAACCGCTTACGAAAAAGCGTTCAGCTCCATCTTCGATGCAAACGTGACGACGTTGATCACGGCTGCGATTTTATTTTGGAAAGCGACCGGGCCGGTCAAAGGATTCGCGATTTCGCTGACGCTCGGCATTCTGGCGTCGCTCTTCACTGCGCTCATTGTTGGACGAAACGCGCTCGGTTGGGCGGTTGATGCCGGCAAGGTGAAAAAGATTTCGATGCTGCATCTGATTTCGTCGCAGAACATCAACTTCCTTGGCAAAGGTTTTCTCGCCTGCATGTGTTCGCTCGCGCTCATTCTGGCCGGCGCGACTTCATTTTACATCAAAGGTGAGAAAAACTTCGGCGTGGATTTCCGCGGCGGCGATTTGGTGACCTTGAGCTCACCGGCGACGATCGACATCGGACAAGTGCGCGACGCGTTGAAGCCGATCGGGTTGGCTGATGCGTCGATCCAAGAATCGGCCCAGGGCGGCAAGAATTACATCACTGTGCGCAGTCCCTTGAACACGAGCGACAAAGTTGAGAAGCAAATCATTCAGGCAATGCCGAGCGCCGGATTTAAAGTGGAGCGCTCGGAGCGCGTCGGCGCTTTAGTCGGCGGTGAGCTGGCCAAGAGTTCGCTGGTTGCGCTTGGCCTCGGAATTCTCGGCGTTTTGATTTTCGTTACCCTCCGGTTTGAACTTTCGTTCGCGGTCGGAGCGATCGTCGCGCTATTCCACGACGTGATCATTACCGTCGGCGTTTTCTCGCTGCTCGGTCGTGAATTGACTCTAACCATGGTCGGCGCCGTTCTGACCATCGCCGGTTATTCGATCAACGACACCATCGTCGTTTACGACCGGATTCGTGAAGGTCTGGCGAGCGGCCGGCGCGGTTCCATTGAAGAGATCATGAATTCGAGCATCAACCAGACCTTGAGCCGCACGATTCTGACCAGCACCGTCACCCTCATTCCGATTTTGTGTTTGTTCCTGTTTGCGGGCGCAGTCCTTCGCGATTTTTCGCTGGCGATTATCATCGGGGTGGTGGTTGGAACTTATTCCTCGATCTTTATCGCCTCGCCGATCGTACTCTGGTGGACACGCGCGCGGGGCGAAAGCACCAGCACTCTGCGGCGGGAAGTTACCCAAAAGCCGACCGCAGCCAATCCGCTGGCCCGATAGTGCTGAGACCTTTTCCCGCTTAGAATTCAACGCATAGCCGAGTTCGGTGATGCCAGTCCGGCTCGGACTCTCTCACTCGTTTTGTAAGCCGCGGCGCTTTTTGCCGTCGGCTGCAGGCGGCTGGTTAGGCCGGGTCTGTTGTTCGGGTGTAGCTCTCATCAAGTAATGGGTTGCGGTTTGACCGGTGGTTAGGAAACCAAGCCGTTTATAGGGATCGGGCGGGATTCACCTTCAACACCTGCAAGCCGACCGACTGGCCTGTGACGTGCCTCCTCGAGATTCAACCACTTAAGAGATTGAAAAATCAGGGGCGTCGCTTTCCGGCCGCGAGCATCACGCAGGCTTTCTCGATCCGGCGTCTATGTGCCTCCGGTTGTTTGGCTGAGTTCATCCAACTAATAAAGTCCCTCCGCTCGATCGGCGTGAGATCGCTCCATTGAGCCTTCGCCATCGGGGTAGCTGCGAGGGCTGTGTAAAGATTCAATGACACTATTGAATAACAGCAGGGGCGTCG
>Ga0209805_1000322_pt1 | contig 29139 bp, 25 predicted proteins | sample GraSoiAngelo_148_FD_185905 | JGI IMG/M metagenome (GOLD analysis project Ga0209805, IMG submission 185905) | Grasslands soil microbial communities from the Angelo Coastal Reserve, California, USA - 14_1009_09_20cm (SPAdes) (version 2) | ecosystem: Environmental > Terrestrial > Soil > Grasslands ...
TTGAGTAATAATACTCGGCATGATTTAGATTGATGATCTGTGAGAAAGGGTCTAGTTCTACGGCTTTTTCAATCTGCTCTAGGGCTTGGTCCCATCGCGATTCTGCTTGGAGAAGGCGGAAATACCATTGGTGCGCGGTGGCATAGCTAGGCTTGAGTTCGATCGACTTCTTGAACTCCTCCTCTGCGCCTTTGAAATCATAGTCATCTTGCAGAATTAGGCCAAGAGTAGTGCGAGCTTCTGCGAGGTCTCCATCCAACTCCAATGCAGCGGTCACTTCCGCTTTGGCTCTCTCATGATTCGTCTTAGTATCGATACCCCAGTTGGTAGCGAGGAGTTCATGGCAATCTGCGAGACCGGCGTGTCCGAGGGCGAATTTTGGGTCCCCTTTGATAGCCTGAGCAAAGTATTCTGCGGCCTTGCGGATATCCTCTATTTTTCTCCTGTTCAGGTGGTATCTCCCCCTCAAGTATAGGGTGTATGCTTTTGTGCTCTCCGTTGGTCTTCTGTCAATCCGGTTGATCTCTGGAGTCAATATTTTGACTCGGAGAGCGTCTGAGACCTGTTTAGCAATGTCTGTTTGGACTCCGAAGACGTCATCAAGATTTCTGTCGTAGCTGTGGGCCCAGACATGCCGATCGTCTCTAACATCGATCAGCTGGGCGGTTACGCGTATCCTGTTACCGGCTTTTCTGAAGCTACCTTCGAGCACGGACCCAGCTTCAAGCTCGCCGCCTATCTCCTTGACTCTCTTGGTTGTCCCCTTGTAGCCCATGACAGAAGTACGGGAAATGACGTTCAGTCCGCTTACGCCTGAAAGAGTCGAGATGATCTCCTCAGTAATGCCATCAGCAAAATACGAGTCATTAGGGTCAGGGCTCATGTTGGCAAACGGAAGGACAGCAACCCTACTCGTTTCCAACTGTGCCGTGATGTTCTTCTGCTCCTTTTCCCACGGCAACACCATCTTGTAGACCTCGATTGGTGCGCTGACGTTTTTCAGCGGCATGGACCCGAGGTTTTTGAGCGGAAGGTCGAACTTGTTCTGTACTTGGTCGTAGACTTGCCGCGTGACGCAAATGCCTCCATCTTCAGCAAGCGACTGTATCCGTGACGCAATATTCACCGCATCTCCTGAGATGTCTCCTTCGGATTCCACGACGTCCCCTAGGTGCAGACCTATTCGAAGTTTGATTCTCCGGTCACTTGGCTGGGAGATGTTGAACTCTCTCGAAGTTCGCTGAGCATCGTAAGCGCACCTCACTGCATCAAGCGCATTCGAAAATTCGACTAGGAACGCATCTCCCATCGACTTGATTTCCTTGCCATTATGTCTCTTGAAAATTGGGCGCAGAAACCTTCTCTGCTCCTCAACCAGCGCTAGCGACAGCGATTCGTCACGTTGTCCTAGCGCGGTGTATCCGACCATGTCGGTGAACATGATTGCGGCGAGTCTTCTCTGAGGTTGGGAAGAGGGATCAAGGGCGGGCATGTCTAGAGTCCCATCTTTTCAAGGATCTTGACGAATCGTTCTTCTTCTCGAAGCGCGTCGAAGGCCGGGTCGACCTTGAGGTACACCAGAAAGCTTCGCTCCTCATACGCTTTTTCCAGCCAAGCCAAAGCCTTCTCTTTGTCTCCCAGCGCTGCATGTATCACTACTCTCCCATATGCTGGGACATACTCGTCCGCGGCCGTTCGGTCGAGGTCTTCGAGCACTTTTATCGCGTCGTCTCTTCTACCGGCCCGAGCGTAGATGTAGCCCAGGTCGTCGAGGATGAAGACGCTCCTCGCGGAGAGTTCTATCGCCTTTTCGATCTCTAGGATTGCCTCCTCGTTCATTCCCTTTTGCGCATAAACCTCTGCGAGACCTTTGTGGGCAATTGGAAAGTTGGGATCTACCTGGAGAGATCTCGTGTACTGGTCGATAGCCTCATCATACTGCCTCGCCAAGTAGAGATCCTTAGCCGCATCTGTCAGAATTATCATTGACAATGGGTCCAGTTCTACGGCTTTCTTCACTTCGGCGAGACAATCGTCGAATCTTCCATGGGATATGTAGTGAGTAGCGCGCCAGAAGTGTGCAGTGGCATAGCTCGGGTTCAGTTCCAGAGCACGGTCTAACTCCGAACCAGATCTCTTCCAGTCAAAGTAATAGTTCATCAAGACTTGTCCCAAGGACGCGTGGGGTTCAGCGAGATTCTCGTCGAGTGACAAAGCCTTCTCTGCCAGCTCCTTCGCTCTAGGAGATACAACCGATGCACGGCGATAGCCGTAGTATCCGAGTATGCTGTAGCAGTCAGCCAGCCCGGCGTAAGCGAGCGCGTAACGTGGATCTTTTCCTATCGCCTCTTCAAAATACTTGATTGCTCGGTTAAGATCGTGCTCGGATCTAAGATTCCATCGGTTTCTTCCCTTGAGGTAGAGAGAGTACGCCTCTGGGCTCTGAGTCTGCTGTTGGCGTAGGGCTGAGCTTTCTCGAACTCCTAGCCTAAGTTCTAACGCCTTCGCTACTTGCTGTGCGATATCACTCTGGACAGAAAAAACGTCCCGGAGGTCTCGATCATATGTCTCATTCCAGAGTTGTTCTTCGGTGTGAGTATCGACCAGTTCGACCGTTATTCGGAGTCGATTCTGGGACTTTCTGACGCTTCCTTCAATGAGCGAGCCTACCTTCAGCTCCTCTCCTATCCGACCCGCTGTAGCCTTCTCTCCCTTGAACCTCATTGCAGAAGTTCTTGCAACTACTCTGAGGCCCTTGATCTTGGAAAGAACTGCGATCAGCTCATCCGTCATACCATCAGAGAAGTATTCGTCCGCCGGGTCGGGGCTAATGTTAGCGAAGGGCAGAATGGCTATTCTTCTTGTGTCGTGTTCGGGCAGCGAGATTGCAACAGTTGCATCCCAAGGCATGATCATCTTATACACTTCCACTGATGAGCTCAGATTCTTCAACGACCTGGGTCCGAGGCTTGTCAAGGGCAAGTCAAACTTGTTCCGGACCTGATCGTAGACTTGACGCGTGAGACAGACTCCTCCATCTTCGGCCAGCGATTCTATCCTCGATGCGACGTTCACTGCATCTCCAGAGATATCGCCCTCTGATTCCACGACATCGCCGAGGTGAACCCCTATTCTGAGGTGAAGCTTGTGTTCGACAGGCTCCGAGATGTTGAATTCTCTAGTGGTTCTCTGGATATCATACGCACATCTTACAGCATCCATAGCACTTAGAAACTCGACGAGAAATGCATCACCGATAGTCTTCACTTCCCTACCATTATGCTTACTCAGAATCGACCTGATGAGTCTCCGCTGCTCTTCGACTAAAGCGAGCGAAAGCGATTCGTTCCTCTGTCCAAGCGCTGTGTAGCCTACCATGTCAGTGAACATTATCGCAGCGAGTCTACGCGCGCCCTCGGGCAACTAGAACCCTAAATCCTCAGCTTCCAGCAGCGATAAAATCGTTAGTCCGCTAAAGCCCAGCGTTGGTCCACCTCAAAATCGACCAGTGGGCGTGCTCGAAGTCCCAGATTTTCCAAGTATACTCTCGCTCCCTTACCATATTCATATACACGCGAAAAATACGAGCAAGATGGTCAGGTCCTGCGGATGGATTTTGATCGGTTCACCATCGGATTATTGATCTTGCGTCCCGACGCGCCGAGACTAAGTGAAGAGGAGGAGAATGTTCTCCAGGACGCTCACATGGCACACCTCGCCAAGTTGCACGATGAAGGGCTTCTGTTGGCCGCGGGTCCGCTCCTCGGCTCATCCGATCGTGACCTTCGAGGGCTAGAAATCTATAGAGGTTCACCAGAGCAGGTAAAGGCACTCGCCGACCAGGACCCTGGGGTCCGAGCCGGACGATACACACATCGGCTTCTTCCATGGATGGTCCCTGGAGGAGCTGTGGGCTTTGTTCACACTCGGTTCCCCAGGTCGATGGCCGAGGTTTAGGCTGGCTGTTCGGCTGTTGTTAGGATTCGTAGAGTCGCTGGACTATTTCCTGCGCCTTCTATCGGAGCAGTCTAACGTTTGTTCCGCGAGGATTCTCTTCGACGAGCCTCGAGAAGGGTATGCAGCGTCCTCCCGCTTTCTCGACCTTGACAAGTGCTCTTGGAGAGAATTTGAAGGCGGCTATTGTCAGTTTCTCTTTCGGCTCGCCTGAGCCAAGGACCTTGCCGGGCACTACTATGACTTCTCCTCCCTTGAGGTTTTTAGAAACCTGGCCGAGGTTCAGGACTATTCTTGTTCTTCGGGATTTACCTAGGAAGCTTGCGATGGTGATCCAGAGCGGAGTCTGGTATTGTTTTCCCGCCTTCATGAGGTAGCCTATGGCGCTGAGCAGTTCAGGGTTTGTCGGCCGGCGTTGCTTCATTTTCTGGATCTTCTTGGGCGGAGCGACGCGGTACGGCGACAGCTACCAATAAAGCCTTTCGAGCAGGTTCATCATGAAACGTGGATAGAAGACTTGTTGGACTGTGTAGGTCGTGTTGTCGTGGTACGCTCTCGGCAGAGACTCCGCCTAGAACAGGTTCAAGGTTCTACACGTAAGTTAGCAGCAAATATACATTGAATGCCATTATCAATGCGACAGTGATCACTGCGACAATAATTGTTCTCCTTCTGTTGACAAAGTCACCCATGAACTTCCTCTTTGATGTGAAGTAGACGAGTGGGATCATCGGGAGGGGAATCATGAGGCTTAGGATCACCTGACTGTAGACCAGCAAGATGAGCGGATCAAGCCCTAGCAATATCGCAATGGTAGTTGGAAAGACGTTCACACCCCTCGTTACTATCCTTCTTGCCCAGATGTTCCAATGCTTCCCTATCAGTCCCTCCATTATTACCTGCCCTGCTATTGTTCCAAGCGTCGAAGATGTAAGACCTGACGCAAGCAGAGTTAGAACGAAAACAATCCCGACGATCGGTGCGAATATCGAACTCAGCTGTTGTACCGCGAATCCAATCGTGAGATCAGAGTTCGGATACAACGGTGTAGCCACAAGTAGTATTCCCGCGTTGACAACTCCAGCAATGCTCAAGAAGACTACGGTTTCCCTGAGGTGGATCCTCCTAGTTCTCTGTCTCACCTCGACCGAAGCGTTAGAAGAATCATACCTGTTTTGGGGGTCGAGGATCCTTTTTCCCATGAGGTCCATCTTGTTCTTTGAGAGCCAAGAGTGGACAAAGAGGGCATGAGGCATAACAGTCGCCCCAATTATCCCAACAACGAGCAGGAGAGCGGCGCTGCTCAGTGAGCCTGGCACGACAGAATGATATGCGATCTGGCCGAGGTCAGGCTTGATGACTATCAGCTGGTAGAGTATGCCGAGTACGAGAACGCTCGTGAAAAGCATGAAAAACTGCTCTATTATGTGGAATCTTCTTGTCATCATCGTCATTAACAAGAGCACATCGAGCGCGCCAAAGATTGCAGAGTACAGAAGAGGTACGCCAAAGAGTATGTTGAGAGCCACGACGGTGCCCAAGTATTCCGCAAGGTCAGTCGCCGCCGCCGCGGACTCCGCCGCGAGCCAGTACGGGATCACAAACTCCTTCCGTACCAGGGACTTTCTGACCATTTCGGGTAGAGAATGGCCGGAGGCGATTCCAAGCTTCCCAGAAAGATACTGCAGTAGCATTGCCATCCCTGAGGCTAGCCAGACAGCCCAGACTAGCCCGAACTTGAAGCTCGCCCCTGCAGCTAGGTCGGTACCGTAGTTGCCAGGGTCCATGTAGGCTAAGGAAACCATGAGTGCAGGGCCCAGGTAGAGAAGGAATTCGCGACGAGAAGCCCGAGTGCCAGTTTTCTGCCCCGTCAGATCAGTCCCGACCTGTTGCTGCGTTTTCCAGGGGGCCCGCATAGCTGGCGTAAGATAACCGGGGGCGTATTTAAATTTAGGTCACTCTAACATGATTTGTCTGGTCTAATTTTGCTATTATACTCGAATTGCTTTTGACGCGCCTAGTTGGCCAAGCTTTTTACCGAACGACATCGCCCGCATTGAAAACCCAATTGGTACAAGGAGATTGAGCTGAGAAAAGAGACCTCGCGGTTAGAAGACTACCTCGAAGCAATTTACCGGCTGAGCCATGATAAAGGCTACGCGAGCACAGTCGATCTTTCGGACATGTTGCAGGTCAAGCCCCCAACCGTATCCACGATGGTAGGAAACCTTGCCAAGAAGGGCTACCTTGTCCATGAGCCTTACCGAGGCATGAAGCTAACCGAGAAGGGCGAGAAAGTAGCCAGGTCCGTAATCTCGCGTCACGGCATAATCTCTGAGTTTCTATCTTTGATCGGAGTGGAGGAGGTAACGGCGCATCAGGATACTGAAGGAATCGAGCACTACATTCAGCCGATCACAGTTCACAAGATCGCAAAGCTCGTCGAGTTTCTTCGAAAGAATCCGAAGCAGATGAAAGCCATACGGGATTACATAGAAGGATAGGGCACGAACATGATCGGATCGCTCCATTCTCGTTTGGTAATATGGACCAAGAAATCATAAGCTGAACAGCTTGGCTCAGCCAGGCTGGTCGTCCTTGATTGATCCGTGGGAGGTCGTCATGATTGGAGCAATTATCGCTGCCCTACTGGTTTGGGGCCCTCAGAAGATACCTGAACTCGCAAAATCGTTGGGCGAGGCAAAACACGAAATCCAAGTAGCCAGTAGAGGAGAGTACAAGAGGGACAGCCGAGAAATCCCGAACCAGCAACAGGTTACGAGCAATAAAGAGATTCTAGAAAAGTAACTTTCGAGCTCGCCTTCGTCGCCCCGTCGTAATCGCGACTCCGAACAGCAGTTCTTGTCCATAGTCTAGGGAGAAGATTCACCTTCATTCGTGAAGTTCATGGTACGACTCAACGGCTTCTCTGGAGACGAACGCGAGGATGACCGCCGTGGCAAGATAGTCAACCCACCAGAGTCCGAAGAAATATTCCACGAGGAGACCTCCTAGCAGTGCGACGGACATGAAGATGCAGGTGAGCGATGCGACAGCATCCATCGACAGGATAGAGGAGCGTGTCTCGAGGCCTAATCTTCGCTTCCCTAGCCAAAGATATGGCATTACGATTACCGCGCCTACCGCGATAACTATGCCCACAGGCGAGGCCTCCGGTCTAAGTCCGGTAACATACGAATAGATGGCCAACAGTCCGATCACTGGAATTAGTGCGAAGAGTAGAGCGTTTGTTAGCTGTTCGGTCCTCCCAGGGTTTGTACTGGGGCCGGCGAGGGGCTTTCGGAGAAATGATAGAACTGTAATACCGGAGAGCAGCTCGACTAGGCTGTCGCCTCCGAAGGCTAAGAGGGCGAAGCTTCCAGCAATGAGTCCGGACCAGACTGAACCAATGACCTCCACAGTCATCCAGGCCGAGCTGAAGTATTCGATCTTGATGGCGGCTCCAGTCCTCGTCTTTCTCCAGGACTGGTGAATGTCGCTGCAGCAACATGAAGCGCAATTGGAGCAGTCGGCTGGCGTACGACAGGTCGCGCACGAGCTCGCTGCACAGCCGCAAGACTGGCAGGGCAATGATGACATGGCTGAGCTGAGAGACAAGGAAATATGCAGATCTGGGCCTATTATCCCTGCCAGGTCGTATACAAAGCCTAGTCTCTGAATATTATCGACATCGACAAAGTAGCGTACGAAAAACGAGTAAAGCGCGAGTTGTTCTGAACTGAAGCTGTGACTATCTTACTCTCTGGATCTTCAATAGGTCGGTCCGTCCCATGGGGCCTTTCGGGTCTCCGGACACGATTACTATCGTGTTGCCCTTCCGTGCGAGTTTGAGTCTCTTGACCGTCTTCTCAGCCTCTATGAATATGGACTCGGTTGATTCCATTTCTCTTCTCACCGTCGTCACGCCCCAAGAGAGTAACAACTGTTTCTCGACATCCGCTTGTGACGTGAGCGCGACAATTGGCAGGGGTGGTCTGTACTTCGAAACCCTCCGCGCGGTTTTGCCTGTACGGGTCGGTGCAACGATTGCTGCTGCTGATATCTGAAGCGCGGTTTCGCAGGCGGCGAAGGCGATAGCGTCCTCCTGACTATTCTCATGCCATTCGCGCCTCTGCTGCGTAATCTGCTTGGGCAGATATCGTTCAGTTTCCTGCGCAATCTTCTGAAGAGTCTTCACCGCTTCGACCGGATAGCCTCCGATAGCCGTCTCCTCTGACAGCATCAGCGCATCTGAGCCGTCAAGGATCGCGTTGGCAACATCGGTCACCTCCGCCCGGGTCGGCGTGGGCGCCGAGATCATAGACTCGAGCATCTGGGTGGCTGTAATCACTGGCTTCGCCTGACGGTTCGCTTCGAAGATGATCCTCTTCTGAACAATCGGGATCCGCTCGAGGCTAAGCTCGACTCCGAGGTCTCCGCGCGCGACCATAACTCCGTCGGTTTCCTTGACTATCTCTTCTAGATTCTCGACTGCTTCCTTCTTCTCTATTTTCGCAACCACAAAAATTTCTCGTCCTTTCTCACTCGCGACTTTTCGGGCCATCCGTAGGTCATCGGCTCTCTGGACAAATGAGACAGCGACCATGTCGACGTTATTCTCAAACCCAAAATTTAGATGCTCGCGATCTTCACGTGTTATGGCAGGCACCCTTGTTCGCAGCTTGGGAAGGTTCAGGCCCTTACCCGAAATCAGGTCGCCGCCCACTACGACACGTGCTTCAACCTCCTCTCGAGTTGTGCCGAGAACCTCGAGTCTGATCGACCCGTCCGCCAGATAGATCGTATCCCCCTTCCTGACCGTCTTCGGCAAGTCAGGATACGCGACCGGAATCTTGCCCTTCGCCTTCGACGGCTTAGCTGTCAACGTTACGGTATCGAGTCGTTGCAGATGCATCGGCTCTGCGATGAGCTTTCCCACTCTGAGCTTGGGACCCGGCAGGTCCTGAAGGATGGCAACGGGGCGGCGGAGGCTATGGCTTAGTTTTCTGATCGACTTGATGCTCTTCAGATGTTCCTCGTAGGTTCCGTGTGAGAAGTTGATCCTGGCAACATCCATTCCAGCTCGGATCATATGGCCTAGAACGTTGGGGGAGCTTGACGCCGGGCCGATGGTGCAGACGATTTTTGTAGCTATTCTAGCGGGCAATGGACCTGCTTCTCTCCCGGTATCTTAGCTTCGATGATTCGGATTGCTGATAAGTCTCACGGAGAGGGAAGTTGGCTAGTAGCAGGAAGTACTCTGGATTTCAGAGATCTTCATGCGACGGGTCTCTCTTTGAGTAGGTATCCTTCTGTATTTCTTGACGCAGACGCGATGCTTTCACCACGTCTCTGATGAAGTCTTTGTAGCCACTCGTCATTTCGACGTAGGCTTTCCCCACCTCTTTCATATCTGGAACGAGTAATCGAAGCCCCTTCGAGAGTCTGGTGTCTCTCTGAGGCCGATGAATCCTGCCTCGTATCTTCCCATACCCAGACGCGAGTTTGTCGGTCCAGTCATCTTTCTCAAGGATCCGAGCGAACAGTTTCTTGAGATCTAACTCCTCTCCGTTTGTCTCGGGCTCATCCGTAAACATACTCTGAGCCATCAAGCGGGATTTCCTCTGGACCTCTTCTCTAGGGTCGCGCCTGATTCGACTCAAGCTTTACAGATTCCTAATTTCAACTACGACGCTTCGCTCATCGCATTCGGGCTCGTCGGAATGACGCGGGGATAAGAGACATAGAGTCAGTTGTCTTGGACCCTCAGTGCAATTTGGAAAAAGCAAAGCAAAATTCTGTTGTTACCCTGGCCAATTGCTAGTTTGACCTACCAGACGTCTGCTACTGTTCACGCCTTTGATGAGGAACACCATGTTTAGACTGGTCGTATGCGATTGCTCGTTGATCGCGAATGTCGAAAGTACAGGAAAAAGAGAGCACGTTGCTCAACAACCTATCAGGCACAGAAATAGCTAATGAGCTAGACTCTCGCCTCAGGGACCTTGAGAAGAACATCGCAGTTGCACGCGAATTCATCAAGCTCGCTGACGAGAGCTACTCAGAGCTACGTCACAAGTGGAACCTTCTGCATGAGGAAGTCCGCAATAAGCCGCAGACACACATAACAGAGCAGGCGCCGGTACCACGTGAGAAAGCAGAACCTCGGCCTAGGAATAGGGAGTATTCCAAAACTCGATACAAGACAGTGACTGAGCTGGACGAAGCGAAGACTCCCGATTCCGGAGTCACTTCAGTGAAGCCCGAGGGCCAGGCGCATCGCGGCAAGACTGTGAATCAGCACAGGAAAGAAACTGAGATTTCCATTAAAGACATTAGTTCCCCTAGTTCAGAGAAGCCTATTCGACCATATCGGGATCCAGGCCGAAGGCGCGGGAAGGCTAGCGGGGGCAACTAGAAGTTTTTTCCTTCTATCTTGGATTTCGAAGCGCAGAGTGGCAAGCATTTCCTGAGAAAGTCACTCGACGACCGCTAATTCCTTGAAGCCGCCCTTCAGACCCTGCACTATCCAGTAGCCTGGGGGAGATACGGTTAGACACTTTAGCTCGCAAATCCGGTTAGTGCCTGATCCAGCATCTTCTCGGCCCACTCCGGGACAGGTGGAATCCTCTTGTACAAGTCATGCCGCGCCCGGTGGAGATATTCCGCTGCTTTGTAGAAAGCCAAGTGACGCAGGGTGTTCCTGTTCCCCTCTTTTAGATATGCTTCGAGGAACGGCCCGGAGAGTCGTTCGTAAAAGTCTGGGGGTTTATGATATTTCAGCTCGAACCGTTCAAGAGCGATTAGGAACCAGGCGAGGTCGCGGGCTGGGTCTACAAGTTCGAGCTCATCGAAGTCGATTGTCACGGTGCGTTCATTACTCAAAAGGACGTGACTGGGGATGTAGCTTCCATGGCCCTGACAATATTCGAAGGTCCCTTCAACCGGGACTATGGCCTCCAATTTCTTCATTAACAACTCGCATTTCGCGCTTAAGGGCTTCCCGAACTCACTCACCATGTCCGCCCACCCGCGAACATGTTCCAAGAAAGGCCGGGGCTCGACCGGGTTGCCGAATCTTGGAGCGGTGGTGTGGAACCTGGCCAGCCACTCTCCACATCTTCGGACGGCCTCCATCTGCTCAGATTTATCATCCTCCAGCAAGATGGTCTTGACCTGCCTTCCTTCGACCTTCTCCTCTAAGAGGATTCTCAACGAGGATAAGTATGCAATAGGTCTGGGAACCGCGAATTGGGCTGTTGTACCAAAGCCAGCCTGATGTAACCTCTGCATCACATCGAGGGTGTCCGGCCGATCGGTAGCGAACACCTTCGCGATGAGGTCTTGCCATCCGTCGTTTGTCGTCATACTAACATTGAATACGCAACGGTTTTGGTGGAATCGCAGCATTTGGAATCGGATTTCGTCCGGCGTCCTCTGCCCTCTTCCCGTGGGGAAAAGCGCTTCGAGCTCTGCCCTGAACTCTTGCTTGGCTAGGATCGCGGCGTACTGTGAGCCGTCACGGACAATGGTACTTTGCGTCAACGCAAGATCACGAACTGACCGAACAATCTTGTGATGAAATAACCTACAGTCCCCACTATTAGGCAATTCGGTGTTGTCGCGTTGGCATAAAAGTTGATGCTCTTGTCACTGTCGGTCCGCGGATACCCGAGGGTAGCAACGCTCGTACTTCTTCGACTCACCCACACCCTCCTCAAAGGGCATCTGAATATATATTCGGATAGAAATGGATCATCCTTTCAACATGGGTGGTAGAGAAAGTAAACTGGTGACTGAAATACAATCTCGAGGCTTGTGTCTTGGCCGCCTTTCGACTAACACGGGCGTGATCCCTGCGTTTCGGGCCCCTACAACATCTTCATGATACCTGTTTCCGACGTACCATAATTCACCGCTCTCTAACCCGATCATCTTGGACCCAATGCTGAAAAATCTGGTATCAGGTTTGTCACATTCAATGTCTTCCGAGGTAAGCACAACCGTAAAGTATCTGGAAATGGCGAGGGCCTCAAGGTCGTCCTTGAGTTGGCTTCCAGTCATCCTATTCTGACTTAGAACGCCCAGCCTGAGGCGCATCGCATTTAGCATCTCTAGAGCGGGGCGCACGTCGTCATAGAGCCCCTCTCTCTCGTGAGAAGCCCATCGCCAAGCGACCTCACTAGCAAGTCTGTCCGTGCCACCTCTGAAGCCGATCGTTGAAAGAGCGGCCTCAACACAACGGACTCTGATCTCTTCAGTCCATCGTTGCCCTCTTCGAAATCCTTCGTAGTTCTTGTGCCAGTATTCTTTGAATGCTCCCATTCCCTTGGAGGCATCGCTGTCGTCTATTTCGTGACCAAGCTCTGCCAGAACCTCTTTCAGGACGGCTTGCTCATTTTTGATACGAACAAGCGTGTTTCCGTAGTCGAACAGAATTCCGCTGATCAAAGCCCTTGCTCAGACTAAGTCTGCGCTCTTCTTAAGGGACGCGCTTTGAAGACGGTGAGCCGTAGATCGAAGAAAAGGTCAACGGTATCTGCAAAGGATCGACGAAGGGTTTCTAGCTTTCTACGAACCAGTGAAATTCTGAGTCTTCTAAACGAGTTCCAGTCTAGTGCCGACGCGATAAAGTTCCGCGATGATTCGCCTAGGGTCTTTAGGAATCACGAACCTCTTGCTTGGCCTAAACCAGGTAGACATTAAAGTTGGATCGCCTAACCATCGGAGGCACATGTAGAATCTTGCGGCCTCGAGTGTCTCTGCGAAGCTGTCGGGAGCACCCATTGGCCATCTCGATTCCTGATACTTTCTTTCCATTGTTTTTACAAAGCGTCCCGGCCACGCGAGCGTTAACGAAGCAAGGTCAATTTCTCCGGGTGCAATGGCAGCGGATTGCCAGTCTATTGGTCGACTTATGCTGTCCTGATATACGATGTTAGACCCGAAACATTCGCCGTGGATAATCGTTCTCGGTGCTTCGAGTAGGCTCGGCAACAGGTCTTGGAATTCTTCGCAGAGCGATAATATCCAAGGGAAACGGGATTTCAATCGTTGAGAGTGAGAGATGAATCTCATCGTCCGGCGCGCCCAGCCCATGTAATAATCGCGATCGTAACTGTGAAGGAACTTCAGTCTGCTGTTCGATAAGCGTCTCTCATTTGCGGCGTGGAATTTGCCTATCCATTTAGCGGACAGGATCATTGCGCGTGGATCGCGGGACCAACTTGCCCTATGCCCCGCGGGTAGATACTCGATGATGAGCCAGTCAATATTTGCCAATTTGTCTCTGTAGACGCCGTAGAAATTGGGAGCTGAAGTGTGCAGTGGTTGGAGTACTTCACGGTAGACTTTCGCCTCGTAGGAAAGATCTCCTCGATGGCCGTAGACGCTGTCGAATGTTCCCTTCCCGTACTTTACGAAGAGTTGGAGGATGCCGCCATTGTGCTGGTTTCGACAAGTTACGATCTCAGTTGGAAAAGTGCTGTTGTAGGGGTTGGCCTTTCGTTTGAGCACAGTCAAATCTGCTTTAGCCGATCCATTGTGGCGAAGTGCTGTAGCCAGCCCGGCTTGAAGTCTTTCAGGGTCAGGAAATTTGAAACTCGACATTCTTTGGCTCACATAGTAGCCGCGGTTGGTCCATTGCTCATCGATGAACGCCAACCGCTACCATGGCGGACAATACGGACTCGACTTCAGCGGTCATCTTAGTTACCCTTCCATCCTCCATCATCATGATCATGTTGCAGTTCCTTAGAGAGCTGGCGCGATGACCAATCATCAGCGTTGTCCTGGCTCTCATGAGTTGTTGGATAGTCTCGAGAACAGCTGACTCAGTGTGTACGTCTAATGCGCTAGTTGGCTCATCGAGTATAAGGATGGGCGCATTTTTGAGAAATGCTCTGGCCAGGGATATGCGCTGGCGTTCTCCACCAGACAACTTCATTCCTCGCTCACCTACGAGGGTGCCGTACCCGTCGGGCAGAGTCGTAATGAAATCGTGCGCGTTCGCCGCTCTCGCCGCGGCAACAACTTCGTCCATTGCCGCATCGGGCCTCGCGAAGCGTATGTTCTCAGTTATTGTGGTCGAAAATAGTACTGTGTCTTGGTGAACGACTGCAAACTGGTTTCGGAGGTCTGCCAGCTTGTAATTCCTTAGGTCCACATCGTCTAGCGTGATTGCCCCTTGGGTTGGATCGAAGAAGCGTAGGACAAGACTTGACAGAGTGGTCTTGCCAGAACCAGTTGGACCAACCACCCCCAGGCAGTTTCCCGGGAGCAGTTCGAAAGATACGTCATGAAGTACGGGACGGCCTTTAGTGTACTCGAATGACACGTTCTGGAAAGCTATCTTGCCCTTGGCTTTTGCTAATGGAAGTGCGTTCGGGGCTTCTGGCACGTCGGGCTTTTCGTCTAGAACCGCGTGATATCTTTCTATTCCCGCCAGTGCCATCTGAATATCTAGCATCTTCTGGCCTACGTTTTTCAGGGGAGAGTATAGCTGAGCGACGTAGTAATTTACCACTAGTAGGTTTCCGAGGGTCAGCGTAGGGGGGCTCGACTCTACATGATGGATGCCTATGTAGAGAACTGCTGCCAAACCGGCGGCAGTCACTATCCCGACGAGCAGGTTGTAGACTGCTCCGTCAAGATAGACCTTGAGTTGCGCAGTCAGACTGTCATTGTAATGGGAGACCAGTTGTTCGCTCTTCTGCTCCTCCTGACCGAACGCCTTGACTACTCTCGAGGCTCCAAGGGCCTCTTGAGCCACGGCCATCGCAGCACTTTCTGATGTCTTGAACTTCCGCCATCCTCTGCGTAGCCTTGGCCGAAAAATGAGGGTGAGAAGGAACATGAACGGCGATACGAGTAGCGCGATCAGAGCGAGTTCCCAGTCAAGGTAGAGAGTTACAACAATCATGGCGCCGAGCATGAGTATAGAGGTGAGGAGGGGGACCAGGCTGTCGATTCCGAACGACTTGAGCATGGGAGCGTCGTTCAATGTACGATATGCCGAGTCTGCTGTGCCCTTTGTATCGTGATAGGCGATAGAAAGTCGTTGCATCTGCCGGAACAGACGACCCCGCACATCGAGTGTCATCCGGTTTCCAACTTTGGTGCTAAACCAGGTGTTAAGCAGGTTTTGCAGATAAGTCAGAACCGTGCTTCCAACGAGTATGCCGATGGCTAGCAAGAGAACATAGTCTTTGGAGGACTGTGAGCCACCCGGGGCGAGAAGTGAGAGATAACCGGATATTGGCTGGGAGCCGAGAACGCTGTCTACCATCAGCTTGATGGGTAAAGGAGTGATCAGGGTTATCGGGATGGCCGACAGGGATACAATCAAGACGACGAAAATCGACCAGGAATATGGCCGAAGGTCTGCAAAAACACGTCCTAACATCCCACGACCTCGATGTATCTCGCCTAGCTTGGCGGGGAGATCTGTAGAATAAGGTCTCGTGTTCGAGTGGGATCTCAACAGTTCAGAGAGCTTTAGGAGGCCCCAGCCTACTCCCATTGTCAAGGCAAATGCCGCTGAAGAAACAAGCGCGAAATTGATGAGATCACTAGTCAATTTGTTGGCTCCAGTCGCTGTAGGATAGGTCGCAAAAATCGCGTTGAAGGTCATGCTGGTTGCCCTTCAAGCCTGCGCTGCTGAGAGATAGTCGAAAGGAGCTGGAGACCCAATCGCAGGCGAGGTTTTTGGAAAAGGAAATAGCGATTATCATTGCGAGACGGTCGCATCGCAACAGATGGAAACCAGCCATTGCCATTTTTCCAGGCATCAGGTTGCGCCGGTACGTGTCAAGGTTTCCCGGAACATCCCGGCCGCGAATCCGATATCGACAATGGAATTAGCGACGACTAGGCATGCCAGCAGTCCCGATGTGATACTTGGTAGCCAAGCTCGGGACAAGCCCGCGGCGATCGACATTGCTGCCAAGACGACGATCATTGCGAGCGAAATCTGCGAAAAATTTGGAGTGATCCTGTAGCGTAAGAATTGCTTTCCGGGGGCGTGCTCTTCCGTTGCTAGCAATAGCCGACTTCTGCCAAACAGACCTCCCCTAACCTCGAGATCCCAGGAATCGTAGTCGCCACCAACTCTAATGCTCGCACCCGAGTCTCGAAGCCCTTTGTACAAACCTCTCAGAGTAGTCTCAGGAGCTTCCCACTGGTCGCGCCACAGCGTCATCTTGAAGGGCGGAAACGTGTACTTGCTCCTAACACCGCGCCTCCGCCAAGGGGTAAGGCCATGGCTCAATCTTCCCGAGAGCCGTGCAAGCGGTTGCAATAGGAGCAAGAATAATACTGTGACGCGGAATCTGAGTATTCCCGAGGTCTTGGCGTTACCGCTGAGCCTTGCGCGTTGGGCGTTCAGGCTAGCCTCGACGACCGGCAGGGCAATCACCATGGCCAACGATGCGCCGAAGAGAAGCCAAGGACCCCAGCCGAAAGAAAGAGCGAACATCAGCGCAAGCAGACCGATGATCAAGTACCATTCAGGCATGAGCGTCAGTGACCAGATAGAGCTTGAGGACGCATAGAGAGACTGGAAGGGTGCGGTTCCCCAGACTCCATGGTAGACGCGCCCGCCAATGGAGGAGAAGTCGAGCGAGACGCCTTTACCGTAAATGCGTCCAAGCCAGTTCAATTGTCCGAACGAGTTGTATTTGTCAGGCCATTTTCTCTCCAAGAGGGCTTCGGCCTTACCGTAGCCGAGCTGCTGTTTCCAGTATTTTCGGATCGATTTGCGCCTGTGATGCCAGACCACTGCTGTTGGCGCGAAGCCTATGACGCCTCCTCGGTCCCGTAGCCTCCAGCAAAGGTCCACGTCATCTCCAGCTACTCGGAAGATGGGATCAAATCCGTCGATTGCTTCCAGTGCTTCTCTTCTGAAAGCCATGTTGCAGCCTGGCAAGTGCTCTGCGACCATGTCTGAGAGAAGAACTGGGTTGGGCCCCGGTGCATTGGCGATAGCTTCCGCCTTCCATCCGTCGTTCGATGGTGAAAGGTTCGGCCCGCCAACCCCAACATATTTGCCATCGGCCAGAGCCAGCGCAAGAAACCTTAGCCAGTGAATTTCCGGATAGGCATCATCATCGATGAAGGCTACGATTTCTCCCGTAGCCGCTTTGATACCCGTGTTACGGGCTTGGCTTAGTCCTCGATTCTCTGTATTGATTAGCCTAACCGGATAATTGGAAGCGATCTCGGGGGTTGAGTCAGTTGATCCATCGTTAACCACGATCACTTCAAAGTCAGGATAGTCAAGGTTCTGCAAACCCTCCAGAGTCTCACGTATGGTAGATGCTCCGTTGAAGCTGCAGACCACGACTGAGATTCTCGGCCAAGTGATATTATCCGATGGAAAGGGGGATTCCAAGAACGCCCTCTTCACGGCTCGAAGTGCCAGTTTCGGTGTTCGATCCCGGGTTGTCAGCCCGAACTTCCAGTCTTCGACAAGATACTTCCCGTGGTACCACTCGTCCGTCCATGCAAAGACAACGACCCCACAGCAGCCTTGCCGGAAGATTGTGCGTATCTGCCAGTCCAAGGTCTCTGCCTGTTTCTCCTCACCATTACGGAGGCTGTCCAATCCGATCTCGCTGAGAAGAACAGGCCTATCCTGGCTCAAACTGTGCAATCGGGCGATGTAATTCCCGAAGGCCTTTTGTGATTCGAGGTAGACGTTGAAGCACAGAAAGTCTAGGAAGGGCAATTGCAAGTACTCGGTCGAGGGGTAGTTTACGTAGGTAACGAGAGCATCTGGGTCCTCTTCCTTCGCCACACGGTATAGACGTTTGACAAACTCTTCTACTCTACGCCTGCCAGTCCAGCGGACTATTGAAGAGGAGATTTCGTTACCCACACTGTAGCAGAATACAGCAGGATGACCTGCACAGCTACGGACCCATCGCCTCATTCGTTCCTCAATTTCTTTCGATTTTCCTGGTTTGTCAATGAAGGACATATGCTCACCCCAGTTGAGCCCAACCATGACTCGAAGGCCGTTCTTCTGGGCAGTGTCTAGAAGCCAGCGGGGAGGGCAGAGGTGGACTCGCACAACATTGAAACCGTTCTCTGCAATGCGCGAAAAGTCTCTTTCGACGACTTCAGGAGCTAGCTGTTCGTTCCCTTTTTCGTCCACTAAGAAAGTTCCGTAGCTGACTCCTCTAACCCAGAACTTTTCTTCACCGACATAGAGAAACTTGCCTCTGACTACTGGACGCTCCATGGCCAGAAGTGGTTCGCTTGAACGCCGCTCTACGACCTGTTCCATCTTCACACCTAAATGCTGTCAAGTGTCAGCCAGGGATCCTGTGCTAGCGAAAACTTGTCACTTGGCAATAATAATGGGCACCATTCTTTCACTCAGCCTCTTCAGCCCGTCTTCAAGCCTAGTCTTCGGCTCGTAGCCCAGCACTTTCCGAGCCTTTGTCAAGTCTCCGACGAACTTGCGGACTTCAAAGCTGTTGGCTGCCCCGTGGATAATCTTGGACCGCGAGCCGACAAGGTCAACAATCATTCTGGCAAGCTCGGAGACTGAGACGCCTCTCCCCGTTACGAAATGGAAATCTTCCCCGAAAATGCTGCCATCGCCTTCGACGCTTGAAGAGACAAGTTTCACTATTCCAGAAATAGTGTCATCGATGAACGTGAAATCCAGGATCTGCTCGCCGCCGTAAAGAGTGATGTCTTCTCCCCGCAGAGCCTTGTTCATGAATTTGGGTATCACTCTCTCCGGGAGATCTCTCTCGCTCCCATATACATTTGAGAAGCGCATTATTACATGATTGACGGAGGGGTTGAGGCCGGATGTGTTCGAGTAGGAGAGGCAGGCTCTTTCCGCGCATAGCTTTGTTAAACCATAGACTGACTTTGGCCGTTTTGGGTGGCCTTCGTTCACTGGTAGGTAGAGGGGTTCTCCGTAGACTTCGCGGCTGGATGCTTCCAGGAGGACAGGGTTTGATGCGGCTTTGTTAGAGGCTTCGAGAACGTTAATGGTTCCTACTTGATTGGTCAGCCAGCAGTTGAAGGGATCCTGCTGGCCCCAGGCGACGCGTGAGACTGCTGCGAGATTGATGACTGCATCCTTCCCATCAACAGCCTCTCTGACCGTCTGGTAGTCTCTAACGTCCCCGCGGATCTTTTCACAGTCTAAGAACCGGGTGTTCGCGTTAAATTTCAGGTCGAGTAGTGAGACCGTGTCTCCTCTAGCGAGAAGCTTTTCGGCGAGGTGGCTGCCGATGAACCCGTTTCCTCCCGTTATCAGAATCCTTGAGATTTCTTTTTCACCCATTCACAGCCGATGCTATCGGGGGGACGTTGAGACCCGGTGCACGATGCGCCATCCTCAGATATACCAGGTCATCGCGAACTTGCGCGAAAACGTCGGTTTGGGTATTTCAGACTAGCGAATTACGGTGTTGAACAGTATAGCGATATCTATCGAAAGTGATAGTTCTTTACACAGAAATCACCAGATATAGCGTGCCCGAAACGGCGTCCCATTCGCGACTTTGGAAGACTGGCACGCATTCAGGCTCGGAAATGAGCCAGATCGGGGTCTTCAGATCTTCCCAATCGGCGCAGTCCTGATACCCGAAGAAGCGGGGCATGCCATGTAATCAGAGATTCGGATCCGCGAAACGCGAAAAGGAGCACACCACCCGGAGCCCGCAACCGCGCCGGGCCCCGAAAACAATGTTTTGGGAACGAGACCCGAAAACATTACCCGAAACTCGATCCTGAAAACGCAAATTGAAACAGACAATGAGAACGCCTCCTCGATCTAGTTCTTGGAAAGGTTACCCTAATTCTTCCTCCCCGGGCCCATCCAGATCTCGAGACATAGCCACCCGGCTCTTGAAAGATGAAATACTCTATTCTACCCTCCCGGTTTCCGGGCCGGTAGTCCAGCCTGGTATGCATAATATGCACGGAACGGACGTCGCCCTCACACGGCGAAGGTCGTGGGTTCAAATCCCTCCCGGCCCACCACAAAAGAGATGAGGATAGATGAGCGCTGACCCGACAGTAGACCTGGTCCGCGCCACCGTCGCACTATTCATCATCGTCGACCCGATAGGCCTAGTCCCCATCTTCTCCAACGTCACCGGCAACATGCCAGCCCCCGACCGAGCCAAAATGTACCGAGTAGTCATCTACACTGGCGCTAGCCTACTCACGATCTTCGCCCTCGTAGGCCAAGAACTACTAGCCCTCTTCGGCATCAGCCTTCCAAGCTTCGAAATGGCCGGCGGACTACTACTCCTACTCCTCGCCCTCGACATACTCTTCCGCGGAGAAAGATTCGCCAAACCAGGCAGCCACGAGGACGTAGGAATCGTCCCCATCGCCTTCCCCCTACTCGTAGGACCCGGAGCCATAACCACGACAATGATAGCCCTAGGAGCCTACGGAATACTCGTCACGCTAGGCTCTGTGGTCATCGTCATGCTGCTCAGCTGGATCGTAATGAAGCAAACCCATAGAATACACTCCCTACTCGGAAAAACCGGATCCTCAGTTATCGCTCAAGTGATGGCGGTCTTCATAGCAGCCATAGCAATACAGTTCATCATCACAGGGATTCGGACCTACCCGTGACAGCGACAGAGAAGTCACGCTCAGCCGTCTTTACATCTTAGCGAGACCGAGCCGCTTTAGCTGCTTGTACATGATGAAGACCACCAACGCGATTATGATGAAGTATATGATCTGAGAGATGAAATCGCCGTAGAGAAACACCGACGGCTTTCCTGACACTGGAGAAGTAACAGTAGCATTCAGGGATGACAGGTTTCCAGTTGGCAGGATGAGACCAACGATGGGATTGATTATGTCTTTGACCAGTGAATTAACCACGGCGGACGATGCGACTCCTATGACGAAGCCGATGGCGAGCCCGATAACGCCGAACGTCTGGAGAAAGTCTACGAATTCCTTGACGAAGCCTTTCCTCTTCTCAGAAGCCTTCTCCATCTTATCCATGACAGCGCGTTCGGAGCTTCAGCGCTTATAACAGCTACCAGTATTCCTAGATTTCTACATTTCAAGGCCAGACGGTAGGCGGCGAAGTTGAGTTCCGAGAATGAGTACGTGATGAATAGATCAGCTGTCGAGATGCCACTTTCTGCAGTAACAGCGCTAGTGATTATTGACTAAGTCATAGGGAGTCATGAAGGAGCTCGTGGAGAGACTTTCTCATCTTGACTGAACATTTCATTTCTAACCCCCCGGTTTCTCCTCCCAGTCTTGCTCGTCACCGCGACCCTTCCTTTCATTCCGTCCTTCGTCCTCGGAAGCTTTTGTCTCCCAGCCTTCCTTATCAACGATAACTTCCTCGGGCTCCAGCTCCCCTTGAAGACTATGCGATTGCCGACGTTGTTTGGCTGCGTAAATACCGAAGATTAGAACACCAAGACCAACAACTAGAAAAGCGAAGGACGCAGAAACAGTACCACAATTAACAATCAGGTTCTCGTGACAGTCATCGTGTCCAGAGAGGGCTACTCTAGTGTTGAAGTTCGCCTGAAGGTTCTCAGCAATGAACGAACCTCTCCCGTAACGAGAACCAATAATCCACGCCCCGGTCAAAGACCTGGTGAGCGAAGATCTTTCGACAAACCCAGAACCTAGGGTTAGCGAACCAGTCAGAGACCTGAAGAACGAAATCTGCTCAGCAATACTCGAAGTTGATCCTAGGGAAGCGCTCAAGTAAATTGCGCGGCCTCTAAAGAAGGAAGCTGCGGAGCCCAACGAATCACCCAGAGACATGAAGAATGATCGGTTCTCAGTAAGACCTGAAACGGATCCTATGGAAGCATTCAAGTTTACGGTTCGCCCTCTAGACAGGGAACTCGCAAAGCCAAGCGAACCAGTCAGAGACCTGAACAGCGAACTTCGCTCCAGAAGACTAGAGCTTGAACCAAGTGAAGCGCTCAGAGACCTAGCAAGACGCTTAGTCTCAGAAGCGGTGAGAGACACTGAACCGGTCAGGGATCTGGAAAACGAGGTCCGGTCCGTAAGACTCGAGGTTGAACCAAGCGAACCAGCCAACGACTTGATGAAACCCTTAGTCTCAGAGGTCACCAGAGACAACGAACCGGACAAGGATCTGAACAGAGAAGTCTTCTCGGCAAAGCTCGAAGATGAACCCAGTGAAGCAGTCAAGCCTACAGTACGACCCTTCAACATGGAACTCGTCAAACCTAGAGAACCAGACAAGGACCTGAACAACAAGGATTTCTCGGCAAAGCTTGAGGCTGAACCAAGCGAACCGGTGAAAGACTTGACAAAAGCCTTAGCCTCAGAACCAGCAAGACTCAACGAGGCACTCATGGACCTGAAGAGCGAACTCTTCTCCGCAATACCAGATGAGGAACCCAGAGAGCCGTTCAGACTCTTGGCGAGACCTTTAGTTTGAGAGGCAATGAGAGATATTGAACTAGTTAGTGATCTGAACAACGATGTCTTCTCAACAAGACTTGAGGCGGACCCCAGTGAACCAGTCAAAACCCTAGCTAGACCCTTGATCTCAGAACCAGCAAGACTCAACGAGGCACTCACAGACCTGAAGAACGAAGTCTTCTCAGCAAGACTCGAGGATGAGCCGAGCGAAGCGCTCAAGTTTACGGTACGACCTCTGAAGAAAGAAGTCACAAGACCGAACGAGTCACTCAGCGACCTTAAGAATGAAGACTTCTCAGTAAGACCTGAAACGGATCCTATGGAAGAACTTAGGTTTACGGTGCGACCTTTCAACATGGAAGTCCCAAGACCTAGGGAGCCAGCCAGAGACCTAGATAGCGAAACATGCTCCACGAAGCCTGAGGCTGACCCTAGCGAACTAGTCAAAACCTTAGCAAGACCCTTGGTCTGAGAACCACTGAGAGTTAGCCCGCTGCTCAAAGACCTAAACAATGAATTCTTTTCGGCAAGACTCGAAGCTGAAGCAAGCGACCCACTCAAAGACCGGAACAACGAAGAATGATCGGCAAGGCTCGAAGCTGGACCGAGTGAAGCGCTCAAAGACCTGAACAACGAACTCTTCTCGGCAAAACTGGAAGGCAAGGAGAACGAACCGATCAGGGATCTGAAGAGCGAAGATCTGCCGGCAAGACTTGAGGCGGAGGCAAGCGAACCGGAAAGAGACCTGACCACTGAACTGTGCTCTACAAAACCCGAAGCTGAGCTGAGCGCGCCAGTCAGAGCCCTGAAGAGCGAAGTATGCTCGGCAATGCCTGAGACCGAACCTAGTGAGGTGCTCAAGTTCACAGTACGACCCCTGAAGAAAGAAGCTGCAAAGCCCAACGAATCAGATAGAGACCTGAAGAGTGAAGTGTGTTCCACCAAGCTCGAGGCTGAGCCCAATGAAGCACTCAAGTTCACAGAACGACCTCTGAGGAGAGAACTTCCAAGACCTGTAGAACCGGTGAAGGACCTAAACAACGAAATGTGCTCCGCAAAACTCGAAGTTGAACCTAGGGAAGCGCTCAAACCCTTAGCGAGACCCTTAACCTCAGAACCGACGAGATTCAACGAGGCACTCACAGATCTGAATAACGAAGTTTTCTCAGCAAGACTCGTGGATGAGCCTAGCGAAACGCCCAGGTTCACAGTACGGCCTCTGAAGAAAGAACTAACAAGACCGAACGAGTCAGTCAAAGACCTGAAGAATGATCGGTTCTCAGTAAGACCTGAAACGGATCCTATGGAAGCATTCAAGTTTACGGTTCGCCCTCTAGACAGGGAACTCGCAAAGCCAAGCGAACCAGTCAGAGACCTGAACAGCGAACTTCGCTCCAGAAGACTAGAGCTTGAACCAAGTGAAGCGCTCAGAGACCTAGCAAGACGCTTAGTCTCAGAAGCGGTGAGAGACACTGAACCGGTCAGAGACCTGAAAAAGGAAGCCTTCTCAACAAGACTAGACGACGAACCAAGCGAACCAGTCAAAACCCTAGCAAGACCCTTAACCTCAGAACCGACAATACCCAACGAACTAGACAATGATCTGAACAATGAATTCCTCTCGGCAAAATTTGAGGCCAAAGCCCATGATCCACTTAGAGATCTAAACAACGAAGACTTCTCAGCAAGACCTGAGACAAGAGAGAGCGAAGTACTCAGCGATCTGAATAACGAAGTCTTCTCAACAAGACTCGTAGATGAGCCTAGTGAAACGCCCAGGTTCGCAGTACGGCCTCTGAAGAAAGAACTAACAAGACCGAACGAGTCAGTCAAAGACCTGAAGAACGAAGACTTTTCGGCAAAGGCTGAGTTCGAACCCAGTGAAACGCTCAGGTTTACGGTGCGACCTCTAAACAGGGAACTCGTCATACCTAGAGAATCGGACAAGGATCTAAACCACGAAGTCTTCTCTGCAAAGCTTGAGGCCGAACCGAGCGAACCAGTGAGAGACCTGAGAAAACCCTTAGTCTCGGAACCAACACGAGTCAACGAGGCACTCAAAGTGCGGAACAACGAACTCTTCTCAACAAGACTAGAGCTTGAGCCAAGCGAAGCGCTCAGAGACCTAGCAAGACCCTTAGTCTCAGAAGCGGTGAGAGACACTGAACCAGTCAGGGATCTGAAAAACGAGGTCCGCTCCGTAAGACTCGAGGTTGAACCAAGCGAACCGGCCAAGGATCTAAACAAAGAACTCTTCTCAGCAAAACTAGAGGCTGGAGCTAGCGAACCACTTAGAGACCTGAGGAAGGAAGTCTTCTCAGCGATACCCGAAGTCGTAGTCCACGAACCGGTTAGGGATCTGAAGAGCGAACTCTTCTCAACAATACTTGAGGCTGGACCCAGAGAGCCAGTCAGAAATCTAAACAGTGCACTCTTCTCAGAAATACTTGAGGCTGGACCCAGAGAGCCAGTCAGAAATCTAAACAGTGCACTCTTCTCAGAAATACTTGAGGCGGGAGACAGCGAAGCACTAAGAGACCTGTGGAGCGAAGATCTTTCGACAAACCCAGAAGCTGGAGTCAGCGAACTGCTCAGGGATCTAAACAGTGAGCTCTTCTGGGCGATATTTGAGGCCAGAGTTAGTGAAGCAGAAACTGATCTATACCACGAGGATCTCTCAGCAAGAATCGAGGATGAGCCGAGCGAAGCGCTCAAGTTTACGGTACGACCCCTGAAGAAAGAACTCACAAGACCGAACGAGTCACTCAGCGACCTGAAGAATGAAGACCTCTCAGCAAAACTCGAAGATGAAGCCAGTGAAGCAGTCAAGCCTACAGTACGACCCCTAGACATAGAACTGGCGAAACCCAGTGAAGCGCCGAGAGACCGGAACAGCGAACTTCGCTCCAGAAGACTAGAGCTTGAACCAAGCGAAGCGCTCAGAGACCTAGCAAGACGCTTAGTCTCAGAAGCGGTGAGAGACACTGAACCAGTCAGGGATCTAAAAAACGAGGTCCGCTCCGTAAGACTCGAGGTTGAACCAAGCGAACCAGCCAACGACTTGATGAAACCCTTAGTCTCAGAGGTCACCAGAGACAACGAACCGGACAAGGATCTGAACAGAGAAGTCTTCTCGGCAAAGACTGAGGACGCGCCAAGTGAAGCAGTCAAGCCTACAGTACGACCCTTCAACATGGAACTCGTCAAACCTAGAGAACCAGACAAGGATCTAAACCACGAAGTCTTCTCCGCAAGACTCGAAGATGAACCAAGTGAAGCAGTCAAGCCTACAGTGCGACCCTTCAACATGGAACTCGCAAAATTCAATGAGCCAGAAAAGGACCTGAAGAGCGAACTCTTCTCCGCAAGACCAGATGAGGAACCCAGAGAGCCGTTCAGACTCTTGGCGAGACCTTTAGTTTGAGAGGCAATGAGAGATATTGAACTAGTTAGTGATCTGAACAACGATGTCTTCTCAACAAGACTTGAGGCGGACCCCAGTGAACCAGTCAAAACCCTAGCTAGACCCTTAGTCTCAGAAATAGCAAGAGATAGCGAACCTGTCAAGGATCTAAACAGCGAAATCTTCTCGGCAAAGACTGAGGATGCGCCAAGTGAAGCAGTCAAGCCTATAGCGCGACCTTCCAACATAGAACTCGTCAAACCGAGAGAACTAGACAAGGACCTGAACAACAAGGATTTCTCGGCAAAGCTTGAGGCCGACCCTAGCGAATCTGTCAAAGACCTGACAAGACCTTTGGTCTGAGAGCCAGCGAAACTCAACGAGGCACTTGCAGATCTGAAGAGCGAACTCCTCTCGGCAAGACCCGAGGCAGAAGTCAGCGAACCACTCAGAGATCTGAACAACGAGCTGTTCTCAGCAAAACCAGAAGCGAAACTCAGCGAACCACTCAGGGACCTGATCAATGAACTCTTCGCAGCTAGACCATCAGTCGGAGACAATGAATCTGTCAGAGACCTAAACAGCGAACTCCTCTCAGCAAAACCCGAAGTAAACGCCAGCGAACCTGTTAAAGATCTGAAGAGCGAGCTCTTCTCGGCCAAACCCGAGTCTGAACCCAGTGAAGCACTCAAAGCCTTGCCAAGGCCATTAACTTCAGAACTCGCAACCGAGAGCGAGTCGGTCAGAGACCTGAAGAGCGAAGACCTCTCAACAAAGTTTGAAGCTGAAGACAGAGAACCGCCCAGAGACCTGAACAGCGAACTCCTCTCAGCAAAACCCGAAGCTGAACTCATCGAATCACTCAGAGCTCTGGCAAGACCCTTAATTTGAGAGCCAGCAAGAGACAGCGAACCAGTCAGAGACCTAAACAGTGAATTCTTCTCAGCTAAGCTTGAGGCTGAACCCAGTGAACCAGTCAGTGTTACAGCACGACCGGTGAACAGAGAACCCGCAAGAGACAGCGAACCAGTCAGAGACCTAAACAGCGAACTCCTCTCAGCAAAACCCGAAGCCCAAACCAATGAACCAGTTAGGACCTTAGCAAGACCCTTAGTCTCGGAAGCAGCAAGACCCAGAGAACCGGTCAGAGACCTGAAGAGCGTGCTCTTCTCGGCAAAACCCGAAGCTGAAGACAATGCACCAGTCAGAGACCTGAAGAGCGAAGACTTCTCAGCAAGACTAGAAAGTAAAGTCACTGTACCAGTAAGAAATTGGCTGTATCTCCAAGCAGGAGTAATCACATCACTGGCGCTTGAAACAGTTGTCATGGTATCAGTCGCAGCACCGTTACCTGTTGACCCGGTAGGACTAATCCAGACTTCGACTGTTAGATAGTGAACGTTTGAAAACGGACCTTCAATTGGACTGACATCAGTACTCTTTGTTGCGGAAGTAGTTGCTTCAATGTTGGCCGTTCCTGTGAAGTCAAAGAGAAGAGTACAAGTTCCTTCCGAAGCAGTAAGACAAGACCAGACTAGAAACCGCATGTTTGCAGTACCAGTTTTTGACGCGGTAATCATAGTATCAAACTCCCATGACCCGCTCTGGATCGTTATACCCAGGTCAGTAGGATAGACCCAGGCATAACCCGAAGGCGTGGTACTGGAAGGAGTTCCCGTCGTAGTAGTACTGCCAGTATCAGGCTGAACTTGAAAGCAACAAGTGGTGCTGGTGCCCACCTTGACACTTGTTGTAGTATCAGCCGCTCCAGTAGTAGTAGCTAGCTGTTCACACTTTACAGCGCAACCAGTCTGTGAAGCAGAGCCATAATAGAAAGTGTGACCCTTGCCCTCAAAACCCGCAAGACCCAGCGAACCAGACAGAGACCTGAAGAGCGTGCTCTTCTCGGCAAGACCCGAAGTCATAGTCAACGCAACACTCAGAGACCTAAACAGCGAACTCCTCTCAGCAAAACCCGAAGCTGAACTCATCGAATCACTCAGAGCTCTGGCAAGACCCTTAATTTGAGAGCCAGCAAGAGACAGCGAACCAGTCAGAGACCTGAAAAGGGAAGTCTTCTCAGCAAAACCAGAAGCCACAGTCAACGCACCACTAAGAGACCTAAACAGCGAAGTCTTCTCAGCAAAACCAGAAGCCACAGTCAACGCACCACTAAGAGACCTAAACAGCGAAGACCTCTCAGCAAAACCAGAAGTCATAGTCAATGCCCCACTTAGAGACCTGAACAGCGAACTCCGCCCAGCAACACCCGAACCCAGATTCCAAGTTGCAGTGAGAGGGGTTGAGCAAGAACGAGGACTGGAGTTGCAAGTCAAGTGTCCAGAATTCACATTGGCGACCATGTTACCCATTGTGAGCACGATTGAAGCCGCGAGCCCTTTGAAGATTGAAGTCTTCTCAACAAAACTTGAGACTGAACTCAGCGAGCCACTAAGCGATTTGAGAATCGAAGCTATCTTAGCAAAAGCTGAGTTTGAAGTCAGTGATCCACTAAGACTCTGAGCGTAATCCCATCCAGGAGTCATAAAGTCCATTGCCGTGCTGATTGTTGTCTCGGTCATTGTAGTAGCCGTAGTAGTTCCAGAATATTGCCACACAACCCAAACTTCGAACGCTAAGAAGTTACCACTTGTCCAAGTAATCTGTGACTGACTCGCGGTTGTATATGTTCTGAGTGTTGCAGTTGTCGAACTTGCTACGTTGGTTGCTGTGTCCCAATTCTTCCACAGGAGAGTTGCAGTCGTGCAACTGTTAGTAGGGCAAGACCATGCGGTAACGAAGTATCGAGCAACAGGAGTTCCAGTCGTAGAACCTACCGCTCCCGTTAAGTCGATTTGCCATGTTCCAGACTGAATGTCAAACAACCCGTTCTGAATACCAGCAACGTCGTAAACCCAACCTGTCCCGCTGAAACCGTTTGCGGCAGATGAAGGGGTTCCGGTCAGAGATGCAGAAGTCTCAGGTTCAACCTTGAAATACGCTGGCTTGGACTGAATCGCGTCGGCGAATATAGTCCACCTGGAAGTCGCGGTAGCGGCGGCACAGGTCGCGCTCACGGTAGCCGACTTGCTTAAGTCCAAAACGGACAGCGAACCAGTGGAAGCTGTAGCAAGCTCCGAAGTAGTAGTCCCACCGGCGCACGTCCCCGCGCCGTGAGTAGTCGTGCTTATATCAGCCACCGCAGAAACCACGTAATCGTTGGCGTTCAAAGTTGTCATGGTCCCCCCCGAACAATTCGCACTCGGAACCGTGGACGTAATCGGCGCTGCGGTTCCAGAGCCAGTAGTGCGAATCCCCGAACACACCAAGGTAGTAGCTTTGTCCTGAGGGCTAAACGTACC
>Ga0209805_1000326_pt1 | contig 28969 bp, 26 predicted proteins | sample GraSoiAngelo_148_FD_185905 | JGI IMG/M metagenome (GOLD analysis project Ga0209805, IMG submission 185905) | Grasslands soil microbial communities from the Angelo Coastal Reserve, California, USA - 14_1009_09_20cm (SPAdes) (version 2) | ecosystem: Environmental > Terrestrial > Soil > Grasslands ...
GAATGGGGTGCTCGGGAATCCGCAGCCGAATTGCCGCGGCTTCTCTTGCGGCCTGCCGCCGGCTGGCTTCCCCCGGATCAATCATCCTGCACTTGCCGGAATAAATCGCCTGGCGCTGTTCCGAAACGGCCTGTTCGCGCTCTTTTTGCAGCTCGGCCTCGGTGCAGAAGCAGAGATAGGCCTTACCTTCGTCAAGCAGCCGCTGGGCATGCTCGCGATAGAGATCGAGCCGGTCGGACTGTCGATAAGGAGTGTAGGGACCGCCTATATCCGGACCTTCGTCCCAGTCCAGCCCCAGCCATTTCAGGTCAGCGATCAGTTGATCTTCGAAACGTGCCTCGCTGCGCTCGACATCGGTGTCCTCGATGCGCAGCACCATGGTGCCGCCTTTCTGACGGGCGAAAAGCCAATTGAATAAGGCAGTACGTGCGTTTCCCACGTGCAATTGGCCAGTCGGCGAAGGCGCAAAACGCACCCGTACGGAAGCATTCGCACTCACGAGAAGATGTTAACAGAAGAAAAATTAGGGTACCGAACCGACGACTAGCTCAACGAAGAGCAATTTAGTGAGAGCCACCCGGTTAGGCCTGACTCGGCGGTCCGGAATCACTACCGGGGTGGTTCAATTCGTTCATCAATTTCGCCAGCAGTTCCTCGCGCTTGTCGCTGTTCAGTTCCCGCTGCAGTTCTTCAAGAGCCAATGCTACGACGTGATAGTGATGTGCTCCGGCCAATCGGGGATCGGAAGTTACGTCCAGCCAGACTTTGTGCATCAATTCAAGATCTTGTGGGCGCAGACGCGGGGTATGCGGCCCCAGGGGATATTCGTGGACAGTGCCATCGGGAGCGTGAACCTCCAGAACCAGCCGTGGGCGAGGCTCCGGCAGGCGCTCCCAGGCATCCCCCGTCCGCTTGGCTTGCTCATCGGCACTAAGCTTGTTTGAAAGGCCACAAACAATACGACTGGAGCCAAGTCGCTGTGCGGTGACAACAATGGCATCAAACACGTCGGCGGCTGGCACCACCAGCAATGAGACTGGTTTGCCTTCCTTTTCCGCAACCGAGACTACTGCTGTAAACAATTCCTGCTCGTAATGATCAAAAACTTCGCTGGTTTCTAAGACAGCACTGCCGCTGAAAGTATGTTCACGGTGGTAGAGCCGGGCGCTCATGACCACGACATCCTGGTTCGCCGTGTTGGTGCGAGCCAGAACATTTCTCAAATAGTAGAGATTCTTGGGATCACGCACTGCCACCAGGATGTTCCCTGGCCGAACCCCAAGAGCACCGCTTCCCAATTCCTGGTCTCCATATACCCGGAACTGCCCGAGGCCTTCCGGCTCGCCTTGGCGCTCGCGCGCAACTCTACGTTCCGAATAGGTGAAGAGGGCGAAGAAAACAACGCTGAAGGTGACGCCGGCGATAGTCGCTTGATACTTGGTGAACAGGTTGACTATCGCCGTCGTAAACAGCACGGTAGCAATCATGAATAAGCCGACCGGTATCTCTCGCCCAAAGATTTTTGGATTGCCCGGAACTCTCCACTCCCGATTTGCGGGCTCCTTATAACGCAGAACCAGCACAGCCAACGACATCAGCGCAAAGCTCCAGATGACGCCGAAGGCGTAGAGACCTGCGAGCACAAACACGTTTCCCCGAGTGGCGATAATCGTGACCAGTTGCAAGGCGACGATCAAGTTGACGATACGATAAGTGGTGCCGTAGCGCGGGTGAGGCTTCTGGAAAGCTGAGGTCAACACACCCCCCTCAGCCATACGGTTAAGCACACCGCTTGCGCCGACGACCGATGTATTTTGAGCCCCGGCAAGAATCAGAACGCCTACCAGCACAACAAAGGCACGGAAAGCCAGCCTTGCCCAGGTGGGTCCGGCAAGGTACATGGCAATTCCGCCGATTAGATTGCCGAAATATTCCGGCCGCACTTTATCGGGGATGATCATCACCGCGAAGAAGGACACCAACGAAGTGAAGAATAGGCTGTACACAAAAATCACCAACCCGGTTTTCTCCAGGTTCTTCAGCTTGGGATGCTCGATCTCGCGGTTTACCTGCGCCAGGGTTTCTTCGCCGCTCATCGCCAGCACGGAGTGGCCGAACCCGACAAACAGAATGACCAACGTCAAGCGGCTGATCCAGGTTCCATACAGCCATCCCAGCGATTCTTTGGTCAGTGAGACCACACCGGGATGCAGCGGATTAGGCGGGATCTGAATCGGCACGCGAAACACAGTGATGACACACCATACGATCAGGATTACAACCATCACGGTGGTGATGATCATGATCTGCATGGCCTTCTGGCTGGACTCGTGCATGCCTTGGGTATTTTTTTTCCAGAAGTAGAGCACCACAATGGCGCCAAACGCCGCCGCAAAGCCGTTCTCTGGAAAAGAATGAAAGGGATGACCGAGATACCGCGCAATATCTTCGATGAAGCCCGCCAGATATTGGCCTGCAGCCACGGCGCTGATAGGACCAGTCAGTACGTAATCAAAAAGCAGCGCCGAGACCGAGATCTTGGCCAGCGTGCCTCCCATGGCTTCCTTTACCACGCGATAGACACCACCTCGCACGAACATGCTGCTGGACTCGATATACAACGCCCGCACCGCATAACTGAACAGCATTACCGCCAGAATGAACCAGGGCGCGGACTTGCCAATAACCTTCTCTGCGTCGCCACCAGCGTAGTACGCGGATGAGGCTAAGTCGGCGAGCACAATGGCCGCCGCCCGCCAGAAGGAGATAAAGCTCAACATCACCGTGGTGGCGACGAAAACCTTGACTGCGGGCCGGTTCGGACTTTGGACGAACGTGGACATATTCAGATCGCGCCGTCAACGCCGTCTCGATTTCGAGATCGGAGCAAACTTACAAAAGATAGCATACGGGAAACGTGACATGCTCGGGCAGCACGAGTAGACCGGGGGCTGTTTTGAATTGACGGCAGATCATTTCGAATTATGCAGCCTGATGCCCCAGGCTACCGCCAAAATGCAGAGCGAGTTGTTCAGGACCAGGTTGAGGACGAACGCGCCAACCCGTCCCTCGTGCCAGTAGGCGAGGGTTTCGTAGGCAAAGGCTGAGAAGGTTGTAAACGCGCCACAGAAACCGGTGGCTGCGAACAGCCGCCAGTAATCATGTTCGTGATCCGCAGACCAGGTGAGCACATAGCCTACGAGCAAACTTCCCAAAACATTGACCAGCAATGTGCCGAAGGGGAACCCGTGATGGTGAGATAGTTCAGATGAGTAGTGCGTGATGACAAAGCGCAGAATCGCACCTAGAATTGCTCCGATGGAGAGATAAAAAATGCCTGTAGCCACATGAACCTCCTACGTTGGGATTGGTAGGAGTCATCAGCCCAAGGGCGGTTGTGGCGAACTCCATCGCCGGAACACAGTTTAGCAGAATGTTTTCGTTGCCCACCGCCAAGGATTAAGTGCTTGCGGATTGCTTCATTCCAGAATTCGTATCCGCGATCGCCAGCGGGTGGGCCTTTTTCTATTGCTCGGCTCGCGGCCCCAAATATGTGTGGGTGATCCGATCGTGCCAGCACAAGGCATCCTCGTCGAGGAAGCACCAGGCAAAACCCATGCCCAAAGAAAGCGCAGAGAGCACCGAGGCCAAAACCCGCCAACGCCTCAGCCTTCGGTTCGCCAGCGACCCATCGAATTTAGTCAATTGTAACTTTGCTAATTTCAAGCCGGGAGTGCTGCCAGTGTAGACAACAAACAAATATTGGTATGCCGCCCAGAACAGGAAGGTAAGTGCCGCAGCCAGGCCAATTATTCTTGGCATCACAGGCCTCGCTTCAGCTAGTTTGAAGAATATCCACCCGAAGAGTCCGGTTGCAGCGATGACTCCAAGCGCATCGACGGCGGCGGCCAGCAGCCGATGTGAGGTGGCCGCTGATTGTAACGGTATCTCAAACCCCGGCCGTTTCTCCGCCGGTCTTTCTTCCGCTGGCTCCATCAGAATTCCGCCCAATGCCGGAGGTGGAGTTCCGGAGCTTCCAGAATGCGCGGCCGGTCGATCACCGGGTCCGCAAGTTCGTTCAACCGTATCGGCGGCAAGAACGAGCGCGGAAACTCAATGAGCCGGCCGGTTATTTCCGCAGTTACCGGTGAAGCGGTTAATGTGGGCTCCGCATATTCAACCGCCAAAGCCTGGTGGCTTGGTTGAGTTTGCACGGATGAAGCGACGGGCGCCATGCCAGATGTCCAGGAGGAATCATTCCGCGCTGGCGCACTTCCATCGAACTTCAGCCGCAAGGATGGGAATCGCGGGCCTCGCGGTTTTCTCCGCGACTGATATCGATGTACTCGCGCCGCTACTTCGTCTCTCCAACTGTCAGCAGTTCGCACAAGATCGCTGGCGTCTTGGAGCGATCGTGGCACTTGCCTGTCCTCGCCATCGAAGCTCATCATTCCAACCGGCTCGGGAAGCTCCTGCGGCGCATCGCTATGCGGCACCTCAGTCACAGTCGCTTCTGGTTGCCCGCCTACGCTTCCATTCTCGTCCATCACGAAGCGGGGGAGATCTACCTGCTCCAGTTCCAGACTTGCCGCAAACTGCTGCTCACTGGTGTCAGCCGCATCTGGATCCACCAAGACCGTATCTTCGGAGAGAGTTCCACCTGCTTGCACTTCAGGTTCAGGTTTCGGCTGAAATCGGGACCGCGTCGTCGCAGGGGATGCTGCCGGGTTACAACGACAAACGTCTCCGCACAGTGAGCAGGCCATGAACAGTTATGAGAACACCAGAAGCCAGAGCAGCATCAATGAACCGCGGTGCAATCATCCGAGGAATTCCCCGGCTAGTATCTTTGCCTCATGGGCCAGCACCGTGCTAAGGTCACGATGTCCCCACTTATGCGATTCATTCGTGGGCTACTCGTGCGCTTCCGATGATCTCCCGCACACGATTCATTATCACGGCGGCGTTGCTTTGTCATCTGCTTCCCACCTTTCCGTTAGTTACCAGGCAGTTGCTTTTTGCGCAAAACCCAGTGGGAAGCCCGACAGCTACTTCTCCTCAAGTGGCACCTACAGCGCCGTCCGCCGCGTCTGAAGAAGAAATAACCATCCGCGCTACTGAGCAAGAAAAGGTGGGTCCTATATTCAAGTTGCGTGGCCACGCCGAAATCCACTACGAAACTTATGTTCTCTATGCCGACGAGATCAGCTACAACTCCCAAAGCGGGGATGCGACGGCGGAGGGCCACGTCGTGCTTGACGGCGGTCCAAATGATGAGCACATCGAAGCCAGCCGAGGGAGGTACAACATCCACTCCCAAACCGGCCATTTCGAAAGCGTCGTTGGCTCCATCGGGCTGCGCTTTCGCGGAACGCGCTCAATCCTGACCTCTTCCAATCCCTTCGCCTTCACCGGCAAGATCGTGGAAAAGACTGGTCCCGACCACTACCTGGTATACGACGGCACGGTCACCACCTGCGAATTACCTCATCCCAAATGGAAATTCAGCGCCCATAAAGTTGTGGTGGATGTCGGCGGAAACGCGAAAATCTATCGCAGCACATTCCGCATTAAGGGTGTTCCGGTCTTCTATTTTCCATTCGCCACCCATCCCGTAGAGCGCCAGGCGCGGCACTCCGGCTTCCTCATTCCGAATTTCGGAAATTCTTCACGCAAGGGTTACATCGTCGGCCAGTCCGCGTACTGGGACATCAATCGCAGCATGGACGCCACTCTCGGCGCGGAGTACTATTCCATCCGCGGCTGGGGCCAGCGCGGCGAATTGCGTGTCCGTCCCAGCGAAACGTCCTTCCTGGATCTCAACTATCTTGGCGTGTTGGATCGCGGAATCGGATTCCCTCCGGTTAAGCAGGGTGGCGAAAACGCTCGCCTAAACGCAGAGGGACTTTTCGGGCACTTCCGCGGCGTGGCTAACCTCGACTATCTCAGTTCGTTTGTCTTCCGTCTTGCCTTCAACGAAATTTATAGCCAGGCGGTGAATTCGGAAGTGAAATCCGAGGCGTTCCTCTCTAATACCTCGCACGGGTTCTCCTACAACGCTAGCAGCGAGCGTTACCAAAACTTTGAGAGCACCCAGAATGGCGACGTGATTACCATCTTGCACGCGCCCAGTTTGGAGATTTCCGGCGTCGATCACGCTCTCGGCCACTCGCCCTTTTACTGGTCGTTTGATGCTGCGGCCGAAGGCCTTTCCCGCAGTGAGCCATCCTTCCGTACAGCCCCGCTGCTGGGGCGCCTGGACATTAATCCAACCCTTTCTCTGCCAATCTTTTTCCACGATTGGTCGATTCGCCCGGAGCTATCGGTGCGCGACACCTTCTACACCCAGCAATTGGTGCCGAGCAGCACGATCGGTATCGCGGCGGACAATCCCATCAACCGCAAAACGCTCGGCGCATCCGTAGAATTACGCCCGCCCCCGTTGTCTCACATCTTTAGCCGCGAACTCCTGGGCCGCAAGTTTAAGCACGTCATCGAACCTCGTTTTGTCTATAATGTGGTCACTGGTGTGGACAATTTCGGCAGCATCCTGCGCTTCGATGAGCGCGACATCCTCAGCAATACCAACGAAGTGGAGTACGCGGTGATCAACCGTCTTTATGCCAAACGCACCTCCGGCAAGGCAGAGGACTGCGGACCCCAAGGCATGCCATCCCTGGCCATCGGCGCTGTTCAGCAACAAGCCGCTGTACCGTGGGAAAGAGTCGCGGCTGCCGAAAACGAACCCTGTGAAACCGGGCCTCAAGTACGCGAGGTCGTCACTTGGAAGCTTGCTCAGAAGTATTTTCTCGATCCCAACTTTGGCGGAGCGCTGCTATCTGGGCAGCGCAATGTGTTCACAACTACGGCGGACTTTACAGGGCTCGCGTTCGTGACCGATGCGCGTCATCTCTCACCGATTACATCGCGCCTGCGAATTCAGACTAACGCGCGCACTGATGCGGAGTGGGACCTCGATTACGATTTCAAGAAAGGCCGGATAAATGGCAGCACCACGTTCTTGAACTACCATTTCGGTCCATTCACGCTAGGGGGTGGCGATGCATTCTTACGGCTTCTTGGTGGACCCACCTCGACGACTCCCGCTCAGTCGTTCAACCAGTTTCGTGTCCTGTTGGGTTATGGTTATGCCAACAAGCCCGGCCTCAGTGGCGCCGGCAGTTTTGGGTTTGACGCGGAGGCGGGCTTTCTTCAGTACTCCTCGGTCCAAACTAGTTACAATTGGGACTGTTGCGGTGTGAGTCTCGAATACCGCCGCTTCGCTCTGGGTTCAGTCCGCAATGAAAATCAGTTTCGCTTTGTTTTCAGCCTGGCCAATGTCGCCGCTATCGGCAACCTGCGCCGTCAGGAACGGCTATTTTAGCCAGGAACGAATCGAATGATAGGCCGGAGAGCGACCTTCGTCCGTCTCCGGCGCAAAAGCTTGGTGCACCTGACCCGCCCCCTCGTATTACCATATGTCTATGCCAATGACCGCAGACCTGGCCTCCAAGCGTGTCACCCTTGACGCCTGCCTCCATGCGCTCGGTCGAACGCTGATCGCCTATTCCGGGGGTGTTGATTCCGCGTTCCTGGCTTGGGCGGCCCACCAGCTTCTTGGCCACCACATGCTTGCCGTCATTGCTGATTCCCCCAGCTTGGCGCGCACTCATCTCACGGACGCAGTTGCTTTTGCGAAGGAACATGACATCCCTTTGGAAATCGTTCCCACCGCCGAACTCGATCGCCCGGAATACGCGCGCAACGATGCCTCGCGCTGCTTCCATTGCAAGGATGAATTATTCGATGTCATGGAGAATTTTCGCCGGGCTCGTGGTTTTGATTCGATCGCTTACGGTGTAAATGTGGACGATCAAGGCGAATTCCGTCCCGGCCAGCAAGCCGCCCGGCAGCATCACGTGGCTGCGCCACTGCTCGAAGCCAGCCTTACTAAACAGGAGATTCGCGAACTCGCCCGTAACGCTGGTCTTCGCGTGTGGGATAAGCCGGCGTCCGCTTGCCTGTCGTCACGTATCGAGTACGGACGCCCCGTAACCCGCGAAACGCTGGGCGTGGTGGAGCGAGGCGAGGACGCTCTACGTTCCCTGGGCTTCCGCCAATTCCGTGTTCGCCATCACGGTGAAATAGTCCGCATCGAAGTCGCGCCAGACGAACTCGCCCGAGCGCTCACTACGCCGATGGCGGCCGAGTTCGCCCGCATCTTTAAAGGTCTTGGATTTAAGTTTGTTACTCTCGATCTTGAGGGCTTTCGTTCTGGTTCTATGAACTCGCTTTTGCCGCCAGAGGAACAGCGACGAAGCTCTTGACCGGTCGTACGACTTGTCTCTCTATCTCCATCAAGGTTGGCCGGATTCCTCGGGCTTCAATCCAGCCCTGTGAGATAATTTCTTTTACCCTAAAATGCTAAGGTGGTTTCTAGTGGCGGTTCTGCGACGTTCCTTCATTGTCCTTGTCCTTATTTGCCTGGGCTGCTCGGCTCAGTCCCCTCCCCCTGATGTTGCCAAGGTCATGGAGCGGCAGGTGCGCGCTTTTTACAGCATCCCAGCGGATGTAAAGGTTGTTATTGGACAGTTTAAGCCTAGCGATTTCGCCAATTACGATGCCGTGACCATTACTTTCGATAATGGGGAGAAGAAGCAGGATTACGATTTCCTGCTTTCCAAAGATCACAAAACCCTGGCGCGGCTTACAAAGCTGGATCTAACGAAAGATCCCTATGCAGAGGTGATGAAGAAAATTGATGTAAAGGGACGGCCGACCCGCGGCAATAAGGACGCCAAGGTTGTGGTTGTAAGCTATGACGACTTCGAGTGTCCCTTCTGCTCTCGCATGCACCAGACGCTATTTCCGGAGATGCTGAAAGAATACGGCGATCGCGTGCTTTTCATCTACAAAGATTTTCCGCTGGTCGAAATCCATCCCTGGGCCACGCACGCAGCGATTGACGCCAACTGCCTGGCGAACCAAAACAACGACGCATATTGGGAATTTGCGGATTACCTTCACGCCAACCAGAAGGATGTAAATAGCGAAAAAGGCCGAGACGCGCAATTCGCGGCTATCGACAAACAGGCGCTCCAAGAAGGCCAGAAGCACAATCTGGATGTGGCCAAGCTGCAATCCTGCGTCAAGGCCCAGAACCAGGACACAGTAAGAGCATCCGTGCAGGAAGGTGAGAAGCTCGGTATAAACGCGACACCAATCCTGTACGTTAACGGGGAAAAAGTTGATGGTGCGGTGCCCATTGCGGATCTGCGGGTGATTTTAGATCGCGCGTTGAAGCAGGCTGGAGTGCCCATCCCCGATCATACGACGCCGGCAGCTTCCACACCGTCGAAACCGAATCCGCCAGCCAGGTAGCGCACTTGGAATGTAACCTCCTGGATTGTCGAATCCAGGCACCGATCTTAAGAGGGGTTGCCCAGTTGAAACTGAATTCGCTTCAGTCCTGCACACTGCTGTTTGGCGCCATGCTGCTGCTCGGGCTCGCTGGCTGCCAATCCAGGCAGGGAGGCGACGACGTCATGGCCTCCGTGGATGGCCGCAAGATCTACCGCAACGACGTCGAGAAGTACTATCAAAATCAGACCGCCGGATCTGACCAACAGCCGATCGCCGAGCAAGCCACCAGTCTCCGTCTGGGGATTCTGAAGGAACTTATCGATGATGAAATCCTCATGCACCGCGCTGAAAAGCTCGGCCTGCTCGCGACCGATGAGGAAGTCAACCACAAACTTAGCGAGATCAAGTCGCCCTATTCGCAAGAGCAATTCGATCAGAAGCTCAAGGAGAAGAAGATTACCGTCGATGATTTCAAGCGTGATCTCCGCCGCTCATTGACCGTGGAAAAAGTGATTAACAAAGAGATCACTTCAAAGATCAACATCTCTGATCAGGACATTGCAGACTACTACCACGCCCATAAATCCGAGTTCAACCTGATCGAGCCGCAATACCATCTCGCGCAGATCTGGGTCACGACCCAGCCCAACCCGCAGGTCCACAATCTGCAGAATAGCAAAGCACAGAATGAGGCGGAAGCGCGCAAGAAGATTCAAATGCTGACGAATCGTCTCGACAGTGGGGACGACTTTGCCACGCTCGCCATGAACTATTCCGAGGACACCGAAACTTCGGGGAATGGTGGCGATCTTGGTTTCACTCCCGAATCGGCGCTGCACAACACTGATCCCCTTACGCGGGACGCCGTGTTGAAACTGAAGCCTGGCCAGTACAGTCCGGTGATCACCGTGGGCAGTTCGTCCAGCAAGCAGGTCTTCGGCTTTCGCATTGTAAAGCTGATCGCCAGGGAACCTGCGGGACAGCGCGAGCTAAGTGATCCGCGGGTGCAGCAGGGCATACGCCAGCAACTGCGTGAAAGGCGCGAACAGCTTCTAAAGTCCGCCTACTACGAGGATTTGCGGGAGCACGCCAAGGTACAGAATTATTTTGCCCAGGACATTTTAAGGAATATCGGCACCGCAAAATGATCGCATGTGCTAGTTGTATATTTCGTACTCTTCTGCGGCAATGATTGGTGCATGTTCGAAGAAGGCCTGCTTGATTGTCACTCCACGATTGCCAGCACATCTCCCGCGTTTACGGTCGCTCCGACACTGGTTAGAATATTCCGCACACGGCCCTTTTTCGGCGACTTAATTTCGTTCTGCATCTTCATAGCTTCCACCACGATTACGCCCTCCCCGACCTCAACTTCGCTGTTTGGCTGCGCCAGCACTCGCACAACTTTGCCGGGCATGGAGGCTATCAGTTTTTGGGGCCCCTGCTCGTCGCCGGCACCATCTCTGCGATCCCGTAGGGAGCGTGGGTCCCGAAGCTCCGCCAAATAGCGTGCACTGCCCACCGATAAATACGTATTAGTGGCAGTCCGTTCCCGTTTGATCTCGTGCGCCTTACCGTCAACTATCACGGAAAGGACGTCGCGCCGTGCCAGCACTGCATCAATGTGTACGGTGCGCCCATCGAGACGGCAGTCCCAGCCGCCCTCCGCCCGACTCAGTTCCAGGCGGTATCGCTTGCCGTCAATGCTGACATCGTAGGTCATCAGGGCCGGTTCTCAGTTCGCGGTCTGCTGGCGTGTTGGAGCATTCCCTGTGGCACAACCACCCGGTTAGCTCAACCCTTCTGCCCGCCCAACTCGTTTCCAATTCGACTGTATCTCGGCGATCCGACCACCGCCGTCCGCGATAGATGAGTTCTGGGACAGCGACGGATCTAATACTGCGAACAATCCTGCCGCGATAGCTGCGACTTCCGCCCGGCCACCCGCCTGCGGATGTTCGACGGGCCGGGCCAACGAACGCTCCAGGTATCCCGTGTCCAGCTTTCCTGCCTGAAAATCAGAGTCGCCCAGGATTCTTCGAAACAAAGAAATATTGGTCTTGATACCGCCGATAAAATATTCGTCCAGCCCGCGCATTAACCGTGCGATCGCCTGTTGGCGATCCGTCGCATAGCCGATCAACTTTGTCAGCAGTGGATCGTAATCTATTGGGACCGTCCAACCTTCGTAAATGCCGCTGTCACAGCGGATTCCGGGACCGGAAGGTTCCAAGAGCAATGTAACCTTCCCGGGACTGGGGAAGTAATTGTTGTCAGGATCTTCGGCATAAATACGGCACTCGATCGCATGTCCTCGTAAGCTGACGTCTTCTTGCATCAACGGCAGCTTCTCGCCCGCAGCAATGCGGATCTGTGACTGCACCAGGTCAAGCCCGGTGATCACCTCCGTCACTGGATGCTCTACCTGAAGACGCGTGTTCATCTCGAGGAAGTAAAAGTTGTTTTTCTGATCCACCAGGAATTCGACGGTGCCAGCATTGGTGTACCCCGCAGCCTTAGCTACTCGTACCGCGACTTCACCCATATGCCGCCGCATTTCCTCATCAACAATTGGCGACGGAGATTCTTCCAGAACCTTCTGGTGCCGCCGCTGGATGGAACACTCGCGCTCTCCCAAGTAAATCGTGTTTCCATGCTGGTCAGCCAGGACTTGCATTTCGATGTGTCGCGGGTTAACCATCGCCTTCTCGATATAGACTTCACTATCTCTGAACGAGCGTTGCGCTTCGCTCTGCGCTGCCTCCAACGCCAATTTCAGCTCGCCGGGCGCATGCACCAGGCGCATACCCTTCCCACCGCCGCCCGCAGCAGCCTTGAGCATTACGGGGAAGCCGATCTTCGCAGCGATGCGTTCCGCTTCCGCGAACGACTCGAGTCCGCGCGAGGCGCCCGGCACCAACGGCACTCCAGCTTTCTCCATCGCCTGCCGCGCCCGCGTTTTCGAGCCCATCATCTCCATCGCAGTGGGGGTTGGGCCCACGAACTTCACTCCTACGTCGGCACACGCCTGCGCGAACTCTGCATTCTCCGACAGAAACCCATAGCCGGGATGGATGGCATCGGCGCCAGTTCGCTTTGCTACTTCAAGAATCTTGTCGATGTTTAAGTAAGACTGAGCGGCAGGCGCGGCTCCGAGGTGGTAGGCTTCGTCCGCCTTGCGTACGTGCAGGGAAGCCCGGTCCACGTCCGAATACACGGCTACCGACGCGATCCCCAATTCACGGCAAGCCCGAATCACGCGTACCGCTATCTCTCCTCGATTGGCAACTAGAATCTTCTTGAACATTGGTATATGGCCGCAGCATTCTCGCCCCGCTCCCGCCATGCAAAAGTTGGCCAAAAACGCCGTCGCGGCAATTGTACTGAAGCGGGTTCTGCTGAAGCGCTCCACTCGTGGCGTTCTGACTTCTAATGAGGTTGCGTTCAGCCCTGTTTCCGAGAACAGAAACACCGCCACAATCAATAACTCCGGCTCGATGGGATGGCGGTAGCGTGCATGGGGAAATACTAAGTAGTAAACCGTGGGATACGACAACACCAGCCACAAGAACAGCCAGGCTCCAGGTTTCTTCCTGCGTACGGCTAGTACCAGGCCCAAGATCGCTAACACCGACGACGCCAAAAAGAGCGAATTTCTGAAATCAAATGGGCCGAACTCGAAAATCCTCAGGCTGCCGGTTGCTCGCGGCACCCCAGCCCAGTAGTAAACGAACCGTTTCGAGCTGATCGCCACAAAACGTTGCGGATGATTACGAATCCAGGCAAAGGCCTGACGTTTGCAATCTTCCGTGTACGCACGCTCCCCCATGCTGCGAAACTTCTCAAATTCGAGGTTATTCATGTTGGGTTGGAGATAAGCCATCAGGATCCCATCCGCGTAAGGTCCATTACCCAAGCGAAATTGCAGTCCAAAATCGTCACGAATGAAAACAAATTGACCAAACGTTCGGTAATTCCGCACCAGCCAGGGCGTCAAACAGGCAAAGAAAATGGCCGATGCCAACACCACGCCAGCGGTCGAAGGCAGCCCTCGCTTGTGGCGCCGGTACCACACCCACAATCCGGAAAATGGGAGGAACGATAACATCGATGGATTCGACAGCGCAGCTACTCCCCACAGCGCGCCGAAAATGGCCCAGCCCTTCCACCCGTGCCAATCCTCAAGTTCGAGAGACACCAAAACGATCAGGCTGAGCAACAGCGGAGTGAGCGTCGTATCCCAGACCCAATGTATGGACCAATACATCGTGTAGGGGAGCAACGCCCAGATCCATGCCGACCAGGCGGCTACCCGCGCCCCAAAAACTTTGTTTGCGATGAGGAAAATTGGAATGCAAGTGAGGACAGTGAACAAGCTGTTGATGATCAGCAACACCCAAGCAGACGCATCTGAATAGACACCCGCAATCTTGAAAACTCCGCCGATCAAATACGGATACAGCGGCGGCTCCCACCCCGTCGGTCCCGTTGAATCCCCATAGGGATTGCTGAATCCCTGGCCCAAAGCGATGGATCGGGCTACGCGCCCCATCTCCCAGCCGAAAGCGAAATGGTCTTCGCCCGGGCGAAACCGGTACGTGTGAAGCAGGCCAATGGCAGCAATCTGTAAAACTAAAGACACAAGCATCATCAGCAGTAGAGAACGCCAATGCCGGGAGCTTGGACGACTGCGGTTGAGATTGCTGCTGGCAGTATTCAACGTGGCGGCAAGCGGAAGAAGACTACCGGGAACGGCGTGCCTTCGTTACTGTTTTGCGGCTGGACGAACCGCTCTTTGCGCGCGAATCGCAGTGTCACGAGTGTCCAAATGGCGAGCCATCCATCGGAATGACGGATTTTCTTGCCTTCCCCCGCGCTACGCGGCGTATAGGAGACTGGCACCTCCTGAATTCTCTCTCCCAGCCGGCAAAGCTTGGCAGTGACTTCTGGACAGAATTCGAAACGGTGACATTCCAAGCTCACGCTCGACAGCAACGATCTCCGGAAGACTTTGTAGCAGGTTGCCTCGTCGTGAATTCCGGCACCGTAGAGTACATTGGTCAAGTGCGTCAGGAGCTTCGCGCCGAGGAAAAACCGCAGCCCACGCTCCGGCCGGTCTGGCCGCACGCCATACACCACATTCGCGTTACCTTCTTCAAGCGGCCGCAGCAGAGCTGGATAATCCTGCGGATCGTACTCAAGGTCCGAATCTTGAATCAGTACGTACTCTCCGCGCGCGTACTGCAGTCCCGTTCGGATGGCCGCGCCCTTACCGCAGTTTCTTTCATGAAAGACGATGGTTAGTCCGTCAAGGTGGGGCAGAGCGCGCAACTTTTCCCGCGTACCGTCGGTGGAACCATCATCCACAATGATCATTTCTTTCTTTGCGGGAGAAGCCTGAATGGCCTGCAGCAGTTCATCGAGGTGCCCGACCTCGTTGTAGATCGGCACAATTACCGACACGCAGCCCTTGAATGCGGCCGCTTCTGCCACGGCGCTCTCCTGGGTTGTTGGAGTTTCACTTGTCCAAAGGTCGGCCGTCGGAGCTGGAATCATCGGAGCCAGGGAGCGCGCATTCATTAGAACTAAGGAATTTCCTGAATTTTGGCGATACTTGGCGATAGCATATCATGTGCTGCCAGCAGCCTTGCTAAAGATCCAGATGCTTTTTTCCCAGCCTGCGGTGAGCGAAACCTCCACTCGCACGGGCTCGGCGCGCGAAGGCGTCCGCCACTTTCCGAAAGATTGGCCATCCCTCTTCGCTTTAACTGTCATCGGCGCCGTATTGCGCTGTCTGTATCTCACCAGGAAATCTTTCTGGTTCGATGAAGGAGTCAGCGTGGAAATTGCCCGTCTCGACTGGTACAACTTCGCCCGCATCCTGTGGCGGCGTGAAGGCAACATGTCACTCTATTACGTATTGCTACGAGGATGGCTGCACTTCGGACATAGTGAGTTTTTCATTCGCAGCCTGTCCATCCTGCCATCGTTGGCCACGATCCCGGTTGTGTATTGGCTTGCCGGCCGCCTTTTCGATCGCCGCGTGGGACTCATCGCTGCCACCCTTCTGACCTTCAATGCCTACCACATTCGATACGCACAGGAGGCCCGCAGCTACTCGTTTTTCATCTTCCTCGGCACGCTCTCGAGCGCCTTTTTCATTGATCTTCTGCAACAGCCTACTCGGAGAAATCGCATCGGACACATCCTCGCCAGCAGCTTGGCGGTCTATGCCCATCTGTATGCGGTACTGCTGATCGTGGCCCAATGGCTTTCGTTGCGTTTTCTGAAGTATGAAGGGATCAAAATCCCGCTGAATACAAAGCAAAACTGGCGGTGGATTGCCATCCTGATATTTCCCGCCTTGCTTTTCGTGGGTACTACCGGCGCGGGTCCTATTAGTTGGATTAAACGTCCTGGCTTCAAAGAACTCTACGAGTACTACGAACACATGGCCGGCAATGGCGGAATTCTTCTGGTGCTCGTCTACTTCTGCGCTTGTCTGGCTGCGCTGACAGAAGTAGGAGGACGTCTGTTCCAGCGCCGCCTCTCGTGGGACAGCTGGCGCTACCAGTTTCTGCTGCTCTGGCTGATCGTCCCTGTGGTATTTACTGTCCTGATCTCGATCGTTCGCCCGATGTTTCTGGCTCGCTACCTAGCTTTCTGTTTGCCAGCGCTCATTGTGCTCGCTGCTGTCGGCCTCGCCCGTCTGTCCAAATCGTGGCTCATTATTTCCGCACTGCTTTTGGTGATGGCGTTATCTTTGAAGGGCACTTTCTCCTACTACGACCACGATTTTGATCTCGACCGGGACGAGTGGCGAGCGGCCTCTTTTTACATTCTCGATCATGCTCGTCCCAGTGACGTCATCTTGTTTCACATCGCTATGGGCCGCATGCCCTATGAATTTTATAAATCCGTCTATACCGGCAACTCGCCAGGCCCAACCGTCATTTATCCGACGCATGGCACCCGATTCGACTATCGCGACTTCATGGGAAGACCCTCTAACGAATTCCTGCGGACTGTGCCCTCTAAATATGACCGTGTCTGGATAGTGCTGAAGAATAACGAAACCAAGACAGGCACCGACCCTACCACCGCTCTAATCAATGGACTGTTCGGCGAGTCTTACCCACACTTCGACAAACAAAATTTCCCCTGGATAGAAGTCCGCCTCTACAGCAAGCAGTAGCCTGAAAGCAGATATTGATTGCGGAATCGGGCTGACTGCCAGCACCTTGAAGCAAAAAAGCCTCCCCCGCCACCGCGGAAGAGGCTTTTCAGTCTGAGGAGGGAGAATCCTACTGATTCGGTTGCATCGTGATGCCTTGCGCTCCAGGCTGCTTTTCGGCGCGGGCTTTCTTAACAGCCATAGTCTTGTCCACCCACTCGTCGGCAGTCTTCAGGTCGGCGGCGCGAGCTGCCGGATCATCGCATTCCAAATCCGCCTTCTCACGATAGAGCAGGTTTAAGTACGCCATGGCATCGTCATAGTCGGGACGTAACTGTATGGCTTTGTTCAAGTCGTCAATGCCGTCTTGAATGAACTGACTGCTCTTTTCTTTCAGAGCATGACAAACTTTCTTATCTTTCAACGGCTCTTCCGGCTTCAGGCCCAGCTTGGCGCGCTCTTCCATACGGGGCTGGTAGGCCTGCGTCCAGTCGATGACGGCGACCGAGTAGTAAGGCTCGGGATCGTTGGGGTCGAGTTCGGTTGCCTTTCGGTAATACTCCTTGGCCTCATCGAACTTCTTCATCTGCAAATAGAGATAAGCAATTCCTTTGACGCTATTGATGTTCTTCGGGTCGCGCTTCAGAACTTCCTTGTACTGGTCAATGGCCTGTTGCGCCATGCGATTGTTGTCTTCCGTGTCTGCGCCGGGAATGTACTGCTGGGCGAAGGCCGTCGCCAGGTATAACCGGGCGTTCAACAGGCCGGGATCGAGCGACACAGCCTGCTGAAAACGGGAAATAGCCTCTTCGTACTTGGCATTCTTATATGCCTGAACGCCTTTGTTGAGCTGGTCGCGAGCTCTCAGTTTGTTACACCCCGAGGTGAATAATAAAGTCAGGGCTACCGCGACCATTGTCATCAGTCTTGAGCTTCTGTTCATTGCGTTATGTGTCTCCCTTGCCAGGAACCCGGAGAGACTTAATCCCCGTTCCTAAGTATGTCCGCGAAGAACGTCAGCGAAGCATACACGCGAACCTCTCCTTCGTCCACGCCGGTAACCCAGGGCCGTTCACTATGGATCCCACCACGGTCGCGCAGCGCGGACTTTCTTAGGCCCGATGCGTCATCGGCGCGCTTGATCTAACCGGCCGATCTAACCGCCCGCTTCGATCTTTGCAGTAATGAGACCGACCTTGTCTACGCCTGCCGCGTGGGCAATGTCAATCACATTAGCGACGTCGGCAAATGGGACATTGCTGTCCCCCTTGACGAACATGACCTTCTCCGCGCGCGTTTTGAAGATATCGGTCAGCCTTCCCTGCAAGTTATCCCAGGTCGCGTCCTCCTGGTTGATCTTGAGTGCCGGGTCCTGTCCCGCGCCTCGATCGATGAGCTGCACGACGATGGTGCGGTCAGGAGTATTGGTCTTCGGCTGGTTCGGCGGTGGCGGCTGCGGCACCAGGGCATCCAGGCCTTTTGGCGTGAGTGGTGTAATCACCATGAAGATGATCAGTAGTACGAGAAGTACGTCAATGAGCGGTGTGACGTTAATATTTGCGCTTGGACCCCCGCTCGTCGGGCCAACTGCCATTGACATAGTCGGTCTCCTCTAGTGTCCGCCGCCGCTTGGCGCTGCCGGTGTAGCCGCCGGGGCGTTCGGAGTGCTCTTGCGCTGTTCGGTCAGCAAACCCAGATCATCCACCCCTGCGGAGCGAACGTTGTCTACCACTTCCACCACTGAGCCGTATTTGGCCCGGGCATCTGCGCGGACAAACACCCGCTTATCGGTTCGCGACGCGAGACGGTCCTTAACTTTCGCAGTTAATTGATCGGGGGCAATCTGGTCGCTGCCGAAAAAGACCTTCCCGTCGCGCATAACTGCCACGATCAGGGCATCTTCCTTGTCCGCATCGGCCATGGGTGTAGGGTTATTTACTTTTGCCAGGTCCACGCTCACGCCCTTTTGCAACATGGGTGTGATCACCATGAAGATGATCAACAACACCAGCATTACGTCCACCATGGGCGTGACGTTGATGTCGGAGTTGACCTTGGCCCCTTCGTTTCGTAATGCTAATGCCATAAATTTCTTTCTCCTGCGCTGAGACTGCGCCCGGTTGCCAGCACGATCGATCCCGTCAATTAAGTATCGGCGCCAGTTTTATCCTGGCGCCGCACTAGCAACTCAAGTACAGCACCTGCCCTTTCCAGGATCTACGACCGGCGCATTCCTCGCCGTTTCAGGAAATAATCCACCAATTCGCTGGAAGAGTTATCCATTTCCACGTCGAACGCTTCCACGCGGCCGGTCAGGTAGTTGAACATCATTACGGCCGGAATGGCAACGAACAGTCCGATGGCCGTGGTGACCAGCGCTTCAGCGATACCGCCAGCGACGGCGGCGAGACCAGTGGCCTTCTGCTCCGAAATTCCTTGGAACGCGTGCAGAATGCCCATCACCGTCCCGAATAACCCCACGAATGGAGCAGTCGAGCCGATGGTTGCCAATCCACCCAAGCCGCGTTTGAGTTCGGCGTGCACAATGGCTTCGGTACGCTCCAGTGCGCGCTTCGAGGCCTCAATCGTCTCGCCTGGGATCTCACCGGGACTGTCCTGGTGTGCCTTGAACTCCATCAATCCGGCGGTGACTACTTTCGCCAGATGACTCTTCTTGTTGCGCTCCGCCACTTTAATGGCTTCGTCAATTTTGCCATCGCGCAAGGCGCCAGCAACGGCCGGAGCGAATGCTCGCGACTGTTTGCGCGCGGCGTTAAATGCCATCCAGCGGTCAATCATTACACCGATAGACCAGCCCGACATGATGAACAGGATGATGACCACGATTCTCGCCGCCCAATTCATCTGGTGCCACAGCGAAATCGGGTCCCAACCAATCGGCTGTTCCTGAAAAATCCAGGCAGCCAGACTGGATACGTTGCATAGGGTTGCTGTTGCCAAGGTTGCGAACATGAGTTGCTTTCTCCTCCTCAGAACTCGTTTAAATGCCGATCCGGTCCTCTGTCGCCTTGAAAAGCTTTCTTTCTAAATCTCTGCCAGATGCCCGCGCGAACATGTCGAACACGACGGTTTAGGCCTACAACGCTGCTCCCCTCCCGTCCACGCGAAGGAGGAATAGGCGTCCCCTATAAGTGCGACGTTCCCATCAGACCGCCATGCCGCCTGCGAACTTTTGGTCTAGCCACCTGCGAGTGTGAAGTTCACTTGCACTGTCGTCTCCACCTCGACCGGTTCGCCGTTCAGCATATAGGGCTTGTACTTCCATTGCTTCACGGCCTCAAGGGCAGCCGGCGCCAACATGGGGTGGCCACTGATCAGTCGCAGGTTTTCGATGGAGCCATCCTTGCTGATCAATGCCTGCAACATCACTTGCCCTTGGATGCGGGCTTGGCGCGCAAGGGGTGGATAGGTTGGCTGAACCTTCCTAATCAAAAGACCCTGTGACACGCCTTGCGATACCCGGACACGCTGTGGCGTGGCGACTTTTGGCACAGCCATCGGAGTGGAACTTATAATGCCGCCGATCACGCCGCCCATCTGTCCGCCCGGCACGCCTCCCGGAACACCGCCCACCACGCCGCTCGCCGACATCACTGGCGGTGGCGCCTCTTCTTCCTTAATCATCTGTACTTTCTCGGGAATCTTGGTGGGGGTGCGGAGTTGACCATTCACGATGTCGGTTTGAACCACCTTAACGACCTTGGGCATCGGCGCCGCGGGAGGTGGAGGTGGAGGTGGCGGCGGGGGCGCCACGAGGAAGGTCATTAGCTGCTGTTTGGGTAGCGCTTCGGTGAAAATCAGTGGGACAAGCACCAAAAGACCGACCAGACCCACCTGCAAAATAAAAGAAACTAAGGTGGTTGCTCCCCGCTTCGTTTTCAGTCTGCCACCCGATTCGATCAAGCTATCTTCGAACATAAGGTTTCTCCCTACAACAGGCCCTACCTTGGCTTAGACACCGCCCGCCTGTTCCTTGCTCCCAACTTTCGAAGTTCGCAGTCGCAGAAACCAATTCTCAATAACAAATCCCCTCAGGAATAAAGTAAACCATTTGCTCTCAATGACTTACCGTGCCAGCTATACTTTGGCCCTGGCCTTAGCTCGGTCCCGCTTTGCCGGTTCTACGGACATTACGACTGGCCGCTGCCCGCGGCGGCCCTGCTGCCAATCCTGGTAAGCCACCAGAATGGGGGCAGCGATCGCAATCGAAGAATAAGTCCCGATTAAGATGCCGATTACCAGCGCAAAGGAAAAGCCGTGCAGCACTTCGCCACCGAATAAATAAAGTGCCAGCACCGTCAGAAATGTCAACCCGGCCGTCAGAATCGTCCGGCTTAAGGTTTGGTTAATGCTGCGGTTGACGATTTCGGCTAGCCTTTCCCGCCGCAGCAGCTTGATATTTTCGCGAATGCGGTCAAAGACGACGATGGTGTCGTTATTCGAATATCCAACCAGCGTCAGAATCGCCGCGATCACTGTCAGCGAAATTGGTTTGTTGGTCAGCGAAAACGCGCCCACGGTGATTAGGGTGTCGTGAAAAACTGTAACCACGGCGGCAACCCCGTAGATCCACTCGAACCGGAACCAGAGATAAACCAGCATTCCCGCCAACGAGTACAACACTGCCAGTTCAGCCTGCGTCTGTAGCTGCTTGCCCACCTGCGGGCCTACGATCTCCACGCTTCGAACGCCGAAATCGGAGAGATAAAATCCCTCTTGCAGGGAAGCGACCACGGCCGGATCCACCACGCTCTTCAATTCGTCGAACGACGCGAGCACGCCACCTTTGGTCTTGTCGCGATAATTGACCACGGCTTGCGCCTCGGCCGTATAGCGCTGGCTGGCATCTGTGCCCAGATGCTGCGGATCTTTTTCCAACAGGTAATTCGCAATTGTCAAAGAGCTCGCGTTATTCAGATCCTGCTTTCCGGCAGGAGCATTGCTTTCCAGAGCGCTGATAATCTTACTCTTGCCTTGATCGAGTGCCTGCTCGCTGGTTTCCTGCACATCCAAGTCAATCAGTATCTCGTTATTGCTGAGCTGACCGAAACGCTGGATGCGGGCATTATGCAGCCCCGCCCGGTCCATCGCTGCGCGGACCGCATTATCGTCCGGCGGGTGGGCAAATTTAACATAGACCAGCGTGCCCCCACGGAAGTCTACACCTAACGGGATTCCATGCCAGAACAGCATAGAAAGTATCCCCGCTATGCTGAACACCAATGAAAAGGCGAGAAAATACCACTTTTTCCCAAGAAAATCTATATTTGGATTTCGAAAAAATTCCACTCTGCTCCCAGCCCCTTATCCAATGATTCAATTGCTCAATTGGGCAATCTACCCAATGCTCAGCGCCTCGCCTCTCTGCTTCCGGCTCAGGACGTAATCAAAGATGACTCGCGAAACAAAGACGGCCGTAAACAGATTTGCCAGAAGACCAAATGTCAGCGTCACCGCAAATCCGCGCACCGGACCCGTCCCGAAGATGAATAAGATGAACGCCGAAACAATCGTGGTTACGTGCGTATCCACAATTGTGATCCAGGCGTGACTGAAACCCTGGTCCACCGCCGACGGCGGCGTCTTCCCGTTGTGCAACTCCTCACGTATCCGCTCAAAGATGAGAACGTTCGAGTCCACACCCATACCAACCGTGAGTATCACCCCGGCAATCCCAGGCAAGGTAAGCGTTGCTCCACTGAATCCCAAAAAACCGAGCAGGATAATGAGATTAAGGATCAGGGCCACATCGGCATTGATCCCTGCGCCGTGATAGTAGACGAGCATGAAAATCAGCACTGCCAACATTCCCACAACCGCAGCGCGCACGCCTGCGCGAATCGAGTCTGTCCCCAGCGACGGTCCGACAGTCCTCTCTTCCAGGTACTTGATACCCGCCGGCAGCGCGCCCGAGCGCAAGATCATTGCCAGATCTTTAGCTTCCTGCTCACTGAAGCGTCCGTTGATGACGCCGGTATCGTGGATCGGCTCCTTGATTACGGCTTTTTCTTGAACCTTGTTGTCCAGGATTACTGCTAGGTCATCGCCCACGTGTGCGGATGTGAACGCGTAGAAACGCCGGCCACCTTCTCCGGTCAGGGTAAAGCGCACGTCCGACTGGCCATTCTCGTCACGGCCGGGGTCGGCTGTGCGCAGGTCACGCCCGGTCACTGCGGAGACCCGTGACACCAGGTACCAAGTCTCACCGCTAGTGTCGCTGTTGCGGTCGCCGATACTCTTGCCCTTCATCAACACGGCGTCCGGGGGGAGAACGCCACCATGTTCCTGTAGCGCCGCCTGTTCGCTTGGATAAGGTCCGCCCAGCGCCTGCCGGATTTCCAGCATGGCGGTAGACTGCATAATCTCTTTCACTCGCGCCGGATCGTCCACGCCCGGTAATTGCACCAGAATCTGGTACTGCCCCAATCCGTGCTCTTGGATGACTGGTTCGGAGACGCCGAGCTGGTCAATACGGTTGCGGATGGTTTCAATCGCCTGCGATACCGCGCGCTGCTTCAGTTCGGCCAGGGCCTGCGGCTTCATGCTCACGGTCCAGGTGTTCTCCGCGCCTGAAGCCAGGTTGTACTCCGGTCGGCGCTCACCTCCGGGGGCACGCCTTTGATTACGATCTTGTCAGGATTGTTTGCAGGATCCGGCTGGCTGATTTCCGTGTAATTGATTTTACGGGCTCGCAACTCTGCCTTGAGGCGTTCAATGGCGTTATCCGCCTCGACTTTCACCGCGTCGTTCACCTGAACTTGTAAGATGAGGTGAGTTCCGCCCTTTAAGTCGAGACCAAGATGAATTCGCTGCTGCAGGGATGCGAGCAGTCCCTGTCTCGACCAACTGCTTGGAATTCCAAAGATTCCGTATAGGAAAAACAGCAGTATTGCGATGGTGAGTGCTAACTTCCAGGTAAGAGTCTTATTCATAGCTCAAAGTCTTTGTGCTTCTCAGCAATCTCGTTGTTGTAACTCTGTGCGCCCAAACGAAAACTCAACTCTTTCGGTTTTGAGACGCGACCCTATTTCGCTTCTTCGGTAGACAATGAAACCACCGAAGCCCGGCTTACCTCCAGTCGCAAATTATCCGGGGGAACCCGCAACTGCAAATAATCGTCCTTCAGCGCGATGATAGTTCCCCGCAAACCACCGCTGGTGACCACCTTGTCGCCCGTCTTTAACTCACTCAACATCTGCTGCCATTTCTTCTGCTTTCTTTGCTGAGGCATGATCAGCAGAAAATAAAAAACTGCAAACATAAGGACGAACGGCGCCGCGCCCCACGCCAGCGGACCCGGCGACTGGAACAGCGCCAACCCCGACAAATTGCCCGCTACCAGTAGATGAATGCTCATGAAGACCTGCGGAATGAATCCGATCAGTTGTCCGCCTCAGGCCGCCGTATGTCAGCGGCTAATTGAGGTGGTCTTGCGCTTGCCGAAAAAAAGCTGAGCGCACAGCTTAGGGCATCCCGGCATCTTGGCGAGGGCGCTACCTTGGCGCGTCCGGCAAGCTTGCTTATTCACTGCGGGAATTCTCTATCTCTGTAAGGCCGGATCTTCCTTTAGCGTAAGGTTTGAATCGGGGCATCGAGCTACGGCTGCTCGGTCCGGTCAGCAGAAGCAGACCGCACCCTTGCCCCAAGTCGAATAGAATGCCGTACCGCCCGCATAGTGTCAAGGTAGAAGCTCAAATTGTGGACGGTATTTAATACTTGCGCCAATACTTCGTTCGATGCGTACAGGTGTCGCAAGTATGCCCGCGAGTACCGGCGGCACACCCGGCAACCGCAATTGGAATCCAGTGGCTGCTCATCGCTTGCATATCGCGCCTGTTTGATGGAAATCTTGCCCTGTGACGTAAACAGCAATCCATGGCGAGCCGCTCGGGTGGGCAGCACACAATCCATCATGTCAATGCCCAGATTTGCATACTCGACAATCTCTTCCGGAGTTCCCACACCCATTAGGTAGCGTGGTTTGTCCTGGGGCAGATGCTCGATCGTAGACTCGACGATCTCTCGGGTCAGCGCCCGCGGTTCGCCAACGCTCAGACCGCCAATAGCATATCCGGGGAAGCCAATCTCAATCGTTCGCTGCGCCGATTCTCTTCGCAACCCCCGATCCATCCCGCCCTGCACAATGGCAAACAAGGACTGATGCTGCCCCTCTCCCACGGAATTGCCATTCTCGGAGTTGTCATTCTGAGCTGTCTTCCCAGGTTCACGAGAAATCCGTAAGTCCCTCGCCTCGGCGACCCTATCCTGCATTGGCTGAACGCTGACAGCTGAGTACTGACCGCACCACGGCACCTCTTGTTTATGCTGCTCGAAATACCGTTTACTCCGTTCCGCCCACCGCAAAGTCAACTCCATCGATTGCCGCCCCCTAGATGCCCCGGCCGGATACTCGGTGCACTCGTCAAACGTCATGATGACGTCGGCCCCCAACCCGATCTGCGCTGCCATCGCACTTTCCGGGCTTAAGAAATGTGAAGATCCATCCAGATGTGAGCGGAATGTCACCCCCTCCTCACTCACCTTTCGCAAATCATTCAAACTGAAAACCTGGAATCCACCCGAATCCGTCAGAATTGCGCGTGGCCAGGCCATGAAGCAGTGCAATCCGCCCAGCCTTCGTACTGTTTCGACCCCGGGCCTTAAGTAAAGGTGATAGGTATTCGCGAGCAGGATTTCAATGCCGAGTTCCTCAAGAATATCCTGGGGCACGCCTTTGATCGAGGCCAGTGTGCCTACCGGCATGAAAACGGGAGTTTCGACTACACCGTGTGGCGTGATCAAGTGCGCAACTCGCGCCTTACCGACCGTAGCTTCGACCTGAAATTCAGTGGACACTGTAGAGATTGTAGCCGCAGGCTGCGTTGAGGGGGTCGAAGACTCGAGACGATGCCTGCAAAAAACGTGACGAGAATTCTACTTGCTCATGACACGTCTTAAGTTTTCCTAAGTTACTTTCGAACTCTTATTGCTCAAAATCCACGCTGGAGCAGGGTGCAGACAGCTCCATGCGAAACGGAGACCGCAAAATGTTGAAAACTCAACTGGGGAAGTTGATCCGCTTACTCTTAGTCACGGTGACCGCATGCGGTTGCGCGCTGGCCCAGTATGGCGGCGGGGGTATGGGCGGTGGCACGACCGGCGCCGGTGGGTACACGCCCAACTCACGCAGTTACGGACATGGCGCCGCAATCGGAGCCGCTGTCGGTGCTGGCGCGGGCGCCACCATACTGTTTCTGGCGCTTCGCCACCATCATAAACAGGTCATCGGCTGCGTGGGACAGGATGGCAAGACTTTAACCACGGACAATGGCAAGCACACCTACCAGCTCACCGGCTCTCCGATGACGGCTGGTGAACATCTCTCGCTCGTCGGGAAAAAACAGAAGAACGATACGGGCGTGGATGAGCTGCAGGTGATGTCAGTAAAGAAAGATCTCGGACAGTGCACGGAGCAGGCAGGATTGGTTGATCAGCATCCGTAATGTTGGCACCCCCGCAGGCCCTCCATTAAAGTGAACGACGCCAATCCTGCAAACGGGTGGGGTCAAGTGTTAAGTGTGCGTGGCTGGCCTGTAGCGACTCGTGGTGGGATGCCGAACGTTAGCGATCACTAAGGCTTGTCGCCAAATTCGCAGTGATTCTCAACTCAATGATCCCCGCTTCAGTATGCTGACCTGCGATGCGGAGCCGCCCTACCGTAATCGGCAGCCTGAAGCGGCGGGGACCCGCGCTTCCCGGATTAAAATAGAGCACTCCGTTTCGCACCTCCTGCTTTGGCACATGACTATGCCCTGAGACGACGAGTCGAAAGCCTGCCGCTTCGGGATTCAGATCAATTGCTTGCAGATTGTGCAGAACGTAAATCGAGAGTCCGCCTACCTCGAGCAAATCGCTTGCTGGCAATTTTCTTGCCCAGGCTCCGCGGTCCACGTTCCCGCGAACCACAGTAAGAGGCGCGATTGCAGCGAGTTGCTTTAAAATTTCTTCCGAGCCGATGTCGCCCGCGTGAATGATGTAATCCGACCCGCCGAGCGCCTCAATTGCCTCCGGGCGCAGCAATCCATGCGTATCCGAAATAACCCCTATGGTCACCACATGCTTGCTCATACGGAACTGAGCCCGGCCAGACGGGGCACCCAGCCCACCTGGTCTCGAGATACTTCATTCAGACCCAAGCAGTGCTGAGTGCTAAGTGCTACCCATCATCCGATTCACATCCGCGTGTGATGGAGCTCCCTGCATGGCCTGGTAAGTCCCTGCCGTCTTCAACTCATTGGCCATGCGCTGAAGGAGCCCGAGCGTCGCCCGCATCGGCGCCGATCCCAGGCTCACGCGCGCTACTCCAAATTTTTCCAGTTCGGGCACGGAAGGGCATCCGGGTCCCGCCAGAATGTTTATGGGACATCGCAAATCCTTCACCAGCCGCGCAATCGTGTCTGGCTCCCGCAGGCCGGGGGCGAATACGCAATCCGCTCCAGCATCACGGAAGGACGTCAGCCGACGCAGCGCCTCGTCATAGCGATTCACCGGACCCGTTCCCGCGGGTAGCAGGTACACATCCGTGCGAGCATTCAGTACCACCGCCACATGCTTGGAAGCTGCCGCCTCCCGCGCGGCACGTACTTTCTCGAGTTGTAGGTTCAGATCTGCCAGCGGATGCTCGGGATCCTCCGTACCGTCCTCCAGGTTCATACCGACGGCGCCGGCTTTGATCACGCCCAATGTTGTTTGTGCGGCGTCTTCCGCTCGATCGCCATAACCTGCCTCCACGTCGGCCGTCACCGGCACTTTGACTGATTTTGCGATTCGTGCCACGCACGTCAACATCTCTTCGCGGGAAATTCGCTGTCCGTCGGGATATCCCAGCGCGAAGGCGATACCGGCACTCGTGGTGGCCACGGCGCCGAACCCAGCCTCTTCAATAACTTTTGCGCTGGCCACATCCCACACATTCGGCAGTAGCAGAATCTTGGGTCCATGATGCATTGCACGAAACTGGTTGGCTTGTTTTTGGAGGTCAGTCATAATTGACGCGTCAAGATCAGCACTCAGCGTTCAGCACTCACCATTCGGCCCATGAAGACTCGCTGGACTGCAATAGGGGCGTTCCTTCTGGCTCACAAACCATCTTTAACCGGAAACCAACATGGCCGATTGCTGAGTGCTAAGTCTTCCAGGCTAGCAGCGTGCTAAACCCGCACTCTCTTGTTCATCCTCTCCAAGAATTTTCCCACACTTACTACCGCACGTCCCACCGTTCCCCGGCCAATCTCCTGCAGGTCATCACGTGCCGTCACTCGCACGGTATAAAACTTGCCGTCAAACGCTTCCAACACCGCTTCCGCCTTGACCCGCGCCCCGATTCCGCTGGCCGACCGATGCTCGACATTGATCGCGGTCCCCACCGTGATCTCATCGCCCTCACAGTACGGTTGCAATGCCTGGAACGCCGCCGTTTCCATCAAACGAATCATGTCCGGAGTCGAATACACCGACGGCAACGTCGGATGATGTGCCGTCAGCGTATGCTCGAACTCAACTGTCTCTTCCGCTTCGCCGCGCACGCCGATAGGAATCGTCTTCGCCATGCCTGCCGTCCTCTAAAAGAAAGAAGCCCATGATCTACCGAATCACAGGCTGAGTTCTTCTGTGGTCGTAACTCTTCTTATTAAGCAGCCGCTGCCCGTGCCATTCGCCGTGCCTCGATTCCGTCCAGCGCCACCCAGAGTACCCGAGCGGCGTTTTCGCCAGCTTCCAATGCGTTCTCCGCAGCTTGCGGATTGGCTTCCAGAAGTTTTCCGAGTTGCTGACGCCACACGCGGGAGTGATAGACATCGGCGGTGGTGTGTAGCGTGAAATACGCGCAAGTAGACTCGTCGGCTCCGTACCTGTCGCGCAGCCCGCGAGCCTTCTCGGCGGCCACCCGCGGCACTTGTGACTCGTAAACATAGAAAGCGGCCAGTGCTTCCTCGGGCGTTCTGTCACCCGCGACTTGGCTGAAGAAAGCGATCAGATCTTTGATCTCTGCCAATGGCTCTTGATTGCCCACGTCGCGGGTTGCTCCCATACCTTCAGCAAAATCGAGCCATAATTTTGCGTGGGATCGGTCTGCTATGCCGCTGGTATCCGTGGATCCATTTTCTTCACACATATTGGCGAGGACAGCTCGCCGCAATTCCCCTTCTTCCAGCCGAATTGCCAATGCGGCAAGATAGAGCGGAAACGCCGCGACGTGATGGTAGTAGTCCAGGGCATACTCTCGCAGATCGTCTCGCGTCAGCTCGCCCGCGGTCCAGGCTTTGTAGAAGGGATGGCCAAGCAGATCGTATTTGGCGATGCGCGCATCCAGTTGTTCGAAGAATTCCTGGTTCATCATAAAGGTTCCTCTTT
>Ga0209805_1000332_pt1 | contig 28788 bp, 21 predicted proteins | sample GraSoiAngelo_148_FD_185905 | JGI IMG/M metagenome (GOLD analysis project Ga0209805, IMG submission 185905) | Grasslands soil microbial communities from the Angelo Coastal Reserve, California, USA - 14_1009_09_20cm (SPAdes) (version 2) | ecosystem: Environmental > Terrestrial > Soil > Grasslands ...
TGCGGGCGGCTCTGACGAGCCTCGCCGGGATGCACGCGCTGCGGCACAACGTGACCGTGCCCGCGCTGGTCGAGAAGTTCCTGGACGAGCGGCTCCTGGTCGCGGCGGCTTTCGGACGCCCCCGCCCGCGCGAGACCTGGCGGCGTTACCGCTATGCGGCCCGGCGGGCCCGCGACTTCGCGGCCACCGGGCGAGCCACACTGCGCTCCTTCGTCGAGTGGATGGAGGGCCTGGAGCGCGAGCAGTACCGCGACGTCGGCGCGTCAACGGCCGAGGCCGACGACGACGCCGTCCGCGTCCTCACCATCCACGGCGCCAAAGGGCTCGAGTTTCCGGTCGTGATGATGACCGGCTGGGGATCGAGCCGGCGCGGCGGTGGCACGCAGGTCATCCCCGACCGGCTCAACAACCGGATCGAGGTCGGCACCGGCGACTGGCTGACCAAGGGCTACAAGGACGCGCTCGAACGCGAGAAGCGCGCCGACCAGGCCGAGGCCGTCAGGCTCACCTACGTGGCCGCCACTCGGGCCCGCGACCACCTTGTCCTGAGTCTTTGGCGACGCGAGGAGTTCAAGGCAGGTGAGGATCCACCCCCCCAGGCCGCCGGCTTCGAAGAGACACTCGAGGAATCCGGCCTGGGCTCAAGGCTCGAGCTCGAGTCCGTCCTGCCGGCGGCGGAACCGCCGCTCCGGCCGCTGGCCCAGCCCACCGCCGCCGAACACCTTGCGGATGAAGAGGCCTGGAAAGCCCGCCGCGACCGGCAGGTCCAGGAGCTGGGCGGGCTGCACGTCGCCACCGCCACCGGGCTGGCGCACGAGACCGACCCCGAGCTGGAGGGCGACGACGTCGCCACCTACCGCCGTGGGCGCGGCGGGACGAGCTTCGGCCGGGCGGTCCACGCGGTCCTCCAGTCGATCGACCTCGCCTCGCTGGCCGGCCTCGAGCAGCTGGCGCGGGTGCAGGCCGCGGCCGAGGGCGTCGGCCGCCGTGAAAGCGAGGTCGTCGAGGCGGTCCGGCGGGCCCGCGACTCAGAGCCGGTCGCCGGCGCAGTCCGGGCGGCGCGCTACTGGCGGGAGGTGCCGGCCGGGATTCAGGCGCCCGGCGGCGCCATCCTGGAAGGCTTCATCGACCTCCTCGTCGAGGACGGCGACGGCCTGCGCGTGGTCGACTACAAGACCGACCAGGTCGCACTGAAGGAGGTGGACGAGCGCTTCGCCGGCTACCGGCTGCAGGGAGCGGCCTACGCGCTGCTGGCGGCGGGAGTGACCGGACGGCCCGTGACGCGGGTCGACTTCGTGTTCACCGACAGCGGCGAGGTGCGCTCGCTCGCGGGCGCCGAGCTGGCCGTGCAAGTCGCCGAAATCCGGACTCGGCTGGAGCGAGCCCCAGGCGAACAACCGAGCGGCGGGGGCGATGACCAGCTGCGACTGCCCGGGCTGAACGGCTCCTAATCTCGCCCTTACCCTCGCCCTCCCCTTCAGGGGAGGGGTAGGGGTGGGGCCCGATAATTTCTCCGCCCCGACGGGCGTCGATGAGCATTTCTGGCTGTAGGCACGCGATCTGTTGCGAAGACGTGAACCAGGACGCATGGCCCACGATCGCCGGTCTCGCTTTAGTCCATTTGTCCTCTAACCGAGGCGCATCTCCCATTGTCAGTAATGCGCCAGTTCATATAGTTGGGAAGTCGCCCGAGTGGCGCATCCGCCGGTGGCCAGCACTCGGGGGATAGTCCTGGGGGAGGGCGGAGATGACGCAGATCAGGCGCGTTTATCTAGCCCTTTCAGTCTTCCTCGCGCTTTCACTCCTCCTCGTCGTGTTGGTCATCTTCGCGGTCAACAATCTGCCCCTCCTCCATCCCGCCGCCCGGCCTGTTGTCGGCGCCAATACGCATCCGCCCGGAGCAGCAGGCGCTAGCGTCGCCAAGGTGAACGGGGTGAGCGCCACGAAGTCAACGACGAGCCTCACGGGAGCCCTGACCGGGGCGATGTCCATGACGGGCACCATCACTCTCGCCGGCGACGCGGCAACGGCATACACAGTTGTCGACGCCTTCCAGGCGTTGCCTGCCGGCAGCTTTTACCAGGGAACCTACACGATCTCGTTCACCTGTTCGCCCGGCACCGGTGCTTCTACGACCGAGACAATTGGCGCCGGCGGGTCGTTCGGAGCTCCTGCATCGTTACCACCGTCTCACTCAGAGCCGCCGACCATTACGACCGATGAGTCCGGGAACGCAACCTGTGAGTACGCTGTCAACTTCAGCGGCTCCACACCTGAAGGCAGCATCGCGTCCATCCGGAACGACATCTGGATCGGCTGTAACTCGGTCCTTTGCCTGACATCTGCAGCAGGTGCTTCAATCCCGCCCGCCGATGCCATCGTGCCGGAGGCGCCCATCGCCGCACTGCTTCCGTTGACAGGCTTCGCGTTGCTCGGGCTGGTGTTCTTCGTGGTCGCCAGGCGGCGCGGCAACGCGTCCGAACTCAGCGAGTAATGACGGCACTGCCTGAAGGCCGAGGTGGCGGCTTGAGACTCTTCCAACGCCTGAACACCCCGACCGCCAGGTTCGCGCTTCGCGTTGGAGCGCTACTGGGCTTGGTGGGTGGCGCCTACCACTATTCGCTGATCACGCTGCTGAATGGCGTCTCACTTCAAACGCCGCTTGCCTACCTGGGTTTGGTGCCCCTCGTCGCGCTCTTTCTGGTCGTCGTTTATACGCTCGCGCCAAAGCCAGACCTCGATATCCACGATCGCTACATCGATTACATAATTGGAGTTCCCCTGCTCCTGGTCGCTCTGGCGATTGTGGTGGTCGTTCCGATAAGGCTCTCGACCTTCTTCTGGCTCTGGCGATTGGACCTCATCTCGCTGCCGATCTTTGCTGCCGGAGCCGTTGCGCTCGCTTTCGGGGTGCGCGCCCTCTGGAGGATCCGGGTTCCGCTCGGCTTCCTGCTGCTTGCGTGGCCGCCTCCCTACACGCTGTTCCTTGCCGCCGAGCTGCAGAGCTTCACAAGCGTGACCATCGCTGCTGCGCGCTCGGTGCTCCACATCGTCGCCGTCGCGCAGCCCCTCGACGCCGGAGACGGCTCGCTCTTCCTGGTTCCGAATGCGGTCCACCCATTTGTGCTGAGCGTCAGCTCGGCCTGCTCCGGCGTCAACTCCGTGTTCGGCTTCCTGCTCGTCGCGGCATCCGCCCTTGCGGTTGTGCGCGGGAAGTTGACCGCGAGACTGACCTGGCTCGGAGCCGGAATCTTTCTCATCTGGGCTTTCGACTTAGCCCGGATCCTTCTCATCTTTGCTGTGGGACGAGCTTGGGGTGAGCAGTTCGCGATGGACGTGATGCATCCCTACCTGGGCTTGCTGTTCTTCAACCTGGGAGTCCTGGTCATGTTGCTCACGATGCCTCTCTTCCGGCTCAAACTTCGGCGCCTAGCGATTCGCGGTTGGCTGCACCGATCAGAACCAATTGCCACCGCTGGAACCCGGACTCCGTTCGTGGTGCGTCCGGCTGTCGCACGCGCCGGCGTCGCGCTCTTGATGCTCGCAGTAGCGGGCGTCCTGACCGGCGCCGCCAACACTCGGCTGCCGGCATATGAGCTCTTCTCGCACGACCTTGGGCCGCCGCGGCTCCAGCCCTTGGCGGTAGCTGAGTACCGGGTCCCGGACTGGTCTCTTCGGCAGGTGAACAGCTATCCCTGGGCGCACTTCTTCTTTGGGCCTGATGCGACCTGGAACAGGTACAACTACGGTCCCGGCGTGGCGGCATTTGGCCAGCCTCTAGGTTCGCAGGCCCGCTTCCTGGCGCCGATCGTCGTGGACGTGATATCTACGTCCAACCTCGACACCTTCTCGACCTACGGCATCGAGTCGTGTTATCGCTTTCACAACTTTCTGATCGTTGAGGGAAGGCGGGTCGACCTGGGAGCAGGCGTGATCGCAAAGGCGATGACCTACCGCAACAGGAGCACCGGCTTTGGGACCGCTGTCTACTGGGAATGGCCAGTGCTGGATCAGGGCAAGCAGCTCTATGAGCGCGTCGTCCTCAGCATGTCGGACCCAGGTGCACGACTTGACCCGCCGTCACCATCGAGTGGCCTATTGAGCAGCTTCCAGCTGTCGATAAACGATGCGCTCGAAGGGAACGCGTCCATCTCGTCCGTCGCAGGAACCAACGCGGCAAGTACCCGCGACTTTCTGACTGCCTTCGGCCATGAGGTCGTGATGGCTGCCGCTCGCAGCAGCTCGGCCAAGAGCGGGAGCACGTGATGGCCGAGGGCAGGCCGGTGTCACCAGCAAGAAAGACGGTGGGCAGGCCGCCAGAGATGTCGAATGGGCGCTTCCTCGACGAACGACAGCGCAGGATTTTGCTCGCCCTCGCGGGGACATGGGTCCTGACCCTGGTGGTCAAGCCAGTGCTGGCGATAACGATTCTCAATGCATTGATCACGCTCGTCTACGTCATCGTGCTGCTCTACAACGCAGCCTGGTTTCGTCAGAGCCTGAAGGTGCCGGAGCTGGTCCAGGTCAGCGATTGGGAGGCCCGATCGATTCCGGACGACGAATTGCCTACCTACACGGTGCTCGTCGCAGCCTATCGAGAAGGAAACCTGATCGCAGACACACTGCTGATGCTCGAGCTGCTGGACTATCCGAAAGACAAGCTTGAGATCAAGCTTCTGCTTGAATCGGACGACTCCCAAACGATTCTGGCGGCGATGAGAGCACTCGCCGGCAGCCAGATCCGGATAGTGCACGTTCCGGCCGGTCAACCCCGAACCAAGCCGAAGGCGCTGAACTATGGCTGGCAAACGTCATCGGGCGAGCTCGTCACCGTCTTCGATGTCGAGGACATTCCTGATCCGCTGCAACTCAGGCGGGCGGCGGTTGCCTTTCAGCGACTGGACCCAAGCGTCGTCTGCCTGCAAGCAAGATTGCAGTACCACAACGCCTCCCAGAACCTCATCACTCGCTGGTTTGCCGCCGAATACATGACCTGGTTTTCGACGATGCTACCGGCCCTGATCAGGATGGGCTCACCGATCCCGCTCGGTGGCACGTCAATGCACGTGCGCGCGTCCGCATTGAGGACGGTTGGGGGTTGGGATCCCTACAACGTGACGGAGGACGCGGATCTCGGTATCCGGCTTCACCGGCAGGGGTTCCGAACCTTGATCCTCGACTCCGTGACATTCGAGGAGGCCAATGTTGATTTCGTCAACTGGGTGAAGCAGCGCTCGCGCTGGTACAAGGGGTACCTGCAGACATGGTTGGTACACATGCGCAGACCACTTGACACGTGGCGCCAGCTCGGAGCGTTGGGTTTCGTCGGATTTTGCGTCGTAGTCGGCGCTGCGCCGGTCCTGGCACTACTCAACCCCATCTGCTGGTTGCTGGTGATCATCTGGTTCATCGGCCACTACATTCAGATCAAGGCCGTGTTCCCAGGCTGGATCTTCTATCCGGCCATGTTGTGCATGTTTCTGGGCAACTTCCTTGCCTTCTACCGGAACCTGGTTGCAGTGCGGATAGCGGGCCGGCCGCAGCTGATTCCCGCCCTCATGCTCTTCCCGATTTATTGGCTGATGATGTCGATCGCAGCGGTGCGCGCCTTCGCCCAGATGGCGACTGCGCCGAGCTTCTGGGACAAGACGATGCACGGGTTGGACCACCGCCGGGTCGCGGATGGTTCGGAGCTGAGATGGCAATCACCGCCGATTTCCCGCTAGCTCATCGGCGCAACGCAGCCACCGGGCTGGACTTCAGGCTGCCTGGCCTCACGGAGCCACGCGTCGTCTTCGGCTTGTGCCTCGCTCTCTATGTCGTGGTCGCGGCAGTCCTGGTGTTCGTTGGTAACGTCCTTGCCGGCGACGGCGTGTCCCGCGTCGCGATAGCGAATCGGATCCTGTTCAGTCGCGATCCTCATCTCGCAGCGATTGGATTCGTCTGGAGCCCACTGCCGAATCTCGTGCTCTTGCCGCTCGTGGCGCTGAAATTCCTGTGGCCGCCGTTGGTGCGCCAGGCATTCGCGGGCAACTTGGTCTCGTCCCTCTTCATGGCAGGTGCGGTGTATCAATTCCTGCGCTTCCTGCAGGACATCGGCATGGCACGCGCCCGCAGGCTCGCCCTGACAGCGTGCTTCGCCTTTCATCCGATGATCGTGCTCTACGCGGCCAACTCGATGAGCGAAGCTCAACTCCTTTTTTTCCTGCTTCTTGTGGTGCGCCACCTGGGGAAGTGGCTTCGTGAACACAGTGTCGGGTCGTTGGTCGCGACGGGCATGTATCTCGCGCTGGCGTACTTGACTCGGTATGAAGCGACGGCTGCTGCCGCCGCCGTTCTTGGCGTGGTTGGTGTAGCCACCTACTTCGGGAGTCGGGGTGCGGCACGATCAAGGCTCGCGCTCGCTGCCGCCGATTGCATGATCGCCATCACGCCTTTCGCTTTCGCCTTCGCGTTTTGGGCGCTGGTGAGCCTTGCGATCACGGGAACCGCGTTCCAACAATTCTCATCTCCATATGGCAACACCGCACAACTGCACGCGATGGGAGTGGCGCCTCCGACGCCGGCTCAGGAGCTTGATGGAGCCGGTCTCGGCGTCCGCTGGATGCTGGCGCTGGAACCATTCCTGCCTCTCGTGCTGGTGATCGGCGCCATCCGCTCAATCTTCCGACGGGACCTGAATTCGGTGGCGCTGCCTGCGGTACTGGCTGCTGTCGTCACCTTCATGTTCTGGGCGCACAGCACCGGCACCATCTTTCATGAATTGCGGTATTTCATCGTCGCGATTCCGTTTGCGTTAGTGGTGCTCGCAGTAACACTCGCGCCCGCACAGCCGCCGTATCGAGCCGGCTTGCGCGTCAGAGAAGAATCGCACGCCGCGGTCCGCTCCAGACGAGATTCAGCGGCGACGAGTCGCATCGACGCTCCTGCCCCGGTCGCTTTCGCCACCGGATGCATCCTGCTGATGGCGTGCGCCATCCCCTCCGGCGCCAACGCCATCTTGAGCAACTCAACGAATCCAGATCAGGCCTTTCAGTTGCAGGCGCTCTTGACGCGGATGCCGACAAGGGAGCAGCAGATGGCATCGAAGCGGTGGCTGACGGAACGATCCGTGTCCTCATACATCGACTCACGGCATTTGCCCAAGAGCTCGATCCTCATCGACGACTTCGTCGGATTCGTCATCGTGATGACCTCTGATCACCCCAATCAGTACGTCATCACCACCGATCGCGATTTCTTGCTCACTCTCTCAGCACCTGCGGAATTCGGGATCCGTTACATCCTGGTTCCGCCCAACCGCGGTCGCGGATCGCTCGATGCGATCAACCGTCAGTATCCGACCCTGTACGACGACGGTGCGGGCATTGGCACGATGCTCAAACAGTTTCCTGACGCGAGTGACCTTCAGATGGATTGGAGGCTCTACCGCGTTGGAGCTCAACAGTGAGGGGCTTGTCAGCTGCGGCCGCCAGGAAGGCCATGCGTCGAATCAGTGTGCGTGACGCTGGCGCCGCCATGGTCTTGTTGCTGGTTGGGCTGCTGACGACGGCCGCGGACTGGCCCACCTACCTGCAAAATCCACAGCGAACAGCCGCGAACTCAGCCGAGACGACCATCGCGGCGTCGAACGCGGCACGACTCGCGCAGCTCTGGTCATTTAAGACCGGTGGAGTGATCGCGGCTTCCCCGACGGTGGTCTCCGGGACGGCCTATATCGGCTCCTGGGATGGCTATGAGTATGCGTTGGACGCGACGACTGGAGCCCTCAAATGGAAAACGTACCTGGGGGTGACCAACGTTCCTGGTTGTGCCCCAGCCAGTGCGGGTATCACCTCTACCGCCACGGTACAGGGCGGGGTCGTCTATGTCGGCGGCGGCGATTCCTATTGGTACGCACTGGACGCTGCGACCGGCGCCGTCCTCTGGCGCATTTTCACCGGCGACACCGGAACCGGGCATTACAACTGGTCCAGCCCGCTCCTCTACAACGGTTATGCATATATCGGCGTCGCCAGCCTCGGCGACTGCCCGCTCGTCCAGGGTCAGCTCCTCCAGGTCAGCCTCGCCTCGCAGCAGGTCGTCAACACATTCAAGGCGGTGCCTGACGGCAGCGTCGGAGCCGGAATCTGGACATCTCCAAGTCTGGATCCGAGCACGAACACGATCTTCGTAACGACAGGCACGCCCGCCGGATCAGTTCAGCCGTATAGCCGTGCGGTGATTGCACTGGACGCGGCCACGCTGGCCGTCAAGAGCTCCTGGAAACTCCCTGACTCGCAGGCAGTCTTCGATTCCGACTTCTCAACCACGCCAACGCTGTTCAGCAATTCTGCCGGGGATCCATTGCTCGTAACCATGAACAAGAACGGCTATGCCTACGCCTTCAACCGCAATAGCGTGTCGGCCGGCCCTGTCTGGCAAAAGTCGATTGCCCTGGGCGGCGACTGTCCCCAGTGCGGAGACGGCAGCGTCTCCTCAGGCGCCTTCGGCAACGACACGCTCTACCTGGCCGGCGGCAACACGATCATCAATGGGCAGGGGTATCCGGGTTCTGTGCGGGCTCTCGACCCGGACAGCGGGAACTTCATCTGGGAGCATGGTGATCTTCAGCCGGTAGTCCCGGCCCTCGCCTACGCGAATGGGCTCCTCATCGCCAGCGCGGGGAGATTGCTCGAGGTGCTCGATGGTGCCAGCGGCGCTCGGCTGTACTCGTTCAGCGAAGCGGCGACCGCCTTTGGTGCCGCCAGCGTCGCCAACGGCAGCATCTTCGCCAGTTCTACGGATGGCACGGTCTTCGCTCTTGCCCTGCCCACAAGGGCTCCCCCGGCGCCGCCCCCCGACCCAAGTTGTCCCCGCAGTTGGGTGTGCGCGGACATCGGTAACGCGTTGCCCGCCGGCTCGGAAGGGACCTCGAGGCCGAGCTGGAGAGTGACCGCGGGGGGCTCTGGCGTCGGCGGAACCGCCGATCAATTCCGCCTGATAGCCACCCCCACTAGGGGCGACTCACAAGTTACCGCCAGGGTTCTGTCGCAGCAAAACACTGGGACCGGTGCACAGGCCGGGCTGATGATGCGCCAACGCAACGACCCTGGATCTCCGTTTTATGCGCTGTTCCGGACTGCGGCCGGCCGGCTCGTAGCTCAATTCCGCACCGCCTTCGGAGGCGCGACCACAACCGCCAACCTGGTGGCCTCGAGCGCGTTACCTCTCTACTTCGAGATACAACGCGCTGGTGATCAGTTCCAGGCAGCCACCTCTACCGACGGCGTCAGCTACACACTGGTGCCGGGCACCACGGTCACCGTCGGCATGCCGGCGACTCTACTCACTGGGTTGGCCGTCAGCTCAGGGGTCAACGGCACCGCCGGCACGGATGCCTTCAGCGCCGTCAGGGTAAGCGGGTTGGGGGCGGCGCCATCGCCGGCGACCTCAGGCGCGCCTTGCCCAGCCGGCTGGTCCTGCGCTGATGTCGGCAACCCGGCGCTGGTTGGGAGCCAGACTCTCAGCGGCAACGTCTGGAATCTAAATGGAGCCGGCGGTGACGTTTGGGACTACTCAGACGAGTTTCACTACGTCTGGCAGCAGGTATCCGGGGACGGCAGCGTCAGCGCTCAAATCACGTCTCAGACGAACACCGACGCTTGGGCCAAGGCGGGGGTGATGCTGCGGGTTGACACCGGCGCATCTGCGATCTACTACGCGGCGTTGGTCACGCCTGCCAACGGTGTCGCGGTTCAGTGGCGGTCGGTGCGCGGTTTAAGCACAAAGCAAATCAGGTTATCCGGGACCGTTCCCAGCCGTCTGATGGTGGCCCGATCGGGGAGTGATTACACCGCATACACCTCGAGCGATGGGACCACCTGGACTCCGGTCCTGGGTACGACTGTGAACCTCGGCACCAGCGGGAGCGTGCTCGCAGGCCTCGCTGTGACATCGCACAAGGCGAGCGCAATTGGCACGGCGACATTCGGCAACGTTTCGATCAACACCACGGCCCCCCCGCCGCCAACCGCCTGCCCGATCAGCTGGACCTGCGCAGACATCGGCTTACCCGGGCTGACTGGCTACCAGTCCTTGAGCAACGGTAGCTGGACGGTGTCCGGCTCGGGCGGAGACATCTGGGGCACCTCCGATCAGTTCCACGACGTCTCGCAGACACTGGCGTCCGACGGGAGTGTCGATGCCCAGTTGGTCTCGCAGACGAACACCGATCCCTGGGCCAAGGCAGGCCTGATGCTCCGCCTCAGCGCCGATCCTGCGTCGCCCTATTATTTCGCGATGGCGACTCCTGGCAACGGAATCAACGTGCAGTATCGGGGCAGCCAGGGTGGTGTCGCGACCAGTGCCGTCAACCAGGCGGGAACCCTACCGGTTTACCTGAGAGTGACTCGCGTAGGCAGGTCTTTTACCGCCTACACATCCAGCGACGGCAGCAGCTGGACTCCGGTCCTGGGTTCGACTGTCAACATCAACATGACCGGCCCGCTGCTGGCTGGGATGGCGGTGACTGCGCACAACAATTCCGTCGTCTCCACTTCAACCTTCAGCAACGTCTCCATCAACACGACGGCGCCCTCACCGCCCACGGTGTGCCCGAACAGCTGGACTTGCGCGGACATCGGCGCGGCGCTGACCGGCTACCAGTCGTTGAGCGGCGGTAGCTGGACCGTGTCCGGCTCAGGCGGCGACATCTGGGGAACCGCCGATCAATTCCACTACGTATCGCAATCACTCGCGTCCGACGGGAGCGTCGACGCCCGCCTGCTCACGCAGACAAACACCGACCCTTGGGCCAAAGCGGGCGTCATGCTCCGGCTCAGCTCCGATCCTGGCTCGCCCTATTACTTCGCCATGGCAACACCCGGCAATGGCATGAACGTGCAGTACCGGGCCAGCCAGGACGGCGCCGCGACCAGCGCCCCCACTCTTGCGGGAACGCTGCCTGTCTACTTGCGAGTGACTCGGGTAGGCACGATTTTCACCGCTTACAGCTCGAACGATGGTGCCAGCTGGAACCTGATAGCTGGATCCACTGTCACCATCAACATGACGGGCACCCTGCTGGCCGGCATGGCGGTGACCTCGCATAACACTCTGGCCATCTCCACGGCGTCGTTCGACAACGTCACGATTGGTTGACCTCTACTACCGCAGCGCGCCGAGGACCGGGTCTCCGGCAGTCATGTCGTAGTCACAAGTGGAGCGCGGTACACCAGGAACAAAGTCCCAGACCAGCACGCCTTGAACTCCGGCACCAAACTGCGCTGCTAGTTTGGCTGCCACATTGCCGGCCCGGCTCCCCAGCGACATGCAGCCGCCTAGATTGTCATGGGCTTTCATTCCCATCTCGCCAACGATCAGCGGCTTGCCGTTCATCCCGGCCTGCGCAAGACTCTCCTGCAGGTAACCCGGTATGGGCTCGCCGTCGTGCTCGTAGTCGTGGTAACTGGTGACATCCACGCCCGGGCTGGCATCGACATAGGCGTAGTGCAGTGTTGAACAGCTGGTCCATTGCGGTGAGCTACAACCTTGATTTTGCTGACCGCATTGCCCTACGCCTTGCTGGCCAGACTCAAAGAGATGGTTAGGATCGACCCTCTTGGCCTCGCTGCCGACCGTGTCATAAAAGGATCTCAAGGCCGTGGCGGCCGTGTCCTGGTTGACACAGACGTAACCGGGATTAGTAGGTGACGGCTCGTTTACGAGCTCGATCATGGCGATGGCCGGGTTGGATCTGTAACGGGACAAGAACTCATGCATGTACTGCCAGAAGGATTCGGGTGTGATGTTCTGTGCGCTCTCGTACGTGTTCATGTAGCCGCCTGAGTACCAGGCCACGTCTCTCCAGTGACCGTCGTCACAGGTACCAACCTGGTCGCTCAACGCCGGGATCACCTTCACTCGATGCTGGGCGGCGGCGGCGAGGACACGGTCGATGCCGGTCCAGTCACGCTGCTTCGTGGCGAAGTTGGTTGCCAATCCCTGGAAGGCCCAGAAGCGCACGACCTGGCCCGGCCTGAGGCTGTTGCCGAAGAGGGTGTCCAGATCCTGGTCCTTAAGCATCCCTCCGCAGCCCGCGTTGATGCCCCAGTAAGTCGCGGCCTCGTAGGCGTTGACGCCGGTGAATCGATACGGCTGACCGTTGAGGAGGAGGGTGGTCCCGTTACGCGTCACAAAGCCCGCCGTTGAGCCCGGCGGAGGCGCTTGGGTTAGCTTGTTGCGGAAACCGGCTGGGCCTGCGGACTCAAGTTGGCTCGGAAAAGGTGGTGGGTTCGGCGAGGCTAATGGGCTTGGAGACGGTGATGGGCTGGGGGCAGGAGACGCGCTCGGGTAGGTGGCGAGACTCGCCGCGTTTCGAATTTGGCCCCTGGGGTTTCCACCGGCAGCGTAAACGTATCCAACCGTGAGCGTCAGGGCGATCGCGAGAAGCGCCATAACCGGCGCAGGTTTTTTGATGTAGTTCATGAATCGGTGCCGCGAATCCGCTGCCCGCTCCATCTAACGAACGCGCTGTGCTGCTGCTTGCGCAGTCTTCAACGGCCCGCTTGCCGGTCACGACCCACAAGCCCCGCCGACCAGGTGCGGTCATGCCGAGTCCAACTAATGTGCGTGCGCACGTCCTTCTTTGGCATCCACTGGCTCCCGCTTCGAGCTCAGCAATCTGCCTTCGTCAGGAAGCTGATTACGAAAACGGGGCTCTGGGCCATCCGTCCGGCCGAACGCCGGCGGGACCCAACTCTGGCGGCAGTCGGCAATGATACTCAGACGTTCCTCAGCGCGCTCGGGAGAATGTGAGGTCGTCGGGGGGCGGCTGAACTGCTCCTAATCCCTCTGATCCGGCGCGGAACCAGCACTTCTAGTTATAGGTGGCGTATCCCACCTTGTTGCAATGGACTGGCCGATACGTTTATATCGAAGGGCGGAGACAAACTCCTCACGCGTTAACCCCTTTGCTTCAGGTGACGAGGATGCGACGAGTCCAGGTCCAGGTCGTGACGTGCGCTCTCCTGCTCTTGGTGTTCAGCGCCTCCCCTGGGCAGGCCGCGTCACCCTCGTCGGGATCGGTCGGCCCGGCCAGCGGCTCCGCTATCGCCGTCGACTTCGCCCCGGTGGGCCCAGGAGTGTCGTCCGGCGGCACGATCGAGAGCCTCTGCGCGCCTGTCTACTGCGATGGGTTCAACCTCACGGTGGCCCTGCCCCAGCCAGACGGCCAGTTCTACAGCAGCCACGTGGCCAGCCTCCAGATCGTCTACACGTGGAACAGCACGCTCCAAAACGACATGGACGTCTTCGCCTTCGCCCCCGACGGCACTGAAAGCGGCCCGGGGACTCCGGACGACATCTCGACCGGGGCAGGCAAGGAGGTCTTGACCGTCGCCAACCCCGCCTCGGGGAGCTGGTTCGTCGAATCCCACGTCGGGGTCACGCCGGCGGCCACGCCGGCCCACGCGGTGATCACCCTTACCTACCAGACGGTGACGGTCCCGCCGCCGCCGGCACTCGGCCCGCATGATCCCCGCTTCACGAACGCCTCGCCGCCGCTGCACTACCAGAACGCCGACGTGCTCAGCCGCACCAACGCCGGCGAGCCCTCGCTCGGGACCGACTGGAAGCGCGGCGTCGCCATGTACATGGCCGGGACCCAGATCTCCCGCATCACGTTCAATGACACCGCGTCGCCGCCAGCGGCGACCTGGACCGATGTCACGCCGCCGCAGCAGGGCGTCGTGAACGAGGACGCCATCCTCTTCACCGACCACCAGACCAACCGCACCATTGCCACGGGCCTGCTCGTGGCCGGGTCGAACGCGACCTACTCGGACGACGCCGGCGCCACCTGGAAGCCCGGCAGCTTCCCGGTCCCGCACAGTCCGGACCACGAGACAGTTGCCAGCGGGCCTTACGCGGCCCCCGCGCCTCCCACAGCCGGCCTGGCCGGCTATCCGAATGCTGTCTGGTACTGCTCGCAGAACATCCTCCAGATCGCCGGCTCCTTCTGCGGGCGCAGCGATGACGGCGGCATCACGTACAACCCCAGCGGGATGGTATTCGGCGCCGGCTCGCCTTGCGGCTCCATCTCCGGCCACATCAAGATCGCTCCCGACGGCACCATCTACGTGCCGCAGAACAACTGCAAGCGCGCGGACGGCATCGGCGGCCAGGGCACGGCGATGAGCACCGACAACGGCCTGACCTGGACCTATCCGGTTATCCCGGACAGCACCGCCAGGTCCGGCAACACCGGGACCGACCCCTCGATCGGCGTCGGCTCGGGCGGCACCATCTACGAAGGCTATGAGGCCGGCGACGGCCACGCCCGGATCGCGGTCAGCCACGACCGCGGCAAGACCTGGGCGCCTTCGGTGGACGTCGGGGCGGTCTGGAATGTCCAGAACTCCAAGTTCCCGGAGGTTGTGGCCGGGGACGACAACCGCGCCGCCTACGCCTTCCTCGGTACGAGCAGCGCCGGCAACGACCAGTCAGCCTCCTTTGGGGGCACCTGGTACCTGTACGTGGCGTTCACGTATGACGGCGGGGGCCACTGGCTCACCCTCAACGCGACCCCCGGCGACCCCGTTCAGCGCGGCTGCATCTGGAACGGTGGGGGCAGCAACCCGTGCCGCAACCTCCTCGACTTCAACGACATCGGCATCGACCAGAACGGGCGCGTGCTCGCCGCCTATACGGACGGCTGCGCAAACATCGACTTCAGCTACTCCTCGGTCGTCGGCGGAGTGCAGGGCGCCCATCACGGCCCTTCCAACTGCGACAGCGATCCAAACGCCTTCGCCAACACGGACAAGGTCAGCCTGGACGGGCTGGCCCGGCAGGGCTGCGGTCTCGGCCTCCTGGCGGCCAAGGACCCCGGCTTCTACAACGCCTGCCCGGCGCCGACGGTGGTGTCCGTCTACCCGGCGGCCGGCGCCACCGGCGTGCCGCGGACGACTGGCGTGAGCGCCACCTTCGATCAGCCGGTCAGCTCGGCCACCCTGAGGCTGGTCGACGCCTCGGGCAATAGCGTGCTTGGAACGGTGGCCTGCGGGAACCCGTGCACGCGCGTGATCTTTACTCCGAGCCGGAAGCTCAGCAATCACACGCTCTATACCGCCACGGCGACGGGGACCAACCCAGCCGGCACCGCGACCAGGACCTGGAGCTTCTCGACCTGAACTGAAGGCCCCCGCCCGGGCGGGGCCAGGCCGCCCAATCTTCCGAACTCAGAAACCGCTCAGGTTGACGGCGTGTAATTCCCATTCGAAGTGGTCTCGCTGCGAGCGGCTGCGCTACGGGCGGCGCGAGGGGATGGCGGGGGTGCCGTTCGGCTCCCGCCGATCGAGCTCGCCCGGCTGGCGGGCGGCGGCGATCGCGAGGCGTTCGAAGAGCTGGTCCGCGGCTACCAACGCCGGGTTTATGGCTTCGCCTACCAGTACGTTCGCGACGCCGGCGAAGCCCAGGACGTAACCCAGGAGATCTTCGTCCATCTCTATCGGAACCTCCGCCGCTATGACGCGGCGCGGCCGTTCGAACCCTGGTTCTGGAGGCTGGCCACGAACGTCTGCCTCAACTACGTGCGCCGGCGCGTGCCCGAGCCGCGTGAGCTGCCCGACAGCGGCGACGCCGGCGGTGATCCCGCCGACCTGCCGGGCGAGTCCGCCCTGGCCAGAGCCCTCGGCGAGCTCGACCGGGCTTACCGACTGCCGCTGATCCTCCACTACCACCTCGACATGTCGCTCCAGCAGGTGGCCCAGACCATGGGCTTGAGCGTCGCGGCTGTGAAGTCCCGAATGCACCGCGGGCGAGCCGTGCTCCGCCGGACCCTGAGCGAGGAGGCCGGATGACGCAGCTCACCTGCGGGCAAGCGCGTCCGCTCCTGGAGCCGTACGTCGACGGCAGCCTGGACGGAGAGACGGCCGCGGCGGTCCGGTCCCACCTGGCCGGCTGCGCCGACTGCCGGAACCAGCACCTCGAGGCGGTGTCGATCCCCGCACGGCTGCGAGCGCTCACTGCCCCGGAGCCGCCTGCGGACCTGCTGCCGAGCGTGATGGCCGCGGTCGCGCGCGTCCGGCGGCCGCGCTTTGCCTGGGGCCCGCTCATCCTGGAGATCGGGCTTTGCGCCCTGATCGCCTGGTACCTCTCGGGCCTCGCCGGGCTCTCGGCGCTCTTCTCCTACACCAGCGGCGAGCTCTCTGACGTTGTCGGCTGGGGGCTCGGCACTACCCAGCTGCCGGCCGCCCCGAGCCTGGACCTGCTGCTCGTGCTGGCCTGCCTGGCGCTGGTCACGGTCACCGGCTACCACCTGGCGCTGATCATCGGCGCCACCTCGGAACCGTCCGGGAGGCGGGCTGGCCAGGGATGACGGCCCGCTGGAGGTGGCCGGCGCTGCTGGTCGCCTTGGTTGTTCTTGCGCTGCTCCTCTGCTGGCTCGACGCCAGTCTCTTCGAGCGGACCGTCCTGCCCGGATCTCGGCGGATTCTCACCAGGGCGGAGGGCCTGCCCCGGCCCGCCGGCTTCCCGCCCCGCGGCCTGGCGGGCACCCCCTTTGGACCCTTCCCGGAGACGATCTCGGGCGCGCTTTTCAGCCTCGGCTGGTTCGCGGCCACGGCCCTCGGCCTGGTGGCCCTGGCGGCCGCGATGCTGGTGGCCTTCCCCGCCCGGGCGCGGCTGGTCGTGGACCGGCTGGACAGCCTCACGGTGGCGGGCACAGCGCTGGTCGCGGGGCTGGCGACCGTGCTGCTGCTCTTCGCTTTTTCGTTCCTCCTGCGGCTCACCATCGTGCTGCTCCCGCTCGCCGGTGCTCTCAGCATCCTGGCGGCGCTCGGGGCTCTCTTCGGGATCGCCTGCCTGGCGCTCTGGCTGGCCGGCCAGGCGCGGCTCCGGATCGGTCCCGCCCACCCGCTTCTGATCGCCTTAACGGCGCTGGTCGCCTTCGCCGACCTGGCGCTGATACCGTTCGCCGGCCTGTTCCTGCTCGGCCTGCTGGCCGTGACGGGGCTCGGCCTGACCGTGCTCACCCGCTTTGGCTCGCCGCGTGGCTGGGCCATGGACGAACTCGATTGGTAGGAGGGATTTAAGTGGTACCCGCAAATCGCGGTCTGGAAGTCATGCGAGGCAGCCGCGGCTGGCTCCGCAGCCCACGCGCATGGGTCGCCGTGCTCGTAGCCGGCGCAGTGGTCCTGAGCGGCCTGATCGCACGCGACATGTTCTTTCCGCCGACCGCGAGCAACGCGGCTTCGCGGACGTACACGGTGCAGCAGGGCACGGTCCGGATCCAGGTCAGCGGCACCGGCAACGTCGTCCCGTCGACCCAGGTCGGCGTGGCCCCCAAGACGGCGGGCACCTTGAGTGAGGTCGACGTCCACGTGGGCGACCACGTCCTGGCCGGCCAGCTTCTGGCGAAGATCGACACGACCACCCTGCAGACCGCCCTCGACCAGGCCAGCGCCAACCTCCAGACGGCGCAGGCCAACCTGCAGACCGCGCAGGCGCCGCTGACGGCCGACCAGGTCACCCAGCTCCAGCATGCGGTGGACAATGCTCAGACCAGCTACAACGACGCGGTCACCTCGGCCAGCGCGACCAACGCCGCCGATGCCGCCGCGGTAAGCGCCGACAACGCTGCTCTCGCCGCGGCGAATCTGGCATTCGCCAACGACCAGGCCGCCCTCGCCGCCAATGTGCAGTACCAGACCGATAAGCGCCAGCTCGTCTTCGACCAGGGCCAGCTCACGATCGCCCAGGCCCAGTTCAACACCGACGGCTGCGCCACCGCGCCGCTGCCCTTCACCGGGACGTGCCTCACCGACTTCAACGCGGTCAAGGCGGCCCAGGCGACTGTCAACACCGACGCGGCAAGGCTGCCGCTCGACCAGGCCGCCGCCGCTCCCACCAACGCGACCGACCAAGCGGCCGCGAGCACCGCCTCCGCCAAGCTGACGGCCGACCAGGCCAAGCAGTCAGCCGACGGAGTGGCCGGCCAGAAGGCGATCAACGCCGCCTCCTCCCAGCTGACCTCGGCGCGCGATCAGCTGAATGTCCAGTCGACTTCGAAGCCCAACCAGGTCGCCTCTGCCCAGGCGGCCGTCGCGACCGCCCAGGCGGCGGTCAGCGCCGCCCAGAACAACCTGGACGGGGCAACGCTGCGGGCACCCGCCAACGGCGTAATCAGTGCCATCAACGGCCAGGTCGGCGAGGCGATCAGCGCCACGACCGGCATCACCTCTGAAGCGCCAGGTACGAGCGCGCCTCAGCCCAGCAGCTCGAGCACCGGCTCCAGCTCCGGCTCCGGCGCCAGCTCCGCGTTCATGGTCCTCAGCAGCGACAGCGCGTACGAGGTGATCGCGCCTTTCGCGGAGACCGACGCCGCCAAGCTGGCCGCCAATCAGACCGCGTCGATGACCTTTGACGCGCTGACCGGCCTGAACGTGCCGGCGCACCTGCTGGCCCTCGCCGCCACCGCCAGCACCATCTCGAGTGTCGTCAACTACTACGCCACCTTCACCCTCGACCGGATCGACGCCCGGCTCAAGTCCGGCATGACCGCCAACGCGACGGTCACGGTCCAGCAGCAGACCGGCGTGACGGTCGTCAGCAACCAGGCCCTCCACCGCGCGGGAGGTCTCACGACGGTGACCCTGCTCAAGTCCGACGGCTCGCAGCGGACCGTGCCCGTGCAGACCGGCCTCGTCGGCGACACCACGACCGAGGTCGTGAGCGGCCTCAGCCCCGGTGAGAAGGTCGTCCTTCCCGCCCTCAGCGGCGCCAGCTCCGGCACCACCCGCGGCATCCGCGGTACCGGTGGCGGCGGCGGTGGAATCATCGCCGGAGGCCCCGGCGGGTGATCGTTCTCGAAGGCGTGACCAAGGTCTACCGCATGGGCTCGGTGGAGGTTCACGCCCTGCGCGGCGTCGACCTCCACGTGGCGGCCGGCGAATTCGTCGCCATCATGGGCTCGTCAGGGTCGGGCAAGACGACGCTGATGAACTTGATCGGCTGCCTCGACCAGCCCAGCAGTGGCCGCTACCTCTTGGATGGGATCGATGTCGCCGAGCTCAACGACAACCAGCTGGCGGCTATCCGGAACCTCAAGATCGGGTTCGTCTTCCAGTCCTTCAACTTGATTCCGCGCTCCTCGGCCCTGCACAACGTCGAGATGCCGCTGATCTACGCGGGCAGCGGTGACGGCCGCCGGGAGCGCTCGCTCGAAGCGCTGGATGCCGTCGGCCTGGGCGACCGGGCCGGCCACCAGCCCACCGAGCTGTCGGGCGGTCAGCAGCAGCGCGTGGCCATCGCCCGGGCTCTCGTCACCGACCCGGCTGTCCTCCTGGCGGACGAGCCTACCGGGAACCTCGACTCCGAGTCGAGCCTCGAGATCATGAAGCTCTTCACCGAGCTGCACCAGCAGGGCCGCACCATCGTCCTCATCACGCACGAGTCCGACATCGCCCGTTTCGCGAGCCGCGTCGTGCGCGTCAAGGACGGCCTGGTCCAGAGCGACATGCCGCAGGTGGCTTACGCGCAATGAACATCCTCGAAGCGCTCCGCCTGGCCGTCAACGGGCTCGTGGCCAACCGCCTCCGCTCGGCGCTAACCATGCTCGGCATCCTGATCGGCGTCGGCGCGGTGATCCTGCTGGTCGCGGTCGGCAACGGAGCCAGCGCCGCCGTGCAGGCCCAGATCCAGTCGCTCGGCTCGAACCTCCTGATCGTCTTTCCATCGTCGGCCCGGACGAGCGGCGTCCAGGGTGGCTTCGGCTCGCAGCAGACGCTGACCTTCCAGGATGTGCAGGCGATCAACAACCAGTCGGCGGCTCCCGACGTCGTGGCGGCCATCCCGATCAGCAATTCGAGGGGCCAGGTCGTCTTCGCCAACCAGAACTGGAACACCTCGGTCAACGGGACGACGCAGGCGTTTCCGCAGGTGCGCAACTACACGGTCGGGCAGGGCGCCTTCTTCACTGCCGAGGACGTGACCGCCGGCCGGAAGGTCGCGGTCATCGGTCCGACCGTAGCCCAGAACCTCTTCGTCAACGGCGAGGACCCCGTCGGGCAGTCGATCAAGATCAACCGCCAGCTCTTCCGCGTCATCGGCGTCTTCGACTCCAAGGGCGCGGCGGCGTTCGGCGGCAACCAGGATGACCTCATCACCGTCCCCATCACCGCCGCCTGGGCCTACCTGTCCGGTGGCCGTAACAAGAACGTCGCCAGCATCTACGTCGAGGCGAGCAGCAACACCACCGCGGCCAAGAACGAGGTGACGCAGATCCTGCTCGACCAGCACAAGATCTCCGATCCGGCGCAGGCCGACTTCAGCGTCAACTCGCAGCAGGACATCGCCGCCACCGCGTCACAGGCGACGGGCATCCTGACCATCCTGCTGGGTGCGATCGCCGCCATCTCGCTGGTCGTGGGCGGCATCGGGATCATGAACATCATGCTGGTGACCGTCACCGAGCGGACCCGGGAGATCGGGATCCGCAAGGCGATCGGCGCCCGCCGGCGCGACATCCTGCTCCAGTTCTTGATCGAGTCGATGTTCCTGTCGGGCCTGGGCGGACTGCTCGGGATCCTCGTCGGCGCGGGCGGCGCGGCCCTGCTTCCAAAGCTCGTCAGCGCCCTGCCCACTCCTGTCGTCTCGGTGCCCTCCGTCCTGCTCGCTTTCGGAGTCTCGGTCGGCATCGGCCTCTTCTTCGGCATCTATCCAGCCAACCGCGCCGCGGCTTTGAACCCGATCGAAGCCCTGCGCTACGAGTGAGAACCCAGGAGGTATCCCCGAAATGATCTCTATGAAGGTCTTCGCCGCCGCGCTGGCGGTGGTTGTCGGCATGCTCGGCGGCTTCTATGGCGGCTACCACACGGGCAAGAACAGCCCGCCCGCACCCGCCGCCGCCGCGGCAACCAGCGGGACCGGCGGCCAGGCGGCAACCGGCGGCGGGCAAGGCGCCACCGGCCAGCAGGGCGCCGGCTTGAACGGCGGCGGATTCGGGCGCGGCCAGGCTGGCACGATCAGCGCAGTCACCGCTAGCGGGTTCACGCTCCACAGCGCCCGGGCGGGCGGCAGCGACGTCAAGGTCTCCTACGCCGGCAACGTCACGGTGCGCAAGACCGCCACCGGATCGCTGAGCGACATCACCGACGGCGCGACGGTCACCATCCAGGGCCAGATGGCGGCCGACGGGAGCTTCCAGGCAACCAGCATCACGATCGTCCCGGCGACAGCCGCTGGTGGTTAGGGCCCTCTGGGCCCTGGCCGCTCTGGTGCTGGCGCTGGGCGGCTGGTACCTGCTGATCCTGGAAGCCGGCGGCTGGTGGCCGTACCTGGTCATCGGCGTGGGCATCGGGATCGGCTGCGCGGTGGCTGGCAGCCTCGCCCATGACGCCTTAGCCGGAAGCAGGGAGAAGCTCTAGGGTCGGTACCGGCTCCGTATAGCGCGGCTGTCGCGTCAACTTCCCCACGGGTTGTTCGTATTGCTCTTAACAACCTGAATACAGGGGGATGAGATCTCTGTGTACGGTCGCACCTTCCGTGAACGCGTCGCAATCGCCTTCCTGGCCCTCTCGCTAGGGATCGGGTCAGTCCTCGCCGTCCTCACGGTGCGCAGCTTTACTCAGCCCCAAGGCACCCTCGCCGCCTCCAGCGCGCCGGGCGCTGACGTGTCCGCGAGCCAGGCGGGCGCCGCGGTTGGGACCGCCACGGGCGCCGCCGCGGCCAGAGGGTCGGCCCCAGGCGGAGGCGGCGGCAGCGCCGCCAGCGCCAGCCAGGCCGCCTCGGGCGTGAGCGCTGGCCGCATCGTCGTGGGTGGCATCTTCGACATGACGGGGCCTGTCGACTCCTCAGTCGAGCGCGACACCGTGAAGTCCTACTTCCAGAAGGTGAACCTGAGCGGCGGGATCAACGGCCGCCAGCTGCAGATGGTCGATTGCGACTCCAAGTACGACGCCACCGCCGCCCATCAGTGCGCGATCCAGATGACGCAGGCGAACGTGCTCGCCATCGTCGGCTGGACTGCGCCCCAGGGCGAGAACAACGAGGTCAAGTTCCTGAACGACAACGGGATCCCGATCATCGGCGGCCTGGGCACGCCTGACGAGTACGCCTACCCGCTCTCCTACCCGGTCTCGACGCCCTTCACCCGCTATGGAACGGCCATCGGCGCCCGGGCCGGTGAGCTGCACATCCACCACCCGGCGGTGGTGACTCTTTCCGATGTCCCCTGGATCGCACCCGTGCGTCAAAAGCTGCTTGACGCGCTGACCGCGGCAGGTGCGCCTCCCACGCATGTGGAGGACGCGCACGCGACGGACGGCGATTACACCGCACACGTCTTTGCGCTCATGCACTCGAGCGACTACAGCGGGACCTCGAAGAAGTGCAACGGCATCGAGACCTGCCCCGACTCGATAGTCGCCGCCCTCGACCCGTTCAGCTACACGCGGCTCTTCCAGGCCATGGACCGCGCCAACTGGCACCCGCCCGTGATCGGCGGTGGGTTGGACAAAGGCAACGTGCAGAACGCCTACTCGGACCAGCTCAACAACGCGCACTCGCTGGTGCCTTTCATCTCGCCCTATGACAACCCAGGCAACCCCACGGTGGCCGACTACCTGAGCACCGTCAAGCACTTCTACCCGGCCCAGTACAAGGCCCTCGACATCTACACGCAGCACTCCTGGACCTCGGCCATGGTCTTCGTCGAGGCGCTCAAGCGCGCCGGGAAGAACGTGACGCGGGCGAGCCTCATCGCCGCGCTCAACTCGATCCAGAACTTCAACACGGGGTGGTCGAGACCCATCAGCTACGGCAGCGGCCTGCACGATCCGAACCACTGCTTCACCTGGGTGGACCACGACCACACGCCGGCCGGGAGCGGCGGGAGCTGGCACACGGTCTCCGACTGGAAGTGCTTCGCCTGAGATGCTGATCCAGCTCGAGGCCTATACGGTAATCGGCCTGACGGTCGGCGGCGCTCTCGCCCTCGCCGCCCTCGGGATCGTGCTCGTCTACCGGGTGACGGGCGTCCTCAACTTCGCCAACGGCGCCATGGGCATGTTCTCCACCTTCGTCGCCTGGACGGTCATCTACGACCCCGGCTGGAGCCGCTTGCGTCCCGCCTTCCTGCCCGAGCAGGTCTGGGTCTGGTTCGCGGTGTTGATCGCGCTGGTGTTCTCGGTCGGCCTCGGGCTGGCCCTCGAGCTGGGGGTGTTCCGCTGGCTGGTCGGCCGCAGCCAGCTGATCAAGGCGGTCGTCACCATCGGGATCCTGCTCCTCCTCCAATCCGGCGCCTCGCTGATCTGGGGCAACACGCAGTACCACCTGCCGGTCAACGTGGTCGACCCCCAGCGCTCGGTGATGGTCGCGCGCGTGCCGGTCGGCTGGAACCAGCTTTTGGTGATGGCGACGGCCATCGGACTCTCCCTCGGTCTGGCCGCCTTCCTGCAGTGGAGCCGCTTCGGCGTGGCCATGCGCGCGGTCTCCGACGACCCGATCGCGGCCGGCCTCTGGGGCATCCCCGTGCGCTGGGTCGGATCGGTCTCCTGGATGCTGGGCAGCCTGGTCGCCGCGATCGCGGGCATCCTGATCTCGCCCTTCATCAACTTCGACACGATCAGCCTCACGCTGCTGGTCCTGGATGCACTGGCCGCGGCGCTGATCGGCGGGCTGGTCTCGCTGCCGCTGACCGTCCTCGGCGGCTTCGCCCTCGGCTTGCTGGAGACCTACCCGCGGATCTGGATCCAGTCGCAAGACTTCCCGAAGCTCATCGCCCTGCTGGTGATCCTGGCGGTCCTCATCTTCAGAGCCCGCCGCGTCCTTCTGGAGAAGCAGGCGTGAACCGGGTCATCCGGGCGGCCGGCTTCCTTCTCCTAGCCCTGGCGATCACGGTCCCGGCCCGCCTCGACCTCGAGCTCCAGTTCGACGCGGCCCTCGCCGTCATCTACGGCCTGGCCATCCTCTCGCTGGTCCTGCTGACGGGCTACGTCGGCCAGATCTCGCTCTGCCAGGCCACGTTCATGGGCATCTCCGCGTTCGGCACCGGGATGCTGGTCAACACCTTCCATCTCAACTACTTCGTGGCCGCCGCCGCAGGCGTGCTGATGTCCTTCCTGGTCGGGATCGTGGTCGGCATCCCCGCCCTCCGCCTGCGCGGCATCCTGCTCGCGGTCGTGACGCTCGGCGTGGCGCTTGTCTTCGACAAGTACTTCTTTCTCGACTCGGCCTATGGCTGGTTCACGGGCGGCAGCTTCGGCTGGCACGTGTCCGGCACGCACGTGGGCAGCATCAAGGTCGACAGCCTGCACGTGATGCCCGCTTACTACGTGCTGCTAGGAATCTTCGTACTGGTCGCGCTGGCGATGCTGCGGCTCCACGACTCGGGCAGCGGCCGCCGCTTTCGGGCCATCCGCGACTCCGAGCTGGCGGCGGCGACGATGGGGGTCGACCTGACGCGCTACAAGCTCGTCGCGTTCGGCCTCTCAGCCGCCATCGCCGGCCTGGGTGGCGCCCTCTACCCGCTGGTCGTGGGCTCGGTCAGCGCCCAGCCCTTCTCCTTCCTCTACTCACTGCAGTTCGCCGCCTTCGCCGTCCTGATGGGCATCCGCTACGTGCCGGCCGCGGCCATCGGCGGCTTCTTCATGGGCTTCATGCCGGTGATCCTGGTCCGGCTCAGCCACTCCCTCCATCACGACATCAAGTACGACTGGTTCCAGGTCGTTCTGGGCGCCCTGCTCGTCGCGCAGCTGATCCTGCTCCCCGACGGCGTTTGGGGCGACGTCCGCCAGAAGCTCGACCACCTCCAGGTCAAGGCACCGCGGCGAAAGGTGGAGACGGCATGAGCCTGCTCTCCGTCAAGGACCTGACCGTCCGTTTCGGCGGGATCACCGCGCTCGACCAGGTCTCACTGGAACTGAACCGGGGCGAGATCCTGGGCCTGATCGGGCCCAATGGCGCTGGCAAAACCACGCTCTTCAACTGCATCTCGGGCGTCCTCCAGCCCGACCAGGGCCGGATCCGCTACCAGGGCAAGTCCCTGCGCTGGCTGAAGCCGCACCAGCGCGCCCAGCGCGGCATCGCGCGCACGTTCCAGAACCTCCAGCTCTGGGGCACGATGACGGTCCTCGACAACGTCAAGGTGCCGATCGACGCGCTCGGCAAGCGCAGCCTGGTGGTCGACGCCCTGGGCCTGCCCTTCGCCACCTACGCCGAGAAGGCGGCCAACGAGCGGGCGCGCGCGATTCTTCACGTGCTGGGCCTGCTCGACCATGAGGACCGGCTGGCCGGTGACCTGCCGGTCGGCATCCAGCGCCGGGTCGAGCTTGCGCGGGCGCTGGCGATGCGTCCCCAGCTGCTGCTCCTGGACGAGCCGGCGGCTGGCCTCGACGCGGCCGAGACCGAGGGACTGGCGGACCTGCTGACCCGGATTCGCGAGCGCTTCAAGGTCTCGATGCTGCTGGTCGACCACGACATGAGCCTGGTCATGCGAGCTTGCGACTACATCTACGTTCTCGACTTCGGCAAGCTCCTCGCCGCCGGGCGCCCGGAGGCGATCCGTGAGGATCCGAAGGTGATCGCGGCGTACCTGGGCGAAGCCTCCGCGGAATTGCCCGGAGCCCCTGAAGAGGAGGCTGTGGTGGTGGCCAAGACGGCCGCGCAGCCGACAACGCCGGTATTTCGGCTGCCCGATCGGCCCCTGCTCGAGGTCAGCGGCCTGGCGGCCGGCTACGGCCACCTGGAGGTCGTGCGCGACGTCAACCTGCGGATCTCCACCGGTGAGGTCGTAGCCTGCATCGGGGCCAACGGCGCCGGCAAGACCACGACCCTGCGGGCGTTGTCCGGCGTGATCCGGCCCCGGGGCGGGCGCGTCATCTTCGAAGGCGCCGACATCACCCACGACCGGCCCGAGGCTATCGTCCGCCTGGGCCTGGTCCACATTCCGCAGGGCCGCGGGCTCTTCCCCAAGCTTTCGGTGGAGGAGACGCTCCGGCTGGCCTCTTACAGCGGCGCGGACGGCGAGAACCTGGAGCCGGCCTTCCAGCTCTTTCCGAAGCTCCGCGACCGCCGCCGTCAGGTCGTCGGCACGCTCTCCGGCGGCGAGCAGCAGATGGTGGCGATGGCCCGGGCGATCCTGGCCCGGCCCAAGCTGGTCCTGCTGGACGAGATGTCGCAGGGCCTGGCCCCGGCGATCGTCCAGGAGCTCTTCCGCCTGCTCGACGAGTTCCGCAACCGGGGCGTGGCGGTGCTCCTGGTCGAGCAGTTCGTCGACAGCGCGCTGGCCGTCGCCGACCGCGCCTACGTGTTCGAGCAGGGCACCGTCGTGCACGAGGCGTCGGCCAAGGAGCTGCGCCGGGACAAGGGCCTGATCGCCAGCTCCTACCTGGGCAGCGCACCCGAGCCGCCGGCCGCCGCGGCCCACGCCGGTGGCAACGGCCATAACGGCCACACGCCCCTCCCGGCCGAGCTCATGGAGGACCTGATGCTGAAGCTGCCCGCGTCCATGCTCCGGTCGCTGCAGGAGAAGTCCGCACGGGAGGGCCGCCCTGCCCAAGCCCTGGTGCTGGAGCTCCTCGAAGAGCGCCGCTCATGACGCGCAAGCTGCTCATCGCCGGCACGATCGTGACCGCCGTCCTGGCCCTCCTGCTGCTGGGCCCGCTGGGCGCCAACGCCAGCGTGCCGGCGGGGATTGGCACCTACTCCGGCTACGGCTACGCGACCGGCACTCACGTGATCGCCGGCACCAGTGCCTTCAACAACTTCCAAACCGGCGCGGTCGACAGCCATTTCCCGCTGGCCAAGGTGTTCCAGGACTCCTCTCCCAGCGCTTATGGCACCGCCACCTACAACGACAGCGGACCGATCGGCGCCACCTTGCACGGCTGCAACGACCCGACGCAGAAGGGCTGCCCGCCCGTGCCCGACGTGCCCTACGCGCACGCGCAGTATCCGGGCGGCCCGGCCGACAGCCACATCGACAGCGCCAACGGGAAGGGCCCGGCGCCGTCCCGAGCCGACGCCCACGCCGACGAGCTGCTCGCGGACGCCTCCGGCGTCTACGCGGGCGGCAACCCCGGCCAGCCCTTCAGCGGCGCCTCCGGTGAGAGCCACACGGTGGTCAACTCGGACGGCTCGATGGTGGTCCGCACGCACTCCTTCGTGGCCAACGCCACCTTCGGCGCGCCGCCGAACGCGATAGTCATCGAGAAGGTGTCTGTCGACATCACGGTCACGATCACCAACGGGGTGGCGGCGGCCACGGCGAGCGTCAAGGTGGGGTCCTTCACCGTCAACGGCCAGGCCTCCCACCTGAGCGACCAGGGGTTGACCGTGGGCGAGCAGACCGTCGTGCCCTGCTCGAGCTCGCCGCTGCCCCCGCCCCCTGCCCTGCCAGGCGCCAACCCACCGCCCGCCGGGACCTGCACGCCCCAGATCGAGACGGACAACTTCCGGGTCTACACGGTCGCCCCTCAGAAGGACGTCAGCGGCAGCCACGCGACGGTCAAGGCCAGCGGAGTGCACGTGACAGCGACGCATCCGGCGCCCTCGGGAGTCCCCCAGCAGAGCGTGGAGTACGTCTTCGGTGAGGGCTACGTGGACGCCGGCGCCGATGCCGGGCTGGCCGCCGATAGCGGCGCCGCCTTTCTCACCTCCGGCTTCAGCCTCGGCGACCTTGGCGGCGGCTTCGGCGACAACGGGTTCTCGATGGGAGACAGCTCGGTGAACGCCAACAACGGCACCGCGGCTGCGATCCGCCACACAGCTGCGCTGCTGCGGGCCAACCGGCAGCCGCTGGCACTCCTCTTCCTGCTCTGGGAGACGCTCCTGATGGCCGGGGCCGCGGCCTGGGTCTGGTCGCGGCGGGTGTCGGCGGAAGAAGAGGAGCTGATCGCATGAGCGCTCTCTCGCACATCGTCCTGCGCCGCACCGCGCGGTCGTCGCGCGCCTACTGCGAGCTCGACCGCTGGAGCTTCGATCCCCGCTATACCGACGGCGTCTGCCCGATCTGCGGCTGGGCGCCGGCCGGCGCCGCCGCGGCGCCGCGCTGGCTCCGCTGGTTCCGCCGCGTCGAGTGGGACCTGGTGGGGCTCTTCGCCTTGTTCGTCGCCCTCACGTTTGTCGGGGTGCTGGTCGCTTACGCCGCCGGCATCCGGCTGCCGATCCACCAGCACTAGCAGCGGGGTCGCCGGTTATCAGCGGCCTTTGAAGACGGGCTTGCGCTTGCCCAGGAAGCCGGCGTGGAACTCCTGGAAGTCGGCGGCCGTCATCAGCAAGGACTGGGTCCAGGCCTCCATCTCGATCGCCGTCGAGTAATCCATGGAAGCGGCCCGGTTGAGCATCTCCTTGGTCATGGCCAGACCCCAGGGCGCCACCTCCTTGAGCTTGGCGACGTACTCGCCGGCCGCCTTCTCCAGCTGGCTGTCGGGGACGACCCTGGTCGCGATCCCGTAGCCGAGGGCCTGTTCGGAGTCGATGCGCTCGCCGAGCATCAGCAGCTCAGTCGCGCGGCCGAAGCCGATGACGCGGGGCAGCAGCCAGCAGATCCCCATGTCGCCGCCCGAGATGCCGACGCGCGTGAAGAGGAACTGGAAGCTGGCGCTCTCAGCCAGCAGGCGGATGTCGCAGGCCATCGCCAGCACGGCGCCGGCTCCGGCCGCCACCCCGTTGACGGCGGCAATCACCGGCTGCGGCATCTCGCGCAGGTTGCGCACGCAGGCGCCGGTCATCCGGGCGAAGTCGTAGACGCCGCGGCTGTCCATCTCCAGCAGGCGGCCGATGATCGACTCCACGTCGCCCCCCGAG
>Ga0209805_1000333_pt1 | contig 28773 bp, 28 predicted proteins | sample GraSoiAngelo_148_FD_185905 | JGI IMG/M metagenome (GOLD analysis project Ga0209805, IMG submission 185905) | Grasslands soil microbial communities from the Angelo Coastal Reserve, California, USA - 14_1009_09_20cm (SPAdes) (version 2) | ecosystem: Environmental > Terrestrial > Soil > Grasslands ...
ACGGACGGCTCGCGCTCGACGCGCTGAGCATCGAGCGACGCGGTAGTTTGCTTTTTATATTCATCAACGGCCGTCCTGTCGCCGAATTGCAAATCGACCGCCGCGTTTCCGATGGACGAATCTACATCGCTTCCGGCCTAACTAAAGCCGACACCGAGTTGATGAAAAAAGACTGGAGACTGATCGGCCAGCGGAAACGCTGACTTTTTTGATGCGATCGTTTCTTGCAACGCTGCTCACGCTTTTCGCGTTCCAGTTTGCAGCGGCCGTGGCACAAACTGAAACCGCGACTGTGGATCTTGCGCTGCCGACCGACAACGACGCGATTTTTCGCGGCGGCGGCCCCGATTTCTACCAATACGTCGAGCGCGACTATCACGGAGAAAAATCGACGCCGTGGGAAGGTGGCCAATATGGTTTTGTGCGCGATCCAGTAGAGACGAGTTCGGGCGTTGTCTACACTCGCTTTCATGAAGGCATTGACGTTCGTCCTCTGCACCGTGACGAAAACGGAGAACCGCTCGACGAAGTACGCGCGATCGCTGATGGCAAAGTCGTGCACACAAATTTCGTGCCCGGCTATTCAAACTACGGCAAATACATCGTGATCGAGCATCGATGGGATGGTTCGCCCTATTTCAGTTTGTATGGGCACCTCAGTGCGATCGACATTCGAAGTGGCGATACCGTCCATCGCGGCCAGCACATCGCGGTGATGGGTTATACCGGAGCCGGAATCAATCGCGTGCGCGCGCACGTTCATTTGGAACTTAATTTGATCCTCAGTCACAACTTCGACTCGTGGTACGACGCGACTTACAAAGACGAACCGAACCACCACGGACTTTACAATGGGATCAATCTGGTCGGACTTGATATTGGGCGGCTTTATTTAGCGCTCCGAGAAAAACCTTCGGTAACCATTCCGCAATTCCTCAGTCAGGAGGAAATTTTTTACAAAGTGGCGATCCCGAAATCCCGGCACTTTGAATTGCCGAAACTTTATCCTTGGATGGCAAGCGGAACAGTCGAGCCGCGGTCGTGGATAGTTAGCTTCACGCGGAGCGGTTTGCCGCTGAAGATTGAACCCAGCGAGCGGCGCGTGAAACAGCCCGAGGTCGTTTACGTGAAACCGAGCGTGCTCAACGCTTCTTATCTAACCAATGGTGTCGCAACCGGATTAACCAGTCACGCACATCTCACCGAAAACGGAAAACAAATGATGCGCTTGCTGATTTATCCAGATTGAAAGATCGATTCGCCACAGGACAGATTCGCCGTGGCGAACAATCGCGCTAACACGAAGTGGGCTGGCGCTGCGCGACCGCAACACCGTGCGGAATCGCGCCGGCGACAAATCCGAGGCATTCAACCGCGCCACTTGGCTTCCCCGGGAGCGCGATCACGAGTGAATCATCAACCACCGCTGCGAGATTGCGCGAGAGGATTGCGTTTGGCGTGATCTTCATCGATTCGGCGCGCATTACTTCGCCAAAACCGGGCAGTTCCACCCGCATGATTCCGCGAATTGCTTCCGGGGTCACGTCACGCGGACCAATTCCCGTACCACCAGTCACTAAAATCAAGCCGCACCCTTGTTTGGAAAACGAACGAATCGTTTCCTGGATTCGCGCCGCGTCATCGGGAATCACTGCTTCGCACAATACCTGCCAGCAATTCTTCTGCGCGACTTCTTTGAGCGCAGGTCCGCCGAGGTCCTTATAATCGCCCGCGCTCGCGCGGTCCGAAACTGTGATAATCCCACAAACGATCTGCATTAAATTTTCGTTTTCTTAACTAATCGCACATCGGCGATCTGCATCTTTTTGTCGACTGCTTTGCACATGTCATAGATCGTGAGCAAAGCGATCGCGACTCCGGTGAGCGCTTCCATCTCGACGCCGGTTTGAGCAACAGTGCGCGCGGTGCAGGCAACTTCCGCGCCGTCGCGCGCGGCAACGATGTCGATCTTCACGTCGCTCAGCGGCAACGTGTGGCAAAGCGGAATGAGATGGGCGGTCTGTTTCGCCGCTTGAATTCCAGCGAGGCGCGCAGTTGCGAACACATTTCCTTTTGCAATCCGATCTTTTGAAATCAGATCGAGGGTCTTGCGCTGAAGCTTGATTTTTCCTTTGGCGATGGCGGTGCGAGCGCTGATCGGTTTGGCTGAGACATCGACCATTTCCGCCCGGCCATCGGAGCCGATGTGAGAAAGCCGATCCATCACTCAGCCGCCGATGGCGATCATCTTCCGGTCCGGCTGATAATTGTTCCGGAAATCGTGTTGCTCGGGTTTGCGATCGACCACATCGATAAAAAACTGGCGCAATTCGTCATCGCTTGCGCCTGCGCGCAGCGGTTTCATGATGTCGAACTCGAGATAACTGCCGAGACAGGGACGCAACTTGCCGTCGCAGGTGAGACGCAACTTGTTGCAGCTCTCGCAGAAATGGAGGTTCGTCATCGCGCCAATAAACCCGATCCGCTGTTCGCGTCCGTGAACTTGATAATAAATCGCCGGACCATTTGTCCGGAATGTTGGTGCTGGAATTAAGTTGCCGAGCTGTTTTTCAATTGCTCGTTTCGCTTCGGCAATCGGTAGAAAATTTTCAGCGCTCAAAACCTCAGTCGTGCTAACCGGCATCATTTCGATGAAGCGAAGAATCAAATTGTGCGAGCCTGCGAATTCAATCAGCGGAACGAGCTGATCTTCATTGCGGCCGCGCATCAGAACTGCGTTCAGTTTGATTTGATCGAATCCCGCTGCGATCGCCGCTTCAATTCCTTCAAGAACGCGCGCGTGCAAATCACGGCCAGTAATTTGCGAGTAAAGGTGTCGATCCAACGTGTCGAGGGAAATATTGAGCGATTGCACGCCAGCTTCGCGCAACGCCGTCGCCATCGTTTGCCCGGGCGCAGCTTCACGCGTGAGCAACGTCCCGTTCGTCGAAATTCCGAGACTCATTATTCCGGGGATTTTTGGAATTTCGCGGACGAAATCGACGACGTTGCGTCGCGTGAGCGGTTCGCCGCCGGTCACGCGCACTTTGGTTACACCGAGATCGGCCGCGATCCGAATGAGTCGCAGCGTTTCTTCATAGCTGAGAATTTCGTCGCGCGGCAGCCATTCTTGCAGCTCGCGCGGCATGCAGTAGTTGCAGCGCTCGTTGCAACGATCCGTGATCGAGACGCGCAGATAGGAAATGCGGTGGCCGTAGCGATCTTCCATTTCGCTAGCGACGTTACTGGCTGTGCGGTGTTCAATCAAGACGCGGGACAATTGACTGACCAGGTCGCGGCTGTATCATTTTTTATGAAAACAATTTCCAAAACCCTTTTGTTAGGTCTAACCGCTGGCGCGTTGTGCCTAACGAGCTGCGAGACGGTGGAGAACCGAATTTCCGAGCATCAGGACATGTTCAATACTCTGTCCCCCCGCGATCAGGCGTTGGTGCGGCAGGGACAGATTCGTTCGGGAATGTCGATGAACGCCGTGTGGCTGGCATGGGGTTCACCCGCACAAAAAACTTACGGCGAAATGCGCGGCCGCCAATCCGAAACCTGGATTTATGTGGAAAGTCGGACGGCACCGTACGGCTCAGCGTATTATCCTTACTATGGTTACGGTCCGGGATTTTACGGCGGCTTCGGCTCAGTCGGTGTGGTTCGGACGCACCATCACGGACGCTCGTTCGTTTTCTTTGGGGATCCGTTCTACGACCCTTTTTATTACTCCTACATTCCGCCGACGATCTCAGTCCCATACAGGACAGTCACGTTTTCAAGCGGACGCGTAATGTCGTTCCAATATTTGGCGCCGCCCTACCGATAAATTCTGGTCGCGTTGGAACGCCGAGCGCGCCAGTGTAGCAGCAGAGAGCACACATGGCTTATCGCTCATTTCGACATTTTCTCGAAACGCTCGAGCAGGCTGGCGAACTGACGCGCGTCTCCGATCCGGTAGACACCAATCTGCTCATTACCGAATGGGCGGACCGAGAAATGAAATCGTCCGGCGGTGGAAAGGCGTTGCTCTTCGAGCAGCCAGTCGTTGACGGACAAGTTTCGAAATTTCCAGTCGCGATTAACACGATGGGTTCGCGCAAGCGGATCGCGATGGCGCTCGGCCGCGAGAGCATTGACGAGATCGCGCAGGAAATTCAGCTGATTCTCAAAGCAAAACCTCCAACCGATCTGCGCGAAGGTTTCGCGTTGTTGAAACAAGGAATTCATCTCTTGCACGCGCGACCGAAACAAGTCCGCGACGCTCCTTGCCAGGAAATCATCCATAAGATCGAGTCCGATGCCGGGCGGGCGGATGATTTCTCGTTGCGACATCTACCCATCCTGAAATGCTGGCCGAAAGACGGCGGCCGTTTCATCACGCTGCCGAATGTGCACACGCGCGATCCCGAAACCGGCGCGCGCAACGTGGGTGTGTATCGAATGCAGATTTTTGATGAACGAACGACGGCGATGCATTGGCAGGTCCACAAAGTTGGTGCGCGCCATGGCAAACGTTATTACCAGCGCAACGAGCCGATGCCGGTCGCAGTTGCGCTCGGCGGCGATCCTGCGTTGTCATTTTCCGCTACGGCCCCATTGCCGGACGGATTGGATGAAATTTTGTTCGCGGGATTTTTGCGCCGCAAATCGATCGAGATGGTGAAATGCAAAACGATCGACCTCGAAGTTCCAGCCGGTGTCGATCTTGTTTTAGAAGGCTACGTGCAACCTGGCGAGATGCGGCCGGAAGGACCGTTCGGCGATCACACCGGTTACTACACCGCAGTCGAAGACTATCCCGTTTTTCATCTGACTGCGATCACACATCGACGAGATGCGGTTTACCCAACGACGATCGTCGGCATTCCGCCGATGGAAGATTTTTACATCGGCGACGCGGTAGTGCGGATTTTTCTGCCTGTCTTCAAAATGAATTTTCCGGAGCTAGTGGACATGACGCTGCCAGCGGAAGGTGTTTTTCACAATCTCGTCATCGTCAGCATTCGGAAACAGTATCCCTATCAAGCTTTCAAGGTGATGCATGGCTTGTGGGGGATGGGACAAATGATGTTCAGCAAATATATCGTGGTGGTGGATGAAGATTGCGACGTGCACAACACAAGCGAAGTATTGTTCCGCCTCTGCGCGAACACCGATCCTGGGCGCGACACAACCGTTATCAAGAATCCAAGCGATTCGCTCGATCACGCGCCGACTGAACAAAACATCGGTTCGCATATGGGCTTTGATGCGACGCGTAAATTGCCGGGCGAAAATTATCATCGGCAATGGCCGGAGTTACTAAAGATGACCGATGAAGCCAAAGCGTTGGTCGACGCGCTGCAAAAGAAAACGCGTTGATCCCGCGGCCGCGGGATCAACGCGTCTCTAAAGTAAAGTAAACCGATCCTAAATCAGGGTCTGCGGAATAACTGACCGGTATCAACGTCACGGGTCAATCCGCCCGGCGGAACTCCGCGCAAATTATAAATGCGTCCGGTGTAAGGACTGCGATACATTCCCGGTCCACCGGCACGTGTCGCGAACGGATAACCTCCCGGCGGTGGCGGACCATATTCGCGCGCGCGGTCTTCCTGGATCGCATGGCCGATCAACGCTCCCGCGGCCGCTCCAGCGGCCGCGCCAATAGCAGCGCCGCGAACTCGACCGGTAGCTAGCCCGCCGATAAGCGCGCCGGCGCCGGCACCGGCTGCGGCCCCCTGGCCGGTTGGCGTATCGCACGAATCCAAGCCGAACGCTACGAGCAAAACGCCGCAAATAATTGTGAAAGGCTTTTTGTTCATAATGATTTCTTTGTCGGCCTATTAAACCGCGCAATCGAGATTATGTTTCGATCACCGCGGCCGCACGAAAACTTTGTTTACACTCTCGTCTAAAATCAGGTCTCCCACACGGGCTTTGCCTTTGCGACAGTCGTAAACATTGCCCGAATACGGGCTTTTGATGTATCCCCAAGTACTTCCACCGGTCGCACCCCCGCTCAGAATAGCTAAGTCACTTCCCGACGGGTAAGACTTGCCGTTCGGCGGCGGATATTTCTTGGCGGCTTCTTCTTTGCTGATGATTTTTGGCTCTTTCGCATTCCGGGTGTCCTGCGCCCACGAATTGGCGAGCGGTCCCAAAGCGAAGCAACCCACAACCAACGCTGCAACTAATCGAGAATATGTCTTCATATACAATATAGTTACGATTCCGATGCCTCAGACGGATGGCGCTTTCTTCTCATTCAAAAAAACTTGAGTAGTTGCGCGCCGATCCGCCCTGCCTTTTCCAATTTGTTGAGACGATATTCTTTTTCGAGGACACGAAATTTGTCCAGCTCCATTCGCCGCAATAATCCCCGATAAATCGACGCCATGATTTCCGCCGCTACCATCGATTTGCGATCTTCCGCCGGCAACGCCTTCGCCGCGCGTGCGAAGAATTCACGCGCACGGCCGGCTTCGAACTGCATCAGCCGGACGAATCGGTCGTTGTATTGTCGATCTTGCAGTGCCTTCTCGGAGTAATCGAAGCGCGCCAAGTCCTCCTGCGGCAAATAAATCCGACCAGCGCGGAGATCTTTGCCGACATCGCGGATGATATTTGTCATCTGCAAAGCCAGGCCAAGCTGAATCGCATATTCCTTACAAGCGGAGTTGCGATAACCAAAGATCTCGATGCTGACCAGGCCGACCGCGCTGGCCACGCGATAGCAATAGACCCGCAATTCCTCGAAGGTCTGGTAACGCTTGATGCTCAGGTCCATCTCCACGCCCCCGATGATTTCCTCCAGCATCTCGGGAGCGAGGGCGTATTTCTTCATCAGACGCCGGACATCGTCCGCAAACGAGGATTCGTTAGGCCGCGGCGTCCGCACCCATTCGCGCCACTGGCTCAACCGGCGCCTTTTTTCCTCCACCCTAAGATCGACATCGTCGGCAATGTCGTCGATCACGCGGCAAAATGCGTAGAAGGTTGTGATATCGCGACGGCGTTCGCGCCCAAGTGAAATAAAGGCGAGCGCAAGATTCGATTTGCTGGTCCGGGTAATTTTAGCCGCGTTCACAGCCCTGCTCGGTGCAGTTTAATATTCAATCCACGCCTGGTGATAGACGTGGCCAGTTTCGCCCCGACGGAACAAACACACCCACGACGCCAGTAACCAGCCGGTGATAAGGCCGCGCAGGAAAACAAAAATCGATTTCCAAATTATCATCGCGATCAGGCGGTCGGCGATGGCTCCGCGCACGATTGCATCCGCCACCGTCAAAAAGAAAAAGTGGATCCCGCAAATCAGGAGAAACCAGCCGAAGCGGTTGAGATTATTTCGAATGAATTCGCGATGCGCGCGGATGGCGCCGCGCAAAGTTTCGTTGTGAAGGGCGAGGGAGATTTGCACCGAACTGAAGGCGATGATCAATCCGCACATCACCACTCGTTCGATCGGGAGATAATCAAGCACGTCGGGAATGTTCATGAAGTAAGCCAGCAACAACGGGAGTCGCACAATCAGCGTGCTCACAAACACCACGATCCCGGCCCATTCCAAAACGTAACTGAAACGGCGCATGGCAAAGCGGAAGAGTTCGCCTTCCTCGAAACTTAAGCCGCGAATCCAGGCGAAGCAGACCGCGATCAAATAAATCTGAATGTAAACGCCGAAAAGATATTCAAAAATAAACGCGACCGCATCGACGCTGGCGGAAATTTGCAAGACGCCTTGCGCGGGAAGCAATCCGCCCCATAGCGGCAGCGCCCAGTAAACAATCGGTTTGAGCAGCGCCGCCACCGCGCTGAGCAGCAAGATCAAATAGAGAAGGTAACCCCAAAAGCGAAATCGCTTATGCAACGCGCGAACGAGCGCGCCGTGCAAACCCCGCCAGTTGATCAACATCAGCACAGCCGCGATTGCCGATAACGGGTAAGTCGTAGTGGCACTGTCGAAAATCCCAGCGACGCCTTCGAGCGCCGGAATCGGCGCTTCCTGCCACACCTCCATGAATGTCGGCCAATGCCAGGTTGCCAGCGAAGTTATCTGGGTTAGATCGAAATCGGCCGTGCTCTGAATCGGTGTGAACGTGGAAAATTGAAATACAAAATAAGCAAATCCGAGCAGAACAAATGTGAGCCAGACCCGTTTGTAGCGGAGCAGACAACGAAACCCATCGCGCAGCGGCACTCGGACCGGATTAAAGAGCAGCACGATGACGTAGCCGCTTAACAACCCGATCAGTGGGTAAACGCGGGACAAACCCGTGAACATCTTTTGGCCTAACGAATCAATCCCCAGTGCGGAATGAACGGCCAGTAAACAAACAATCCGCGTCCGACCAAATTCCTTTCCGGCACCGGCCCCCACCAGCGGCTGTCAAAACTGTTGTAGCTGTTGTCGCCCATCGCAAAATAGCTGTGACCGGGAACTTGAAACGTTTTCGTCGGATCGGACATGGCCAAATGCCCCGGACCATAACCCCGATATCCGTCTCGCCCCTCCATCACTCTCTCGAAACCAAAGCCTTCCACGACCTTTCCATCGACGAACAACTTCGGCGGCTCGATCCGCAGCGTGTCCCCAGGCAAACCAGCCAAACGTTTTATGTAGAACTGAGTCTGATCGCCAATGTCGGGAATATTTTTGGTACGAAAAACGAATACATCGCCGCGATGGGGCTTGACGAAGTTGTAACTAAATTTGTCCACGAAGACCTGGTCACCCGTATCGACCGTACCGCGGGCGATGACTTGGCCGCGTCGATAGCGGATTCCCGGTGATACCCTAAAGTCGGCTCCCAATTGCTCAGGTGGACAATAAACCCGGTATTTTTCGTGCCGACAGATGATCCGCGACCAGGTGAAGAAAAAGAAAAACTTCTGACGTTGAACTTGCAGGACCTCGTCGTCTACCCGGGAAACCACGTTGATGTAGTTGCGCCCGCGAACGATGAACTCGGCGACTTGCTGGAGAATATTTGGCGGCTCCGACGTCATCGGCCGCCCGATAATGCCGTTGAGGGTCGGTTGCATCGAACCGGTCGGAATTTTGAAAGGCTGCAAGAAATAGGAACGAATACCGACCGCAACGACGATCGCGACCAGAATTACTTCACAATTTTCCCGCCAGTGCGACTCCCACGTCACCGGCGTGAGCTGATGCAGTTTTGCGTCCAGTTCTTCGGCGCGGCTTTCGATTTGCTTACGATCGCGCTGGCGCAATGCGGCATGCAGCCGGCGGATATCCGCGCCAATCAAATCATACGTTTCCGTGTCCAGAATATCGCGTTTGTAGCGCAAATATTTCTGGGCATGACGCAACAACAGTTTGCTGTGTTTAACGTAGCGCGACGCGAACATGAGCTAAATGACGAAGCGCCAATGTCGAATGACGAAACAATAACCAAGCTCGAATGATTCAGAATTAGTCATTTCGGATTTCATTGGTCATTCGGATTTCGTCATTTCAAAGCACGGTTACTGCGCTTTGAGCACCTGAATGAAAGCTTCCTGCGGAATGTTGATCTTGCCGATGCTCTTCATTCGTTTTTTTCCTTCTTTCTGTTTCTCCAGCAGTTTCCGTTTCCGGGTGATGTCGCCGCCGTAGCATTTCGCGGTCACGTTTTTTCGCAAGGCCGAAACGCTCTCGCGCGCAATAATTTTTCCACCGATCGCTGCCTGGATCGCCACCTGATAAAGCTGCCGTGGAATCACTTCCTTCAACTTCGACGCCAGTTGACGTCCCCTGCCCTCCGCGCGGTCTTTGTGCACAATCGTCGAGAACGCGTCGACCGGCTCACCATTCACCAGCAGATCGAGCTTCACCAATTTCGCCGCGCGATAACCCGCGTGCTCATAATCCATCGAACCGTAACCGCGCGTGATTGATTTAATCTTGTCGTTAAAATCGACCAGGATCTCGTTCAACGGCAGCTCGCAATGCAACATCACCCGCCGCGAGTCGAGCGTCTCGGTATGGTCCATTTGTCCGCGTTTTTCCAAAATCAACTGCAATAGATCGCCGATGTTTTCGTTCGGGCAAAGGACGTAGGCTTTCACGATCGGCTCGCGAATTTCTTTGATCTGGCTCGGATCCGGCAGATGCGCGGGATTGTCGATCAGCAGCGTCTCGCCGCGCGTCGTCTCCACTTCGTAAACGACGCTCGGGCTCGTCGCGATAATGTCCATGTTGTATTCGCGGCGCAATCGCTCCTGGATGATTTCCATGTGGAGCAGCCCGAGAAATCCGCAGCGAAAACCAAATCCGAGCGCGACCGAGCTCTCCGGCGTGTAAATGAACGCTGAATCGTTCAAGCGCAGTTTCCCGATTGCTGTTTTCAAATGTTCGAAATCACCGGTGTTGATCGGATAAATCCCGCTGAAGACCATCGGATGAATTTCCTGAAACCCGGGCAACGGTTTGCGCGCGGGATTGCGTTGGTCCGTGATCGTGTCGCCGATCTTCATGTCGGCGGTGCTCTTGATGTTGGCGATGAAATAACCGACGTCGCCCGCACTCAGCCCGGGCTGCACCAACATTTTCGGCGTAAACACGCCCACTTCCTTGATCTCGTAGCGCGAGTCGTTGCTCATCAGTTTGATCGCGTGATTCGCTTCCATCGTTCCCGAAACGACGCGCACGTAACCGACCACGCCCCGATAAACGTCAAACACCGAATCGAACACCAGGGCACGTAACGTTGCGTCCTTCGGTTTCTCCGGCGTCGGAATCCGGTGCACGATCGCTTCCAATATTTCGTCAATCCCGGTTCCCATTTTCGCGCTCGCGTGGATCGCTTCTTCCGACGGGATCGCGAGAATTTCTTCCAACTGTCGATGTACTGACGCAACGTCAGCGTTTGGCAGATCGATCTTGTTGATCACCGGCACAATGGTGAGGCCTTGTTTGTGCGCGAGATGCACATTCGCCACGGTTTGCGCTTCCACGCCTTGCGCAGCATCGACAATCAACAGCGCGCCTTCACACGCTGCCAGGCTCCGCGAAACTTCATACGCAAAATCGACGTGTCCCGGCGTGTCGAGAAGATTCAGACGGTACATTTCGCCAGATTTCGCGCGGTAATTCATCGTCACCGGATGGGCTTTGATCGTAATCCCGCGCTCGCGCTCCAGATCCATCGAATCGAGGAGTTGATCCTGTTTCTCGCGCTCGTGGATCGTGCCCGTCGTCTCCAGCAATCGATCCGACAAAGTTGTTTTGCCGTGATCGATGTGCGCGATGATGCAAAAATTGCGCGTCAATTCGATTGCCATGAAAGCCGCACTATGCGAGCGCGATCAGAAGCGGTCAACGACCTGACGAACTGATCGCTTAATCTGTTTCTTCCTCTTCCTCTCAATCTTAATCTTTCCTTCGTCTTGTATCTATCTAGTCAACAGATTAAGAGGAAGATACTGAGCGCATGCCGAAACTGATTCTCACCACCGAAGCGCAGGGCAAAGTTGCTTACGAATTTGCCGAGCGATCGATCACAATCGGCCGCGCCCCGGACAACATGATCGTGATCGATGATCCGTCGGTCTCGAATCGGCACGCGCAATTGGAGCTGAGCGGTGAAACTTATCGCCTCAAAGACCTCGATTCGACCAATGGCACCAAAGTCAACGGCGTTCCCATCACCGAAACGGCTTTGCGTTTCGAAGACCGGATCCGGTTCGGCGCAATCGAAGCGCGATTCGAGCCCGACGTGCGCGGCTCGCAACCGTTGCCGCAACGGGAAATTATCGAAGCCAAACCAGCCGAATCGAGCGCGGCGCCGTCGGGTTTCGGAAACGCGTCACCATTTCGGCAAAGATCGACATCTCGCGATCCGTTGCGCCTTGTCGTTCTAGGTATGGCCGCAATCGCGCTCCTCACGTTTCTGGCCAGCATGCTTGCGGTTCTGCTGATGCGCGCGCCCTGATTTGTCCCTACCATCTGCGAAAATCTGCGTAATCTGTGGATGAATGCAGAAGCGCTTGTTGCTTTTCGATATCGACGGCACCCTGATTCATTCCGGTGGCGCGGGTGTCGAGGCGCTTAAGCTCGCGTTGACGGAGCGCTTCGGAATCAAAGATGATCTACACGATATCGAAATCGCTGGAATGACCGATTCCGGAATCGTGATCAGTATCCTAAAGAAACACAAAATCCCGACGACCGCCGAAAACGTCGCCGCGTTTCTCGACAGCTACGTCCATTTCCTTTCGCTCGAATTACCCCGCCGCGAAGGAAAACTTCTTCCCGGCGTGCTCGAGTTGCTCGAACGATTGAAAACGCGAAAACGTCTCGTGCTCGGCCTGCTCACCGGCAATGTTTCGCGCGGCGCACAACTCAAACTCAGTCATTACGGTGTCTGGCATTTTTTTGAATTCGGCGCCTTCGCTGACGATCACCACGATCGGAACGAACTCGGAGCATTTGCCCGCGCGCGCGCGAAAGAAAAGCATGGGCGCGAATTTTCTGCGGACGAGATCGACGTCATCGGCGATACGCCACGAGATATCGCCTGTGGAAAAGCGCTCCGCGCCCGCACCATCGCGGTCGCGACCGGCACGTGGAGTCGCGAAAAACTCGCGGAACATCATCCTGATATTTTGATCGATGATCTTTCCGATGTTGACCGTCTAATTGATACGCTCGGTTGGTGATCGACCAGCGATGCTTGAGAGAATTGAGAAAGACGGCGCCAGTTTCCCGTCCTATGCCACCAAAAGAACAACCAAATGTTTTGCCGCTTGAAGGCGAGATCGACCTCCACGTTTCGCCGGAGGTCGCGGAATCGTTGCGTACGATGATTGCCAAGAAGCCGAAAGTCGTGGTTGTCGATCTTACCAAAGTCCCTTACTTCGACAGTTCCGGTCTCGCGGTCCTCATTGAAGGCATGCAAAAGGTTCAGGAATACGGCGGCCAATTCGCGCTCGCCGGCGTTCAGGAAAGCGTCCAGCATATTCTCGAGATCGCCCGGCTCGACCAGGTCTTCCAAATCTTCCCAGACGTCGGTTCTGCGCTCGCCGGGCAGTAACTGATTCTCTAGCGAAGAAATCGCCGTGATTCTTTGCGAGCTTTCGTCTAGTTCTCATTAGGTCGATCGAGACAGACTTATGATCAACGCTTCCCAATATTCCGCACCGGAAATGTCATGGCGCCTGCGACTCATGCGAATCTTCTTATGGATTTCAGTACTCGGATGGGGAATCGGCTTGGGCGCTAAGCTATTTGATTTGTTGGTCGTGGCGGGAGCGTGGAGCGCAGCGCCACCAGCATCGTTCGCGCTTTTACCTTACGGCCCACATTTTCCGATGAACCCCGGGGATTTCTTCCAGCCTTTATCAGGAGCGATGGTGCTGGGCATTCTTGGAGCGCTCATTAGCGGATGGAAAGCACCGTTGCGGTTACGCTTGTGGCTATGGTTGCCAGTGATCATGTTTCTCATTATTTGGGCAGTTACCCCGACCGTGTTTTGGCCCATGATCCATGAGTTGTATGGGGCCGCCACCGGCAAAATGGTGAGAAGCGACGCCGAGCTAATTGCTCTAGCCCGGCGTTGGATCATTTGTGATTGGTTCCGAGTCGGATTGATCGCGGTGGGATTCCTTGCATCCGTTCGCGCGATCAGTCTTCCCATTACGGCACAGAAAAGTTCTACCGTTTAGCACCTTGAAGTAAAATCACGAGGGTTTGCTCGACGTTTTTGGAAATGTCGAACTGGGATGCGCGCGCGATGATTGTCGATCTTGCGCTCTTGCGACGCGATTCGTCGGACCAGAATTGAATGGCGTCGCGCAATGCCGAGACATTGTTCGCAAGATCAACAATCGAACCGTAGATACCGTTCTCGATAATTTCGCTGAAACCGTTGTCGCGCGTGGTGATGACCGGCAGTCCGGAGGCGAGCGCTTCCAGACACGCGTTTGAAGCCGGGTCGTAAATGCTCGGCAAAATGAAAATGTCAGCCGCGGCGTAGACCGGCCGCAGATCAGTAACTTCGCCCAGAAAGCGCACCGGCTCTTCCGTAAAAAAACGTTTTGGTTTGTAACCGCGTGCGTCTCCGCGACCGGCGACGAGCAAACGAAGTTTGCGATCGCGACAGAGTTCGAACGCCTCAATCGCGAATCTAAGTCCTTTCCGTTCCCAACCAGAGCCAGCGAAGAGCAGCGCGATCTCGTCGGGCTTCAATTTCAAATCATTTCTCGATTTTTCGCGCAACTCGGGATCAAAACAGAATCGATCGAGCGGGACGCCGTTATGGACAATGGCGATCTCGGTCGCGGGATAACGATAAAGATCGACAATCTCTTTCTTAACCATTTCCGAATTCGCAATGACGCGGCCCGCGCCGCCTTTTGCAAAGAGCGATTCCTCGAGCTTCAAGATGTCTTGATGCTTTCGGTTGATGCCGCGAATAAATCGCTGCAGCGGCATTTCAAATTTTCTTCGCCGGTTCAGCCATGCCTGATGCACGCCGTCGCCCGCACGGTAAACATCGCAGCGCCAGACGCGCTCGAGACTCATCAAAACATCGCAGCCAATTTGTGGACGCATTTTCTCGAGCTCGTCAGCGAATCCGATCGCCGAGCCGGATTTCACTCGTGCGACCGAACCGAAACTCCACTCGTTAAGCGGCCAATCATCGTTCGCAATGAGCTGCACTTCGTGTCCAAGATCGACAACCCCCTGCCCCAGTCGCTTCAAATAAGATTCGGCGCCGCCGCTCGGCGAATAACCGCGACGCACAAAAGCGATTTTCAACTTACGGTTGGACATTTCACCCTTACCAATCTTGTCATTCCCGGGGAAGTCGAGGATTCTCTTATTGTCTCAGAAATACTTAGAGATGTCTCGACTTCGCTCGACATGACAGAAAAGCAGCCATCGCAAAGTTCTGTGTCAACGCCCCGCATTCTGCCGAAGAGCTTGCTCTATTCGATCTTCGCACGCATCGGCGGGCCGGGACTCGATACCGATTCATTTGAAGCTTTGCGTGCGTCGTATCGAGGAGGTTTTCTCGGCAAAGCGATCGCCTACGACAATCGCCAGCGCGAAATCCCTTCGCGCTTTATTCAATCGCTTCGCTGGCATCCGGTGCGGCTGCTCTCTTTTCTCGAACGCCCTTATTATTATGGGGCAAAGAAAAAATACCTGGATCGGGTCGCGTCGCGCCATCTCGACAGTAGTCGCTACGATTTCTTTCACAGCTGGTCCGGCGATTGTCTGGAAACACTGCGCGTGGCGAAGAAGAAAAGGATTCCGTCGTTGATCGAAATTCCGACATGGCACCGGGGAAGCCAAAAATCAGAAGACAGAGGACAAAGAACAGAGGACAGACAGACTTGGAAGTCGCGATTCTTGCTCCAGCCTGAAAGGTTTCTTGAAGAATATCAGCTCGCGACGCTTGTCGTTGTTCTTTCCGAAAAGGCGGCCGAATCTTTTCGGATCGCAGGTTTTCCGGATGAAAAATTATTTTATCTGCCACGCGGCGTCGATATCCAGCGTTTCAAGCCGGGAACGCGTCCGCCAATTTTCCGCGCAATTTTTTCGGGCGCACTGATCGAGCGAAAGGGGATTCATCATCTTCTCGAAGCATGGCATCGATTGAATCTGCGCAACGCCGAACTCTGGCTTCTCGGCAGCGTTCACGATGAAGCGAAGCCGTATTTGAAACAATTCGGGCGCGAGAATGTTCGCGTTCTCGGCTTCAAGCGCGATCTCGAGAATTATCTCAATCAAGGATCGGTTTACATTTTTCCTTCGCGGTTGGAAGGCAGCGCCAAGACGATTTACGAAGCGGCCGCTTGTGGTTTGCCGATCATTACCACCCGTGAAGCCGGTGACGTTGTGCGCGACGGCGTGGAAGGAATCATCGTCCAGCCCGGCGATGTCGATGCAATCGCGGCGGCGATTGAGCATTTGTCTCGCCATCCTGAGATTGTTGCGAGCATGAGCACCGCTGCCCGACAGCGTGTGGTGGAAAATTTCACGTGGGAGCATTATCGGATGCGTTTGTTAGGCGCGTACGAAAGGGCGATCCAAATGGCGCGATAATCTTTTCGATCGTGCGCGACTCGCTTACACCCCTCACCTTAATCCTCTCCCTTCACAAGGGGAGAGTCGGATTGACAACACGACAGCACGAAGACGCGCTAGAATTTGCGTTGAGGACTGATCCTTCTGCCTCTCCCTTTGAAAGGGCGTGGCTATGGTGAGGGTGAGGGTTGGAAACTCCGTGCCGCAACAGATGAAAATTCTCCTGATTCAGCTCAAACGTATCGGCGATCTGATTCTGACCACGCCGGCGGTTGCGGCCGTGCGCGAGAAATTCCCGGACGCAAGCTTGACGATCGTCATTTCATCGGAGGGCAAAGCGCTCGCGCCCGCGATTACTGGCATTAATAAAATTTTGGTCATGCGTCGGGGCTTTGGCGGATTTAGAACAGTCGCCGCGATCGCGCGCCAGAAATTTGATTACTGCATTGATTTCACGCGGAACGATCGTTCCGCGCTGCTGGTGCTTCTCTCGCGCGCGAAAAAGCGGATCGTGTCGTTTCGAATCAAAGTCCGCTCGAGATTTCGAACGCGTTTCTACAACGAATTTGTCGAGCACCGGATGCGAGACATGCACGTGATCGATTATCATCTCGCGCTGCTCGAACCACTTGGAATTTCCAACGTTTCGCGCGCGGTTCGGTTGCAATTGCCCAAAAGCACGCGCGAAGCAGCCGACGAATTATTGAGCGCGCACACTATCAAAAGAGACTTCATCGTTTTTCATCCCGGCTCGGCGCGCGCGGAGAAATTTTGGAATGCGCGGCGATGGGCTGATGTGATTAACCACGCCGCCGAAAACCACGATGTCGATCTTGTGTTGACTGGCGGATCGTCGCCGCTTGAACAAAGCCATATCAGCGACATCAAATCAAAAGTGCGGCGCCAGATTGTCGATCTTTCCGGCAAAACCGATTTGCTCACACTCGCGGCGTTGATCGGCAAAGCGCGCCTGTTGATCACAGTGGATTCCGCGCCGATGCATCTGGCATCGGCATCGCGCACGCCGCAAATGATTCTTTTTGGCCCGACCAATCCGTTTCACTGGCGTCCGCGCGAAAGTCCGGCGTTGATTTTACAGGGAACATCGACATCGCCCTTTACCGAATTCGTGCCCAAGCAGCTACGGTTGCCGATGAACCAAATCTCGACGGAGGCGGTGATCGATGCTATGGAGACGCTGTTGTCGGCTCCGGCAACGTCGCCACGGTTATGAGCAAGGCAGAAGGCGCCAAAGTAAAACTCTCGTTCTGGGAAACTATCCGGAGGGCATGGAAACCGTACATGCGTCTCTACAGCTATGCCGGTCCCTACAAATGGCGCTTTGCGGTCGGGCTCGCCTTCGGCATCGCCTACGGTTTGGTGAACGCGTTGCTGCCGCTGACCGTATTCCAAGTTTCGAATTTCGTTTTCCACGGCGCCGCGCCAAATCCAAGAGCAGTGATCGCGCATCGCGAAATGTTAAACGTCGGCCCAAAGATTGACTCGCTCGTTTGGGTTTGTCTTGCGATCCCGGTAGTAATGGCGGTCCGGAGTCTCTGTTCCTACGGCAACGTTTATTATATGAACTGGGTGAGCAACAAGGTGGTGAACGATGTTCGCAATCAGCTCTTCGCGAAAGTGATGCACCACTCGATGGATTTCTTTAATCGGATGCAAAGCGGCTTTCTCATGTCGCGCATCGCCAATGACACGCGCAACATGCAGCAAGCGCTCGCGAGCGTGAGCAGCGACGTATTCAAACAACCCATCACTATCGTCGGCGCCGTGGTCGTGCTCCTTCTGATGGATTGGAAATTTACGTTGGTGAGTCTCGTTCTTTTCCCGATTTGCATCATTCCGATCCGCATCTTCGGTCGCCGCGCGCGCGCGGCGGTGCAACGCGAGCAAAAAGGCGGCGTCTTAATGTCGGTGACAATGCAGGAGAGTTTCGCCGGCATTCGAGTCATCAAATCGTTCGCACGTGAGGAGCAGCAGGAAAAAATATTCCGGCGCGGCGCGCAGCAATCGTTCGCTCATACGATGCGCACGGTGAAAGCCACCGAAGCCGTCGGACCGCTTGTCGAAATCATTGCCTCGATCGGTGTCGGGCTCGCGCTTCTCTATGTTTACGCGGCGAACCTCTCCGCCGGCCGGTTCTTCGGACTGATCTCCGGCATCTTCATTATCTATGAGCCGATCAAAACGCTGAGCAAACTTCACATCGTGATGCAGCGATCGCTCGGTGCGACTACGCAAATCTTTTCCATCTTAGACTCGGTACCGGCGGTGCAAGACGCGCCAAATGCGGTTGAATTGGTTTCTTCCCAGGGCCGGATCGACTTTGAAGACGTAACCTTCCGCTACTCGACTGGTGTCACCGATGCGGTGCGCGCTATCAATCTGCACATCGAGCCCGGTAAAACTTATGCCCTCGTTGGCGCGAGCGGCGCAGGTAAGAGCACTATTTTGTCGCTCATTCTGCGCCTCTACGATCCAACGTCCGGCGCAGTGAAAATTGACGGCCACAATTTGCGCGCGTTGACACAAAAATCCTTGCGCGCGCAAATCGGCCTCGTCACTCAGGAAACATTTTTATTTCACGACACCATTTTCAAGAACATCCAGTTCGGCCGGCTGGGTGCGACTGCGGAAGAAGTCTACGCGGCTGCGCGGACTGCGTTCGCCCACGAATTTATTTTGGCTCAGCCCGACGGCTACGACACCGTTATTGGCGACAAAGGCTGCCTCATCTCCGGAGGCCAGCAGCAGCGCCTCGCCATTGCGCGCGCACTTCTCAAGAATGCGCCGATCCTATTGCTCGATGAAGCGACATCGTCGCTCGACACCGAATCGGAAAAACAAATCCAGAAGGCGCTCGAGAAACTCGCAGCCGGGCGCACCGTCATCGCGATTGCGCACCGGCTCTCCACGATTTTGTCGGCCGACCAAATCGTCGTGCTCGATAGTGGCAATACTAAAGAAATCGGCAGCCATGCCGAGCTCCTCGAAAAATCCGGCTACTATCGTCGCCTTTACGATTTGCAATTTAATCAGCCAACCGAAGCGGCTTCAGAAGCTGCATCCGAGCCCGACGTGCTCGCTGAAGAACTTGTCTAATTTTCCACCCGCAAGAATCTAAGATCGACCTCCAATCCCACCAATGCCCTTTAATTTCGACCTTCACACTCATTCGTTTTTTTCCGGCGACGGCGTTTCCAGTCCGGAGGATTTGATCGCGGCCGCGCGCGCGAAAGGCCTGCATGGCATCGCCCTGACCGACCACAACACCTGCGATGCGGTCACTTACATGCTCGAAAAAGGCCTGATGCGTCTCGACGGCCAGCCGGTCGATGGCTTTCTCGTTTTGCCCGGCGTCGAAGTGACTACTGCCGATGGCCACCTTCTTTGTATCGGCGCGGAGCTGCCTTACCTGAAAGGAAAACCGGCGCGCGAAGTATGCGAAATTATTCATCAACGCGGCGGTCTCGCTATTCCTCCGCATCCCTATGATCTTTTTCGGGCCGGAATCCGTTTTTCAGTTCTCGAGACGCTCCCGATTGATGCGATCGAAGTTTTTAACGCTGCCACTACCCTGCGGCGCTATAACCGATACGCGTTCAAGTACGCACAGGTCCGGAATCTGCCCATGGTCGCGGCCAGCGACGCGCATCAGGCCGCGGCGGTCGGCACTGCTTACACCATTTTGAATACGAACGATTTTTCAGTAAGGGGGATTCTCGCCCAGATCCTCAAGAGCAACGAGCTCAACCAAAGGTATCTCACTCCGCGTGACAGCCTTCGTAAAACCTGGAACAACTGGCTCCGTTTGCGTCGTCGCAAAAAAATTCCTGAGCTAGCGGCCAAAGATAGCGGCAACGGCCGCTAAGACTTCTTTAGACAGAATCAACAAAATGCTTTTCATCTAACCGGAAACAATTCTGATCATTCTGTAAATCCTGTCTAAAATTCTGATTCTTTTTCCTGGGTTCCTGCTTTCACATTCGATCCTCCCGGTTCTCATGCCGCTACACCTTGCGCCTTTGCCTTGCCTGTCGCTCGTCCCACTTGCTCCATTCCTGATTTGTTTTGAGGGAATTGCGATAATCCTGTAAATCCTGTCTAAACTTTTTTGCGATGAGCGCGTACGTGATTGTCGAAATCGAGATTGTCGATCCAGTCGGCTACGAAGAATACAAGAAGCTTGCCGGCGCAACGGTTGAGAAATACGGCGGCAAATACATCGTCCGTGGCGGAAAGACCGAAGTGTTTGAAGGCGATTGGGACCCGAAACGGATCGTCGTCCTTCAGTTCGAATCCATGGAGCGCGCCAAAGAGTGGCTCAATTGTGAAGAATACCGCAAACCGCGCAAAATGCGCCATCGCACCGCCAAAACGAACATGATCCTAGTCGAAGGCGTCTAACGCTCCGCCCACACGTTCGAGCCCACTTCGCTCAGCAAACTCTCGACGTCGCGCTTGCTGTAAAAATTCCAGATCGGTCCGTCGCGTTTTAGCAATCGACAACCCGCCCGTGCTCGGTGCGTCGCAACCGCGTTCCGGCGCGGTTTACTCGATCGGCTGCGACATTATCGGGGATCTTTCCGCGTACATGTTTCGACACCGCAAAGCCGTGTTCATGCAGTGATTTGCGCGTTTCCGCGCAGAAATTTTCAATGAGATCAGCCACGGCGCCGCCGTCCCTACAGTCCGCAAGCTCCTACACATTCGTCGGCTCGTGGAGCGCAACGGTGTCCGGCAACTTGTTCACCAGCGAACAAATCAACGTTGTGCCGGAGCGCGGCGTCCCGGTGATGAGCACGTTGCGCATAACGCTGACTAGTTTAGCGATTGGAGAGTAAATCGCGCAACGCTTTCGGATTCGTTACCGGCGCTTTGCAGATGAAATTTTCGCAGACGTAAGCAGCGGGCTTGCTATCGATTGGAGTCATCGCGCCGATGGCCTCGTTTTTTTCGGCAAAAAATTTCTGACCTTCGGCGCCATCGGCCAACATCAGAATCTTGTTCGGGAGAAAATGCCGGTGAAGTTCAGCGAGCAGAGTTTTTGTCGCGTTATTGTTCGCCACGGCGAATCCGTCCTTTAGCGGATCGATCTTCCCAGCGATGACGATCTGGCGCGGCTTCGCTAACGAGTACTCAAGCGCGACCAGCATTTGCGGCATCGCGCTTGCGAAATGCGAAAGGGTTGGGGCAAATGCGCCGATTGTTTTCCGGGCGCGTTCGTCCAGTTTCTTGTCGTCGCGAAATTGCGCGAGTCGCAAAAGATTTAAGGCAGCGATGGAGCTCGCGGCAGGTTCGGCGCTGTCATTGTCGTCCTTCATTCGGAGAACAACACTTTTGTCTTTGCCACTGGTAGAGAAGTAGCCGCCGTTCTTTTCATCGTAGAACAAATCGTCCTGCATTCCCTGCAACTCGATCGCAAACTTTACCCACTCAACGTCGAACGAGGCTTCGTAAAGATCGAGAAGTCCTTGAAGGACGAATGCGTAGTCATCGGCGAAGCCTTCGACATCGCTGCGACTTTCGCGATAATTGCGAAAGAGCAATTTGCTTTTGTCGTCGTAAAGATTCGCGCGCAGGAATTTCGCCGCGCGCGTCGCGTTCTCAAGATAACGCGGTTCATCTAAAACTTGCGCCCCGCGCGCATAGGCCGAAATCATCAGGCCGTTCCAAGCCGCGATGATTTTATCGTCGAGATGTGGACGCGGCCGCTTGTTTCGGATCGTCAATAACTTCTCGCGACTGCGCATGAGTGATTGTCGAATTTCATCGTCGCTCTTTTTGAAATGCTTCGCCGTCTCGGCAAGCGTGTGTCGCTGAATCAGAATATTTTTGCCGCGGAATTCATCCTGCGGGTCGCTCCCTTCCGGCGCGTTACCGTGCGGCTGGACGCCGAAGTGAAACTTGCATACTGCGGCATCGGCACCGAGGGCGTCGTCGATCTGTTTTTCCGTCCAGACATAAAACGCGCCCTCGCCGTGGTCTGGCTTTCCGTGCTCGAAAAAGCTGTCCGCGTCCTCCGCTGAGAAAAACCCGCCTTCTTTTGAGGTCATGTCGCGCGCGACGTAATCTAAAATATCGCGCGCAACGTCGGCGTATTGTCGATCCTGACCAATTTGAAACGCGTCGAGGTATGCGCTCGCGAGCTGGGCCTGATCGTAAAGCATTTTTTCGAAATGCGAAACGTGCCAGTAGCGATCTACCGAGTACCTGTGGAATCCGCCGCCGAGATGATCGTGCATTCCACCCGCAGCCATTTTGCGCAGCGTGACCAAATCCATTTCGAGCGCGTGCTTCCCGGATTCGCCCTTGGGATCGCGCGCGTAAAATCGCGTTAGAAAATTCAGCGAGACCGGGCGCGGAAATTTTGGGGCGGTGCCGAAGCCGCCTTCCTTGTCGTCGAACGAGCGCGACAACTGTTCGTAGGCGGTTTGAAAAAACTGATTGTCGATCTTGGCAGTGGTTTCCGCCTGTGCGTTCTGCGATTCGCGAAGGGCCTCCAGGAGTTTGGAGCCTTGGTCGGCAATTTTTGCGTGGTCCTGTTTCCAAGCGGCCGCGATTCGCTCCAATACTTTCTTAAAACCAGGCTGGCCGTATCGATCTACCGGCGGAAAATAAGTTCCACCAACAAAAGGTTTCAGATCCGGCGTGAGCCAGACACTCATCGGCCAACCGCCGCCCCCAGTGGTTGCCTGCACAAATATCATGTAAACCCGATCAACATCCGGTCTTTCCTCGCGATCGACTTTGATGCTCACAAATTCGCGATTCATGATCGCGGCGGTCGCTTCATCTTCGAACGACTCGTGCGCCATCACATGGCACCAATGACAAGTCGAATACCCGATCGAGAGAAAGATTGGTTTGTTCTCGCGGCGCGCTTTGGCGAACGCCTCCTCGCCCCACGGATACCAATCAACTGGATTATGCGCATGCTGAAGAAGATACGGCGACTTCTCGCGCGCGAGTCGGTTAGTGTGCGCCGGGTGAGCCGGTTGAATTTCCGCGGCCATGACAATCGGTGTCACTAATTAGCATAACGTAAGAACGCAAAAGTGAGAAGTGTGGTCATCCTGGGCAGAGCGACGGATCTCACAATCAAAGCGTGCCGTACACAATTTCAATCCTGCTGGCAATCATCCTCACAATCGCCGGCAGCAAATTAATTTTTACGAGGTGACAATTCCAACCGCGGCGCGTTCCTCGGCGACCACGGATTCGATTTGAAATCCGAATCGGTGATTTTCTCCCGCGTCTTCCGCAAAAGATCGACCAGCCCCGAAACATCGAGGGCGTGATGGCGCGGGCCAAAGATCGACAAATTTTTCTCCGCCAACTCAAAGAGTTTAACGGCCGGCCGAAGACGGCGGCTGTGTTTTACATGCGTTGGATGCTCGAAATTTTTTTGAAGATGCACAAAAGCACCGGCGGCTTGAATCAGTCCTTTGAAAAAATTACCGTCGTCGGTGTCGCTATTGAGCCAAAGCTGTTCCAGGACATCGTGTGCTTCGTAGTAACGTTGCTCGTTCCAGCAGCGAAAAAATGCGCGATAGAACGGATGATTCGCCACGTCGCCGGAAAGATCGACATCGTCGCCTTCCAGGTCGCGTACGAGCCGCGAAATCCTCTCGCCTTTGCTCATGAAGGGCTTAATTTCACCATGCCTCAGATGATCGGCAAACCGACTTTTCCGGAGGGTCACGAAAGCGTTCGGGACCGCAGCCAAGAATGACGCCGGTTGCGCTGGCAATTATTCTCGCCGCAATCGCCGGACTGATTTTTGTGTCCGCGCTTTTTTCGGGACTGGAGACGGCGCTTTTTTCGCTCCGGCCGCATCAATTGCGCCGATTGGAGGAAAATCATCCCGCGCTTACCGATTTCGTCCAACTTTTTCGCGATAAACCGCGCCGCGTTCTGAACGTACTGCTGCTCGGCGACGGCCTGGTCAAAGTACCGTTGGTCGTTCTTTGTCTTTTTTTGCTCTGGCGCGGGCCGCTCGCCGGACGTCTGCCGCAATGGCTGGCCGCGATTTTGATCTTCGCAATTGTCGTCTTGCTCTGCGATTTGGTCCCAAAATTGATCGCGCTCGCCGCGCCTTATCGGCTTTCGACAATCGGCGCATTCACTCTGCAAACGTCGGTGCGATTGCTCGATCGCGTTGGACGCGCGCTCGAGCGCGTCAGCGCCGTGATTGTCGATCTTCTCACGCCGGTGCGGCTTCGCACCCGCGCACGATTGAGCGACGAAGAACTGGAGACGCTGGTCGAGATTGGAGAGGAAGAAGGGACGCTCCACGAAGCCGAGGGCGAGATGATCCAGGAAATCATCAAGATGGGCGACAAAACCGCGAAGGATTGCATGACTCCGCGGGTAGAGACCTTTGCGTTGGCTGACGATCTCACAAACGAGCAAGCGATCACACAATTAAAAGATAAACGCTTCCGCCGCGTTCCTGTTTACGCCGATACCCCGGACAACATTGTTGGCATCATCGACGTCAAATTGTTCCTGCTCGATACGTCGGAACATTACACCGAGACATTGCTGGCCCCTTCATTCGTGCCGGAAACGATGCGCGCGCTCGATCTGCTGAAGCTTTTCCTGACGCATCCACAATCGCTCGCGATCGTGGTCGACGAATTTGGCGGAACTGAAGGCATCATCACCATGTCCGACATTGTGGAGGAAATTCTGGGCGACGCGCCACCGTCACGCGGAGATGTCGATCTTTACATCGAGCCGCTCGAAGACGGAAAATTTCTCGTCAGCGGTCACGCGCGTCTGGACGATTTACGAGACCATCTCGGTTTTGAATTGGAAGCGGACGGAATCGACACCATCGGCGGCCTTGTTTTCAACCGACTCGGCTATTTGCCGCAGGCTGGCGCAAAAGTCGAACTGTCGCGGCTCACGGTTACGGTTAGATGCACGAGTCGAAAACGAATCGAAGAATTGCTTTTGGAAAAGACCACCTGTCTGGAAGATCAAACGAAGGCTGGCACTGCCGCCGCATGAGAGATCTTTTTATCATCGTCGGTTGCTGGGCGATTTCGTTTCTTTTCAACGGAATCGAAGCGGGACTGACATCGATCGATCCGGTCCGGTTGCGTCATCACGTAAAGTTGAATCGGCCCGCGGCGGTGCGGCTCGACCGATTGCTAAAAACACCGGAGCGTTTGCTCGTCACGGTTTTGCTGGTCACAAATTTGGCGGACATCCTGGCGCTGCTTCTTCTGACCCGTCTTCTCGTTTTCCGATTTGGCACCGCCGGTTTTGCTTTCACGATAGTAATCGCGCTCCCAATCTATCTTTTCGTCCTCGGCGTTTTGCCCAAGTCGCTGCTTCGCCGTTTTCCATTTCGCGCTCTTTCTCCCCTCGCCCGCCTTCTTGAAATCAGCATGATTACGCTCTGGCCAGTTTTGGCAGCCGGCGCGGCTCTCGGCCGGTTGTTTCTGCCGGCGCAACAGAGAGGCGCTCGTCTTTTCGCTGCGCGTGAAGAATTAAAACAAATCACCACCCAAAGCGAACGCGAAGGGTCTCTCACCGCAACCGAGCGGGCAATGATTCACAACGTGGTCGACTTTCAAAACGTGACCGCGCGCGATGTGATGCAGCCGTTGTCGAAAGTAACCAGCTTGAAGCCGGACTCGGCGATCGAGGATATATTTCATATGAGTCGCTCGAGCGGGTTCGATCGCTTACCCGTGATCGGCGCCAACGGCGATGCGGTCGGCCTAGTGAATGTGCTCGATATTTTGCTCGATAAACATCAGCCCCAATCGCTCAGCTGCTACATGCGGAGAGTGGTCACGGTCCAGGAAAACGAGCCGGCCGCGCGCGCGGTCCAGCGTTTACGCGCCGCGCGGTTGGATCTGGCCGCGGTTGTCGATCAAAAAAGAAATTTGACTGGCGTTGTCACGAGCGAGGATTTGATCGCGCGCCTGGTTCGCGCGTAAACCATCCATCATTCCAGCGACGAGTCTGCAAGTTTCGCGATTCCGTCGCGCGTTAATCGGAAGACCGTCCATTCATCCATCGGTTTTGCACCAAGCTGTCGGTAAAATTTGATGGCGGGCTCGTTCCAATCGAGCACCGCCCATTCCATTCGACCGCAGCCGCGCTCGCGCGCAATTTTTGCCAGGTGAATAAGCAAAGCGCGCCCGTAGCCTTTGCCGCGATGTTGCGGCTTAACGAACAGATCTTCGAGATAAAGTCCCGGCCGGCCCAGCCAGGTTGAAAAATTGTGGAAAAAAACGGCGAAACCGATCGCGGCTTGATTTTCGAACGCCAGCAAGACTTCCGCGGCCGGTTTCTCGCCGAACAAAACTTCGACCAGCCCCTTTTCGGTCGCGGTGACTTCGTTCGGCGCGCGTTCATAAGTGGCAAGCGCGCGGATCAAATCGAGAATGACCGGAACATCATCAACTGTGGCCGTCCGAACCGCAAAATGATCCTTTTTCATTTCAGCACTGGGTCGAGCTTGTAGATTCTAAACTCGGAAGTCGCTTCCACGAGGGTTGATGTCTTCTGAACATACTGTCCGAATTCCTCGTAGTAATCGAGCCACCATAGAGTATTTGAAGTGAACCCAAGGTAACTCGCGCCGCGCCGTCTCAACGCTTCAAGATCGACAATCGCCTGCGCGCTGTCTCTCGGCTCGCCATCGTAGATCCCATTCTTCTCCAAAAAATGCCAGCCTTTGCGTTCGGCGTAATACAAAACCGTTGGGTCACCATTATCGGCAGCGACCACCAGCGCACTTGCCGGTGTGATTCGTTTCAAAACCAATCCCGCGTCGCGCAATGAAGCGGCGCTCGGTTGGTAAAAATCGCGTCCATAAACGAACGCGGAAAAACCGAATGAGCCCGCCAGCAAAATCGAAAGCGCGATCCTCATTGCCCGACTGGACATTTTCGGGCCAACAAACGCGCACGCCGCGCCGGCAAACGGGGCGGCGATCGGAATGAGAGGCAATTGATACCATTGATGTCGGTTTCCGTAACCAACGATCACGATGAACAAAATCATCGCCGCCAGCCACCACTGAAACATTCGTGCGCGAGCTATCGATCTTGCCGCCAAAATACCGACACAACCGAGAGCGAAAATAATGGGCGTGAGTGTCGATGTAACAATCTCTTTTGAAATCTTCAGATACCATGCCGCGGACATGATCTGAACTCCGCCCGCCCCGAAAAAATGGTGCGGATAAAATTGCAGCGCGATTTGATAAGCGTGTCCGTACCAAAACACGGAAGGTAACAGCGCGATCGCAGCAAAAAACCATAAATCAAAGCGCTTAAACGATGAAGATCTGAAACGCTGTAACGCGAGACAGGCAAAGGGCGCGCCGACTAAAATGCTTGGCAACTTAATCAGGATCGACAACGAAATACAAACCGCGCTCGCGAAGAACGATGTCGATCTTATACGCCACCCCGGCCCGCCAATTGGACGGACTCGTCTCGTGCCGAGCTCGGACTCGTCGATCCAACGTTGAAAGAAATAGAGCCCGATGATGGATAAAGCCAGCGATGGCATGTCGGGCATGAAACATCGGCCGGCCATGATGCCGACCGGCGCAAAGCCATAAAAGAAAAGCGCCCACGTAGCCGCTGTCTCGCCGAAGATTTTGCGCACCAGCAAAAAGAAGAACGGCAACGAAACCGCGAATAAAATCAGCGCTTGAACGCGTCCAACCCATTCGTGGACGCCAAATATTTTGTAACAGATCGCGGCCAAGAACGGCAGGATCGGAAATTCGGTCCCGACATAACCGCTCTCATCACCCGCCCAATCGATTTGCGGGTGCGCGAAATGAAAACCGCCCTGGAAATAATTTCGCGCAATCGCGGCGACGTCGCTCTGCCGCCAGCTCCAATTGTCGAGGTAGGGTTGATCGATGCAAATCAACCGAACGGCCACCGCCAGGATCGACATCATCATCGCGAGTCGCGTCGCTCGTATCATGGATCGCCTCTTGACAAAGCATCGCGGCAAAGTCAATCGAGTAGCTGACCCTGAATGAAGACGGCGGCTTGCGCTCTTACGCTATGGCTCGGCTTTGCCGCGATCGGATTGCGCGCGCAAAACGAGCCAAATTTGATTCCGGACGTGGTCGATCCGGCGAAGCTGATCCCGATTTTGCCGGAAGCGCCGGCTGGTTGGGCGGCGGAAAAGGCCGAAGGCTCGAGCGACGACGTGGGCGGATTCAAAATCACCAATGTTCATCGTGATTATCGTAAAGGCGAAGGGCTCGACGCGCCGACGGCGGCGATCAGCATCCTCGATTCCGTGGCAAACCCGGATAATGTGGAGGCGACAACCGGAGCTTGGAAGCAGAGCAGCGAGACGCCCGAAGGTTACAGTAAGTCAGTCACCATCGACGGCAATCCCGGCTTTGAAGCTTACGACAAAGACCAGAAGCAGGCTACGCTCTGGGTCATGGTCGCGAAGCGCTACTTCGTCCAGATCGAACTGCAAAAGCAGGATCCGAAAGAACTCCAGGAATGGATCAAACGCGTCGACCTGAAAAAACTGGCCGAGATTAAAAAATAATCATTTCTTGGCCGCTTCGCCGGCCATAGGCACGAAACGCACTGGCAAAATGGCGCGCTCAGCCATTTGGCCCTCCTTTTTCTCGAGCAAAAAGAGTTGCTGATCGATTCCGCTGCCGACCGGGATGATCATGCGCCCGCCTTCTTTGAGCTGTTGCGTCAACGGCTGCG
>Ga0209805_1000334_pt1 | contig 28694 bp, 26 predicted proteins | sample GraSoiAngelo_148_FD_185905 | JGI IMG/M metagenome (GOLD analysis project Ga0209805, IMG submission 185905) | Grasslands soil microbial communities from the Angelo Coastal Reserve, California, USA - 14_1009_09_20cm (SPAdes) (version 2) | ecosystem: Environmental > Terrestrial > Soil > Grasslands ...
TGTGCCGGGCCTGGCCCTCCGCTTCGCGTGCCTGCTCGGCGTCCGCCTGCTTCGCGCGCTCCGCCGGAAGCGCCGCCGCCAGCTGCTCCGCCCGCTGCCCCAGGCCCCCCAACGCGAGATCGAAGTCCTCGAGTTGGTGTCGCACCAGCGTGAGCGCGATCCCGAAGCGCTCCTCGGTCATCTTGACATAGCGCTCCGCCTTGCCGCGCTGCCGCGCCAGGCTGCGCACCTGAGTCTGGACCTCGCTCACCAGATCCTCGAGGCGGGCGAGGTCGGCCGCCGTCTCTTCCAGCCGGCGCTCGGTGCTCGTCTTGCGGTCGCGGTACAGCCCGATCCCGGCCGCTTCTTCGAACAAGGCGCGCCGCTCCTCGGCCTTCTCGGATAGGAGCGCCTCGATCATCCTGGCTTCCATCACGACCGCGGCGTCCACACCGAGGCCCGTGCCGCGCAGCAGGTCCTGGATGTCGCGCAGCCGCACCGGCGATCGGTTCAGCAGGTATTCACTCTGGCCCGAGCGGGAGAGCCGGCGCGTCACGAGCACTTCCTGGTACGCGATGGGAAGAGTGCCGTCCGTGTTGTCGAACACGAGTGACACTTCCGCCACGTTCACCGGGCGGCGGCCGGTCGAGCCCTGAAAGATCACGTCCTCCATCTTGCCGCCGCGCAACAAGCGCGGCGATTGCTCGCCCAGCACCCAGCGCACGGCGTCGGAGATGTTCGACTTGCCACACCCGTTCGGCCCCACGATGGCCGTCACCCCGGCCTCGAACGGCAGCTCGACCGCGCCCGCGAACGACTTGAACCCCGACAGCTCCAGCCGGGTCAATCTCATGGTGTGGTCCCCATCCGGGTGACGAGAGTGCCGCGAACGCCCGCGCGCTTGAGGCGCGCTTCGAGCACACCCGCCTGCTCGGGGGTCTCGAACGCGCCCACCAGGAGGCGGCCGTCGCGGTCCCGCGCCAGGGCCGGGATGCCGTGCGCCCGCAGATCGTCCGCCGACGTCGTGCCGCTCACGGCATACGAGTACGGCGCGCGCAGCACGTCGCCCTGACCGCGTTGGGCGAGCCGGCGGCTCCACAAGGCGGCGCGTACGGCGACTGCCGAGTCGCGCGTCCGATACCCACCCGCGAGCACGCGATACCACACGGTGCCTCCGCGCCGCGGGCCGAGCGTGACCGGGGTGACGAATGGCGTGATGCCGTCCGCCGTGAGCCGGTCGGCGAGCGCCAATGCGCGGTCGAGGCGAGCGTATGCCGCGAGTTGCACCGTCCAGGCGAGGGAATCGACCCGCGGCTGGGGCGGGGCGGCCGGGCGCGGCGCGGGCGCGGTGCGTACGGGCGGGGTCGGGGCGCGCTGCTCCGCGCCGCGGGCCAGCAGCGCCCACCCCCCCGCGGTGCCCGCGGCGAGCGTCGCGGCGATGACCACGGGGCGGGCTCGCCGGTGCGACGCGCCCGCCCGGACCCCCGGTCGCGTCGCCGCCGAGATCCGTCCCGGCGGCGGCGCCACGGCGCGCGGGTCGGGGCCCGGTGTCGCGAGCGGCGTCCAGCGTTCACGTACCACACCCAGCAGGGGGATGCCGCGCTCCATCGCGGCCGTGATCCCCTGGCCGATCGACGATTCCGGCTCGTAGCCGTCGGCGGAGAGCACGATCAACCCGTCCGGAACCGTCGACAAGCGCGCCAGGGCGCCGGCGGAGAGATAGAGCAACAGCAGGGCGTCTTCCGAGCGGAAGCCGCCGTGCAGCTTGCGCCAGCGGGGATTGGCGAACAGGTCGCCCGCGTGCGCGGTGACCGTGCCGGCCGCGATGAAAAAGACGCGGTCCACCTCGTGGGCCGCCTTGGTGAGGGACACGTCGTATTCGAACGCGTCCACGATGCCCTCGGCGGGGCTGAGGCCGACGACCTCGTGCAGCGTCGGACGCTCGAGCCACAGATCCACGAGCGCCACGCGCCGGTCGCCCTGGGCGGCGGCGCGCGCCACGTCCCACGCCGCCCCGGCGGCCCACGTGTGGTCCCCGGTCGCCGGGACCAGGGACACGAGCGCCTGACCGGTCAGGAGCGACGGTACCAGGGCGTCGAGCCGCGAACGCGGCAGGGGACGACCGCTCACGGCGTCGGCTGGTAGATCCAGAAGGGTCGGCCGAGCTTGCGTCCGATGGCCTCGGCCTGTGCGCGCGTGGGATAGGGCCCGAGCACCACGCGGTAACCGTCGTCGGGATTCTTGGGCTGGAGGACGCGGGCCCCGAGCCCGGCCCGCGTCAGCTGCTGCGCCATCTCCGAGGACCAGGCCTCATTCTGCGACGTCGAGACCTGCACGTACATCGGACCTTCGGGCCCGGCGGTGTCGGCGGCAGCCGCCTGATCCGCGGGCGCCGCGGCGCCGGCGTCCGCATCCGCGAACGCGCCCCGGTAGCTGCCCCGCGGCCGCCACGCCGTGAGCATCCAGAAGTCCGACGCCCCTCCTTTCGCGCGTCCCGTTTCGATCAGTGAATCGGGTCGGTAGGAGACGATGTCGTTGCCGCGCGGCACGAGCAGCGAGCCGTCCGGACTGATCGCCGGGAGATCGACGCGCCACGTGCACGGCACCGATCCCACCAGTCGCTTCACGGGGAGGTCTACCACCCACACCGAGTCACCACCGGTCGGCTTGGCTAAGAGCCAGCGCCCCAGCGGGTCGAGCCGGATCGCCTCGGCGGGAAGCGGCAGGGCGACGCCGTCGATCTCTTCCTGGTCATAGCGATCGATCGCGGCCAGCCCCGGCTCGGTGCGTCGCGCGACGTAAATGCGGTGGCCCGACGGCGAGAACACCAGCGCCCGCGGGTGATCGCTCAGGGCGATGAACGTGGCCTCGCGCCGGCCGAGCGGGTCCATGAGGAGAACTCCCGAGTCCGTCGCCACCGCCACGACATCGCCCCAGCGCGTCGCGGCGACGTCGCTGCCCACGGGCAGCGGCCGGCTGGTCGGGGGCTGGTCGGCGGCGGCGGTGATGAGCTTGGGCGGGTCGGCCGCGACGAGCCGCTGGTCGGCCGCCCCGAACAACTGCAATGGCACCGCGGGCAGGGGCTGTGGCCATGCGACCCGCACGCGCCGGGCGGCCGACACCACGCGACCCTTCGCATCCACCGTGTACAGCGTGCCGTCCGGGCCGAGCGTCGCCTGCTCGATGGCCGTCGCGACGGTGTCCACGCGCGCGCTGCCGAGATCGAGCGCGAGCACGTCGCTCTTGAGGGTCGTGTCGCTCTTCGCCCTGGCGCCCTTCTTCCGGGTGGTCGTGTCCTTCTGGGGCGTGGTGACATACAGGAACTCGGCCTCTGGGTCGAGCCCGATCACCCGGCGGACCTGTGGCAACCTCCCGCGGATGGCGGTCGGGATCTCCGCCATGGTCGGCAGGCGGTAGACACGGGGCACGCCCCCCTTGGCGGGGATGCGGATCGCGACGCCGGCCGTGCGCGCCGCTCCGGCTGCCGCCTTGCTAACTGCTTGTTTTGCTTGCGGTTGGGACGATGCCGCGGCGGGCGCCCGGGACCGGCAGCCCCAGAGCGTCAGGCTGATGAGGAGGACGTACGATCCACGGGAACGCAAATGGCCTCGCCGGACAAGATAGGCAACCGGCGAGGCCAGGACAAGTGTTTTAACCGTGCGGAGTTAGAACGTCGGCCCGAGGCTCACCGTCCAGTAGGCTCCGGGGTGCTCCGGCCGATTGAGCGGCTTCGTGATGTCGAACCGCAGCACCACGAAGCCGAGGAAGTTCATGCGGATCGAGCCGCCCCAGCTTCGCACGGGCGCACGGTACACCTCTTCATTTTGGCCTGCGCGGTTCCACACGACGCAGGAGCCAGCGGAGCCATCGCACGACGTGCCGTTCCAGGCGAGACCGATGTCGTAGAACAGGGCGCCTTCGATGGGTGGGAGCCCGACGGGCAAGAAGCCGAGCACCAGGCTGCGCGTCAGCGGGAAGCGCAGCTCCGCGTTGACCACGGCGATCTTCGACCCGATGAGCTGGTCCAGACTGCTGCAGCGGGTGAATCCGCTGCTGCTCGTGTTGGGATTCAAGCACTCGTTGTCGAGGATCGAGCCCGCGGTGTAGCCGCGCAGCAGCTCCGTGTTGCCGAGGAACTGCGGGAATACGTTGGCGTCGCGGCCGAAGCGGCCGGAGAACAGTCCGCGCACCGCGAGCGTGAACGGTCGAGCGAAGAAGTAGCGGCGCCAGTCGGCAAGGCCGGACGTGAACCGCCAGTCGCCGAACGTGGGCGAGAGCTCGAGCCGGGAGCGGGCTCCCGCGAACGGCCCGACGTAGCCGAACAACGCGTTGTCGTGGACCAGGGCGATCTGCGGCCCGTAGTAGCTGATGGAAGCTCCGTCCACGGTCGCGGGGTCGCCGACGCCACAGACCGCGTTCGGAAAGCGTCGCTCCACGCAGAAGTCCTGCTGTAGTATCGCTTGGCTGATGTTCGAGAAATGGCCGCCGAGCTCCAAACGATCGAAGCGGTTGAACGGATAGAAGCCTTGCGCGAACACGTCGCGGATCACGAACCGCTCGATCTGGGACGTGACGATGACCGAGTTCGAGTCCGAGGGGTTGGGCTGCACCAGGGCCGGCAGGTATAGGTACAGCGGCTCCTGGGACCCGCCGAACGCCCAGTTGAGGCGGTGCGCCTGGTTGATGTAGGCGGCGAGGACCTGCGCTTCGCTCAGCCGTCCGTTGACGGCGCCCGAGAACACCATCGTGTGGTTGCCCAAGATGTCCGACAGCGAGATGGCGGTGCCGCCGAAGAAGCCGCGTCCGAAGTTGTCGCGCGCGTACCCCACGGTCGGCTGAGCCACGTAATCGGGCGTGTAGCGGGTATGGTAGTCCTTGAACGTGAACTCGGTGGTGTCCGGGAGGGCGGGAGAAGAGTCGAGCAGCGCCTTCACCGACACCGCTCCGGGTCCCGCGCCCGAGTCGGACGACTGCGGCGCGCTCCCGGACGCCCGGAAGCCCGTGGGCGAGCGGTACACGGAGGTGGCGACGCGCTGGCCCGTGTCGGGCGCGGGCGTAGCTGTCGCCCCGGCGGCCGGCGTCGCCTGTCCTTCCTCGCGTCGCTGGGCGGCGAGCAGCGATGTCACCGGCATCGTCGTGGGGGGCTGGTACGGCTGGCGGCGCAGCGACCGGGGGTTGTCGACCGCGTAGACGTTGTATTCGCCCTCTTCGTAGTAGGCGAAGGCGAGCCGGTCGGCCTCGTGCGCCCAGGAGAGGCAGGGCGAGAGCGGCGTGATGCCCGACACGCCGGTGTACACGTCGGTGAGCTGGTAGATGTTGCCGTTGCCCACGTCGTACAGGAACACGTTGCTGATGCCGGAGCGGTCGGAGACGAACGCGAGCGACCTGCCGTCGGGCGCCCAGACCGGGTCGATGTTCTTCCCCTGATCCATGTGCCCCAATAGCTCGATAGTGCCCTTGTCGAGATGGAACAGGGCGATGCGCATGTTGCCGAACTTGAGGTCGTCGAAGTCGGTCTTGGCCCCGCGGTCGGTCGCGAACGCGATCGTTTTGCCGTCGGGGGCCCAGGACGGCTGGAGGTCGGCGTACTTGTCGTTGGTGAGCCGGCGCAGGTCGGACCCGTCCGCGTTGACGATGAACAGGTCCGAGAGGCCGCCGTCGTAGCCCGTGAACGCCAGCTGCTTCGCGTCCGGGGACCAGGACGGGGTGGTGAGCCCGTTCAGGGGCAGGGGGATGCGGCGCACCTCCTCGTCCTGCTTCACGTCCAGGATCACGAGGTCGTCGCGGTCCTTGCGCTTCGCGGCGATGGCGAAGTAGCGGCCGTCGGGGGAGAACGAGCCGGCCGAGTTGATGAAGCGCAGGCTTTCGTAGTTGTTCGACAGCGTCGATTTCACGAGACGCCGCAGGACCTTGCCCGTCTCCGCGTCGGCGAGGTAGAGGTCGACGAAGAACGAGTTTTCCTCGCTGAAATACGCGATCTGGCGGCCGTCGGGGCTGAGTGCCGGCGCGATGTGCAGCGTGCCCTCGGAGCGCTTGCGCGTGAGCAGGGGCTGCGCGATGCGTCGGGCGCGGTAGTGGTCGGCGAGCTGCGGCAGGTACGTGGTCTGCACCGCGTCGCGCCAGCCGCTGATCAGCTCGTCCAGGTTGACCCCGATCACGCGCTTGAACGCGCCCTCGACCCCCGCCGACGTCGACGCCTGCAGGATCTGGCCGACCGCCTCGTCGCCCCACTTCTCCCCGATGTAGTCCCAGATCGCGTGCCCGAAGTAGTACGGGAACACCTCCTCATAGCTCAGCTGCTGGAGCGTCGGGAGGTGGCCTTCCACGGCCGCGTCCCGCAGCCACATGGCGGTGTGGTTGTCGATCGGCCCGACCGAGAGGTATTCCGCCATGCCTTCCATGAACCAGAGCGGCGGGGCGACATTGACGAGCGTCTGGATACCGGCGCCGATGCGACCGCGGCTGAACACGTCGTACTGGAACTGGTGCACCATCTCGTGCCCGATCACGTGGTCCAGTTCCTCGTAGGCGCCCGTGAACGGCAGCACCATGCGGTGCTTGAAGAAATCGGTGCTGCCCTGGAGGCCTTCGAAGACGTCCGTGACGTTTGTCTGCTGGAAGTCCGACTGCGAGGCATACAAGATGATCGGCTTCCGGCCCAGGAACTGGTGGCGCAGCACCCGCGACAGCCGGGCGTACCACCGCTCGGCGATGCGGGCGGCGTCCAGCGCCGCCGCCCGCTCGGCCGGATAGTAATAGACCTCGAAGTGCTCGGTCTGGATGATGTGGAAGTCGAAGGACTGGTACTGCACCTTGTTCTTCCCGAAGCACTGTAAGCACTGCGCCGCGAGCGGCGCCGCGCCGAACAGCGCGAGCGCCGCCACGATCCCGCCCATGCGTCGCATGACCGTCATCCTTTCGCCCCGCCCTCGGGTGCGCCCGCCGCGAGCACCGGGGCGTCGCCCCACAGGCGCTCGAGCTGATAGAACTCCCGCAATTCCGGATGAAATACGTGCACCACGAAATCCACGTAGTCGAGCAGCACCCACCGCCCCTGGACCAGTCCTTCCACGTGATGCGGCACGATGCCGCGCGGCTCGAGCGCGGTCATCAAGTGTTCCGCCATCCCCCGCACGTGCGCGTCCGAGGTCCCCGACACGATCACGAAAAAATCCGCCGCGGCCGTCAGGCCACGGAGGTCGAGCACCATCGGGTCGATCCCTTTACGGTCGACGAGCGCCGCCGTCACGAGCTGCAGCGCCGTCAGCGCATCACCGCCGGGGCGCCCCGCCGGGCGCCCGCTTCGCCTCGTAGTCATAGCGCCCCGAGCGGGTGTTTGTTCCGTCCGCCCGTGGGAGCCCCGCGCCCGCATATCAGTAGTATGGCCATCCTCGTCCGGACGTTGAGCGGGGCGGCTACTCCTTGACGACGCTCACCTGGATTTCGGGACGCACGTCGGGATGGAGCTTGATGCCGACCCGGAACTCGCCCAGCTCGCGGATCGGCTCGGGCAGATCCACCTTGCGCTTGTCCACTTTGATCCCGAGCTCCTCGAGCTTGCGCTGCACATCCCCCGCCGTGACCGAGCCGTACAGTTTGTCCTCGTCCCCGACCTTGACGGCGAAGCTGAGGCGGACCTCGGCGATGCGGCCGGCCTCGCTCTCGGCGGCGCTCTTTTCGGCGGCGCGCTGGCGGGCGATCCGCTCCGCTTCGTAGGCGATCTTTTTCTTGTTGGCCTCGGTGGCGGGGTAGGCGAGCCCCTTCGGCAGCAGGTAGTTGCGGGCGTAGCCGTCCTTCACCTTCACCACGTCGCCCGCGGCGCCCAGGTGCTGCACGTGTTCACGCAGGATCACTTCCATGGTTCGTGTTCCTCAATGACTCGGAAAAGGTTCAAGCCGGCGTGGCGAGCGGCGTGCGGGCGATCGCCGCATGACTCCGCCAGGCGAGCGCGAGGGCGACGAGCGTCTCGAGCACGAGCCACACCGGCCAGCCGCCGGCGAGCAGCCGTACCATGAGCTCGAAGGCCGGGTACAGGCCCGGCGCCACCTCGATCACGCGCCGCACGGCCCCGCTCGCGTCGCGGGTCGCCTCCCATTGGACCTCCTGCCACACCGACCGACCCACGGTGAGCGGCCCGAGTACCGCGACGCCGGCCGCCGTGTAGAAACACGCCCGCAGCGCCAGCGGCCAGAAGCGCGCGCCGGCGGGGCGGACCGCGGCGCAGGCGGCGAACGCCACCGACACCAGGACGATCCAAGCACGGTCCAGGGCGCCGAGCAAGCCCGCCACGGGCGCGAGGAGCAGCGCCACGCCGGCCGCGGCCGCGACGGCCAGCCCCACCCACTCTCCCCGGGATCCCGGTCGCGCCGCCACCCGCAGCGCGGCGAACGACAGCGCCACGAGGCTGAGCCAGCGACCCGCCGTCAGCCGGCGTACCCCTTGATGTAGGGCAGCAGCGCCAGCTGGCGCGCCCGCTTGATCGCGGTCGCGAGTTGTCGCTGGTGCCGCGCGCACATGCCCGACAGCCGGCTCGGGAGAATCTTGCCGCGCTCCGTCAGGAACCTTCCCAGGGTGCGGTCGTCCTTGTAGTCGAGCACTCGCACGCCGGACTCGCACACGGGGCACGTCTTGGCGGGCCGCCTCATGCGTCGTCCTCCTCGATCTCGTCGACGACATCCGCTGCGATGACCGCGGGCGCGGCCTCGGGTTTGGCTGGTAGCCCTTCGGACACGACCACCAGGAACCGCAGGACACCTTCGTCGAGCTTCACGGCACGCTCGTACTCCGGCAGCAGCGCCCCCGCGGTCTCGTATTGCGCGACGACGTAAAAGCCGGCGTCCTTCTTCTTGATGGGGAAGGCGAGGGAACGCTTGCCCCACTGCGCGACGTTGGTGATGGTGCCTTTACCCTCCCTGGTGAGGAGGGCGTGGAACCGCTCGAGCTTTTCGCTGATCGCGGGCTCTTCCAGCGCGGGATCGAAGATGTAGACGGTCTCGTAGCGACGAGCCATGCCACCTCCCTTTGGTCGTAGGCGACCCGACGCAGGTGCCGCGTCGAGTAGGGGATTCAAGAGGGCGGAAAGATAGAGCTGCGGCGGAGGGTGGGGAAGGGCGTGTCGCGCGGGTGATGTCGCTCACGCATGCCCTCGCGCGATGCCCGATTTTGGGGCCGGGCCGGCACGGTGTGACGACCATCACGCTACGAAACGCCCCGCCCAATCATCCTTTCGATAAGCACTTGCACCGGGGCCGCGACTCAGAGGCAGCGCATGGCACCGCTCTTGCCTTACCGGGATGACGGACGGGCATCAGGAAGGAACGAATGCAAGCAGCGGGTCTCTGGATTCTCGCGCGCGCTACGCGCGCCGCCGTGGCGGCGGCAGGGTTGCTCACCCTGGTGGCGCTGCAGCCGGAGCCTGCCCGTCTCACGGCGGTCGCGTCGGTACGCGTTTCGCACGCGCGCGCGCTCGTGCTCTCCGAGCAGGCGCGTCGCTACCTGATCCTGCAGTACCGGTCGTTCCCCACGGAGTTCATGGGCTGCATGATCGGCGAGATCCACGGCAACGCGGTGATCGTGCACCGTATCGCGCCCGCCGACGTCGATCCGAAGCAGTCCACGGAGACGGGCGTCGTGCCGAAGCAGACATGCGAGGACGCCGGCTGGATGGGTACGGTGGGCGTGATCCACAGTCACCCCACTGGCGAGCGCTGCTGGTACTTCTTCCCGGGCACGCAGGTGGCCACGTCGGACGCCCAGTCGTTCGGACGCCAGCCCTATCCGGTGGACGCCATCATGTGCGGTGACCGCGTGGTCTGGATCAGCCGCGACATGGCACAGCAGCAGGTGCACCTGGTGGAACCGGACCCGCATCCGGTCGCGCGGCCGCTCCAGCGGGGCGTCCCGGTGCCCGCCGGTTCAGCGGCGCCGTAGGCTCCCCCCACTCCGCTCTCCCCGGGACGCGGGCACGCGTCACGCAGTAGATTCCGCATGTGAAGTCCGTCGCGCTGAGCGGCCTGCTCGTCCTGTGCGTGGGCGTCCCTCGTTTGCCGGCGCAGGTCGAGCGTGACACCACCGCCCGCATCGTAGGGACGGCGCGGTCGTCCACCAATGGCCTCCCGGTCGCCGGCGTGATGGTCGCGCTGCGGGGGGCCCGCGCGTTCGGCGTGAGCGATAGCGCCGGGGGCTTTGCGCTCGCCGGGCTTCCGCCGGGACGGCAGACGGTCCGCATTCTCTACGGCGACAGCCTGTCCTACGATGCCGAGCTCACGCTGAAACGCGGCAAGACACTGACACTCTCCGTGCTGCTCGACGTCGACGCGGTGGAGTTGAGCCCGATCGTCGTCGAGGCGAGGAGCTGGCGCGCCGACCGCAGCCTGGCCGGCTTCTACGACCGCAAGAAATGGCGGTTCGGCCGGTTCTACACACTGGCCGATCTCGATCGCCGCCGCGGGCTCTCGCTGCGAACACTGCTGGGGGAGTCGGGAGTGCAACTGCGGTGTGGTGCCAGGTACTGCCTGCCCTTCAGCGGGATCATGAGCGGATGTGTGATGTCGCTGTTCTACGACGGCATGCGACTGCCGGCCGATCAGATCGAGATGATACGGCTCGATGAGCTCGCTGGTGTCGAGGTGTACAAGCACGGCTTCGACGTGCCCATAGAGTTCCAGAATCCCTTCGGCGGTGACTGCGGCGCCGTTTTGGTGTGGAGCCGGTACTGATGCGACGGCTTCTCGCCCGGCTCACCGCGGCGGCGTGCCTCCTCGGCGCCTGTCGCGGACCGAGTAAGGAGCCCGGGCACATCGCCATCGAAGATCGGATCCCCCTTCCTGGCCCTCCCCCCGCTGCCCTCGCGCTGTCGGAGTTTCGACCCCGGATGCTCGCTGGTGTCGATAGCGGGGGGCGTTGCCGCGAGGATTTCTATTGGAGCGCACGCGGGTATCGGGGGGTGGTGTGGCGGCGTGAGGGCGAGAACCGTCGGTTCTGGAAGATCCAAGTCGCCACGGACAGCGCCGGTGTGGTACGGCGCTATTACGAGGATCGCTACGGCTACACGGCCGGACGCACGATCATCTGGGTCGACTTCGACGCGGGCCGGGGCTCGGCGGAAAACGACATCGCCGATCTACCGGCGCAGACCGTTGCAGCCGATGCTGCAACCGTGTTCCACGCGCCCCAGCTCGGTGATCCGTCCCGCCAGGCCGCCCGTATCCTCGAACGCTGCCACGCGTCGCTCGATCCGTGGGGCTCACTCGCCCGCTTCCCCGATAGTTTGACCGCGCCGCCGCCGCCGCGCCCCCTGCCTCGCGCGCCGATCGTTGACCGGTCCTTCCGGGATTCTGCGCTAGGCGTGGGATACCTCGCCCCCGCGCCAGACGGTGTCAACGACCTCAGCGGCTTTGAATGGCTCCGCAACGTGATCGTGCCCGTATACGACGGACCGGACGCGCCGGTCGTGGCGTGGCTGGCGCGCGGATGGGTGGTGCGGCGGCGGCCGCCGCGCTGGAGCTGGGGCGAATGGACGGTCGGCGGGTGGATCGGCACGTCGTCCGAGGGCACCGCCCTTCCGGTCCTGGTGCTGCGGGACGACGGATGGCTCCGGTTCCGTTACGCGCCGCCGACGACGGGCGACGACGGAACCGTTTGGACGCACCGGTCGCACCTTGCGGTGGGAGATGTCACGTTGGCGGTCACTCGGTGGGAAGACCACTTTCTGCATCAGGACGTGCCGACCTACTTCCGGGAGCTCGGGCGACATCCGCTGCGTGGCGCCCGCGGCGACACGAGCGCCGTGCTCGCGTGGCTCGAGGGGCGCGTCGGCACGGTGCCCGAGTACAGCGTCGCTCCCCTTGAGATCGACGGAGACTGGATGAGGGTTCGCGTGCAGTGGCCGGGTCAATGGTGCGGGACCGCGCCGCAACGCACGGCGGAGGGTTGGATCCGGTGGCGGCGGCCCGATACGGGACCGATGGTTGCGATTCGCGGGTTTATCTGCTGACGTTCCGCCGCCCGTTCGCTAGACGTTGAACCGGAACAGCAAAATGTCGCCGTCCGCGACCACGTAGTCGCGTCCCTCGCTTCGCACCAGGCCCTGCTCCCGGGCGGTCTTGTAGGAGCCCGCCCGCACGAAGTCCGCGAACGCGACCGTCTCGGCCCGGATGAACCCGCGCTGGAAATCGGAGTGGATCTCCCCCGCGGCTGCGAACGCGGTGTCGCCCCGATGCATGGTCCAGGCGCGCACTTCGTTCTCGCCCACCGTGAAAAACGTCTGGAGGCCCAGCAGCCGGTAGCCGGCGTGGATCAGGCGATCGAGCCCCGGCTCCGTGACGCCGGCACTCGCGAGGTATTCGCGCCGCTCCTCTCCCGCCAGCTCGCCCAGCTCCGCCTCGAACTTGGCGGAGAAGAGGACCACCTCGGCTTCCTCGTGGTGCGCCTGCACGGCCGCGCGCAGCTCGTCGAGCCACTTCCCGCCGCCTCCGGCGAGGTCGTCCTCGTTCACGTTGGCGGCGTACAGGATCGGCTTTGCGGTGAGCAGGCCCAGTTGGCGCAGGAATCGCACGGCCGCCTCGCTCTCACCGGCCTCGCGCGCGCCGCGGCCCGCGTTGAGCTCCGCGATCACGCGCTCGAGCACCACCAGCTCCCCCTGTGCTTCCTTTTCGCCGGCGCGCGCCGTCTTGCGGGTCTTGTCGAGCCGTCGCTCCACCACCGCGAGATCGGCCAGGGCGAGCTCGCTCGTGATCACGTCGTGATCGCGCACCGGATTCACCGGTCCCATCACGTGCACCACGTCGGGATCGTCGAAACAGCGGATCACGTGGACGACGGCGTCCACCTCCCGGATGTGCGACAGGAATTGATTGCCCAGCCCCTCCCCCTGGGAGGCGCCCTTGACGAGTCCCGCGATGTCCACGAACTCGACCACCGCGGGGACCTTCTTCTTGGGCTGCACCAGTCCGTTGAGCCGTTCCAGCCGCGGGTCCGGGACTTCGACCACGCCGACGTTGGGCTCGACGGTGCAAAACGGATAGTTCTCCGCCGCCGCGGCCTTGGAGGAGGTGAGCGCGTTGAACAGGGTGGACTTGCCGACGTTCGGGAGACCGACGATGCCGAGACGCAGCATGTTACAACGCGGTTCTCACGTGCGCAGCCATTGCTCCACCGCCGCGATCAGCTCGGGCCGCAGCGCCTCCAGTTGCTCCAGCTGCTCGGGATCGAACGGCGCGAGCACATACTCGGACCAGTCGCCGACTCCCTCGGGGAGCGGGCCCACGCCGATGCGCAGGCGTGGGTAGGCGGGCGACTGCAACGCGCCCTCGATGCTCTTCAAGCCATTGTGGCCGCCCGACGACCCCTCGCCGCGCAGCCGGAACGTGCCCGAGGGGATCTGAAAATCGTCCACGACGATGAGCAGGTCGCTCGCCGGATTGAAGGTGGGATCCGCGCGGAGCGACGCGAGGGCCGCGCCGCTGCGGTTCATGTAGGTCGTCGGCTTCAAGACCCGGACCGGCACGCCCGCCACCTCGCCCTCGGTGAAACGCGTGCGCTCGCCGCGGCGGAAGGGGGGAAACCCCCAGTGCGCGACGAGCGCATCGGCCAGCCAGAAGCCCGCGTTGTGCCGCGTCGCCGCGTACTCTGGCCCCGGGTTGCCGAGGCCGACCACGGCGCGCAACCCTCAGCTCTCTTTGCCGCCCTTGGGCTTCTCGACCTTGTCGGTCTTCTCCCCCTTGGCCGGTGCGGCGGCGCCACCCCCCTTGGCCTCGGGCTTGGGCGGCGCGCCGCCCTCGGCGGCACCCTCGCCCTCTTCCTCTTCTCCCTCGCGCACCTTCCGGATCAGCTCCGGCTCCGCCACCTCGGTCGCGGCCTCGGGGCTCGGCGCCGCCACCTCTTCGGCGCGCGGCGGCACCACCGTCGCGATCGTGAGCTCGGCCTCGGTGAGGATCTTCGCGTTGGGGATGGTGAGCTCCCGCACGTGCAGCGAGTCGCCGATCTTGAGCGCCGTGACGTCGAGCTCCACGCGATCGGGGATGTTCTCCGGCAGCACCTCGATTTCCACCTCGCGGGTGACCTGGTCGAGCACGCCGCCGGCGTTGCGCACGCCGTCGGGGCTGCCCACGAGGTGCACGGGGATCTTGAGCTTGACCTTCTCCGCGGCGTGGATCTCGTAGAAATCCACGTGAATGATGTCGGGCCGGAGGGGGTGTCGCTGGATCTCGCGGATCAGCGTCTTCACGGCCGCCTTGCCGGCCACCGCCAGCTCGATGATGGTGCTCGCGGGCTCGATGCCCGTGAGCGCCTTCTCGAGCGCCTTGGCCTCGAGCTCGAGCGCCTGGGTGTCGCGTCCGTGCCCGTAGATTACCGCGGGCACCTTGCCGCGGAAGCGGATCTGTCGCGCGGCGCCCTTGCCGGACGCCTGCCGGGGGCTCGCCGCGAGGGAAACTGTCTGGGCCATCTATCGGTCCTCAGCCGTACGTCGTGAGCGGCAAGTCGTCGAAGAGCGAGCTCACCGACTGGTTCGAATGCTCATAGCCGATCGCCTTCGCCATCAGACCGGCGATCGACAGCACCTTCAGCTTCTCGAAGCACCGGTCCTCGGGGATCCGGATGGTGTTCGCCACGACCACCTCGTCGATACACGACGCGCGCAGCCGCTCCACCGCGGGACCCGACAGGAGCGCGTGGGTGGCGAACGCGTAGATCTTGCGCGCCCCCAGCCGCTTCAGCGCCCCGGCCGCCTCGGTGATGGTTCCCGCCGTGTCGATCATGTCGTCGGGGATGAGGCAGTCCTTGTCGGCCACGTCGCCCACGACGTTGACCACTTCGGCCACGTTGGCCGAGGGGCGCCGCTTGTCGATGATCGCCAGCGACGCGTTCAGCCGTTTCGCGAATCCACGAGCCATCTTGGCGGACCCGACGTCGGGCGCCACCACCACCGGATCGTGGAGCTGCTTCAGCCGGAAGTAGCTCACGAACACGGGCGCCGCGTACAGGTGGTCCACCGGGATATCGAAGAACCCCTGCAGCTGGTGGGAATGGAAGTCCATCCCCAGCACGCGATCCGTTCCGGCGTGCGTGATCAGGTTCGCCATCAGCTTGGCGCTGATCGCCACGCGCGGCTGATCCTTCCGGTCCTGGCGCGCGTAGCCGAAATACGGCAGCACCGCCGTGGTCCGCGCCGCGCTCGCCCGGCGCGCCGCGTCGATCAGGAACAACAGCTCCAGATAGTTCTCCGCGGGCGGGTTGGTCGGCTGGATGATGAACACGTCCCGGCCGCGCACGTTTTCGTCGATCTTGACGAAAATCTCCCCGTCGGCGAACCGCCGGATCGTCACCGCACACAGCGGCTGCCCCAAGTGTTTGGCCATCTCCTCGGCGAGCGGCCGGTTGGCCGTCCCGGCGAGCAGCAACAACTGGCTCCGCGAGAGCGAGAGGTCCGCCATGTGAGCCCTGCAAAATAGAAGGCAAACTGCGCGAAGCCAAGGGGTTGGGGCTAGTGCTTCCCTGGCTTGGCCGCGGGCTTTGTCGGCACCGGTTTCGTCGCTGGTTTGAGCGATTGGCTGGCGGGCGTCGCTCCATCCACGTCCCAGGTGTTCATGCGATACACGGTCGCGTCCTCACCGCCGCCCCCGGCGAGGTGGCGGACGATGAAGGCGCCTGGCGTCGAGTCGAACGCGAGCGACAGCAGCACGCCGCGGCCGCCGCGCACCGTGAGGCGGCGCTTGGGACCGAGCGCCCGGGTCGAGTCCACTTCCTTTGGCGTCGCGAACCCCGCGGCCGTGATGGACTTGAGACGTTCGAGGTAGCGGCGCACCGCCGCCGAATCGGTCGCGCCGCCGTTCAACGTCCACGTCGTGGCCAAGCGCTTCAGGGTATAGCGGTCCTTGCCGCGCTCGACGTCGAGCGCGGTGATGCTGTCGGGCGAGAGCGCGGCGATCCGCTTGTCGCGCCAGTCGTCGGCGCGCCGCTCGGCCAGACCGGCGAGCGTGCCGCGCCAGAGGTAGACGTGCGCGTCGCCTGGGCGGCGCAGGTAGGTGCTCTGGTAGTCGCTGCCGCGCGCGCCGGTGATCACCTCCACCACGGGTTTGCCGTTGCGGAACACCCGCAGCGAGCGGCCGCCGGCGCTGTCCACCTGGAGGCGCGCGAACGACGAGGCATCCTGCGCCACGAGCTCCGCACCGACGGAATCCTTGAGCGCGCGGAGCAGGTCGGTCACGTCCGCCGGCACGGCGCGGTGACCGTTCACCGTCCATGCCGTCGCCGACTGCTTCACGAGGACGACCGAGTCGAGTGCCTTCACCAACACGATCGAATCGACGTCCGCCGGGGTGAGCGTGGGGAAAGCGAGCGATCCGGTCACCCTGTCCGAGCCGCGCGAAAACAGCTCGCTCCCGCCCCACAGCAGGAGCAGCACGGCGAGGCCGATGGCGAGCATCTTCAACTGCTTGGCGCTCACGCTGCCGCTCCTGCCGTCACGAGCGGCCGGTACACGCGCCGCGTGGTCCGGCGCCGGCGCCACAGCCGCGCGATCCCGGCCGCGATCAGCAGCACCGGGACGCCGATGAGATTGCCGTACTTGGCGGCGCCGCGCTTCACGCTGCTCCCGAACACGAGCGGTGGCGGGGCGCGGTCTTTGGAGCGGATCGCGATCAAGGCGTCGTCCTGGGCGAGCCAGTCGATCGCGTTCTGCACGAACACGATGTTCGTGGGCGAATTGCGGGCGTAGCGGTCGCTGGCGAAGTCGGCGCTGCCGACCACCACCACGCGGCCGCGCGGCGGGGAGGAGGACGTCGCCGGGGGGAGCGTCGCGAGCGCCGCGACGACACGCGGGCGCAGGCTGTCGCGGCTCAGCGGGCTGCCCGGCTGGATGAAAGCGGTGGCCTGCTGCGCGCCTGCCGCCCGGCTGGTGGCGAGGAGCGGCGTCACGCTCGCCGTCGCCTTGCCGGTGTCGATCTGGCTCGCCCACGGCAGCATCACGGACCCCAGGTCCGCGTTCACCGGCGATCGGCCGGTGGCGAGCGCCCGCAGCCAGAACGGATACGGGACGAGCACCTGTCCGAACTGCGCCGGGATCCCCACCTGCGTGTTCGACGCGAGGTCATACACCATGTCGGAGGCGATCGAGACGCCGTACGGCTGGAGCAGCGCGTTCCAGCCCACCCGCCGCGACAAGGCGAACGGCCCGCGGTCGGAGAGCTGCATGCCGCTCGCCATCACGAGCAGGCTGCCGCCGCGTTCGAGGAACGCCTGCAGGCGCGCGAGCTGGGCGGGATTGAGCGAGTCGGGCGTGCCGGCGACGGCGAGCACCTTCACCTCCGGTGCGACACCCGAATCGGTGAGCGCGAACGGGTGGACCGTGTAGTTGGCGCCGAGCTGTTCGCGCAGCGCCTCGAAGCTGCGCTGGCCGCGCGCCGCAGCGGCGTCGGTGATCTCGCCGAAGGCGATCGTGGGTCGCTGCGGGTGGGTGAGCGCGCGGATGTCCGACGTCAGCCGGTACTCGAGATCGTTGGTTTGCTGGACGAAGGGAATGGTCTTGACGGCGTCGGCGTACCGCACGGCGACGCCCAGATACCCTTCCTTCACTTGCAGCTCTCCCTGTCCCAGCACGTTGAACTGCACGGGGGGAATGCCGCTGGTGCGCGCCTCCTGGCGGGCGGTGCTGTCGGCCGATGGGTCCTGAATGACGAGCTTGACCTTGCCGCGCCCAGCGGTCCGGTAGTCGCGCAGCAGGTCGTCCACGTCGCGTCGGGTGGACTCGATTTCCTTGGGCAGGGCGCTCGACGCGAACAGCCTGATGGTGACGAGGTCCGGCAGCGTGCGGAGCAGCTGCCGGGTCGCCGGTGCGAGCGTGAAGGCCCGGCCGGGCGACAGGTCGAGCCGGCCGCCGATATTGCGCCCGAACAGGTTCACAACGACCACGGCGACGGCCAGGAGGACGGTGCCGAGCCGCAGCCGCTTGAGCGCCTCGCCGCGGGCGGTGAGCTTGCGGGCGAGCAGCGAGAAATAGGCGAGCACGAGGAACAGGGCCGCGAGGGTCACGAAGTACACGGCGTCGCGCAGGTCGATGACCCCGCGGGCGATCTGGCTGAAATGCGACAGCACGCCGAGCGCCCCGGCGATCGCGCCGAGGCGGGGCGGCAGTCCCACGAGCAGCTGGTCCAGTCCCACGAAGATCAGCAGGAACATCACGAAGACCCCGACGATGAACGCCGTGATCTGGTTCTGGCTCACGCTCGACGCCCACACGCCGACCGCGGCCAGGCCCGCGACGAGCAGGGCCGCGCCCACGTACTGCGCCACCACGAGCCCGAGCTCGGGCGCGGTCCCGAGCGCCAGGCCGAGCGGGACCGTGAGCGTGATCGCCAGCGCGACGAGGAGAAACAGCACCTGACCACAGTACTTGCCGAACAGCAGCTCGAGCTCCGTGATCGGCTGCGCCAGCACGACTTCGAGCGTGCCCGAGCGCGCGTCCTCCGCCAGGGCCCGCATCGTCACGGCGGGCACCAGGAACAGGAGCAGCCAGGGAAGGAAGTCGAGCATCGGCCGGAGGGAGGCGACGTTGTACACCTCCACCTCGCGGAAGAACAGCAGCGCGTTCACACCGGTGAACACGACGAGCAGGATGTAGGCGATCGGCTGGTCGAACAGCGCCTTGAGCTCGCGGCGCGCGATGGTGCGGATCGGGCTCACGTCAGCGCTCCGGCTCGCTGGTCAGCTGGTGGAACAGGTCCTCGAGGCTCCCCGCCGCCTGGTGCAGCTCGTACAGCGTCCAGCCGCGGGCCTTGGCGAGTCCGAAGATCTCGGGCCGCAGATCGGTCGAGCGATCGGCGGTGAGGGTGAGCGCCACCCGTCCGTCGGTGACCGGCCCCGCCGGACTCACTTGGCGCACGCCGGGGAGCCCGCCCAGCGCCTCCGCGACGCCCGTGCCGGCGGCTTCGACCGCGATTTCCACGGCTCCTTCGGCCTGTCGGATCAGCCGGTCCACGGGTCCGTCGGCCACGATCTTTCCGCGGCTGATGATCAGCAGCCGCGAGCAAGTGTGCTGGACCTCGGGGAGCACGTGTGTCGACAGGATCACCGTGCGATCCTTTCCGAGCGCACCGATCAGCCGCCGGATCTCGACGCGTTGGTTCGGGTCGAGCCCTTCGGTGGGCTCGTCGAGGACGAGGAGATCGGGGCGGTGCAGGATCGCTTGCGCGAGACCCACCCGCTGGCGGTAGCCCTTGGACAGCTCGCCGATGGCCCGGTAGTACACCGTCTCGATGCCCGTGCCGGTGACGGCGGCGTCCAGCGCCTGGCGGCGTGCGGCACCGGCGAGCTCCCGCAGGTCGGCGATGAACTCCAGGTAGTCGCACACCAGCATGTCGCCGTACAACGGATTGTTCTCGGCGAGGTAGCCGATGCGGCGCTTCGCCTCTCGCGCCGCGTCGGCCAGGGGCACCCCGTCGAGCTTGATGACCCCCGTGTCCGGCTCGTAGTACTGGGTGATCATCCGCATGGTCGTGGATTTTCCGGCCCCGTTGGGGCCCAGGAATCCCACCACCTGGCCACGGTCCACGGCGAACGACACGTGATCGACGGCCGTCACGCCGTCGAATCGCTTGGAAACGCCTTCTACTGAGAGGAAAGGCATACAGAGCAGCGAGCGTGTGTAAGGGCGGAGTGATGCTAATCACATCCGGCCGCCTTCATCAAGTCCCCCCGGCGTCCCTCGCGGAGTCCTCCCTACAAGGCCTTGAGGAACGCGACGATGGCGTTCCGGTCGGCGGCGGGGAGGGCCTTGAACCGGTCGCGGACGCCGGCGGCTTCGCCGCCATGCAACTCGATGGCCTGCTCCAGGGTGGCGGCCCGTCCGTCATGGAGGAAGGTCTTGGCGTCGCGCAGATCGAGCAGCGGCTCCGTGCGGAAATCCTGGGGGGTCGCGATGCCGAGGCAGATGTCGGCCAGCTCCGGCCCCATGTCGTGGAGCAGCAGGTCGGTGTACGCGGGGAATTCGCGGTGCGCCAGCGCCGGGACGGGGCTCGGTCCGGTGCGAAGCGTCGGGATGTGGCAGGAGGCGCACCCGATCTGCGAGAACAGGTCGCGCCCGCGGCGCCCGTCCTTGCCGAGCTTCGCGGCGGTCGGCGCGCCCAGGAATCGCACGAAATCGTCCGCGAGGTCGAGCGCGTTCTGGGTGATCTCGGGTTCGGCGACGGGATCGACGCCCGGTGGAATGGGCTGGCCGCCGATGGTTTCTTCGGTCGGCTGCTCCGGATCGGTCACGCCCGTTTCCGTGGGAAAGGCGCCGGCATTGAACTCCCGCAGGGTGGGGACGAAGGCTTTGCGGCCGAACCGGCCGATCCGGCCGTCCAGCGAGCGCCCCGGACGTCCGCGGATGCCGTCATGGTTTCGGTCGTCGGGGTCGGCGTAGGACAGGATCTCGGCATCGGGGACGAGATCGAGCAGGCCGCGGCCGAACACGACGGGCGAAGTGCGATGCGCGCGGGCGGTCGCGGACGGCGGGACCGGCTCGCTGTCGATGCCGAGCGCCTGCTTCAGGGCGGGGGTGGTGTGCAGCTGCACCACCGGTCCACCTTCTTCGACCAGCGGGTCGCAGGTCGGGGCGTGGAAGGCAGTGGCGTGGAGCTCGATTTCGTCGCCGCGCCCGCCCGCCGCCGGGTCCTCGTGGCACTCGCCGCACCCGGTCGCGTTGAAGAGCGGCCCGAGTCCGGTCGCGGGCGTGAATGTGCTGTCGAAGACGGTCTTGCCGCGGGCGAAGCGGTCGCGCTGCTGGCGGGTGAGGCCGGGCACGGGGTCGCCCGGCTTGACCACCTTGGCGCAACCAGCGAGCAACAGGAGAGAGACAACCGCGACCCGCTGTGGGGTCACGGCTTCGGCACCTCGATCCGTTCGACGTGGTCGGCCACGAGGCCGGTGGCGGTGCGGTGGCACTCGACGCGCACGACGTCTCCAGCCTTGAACTCCAGGCCGGCGAGGTGGGCTGCGGTTCCGCCCCCGGCGTGCGCCGCCGGCGCGACGGTCACGTGCACGACGCGCAGAGCCATCCCGACTCCGGTGATCAGGTCGAGTGCCCCCGTCTTCGCCGAGTAGGCGCGGACGGTACCGCGGTAGGTGTAGGACGGGGCGGGTTGGACGGCACCTTGCGGGTGTCGATCGACCGCCGCGTGGGTGACCACGGGCAGCAGCAGGATGGCGGTCAGCGCCACCGCGCGACTGGTGCAATGCATACGCTTCTCCTTAGTACTCCCTGCCTACCATAGTGGCCACGCGGGTGGCGTGCCGTCAATGAGGCCGGTCCGCCACATCACGGCGCCACCTTCTCCAGCTGCTCGGCCGCACGATTGATCACGTCGGCCATGGCCTGCAGCGCCTTGCCGGTCGCCCCGACTTGCGCGTCGCCCTCGGCCCAGCTTTTCTGCTCGATCGCCTCGCGGACGCCGGGAAGCGTCTTCACGCCGTAGCCCGTGTAGAAGCCGGGCGCATAGACCTCGTGGCGGTACCAGGGCCGGCGCGGCAGGCCTGCGGCGCTCGTCAGGGCGCGCTCCGACCGCAGCAAGGCGGCGTTCACGATTTGCGCGTCCGGCCTGGCCAGGGCCGCGCCGCCCCCGGCCTGGGCGCGCCCCAGTGCTTTCTCATAGCGCTCCGCCGCCCGGGTGAGCGCGTCGGTCGCGTTGTCGAGCGGCGCGAAGTTCAAGTATGGCGGCAGCTCTTCGTGCGCCGGGGGCACGTCGGGCTCGCGCGGGTCGGCGGTGGCCGTGAACAGGCCTTCGTCGAGCTCGCGGTTCCGCTCCCGGATCTCGTCCTGCTTGTCTTTCGCGAGCTTCTCCACCTCCTTGGCGTACTTGGCCACCGTCTCGGCGAGCCCGGTGAACTGATACGGCAGGACCTCGGCATCGGCGAGGCGCATCACCGCGGTGCCCACGGTCTGCGCCAGGGCGCGCCCATACACGAACGCGGTGTCGTCGAAGGTCGTGAACCACTTGAAGTCGTCGTAGATCGAATGGTAGATGCCGCCGCCGCCTTCTCCACTGAAGCCGAGGTTCAGGGTGGCGACGCCGACGTGCTGCAGGAAGGGCGTGAAGTCCGACCCGGACCCCAGGGCGTCGATGCGCAGGTCGGCCCGCTGACGGACCTCCTGGCGGGCATCCGCGGACGTGGCGTCGGCGATCGCGCGGAGCTGCGCCCGCTTCCAGACGGTGAGCTTCGTTTCCGGATCTTCGATGTCGCGCGCCACGTCGTTGATGAAATTCTCGAGCGAGTGCGACCCGCCCACCCCGAGGTACCCCCGGTTGTTGGTGTCGCTGTTGAGATACGCCACCGCCTTGGCGGCCAGCTCGTCGGCGTGGGCCTCGACCCATTCGGTGGAGCCGAGCAGCGCCGGCTCCTCGCCGTCCCAGGCCGCGTAGATGACGGTCCGGCGCGGCTTCCAGCCCTGCTTGAGCAGCTGCCCGTAGGCGCGCGCCTCTTCGAGCAGCGGCACGAGTCCCGAGATCGGGTCTTCGGCGCCGTTCACCCAGGCGTCGTGATGGTTGCCGCGGACCACCCACTCGTCCGGCGCGAGCGCGCCCGGGATGCGCGCGATCACGTCGTACAGCGTTTTGAGGCCCCAATCGGACTTGACGCGCAGATGCACCCGGGCGGGGCCGGGACCGACGCGGTAGGTGATCCCGAGGGCCCCGCGCCATTCGGCCGGCGCCACGCGACCGCGCAGCGCCGCCAGCAAGGGCTGCGCGTCGCCATAGGAAATCGGCAGCACGGGAATTTTGGTGATCGTGGGAGCCTCGCTCACCGGCAGGCGCTTGGCGTCCTTGGTCGCCCCGATCCCGGGGGTGAGCGGGTCGCCCGGATAGAGCGGCATATCCATCACGCTGCCGCGCTGCACGCCGTCTTTGGGGCGCCAGGGACCCTGCGGGTAGACCTCCCCTTGGGCGTAGCCGTCGTCCCGGGGATCGGAGTAGATGATGCACCCCACCGCGCCGTGCTCGGCCGCCACCTTGGGTTTGATGCCGCGCCACGACCCGAAATAGCGCGCGATCACGATGGCGCCTTTGACCGAGATGCCCATACGCTCGAGCCGCTCGTAATCCGCCGGCACGCCGTAATTCACGTACACGAGCGGAGCCGTGACGTCACCGTCGATCGAGTAGGCGTTGTAGGTCGGCAGCTGCTCCGTCTGTTGCCCTGAGGTCGGGTCGCCCGGGACCGGGGGCTCCTGGAGTTTGGCGACGAACTTCGTCGGCGCTACCAGCTCCACGACCCGCTCTTTGGGCGTCGGGAACAGCACGTCGAACGTCTCGATCCGCGCGTCGAGCCCGAAGCTCTTGAACTTGGCGAGGATCCACTCGGCGTTGTCTTTGTCGTACGCAGAACCGACATGGTGGGGCCGGGCGGAGAGGCGGCGCATGTACTCGCGCAAGGAGTCGGGCGAGGGGATGGCGCGGAACTTCGTCTCCCAGTCCCGCTCGGCCTTCGCCGCGTCGGTCGAGTAGCCGCGCAGGTCGGCGGCCGGCGAAGGAGCGGCGGCGACCAGCAGCGCGCCGAGGGCGGGCGCTACGAGCGCGCGGGCGATCGTGTGCATGCGGGGCAAGACCTCGTTTGCAAGAAGGAACGTTGACGGGCGGTGTCGCGAGAAAGTTGCGTTGGCGCAGCAGTCGATGCCACCCCGGGTCGCCCCGACCGCGGCGGCGCGTGGAACCTCCCCTCCCCCGAGCCCTGTACCAACGTCGGGGCACCGGTTGGTGAAGGTGCCGCGTTCATCACGGAACCAAAGGAGGCGGTATGAATCGGAAGCTACAGGCGGCCGCGCTGGCCGCCGCAGTCGCGCTGGTCGCCGGTCGCGCGGTCCCGGCCCAGGAGCCGGAGCGGCCGATGGAGCCGGGCGCGCAGGCGATGCAAGGGGACCACCTCACGGAAGCCGTCAAGCAGACGCAGGCGGCGATCGACGCGGGGAATTCGGGACAGAAGGACCTCGTGGTCGAACACGCGCGGGAGGCGTTGACCCACGCCGAGGCCGCAGAGAAGGAGCATCCCAGCCCGAAGCTCCAGGCGGCCATCAAGAACCTGAGACAGGCCGTGAAGCAGGGGAGGTCGGGGAAGGTGGAGGTCGCCAAGAAGGCCGCGCAAGCCGCGTTGCAGAAGCTGCAAGCGTAGCGCTCGTGCGAAACAACGGCGTCCGTGCGCGGCGGTTGCGCACGGGCGCCGTTTCGCGTCTCAGTACTCGAGCTCGTGCCGCGTGTACGCCTCGCCCCGGCGCACGACGAGCGCGATGTCGCGGACATGTCGAACGTCGGCGAGCGGATCGGCGTCCAGGACGAGCACGTCGGCCACGGCACCCGCGGTGACCGTGCCGATGCTGTCCAGCCCGAGCGCCCGCGCGCCGTTGCGCGTGGCGGCGATCAGCACGTCGCGCGGCGCGAGCCCCGACGCCTGCATCGCTTCGAGCTCCCGGAATACCGACGCGCCGTGCAGCGTGAGCGGGTTTCCGGCGTCCGTGCCGAGCGCGACGGTAATGCCGGCGTCGAACACCCGCTTCAGGTTCGTCGCGGCCTGGTCGCGGCGCCGATTGCGCCGGAGGCCTGGAAGTAGCGACCGGGCGATCCTGCGGGCCGCTTGCGAAAGGGACTCGGGCGGTCGCCGGGCGAGGGCCACGGTATCGGTGGCGAACGCCTTGGCGCGCGTGGCGCGATCGACACAGGCCAGCGCCCGGCGGTCGGGCACGAACTGCCGCGCCGCCACCTGGCCATAACCGTCCAGCACGATGAGGGTGGGAACGTAGATCGCGCCCGCGCGGCGGGCCAACGTGAGAAACTCCTCGTCCACGGGCTCGGACCACACCGAGTGCACCAGGATGCGCGCTCCCGCGCGGAGCGCGTCCTTCGCCTCCCACAGGCCGGTGGCGTGCACGATCAGCGGCAGCCCGACCTTGCGGGCTTCGTCGGCCGCGGCGTGCACCAGCGCCGACATGCGCGCGGTGTCCGGCGGCTGGGGCGGCATGATGTACCACACCTTGATCGCCGCCGCCCCCCACGCCTTGTGGGCGCGCACCGCCGCTCGCGTCGCGGCCTCGTCCGCCATGTAGATGAACTGGCGCTGGTCGGGCAGGTTGAGCCAGCTGTCGACCGTCGACAAGAGGGGCCCGGCGGCCACGACGCGCGGCGCCGTCGTGGACCGCGCGGTCCGCGACTGGAGGTCCAGCGTCCATGGGTAGCCACCGGCGTCGAACACCGCGGTGACGCCGCTACAGAGGTAGGAGCGAAAGAATCGCTCGGGCCGCTCGTGCAGTTCGGCCTCGACGGCGTCGTACGGATATCGATCGCGGAGATCGAGGGCGTCGGGTCGGCCGTCCACCCAGCCCGTCTGGGAGAAGTGCACGTGGGCGTCGATCAGACCCGGAACGATCCACTTGCCGCCGGCGCGCACCGTGTCGGCGTCGGTGGGAACGGGGCAGCTGGAACGGGCTCCGGCGCACGCGATCCGGCCGTTCCGCGTCACGACCACCGCGTCGCGCACGGGAGCGGCGCCGGTGCCGTCCACGAGGGTGGCTCCGACGATCGCCATCGGAGGCGGCGTCGCGTCCGGCGTCGGGAACGCGGTCGTGACCGCGATCTTCCACCCCTCGGGCGAGCGGACGAACACCCGTTCGCTCACGCCGCGCACGCTGCCACTCGAGTCGACGACGCGGTAGCGGTACACGCCGTACGCGACGTCCTGCGTTACCGGAACGATGCGGACGTGGGTGGCGACCAGCGTATCCGGCCACGAGGTACCGACGCCCGCGGCAAAGGAGTCGTAGCCCTGGCGCAGCCCGTCGGGGCCGACGCGCGCGAGGGCCGGAGTGTGGAGGTAATGCGAGAGATAGGCGGCGCGGTTGCGCGCGTGAATGGCCGCGATGTTGCGGTGAAAAGCTTCGAGTGGCGTGCTCTGAGCGGCGAGCCGCGCGACGTTGGGCAGCAGGCCGAGCGCGATCGGAACGACCGCCGCCCTCATCTGCCTTTCACACTGGCGTACACCAGCTGCTGGAACTGGGCGTCGAGCGACCACGCGGGCGGGAGGAGCTGCGTCCAGACCATCGCGACCAGATCGGCCCGGGGATCGACCCAGAAAAAGGTCGACGCGGCTCCCGCCCAGCGGAGCGTACCCGGTGATCCGGGGACCGTGGCATCGGAATCCACCCGCACCGCACCTCCGTACCCGAAGCCGTTTCGTCCGGGGGGCCAGTCGGGAGCGACCGTTATCGGCGTGAGCCCGGGCGGCAGGTGGTCGCGCACCATCAGGGCCACGGTTTCGCGCTTGAGGACCCGATGCCCGTTCAGCTCCCCGCCGTTCAACAGCATCTGGGCAAAGCGGAGGTAGTCGCTCGCGGTCGAGAGCAGGCCGCCTCCGCCCGAGAGCATCCTGCCTTCCGGCGTATACTCCGGTGCGATCGGGGGCGCCGTCGGCTGCAGTTTTCCCTCGGCGCCGCGGGTGTACGCCGTGGCCAGGTGCCCTTGCATCGCCGGGGTGACGTGGAAGGCCGTCATCGACATGCCAAGCGGCCGGAACAGCGCGCTATCGAGGTAGCGATCGAACGTCATGCCCGAAACCACTTCGACGACCCGGGCGAGGACATCGATGGAATAGCCGTAGTTCCACTGTGCGCCTGGCGAAAATGCCAGCGGCAGGTGCGCCAGACTGTCGGACAGCTGGGCGAGAGTCCAGCGGGGGTTGTTGAGGCCCGCGCGCCGATAGATCGAATCGGCAGGTGTGTTGCCGATAAAGCCGTACGTCAGGCCCGAGGTGTGGGTCAGCAGGTCGGCCAGAGTCATGGACCGTTCGGGATCATGCAGGACGGGCGTCGCGGCGCTGCCGCCGGCGTAGACTTTGACCCCGGCGAAGGCGGGAATGTACTTCGAGACCGGGTCGTCGAGGCGCAGCATCCCACGCTCGTACAACTGCATGACGGCCGTGCTCGCGATCGGCTTGGTCAGGGAGTAGATGCGAAACACCGCGTCCGCGGCCATGGCGCGCTGGTGTTCCACATCCATCCAGCCGACGGACGCGAGGTACGCCAGTTTGCCGTGCCGAGCGACTACGGCGAGGAAGCCGGGGAATTTGCCGGAGTCCACATACGATTGCAGCGTTGGCGCGATGCGCTCGAGTGCGGTGGCCGAGAGGCCCACGTCCTCGGGATGGGCTCGCGGCAGGCCCTGTGCGATGAGGGATTCCGTGAGGAGACAACACGACACGAGCGCGAAGAGGGCTCTGACGGTCGGGTGAGGAGTCATCGGCCTTGCACGTGAAGGGGATTGGCCCCGGTGGATTCGAACCACCATTCCCAGATCCAAAGTCTGGTGTCCTGCCGTTGGACGAGGGGCCAGCGCGAAGGCAAGAATCTACATTGTGACCGCGTAAGACGTAGGGGCGCAGCATGCTGCGCCCCTACCTCTACCTTTGGCCACGGGGCGTAGGCTTTCCATCCGCGCCCACCGAGCCTCTTCCTCGCAGGCAATGTCGCCCGCAACGGTCCCTAGCAAATTGGGGCACAACGGCAGACGCGGGTCCGGCTTCGTGGGCCGTCCTCTCCCATACAAGTGTGCGGTGGCGTAGGCACCGGCCGGCAACGACGCCTGTGCCTTGATGATCGCCAGCTCAATCTGGAAAATCCTCGCCCACTCCGTTGAATCGACCCTCAGATGCACCGCCGTGTGAGCGTCGCTCAAGATCAGCACTTCGAGCGCGAAGGGGTCCGCGCCCATCCCTACGTCACCCCCTTACTTGTGCGGAACCGTCAAACTCCCGGTCTGCGTCTCGACGCCGGTAGAGACCGACAAGCTGGGGAGACGCAGGCTGCCGTAGACCGAGGTTGCCGGTGCATCCACGGCAAGCACGTAGCTGCCGGGGCTTGCGTAGGGCAGACGGAATCGGCCGATCGCGTCAGACCGAGCCGTCCCCAGCACGCCCCAGGTTGCCTCGTCGCTCGGATAGTTCGGATTGACAACGAGCAGTGTGATCGACGCGTCGGCGATCGGACCAGCGTTCTGGCCCATCACCGTGCCGCTCACCGACCCCGTTACCGCGGTATTGCGCACCTGCATGTAGCCCACGTAGTTGAAGCCCGCCGCCGGGTTGGCGGGGTCACGCGCATAGAAGCTGCGGCCGAGGTCAAAGTCGATGACGACCACCGCACCGGTGTCGGCGATCTGGATAGGAGGATCCGTAAAAAGGCCGAAACTGAATCGGCTTGGGTATCCACCCCAATCGATGCCCGGTGAGGTCTTGTTGGTGAGTACGGTGCCGTCCTTCAGCGTGATGCTCGACGAGTCGGCGTCGATCGTGACGAGAAACTGCACATATTGGCCCGAGTACAGGATGCCCTCACCTAACTTCGCAGCCGCCCCGTTTGCGAGCTCAAGCAGGTTGTAGGCCCGGTGCGGGGCCGCGATGACACCGGGCCCGGTGCCCACGGTGTCGGGGTTGGTTCCGGCGGCGACGCGCACGATGTAGACATCGACTCGCGCCACCTGGTCGTACGGGAACGGGGCGTCGATGAGAAAGACCTGAGTCGGTCCGGCCTTGGTCGTATTCGTCGTCCCATCGTGTTGCGAGCACGCCGCTATCACGGCGATGCCGAGCATCGGACCCGCAAGGTGCTTCATCGCCGCCCTCCGTACCGGGCAAATGCCGTTACTGTAACAACTCCTGTCACCGAAGCTGCGCGCGGTGGTGGCTCGGCGCAACCGACCTCA